>JACKQG010000019.1_pt1 | contig 194233 bp, 183 predicted proteins | sample 8237621 | NCBI WGS metagenome assembly JACKQG01 (sample SAMN15677084, study PRJNA649215) | marine metagenome | biome: marine; feature: Black Sea; material: saline water; isolation source: suspended particulate matter (SPM) from the Black Sea western gyre | collected 2013-06-09/2013-06-10...
ATAGACGAGGGTCATCAAATGTACGCTCATGTCTAAATGGTTCAGGTGGACCCATCTTGACGCCATCGGCAAAACTGCCATTTGGAAGCTGGGTATATACCCAAAACCCTTGTACAGACGGCAGAATGAAATCTGATAATCCATCACCATTTAAATCTTGGGCAATATTTCTGTGGGGAATGGCAATGTTGGTATCCGGTTGAATATGGAAATTCACATCCAATAAATGGCGTTCGCTATTTGAATCGCTGTCATAGTAATTCAGTGAGCGTCCGTTGAAATATACCAGTTTATCTTCTCCGCCAATATTGGCAATATCCACTAAACGTATATATGGGTTAAGTTGATTTTCCATTTTTTTGATCCACTGATCATTCTCAAAGGTAAAAATTTGTAGATGGGTTTTAAAATTACCTAATCGGTTCAACGTAACTACATCAATGGTAGTATCATCTAACACATCACCAGTAAGAATGGTATATTGTTTGCCCCCGCCTAATGGAATATCAAATTCATTAAATAAATAAGTGGATTGGGAAAATAAACATCCACACAGAATAGAATAATGGATTAGAAATTTCATACTATAATTAGCACACATACAATAAAACCAGAAATGGCGTCACATTAAAGAAGAGGAACATTATTTTAAACACGCCCAAGAATACATACATAATGATGTTAAATTTCTCTCGGGGAATGGGAAAAAATAGGCTTTGGGATTTATACACTAAATCAGGGGCGAATGCCACAAAGAGTGTCCAAAGGGCAAATAGTGACCCATTGATAATGGTGCAATATTTAAAAAATGCCGTAAGTGTTCCAATATCCATAATTATCCTTTCGGTTGAGTATCATTTTAAAAAACGTTTCAAGTCTTGAGTAAATGCTGTGGGTTCTTCTGCTGGAGCCCAATGGCCCGAATCGGGATAATACTTAACTTCCTCAGCGCCATAAGATTTGGCTAACCAGGTCGGTAAATAGGGATCCTTTTCACCCCAAAGAATAAGGGTGGGTATTTGACTGGTGGCTATTAAAAATTTGGGTTGCCAATCTTTAAAACTATCTTCCGGCATTCCTCTGTACATTTTCAATATCATCTTTCTCATATTTGAAGAAAGCTGGCTATACATTTCTTTTATATGGGCTTTGCTTAGCTTCTCTGACCCTTGTTGCATAGATATTGAAAATGCAATGCTATTCATTGTGAGCATACTAAATTCACCCAATAAGGGAGTTTTCCAAATTTTCGCCATAAAATGCCAATTATAGTCTGGTGAAAAAGGAGCATTAGAAATAACCAACCGTCGAACCCGATCAGGATATTTACTGGCAAAAGCCATTGCAGAGATTCCACCGAAATCGTGGGCAACCAAATAAAAGGGTTCAGTTAGTCCCAGCGCATCAGCCAAGTCATTCACAAAATCAGCATGACCATCTAATGAACAATCAATGGTTTCACCAGAATCGGATTGCCCAAAGCCAGGCCAATCAGGAGTTATGCAACGATAATTGGATTCAAGTTCTGCAACAATTGGATTCCATATATCATGTGTATCAGGAACCCCATGTAAAAATAGAATAGGTGTACCCTCACCTGACGATTTAGAAAATATGTTTACATTTTGAACCGTTATATTCATTTCTGAAATGTGAGTATTATCTTGACAAATAAGGGTGTTGATTACACCCATCATTAATATAAATAATAACTTCATGCATGATCTCTTTATTTAAATGAATCGACACAAGTGTGGTTAAAATAAATGCTATCTTATTGAATATATCCACGGGCATCTTTTAATGGTAATTTTCCACAAATAAAGATTCCATTGCCTCGACCAATTTCTTTATCCTCTGAGTTATAGGCAATGGCCTCTACGATAATCTGTGATTTATTACGATTAACTACTCGACCCTCTGAACGGATTATCCCTGAGGAAATTGGGCGCGTAAGGTAGGTAGTAAATGACGTAGTTAAAACAAAATATTCTTTCTCTAAAGAATTGGCAGCAAAAAATGCATCATCATCCAGCATTTTAAAATATACTGAACCATGCACCGCATCAGCGGAATGAAATAGATTTTCACTCACATCAATTTCAATGCTTGCCTCCGCATCTGAAATACGAATGCGAGGGCGATAAAATGTATTAATGGGTGCGGCTATGTACATATTTTCAAGTGCTATAAAATGAGAATTTTTTTCATTATCTATTTTATTTTGAGTTTTATTCATTTATTCACCTTGATTGATGGTATTAAGGTATAAAATGTTGGAGGTTTCACACAATTGAAATATGGGTGGTTAAAGGAGAGACGTAATTGGAATACTAAATTCCCTCGTAGGAGATAATAGTTTAGAATAGAATCTTGTTAAGTCTTCTGAGCTTTCCCCAGCAATATCAAAAAATATAATGGATGCAGACATTATTTATATTCCTTTTCATCTCATCTACTTCGCTTTGAAATCCAATACAGAAAGGGAAGACAAACCAGGTACATTAATATACCATATACGCCTGATGGGAGGCTCAGCGGTGACAAACCCACATCCACATTCATTATAATATTGCCTACGGTAATGCCCACCGTGGCATTTTGTATTCCTGATTCAATGGCAACGGTTAATGCCTGTTTAGCATTCATTTTGAAATAGTGGCCACTGTTGTAACCGATAAATAACATGGTGGAAATAAGCAGAATAATGGCGGGTCCGAGCACACTTAAATTGTTGATGAATATATCCCAATTACTGGCCAATGCGCCCACTACCAATATAACAAATAGAATGGTAGATATGGTATTTGCTCTCGGTTCAAAAGATTTTGAGAATCCATTATATTTAGTATTTACAAACAATCCAACACCAACGGGGAGGGCAGTCATAAGGCACATGGTTATGCCCAAAGTTAAAATATTTATAGGGGGAGCATCGGCGCCCATAAAATAATCCATGGAGAAGCCAATAATAAGGGGTAGCGTAAAAACGGTAACAATACTGGCCACTGCAGTATAGGAAATGGAAAGTGCCGTATCTCCGTTGGCTAATTTTGTAATCATATTTGATGTTACACCACCGGGGCAACAGGATAGAATCATCATGCCCACTGCCATTTCGGCGGTTAATCCAAATAGATTAATAATGATAAATGCCACCAGAGGTAGAACAAGCATTTGATTTGTGAGTCCCACCGCAAAGGCCTTTGGTTCTCTAAAAATATTGGTAAAATCGCCGAGGGTTAATCCTAAACCCAGTGTGAACATAATAAACACCAGTGATAGGGGTAAGAAAATATCAAGTATCATAAGTTGAGGTTAATCCTTTGATTAAATTGTATTTATTTTCAGTTAAAATTGTAAACCAAAGGTATAAAATATTAGGGGTTTCACACAATTGAAATGTGTAATTCAAAATTTCCCCCTAAATTCACCCCAGTCATGAACCCATTTTTTTCATATATTAATATTTTGCGACCGCTGAATTTAGTCTTTTCCGCATTGTCTGTAATTATTGTGGCATATCTCACCCATCATTTGAGTCAGACCGCCACCATTATTCATGTGGTCATTGTGGTGGTTACCTTTGCTGGGGCGTCTAATATTCTCAATGATATATTCGATATTAATATCGATAAAAAGAACCAACCCCATCGACCCTTGCCATCGGGAGAAATTTCAGTTTGGGCGGCGTTGGTGTATATGTTGGCCCTCTATTTTACCGGCATTTATACCGTATTCAATTTGTCACCCCTTGCCATCGAAATTGCCTTGGTAGTGGTCTTGCCCACATTGGTTTTGTACACGCCCCTTTTTAAACGAATACCCCTTATTGGCAATATGGCAGTGGCGGCAGTTTTGGGGTTGGTATTCCTATTTTCTGAGGCCGCATTTACAGGTATGGTTTCTACCATGTGGGTGCCTGCATGGTTGGCATTTGGGCTCACCTTTATTCGTGAATTAGTAAAGGATGTTGAAGATGTGGAGGGCGACAAATTAAATGGTGCTAAAACATTCCCCGTTAGGTTTGGTGTACAAAAATCACTCTATTTGGTGTATTTACTCATCATTGTATTTTGTCTGCTTTGGTGGATTCCCTATTTCAATAATATGTATGGAAATATCTATGCAATGACCCTCCTTTTCGCTGTGGAAATTCCGCTGATTCTCAGTATATTTTTCCTCTGGAAGAACCCCACTTCTTCCGGTTGTGCCATAATTTCTCGAGCAACAAAATGGATCACTTTGGGTGGGATGGTGACCATCCTTTGCTCATCACTTTAATTATTATTCACCCGCTAAAATGAGGGTTGAATATTGTACCTCCACCACCCCCATTCCAAAAAAATGGAATGACCCCTCCTCAATAAGGAGGGGATAAGTATTGGGATTGTTTAATAATAATTAAAATTTATTCGTAGGCGGTCCCCTCCTTACAAAGGAGGGGAAGTCCACTAAGGTGGACAGGGGAGGTTTTTAAAATAATGTCAATTTCAAAATTGATTTCACACGGAGTAATTACTATACATGGCTGATTTCGTTCACCTCCATAACCATACTGATTTTTCACTTCAGGATGCGGCACAATCTGTACAAATGATGTGCGATCGTGTTGATGATTTAGGCATGGATACTATTGCAGTAACCGAGCATGGAAATCTATTTTCTATGATTCCATTCTATAAAAAGGCTCAGAAATCAGGCATCAATTCTATATTGGGATGTGAGATTTATGTATCTGCAGGAAAACATGATGAGCGGGTAACAAACAAAGGTGGTAATGCGTGGGGCTATCATCATTTGGTGTTGCTCTGTCAGAATGAAACCGGTTACAAAAATCTCATGAAGTTGGTCTCTATTGGTTATCTTGATGGATTCTATTATAAACCCCGCGTGGATAAAGATTTGCTTCGGCAATATAATGAGGGATTAATTGCAACCTCAGCATGTTTAGCAGGTGAAGTAACTCGATTTGCCGCCCAAGGTGATTTTGAAAACTGTAAGAAAGCGGCTATTGAATATTCTGAAATTTTCCCTGATCGTTTTTATATTGAGATGCAAAACCACAATATTCCTGAAGAATTGGCATCCCATGATATTCTGAAAAAAGTGGCGAAAGAATTAGACATCCCCTTAGTGGCAACCAATGATAATCACTATTGCATGGAGGAGCATTGGGAGGCCCATGATGTGCTGTTTTGTTTGGGCACAAGTAAAGACCGAAATGACCCTAATCGGCATCGATATGAGCCGCGTCAGTTTTATATTAAGTCCGCCGATGAGATGTACAAATTATTTAAGGATACACCAGAAGCATTAGAAAATACGTTGCGGATTGCCGAACAGTGTAAAGTGGATATCCCCATGGGCACGTACCATTTACCCAAATTTCCGATACCCGAAGCGGCAGGCACTGACAATGGCGATGATTATTTACGCATCATTTGTAATTTAGGGATGAAAGAACGATATCCTATTATTACTCCAGAAATTCAGCAACGATTAGATTTTGAGTTGAATGTTATCAAGAAAATGGGATTCGCAGGTTACTTTCTTATCACTCAAGATTTTGTTAAATATGCCAAAGATAGTCAAATTCCCGTAGGTCCGGGACGGGGCTCTGCAGCAGGGTCCATTGTGGCATATTGTACGGGAATTACCAATGTTGATCCCATCAAATACAATTTACTTTTTGAACGATTCTTAAATCCGGATCGGGTCACCATGCCCGATATTGATATTGATTTCTGTGTGGAGGGTCGTGAGAATGTGATCAATTATATTAAAGATATGTATGGTCATGATTCAGTGGCTCAAATTATTACTTTCGGAACCATGAAGGCTAAATCATCCCTTCGAGATGTGGGTCGAGTTTTGGGGCTTCCTTATGGTGAGGTTGACCGAATTGCTAAAATGGTACCGGATGAAATTGGTATTTCATTGAAAGATGCCGAAAAGAAAAATCCCGAATTAGCTAAAGTTGCTGAAATTGATGACATCCACAAAGAATTATTAGATTATTCAAAAGTATTAGAGGGGATGCATCGTCATGCTTCTACCCACGCGGCTGGCGTGGTGATTTCGCCGGGGCCACTCACCGATTATGTTCCATTATATAAACAACCTTCAACAGGTGATATAGCGACTCAAGTAGAAATGACTGGCTTGGAAGATTTAGGCTTGCTCAAATTAGACTTTTTGGGACTTCGAAACCTTACGGTAATCGATAAGGCCTGTGCCATGATAAAGCAAAACCATGGTGAAGATATAGATATTGAGAAAATTGATTTAACAGTGCCGGAAGTTTTTGAGTTGTTTGCGCAAGGGCGAACGGTGGGGATTTTTCAGTTTGAGTCTGCAGGGATGCAAGAATATTTGAAACAACTCAAACCCACTTGTATTGAAGATTTGATTGCCATGAATGCCTTGTATCGACCCGGGCCAATGGCAAATATTCCTGAGTTTATTGCACGGAAGCATGGTGAATCAAAGGTTGATTTTATGCATGCAAAATTAGAGCCCATCTTAAAAGAGACGAACGGAATTATTGTATACCAAGAACAAGTGATGCAAATTAGTCAAGTGATTGGCGGATTCACGTTGGCACAGGGTGATATGATGCGTCGGGCAATGGGTAAGAAAAAGGCCTCACTCATGGCCACCTTCAAAATTGATTTTGTAGATGGTGCAGTTAAGCAAGATATTGATAAGAAACGAGCCGTAGAAATATTTGAACTCTTAGAAAAATTTGCTCAATATGGATTTAATAAAAGTCATTCTACTGCCTATGCCATCGTTGCCTATCAAACCGCATGGTTGAAGGCATTTTACCCAGCTGAATTTATGTCTGCGAATATGACCTCAGTTATAGATAAGACAGATGATGTGGTAAAGCTGATTCATGAAACTCGAGCCATGGGTATTGAGGTAATCCCCCCCGATGTAAACAGTTCGTATGCAGAATTTAGGCCCACCAAATCGGGGCAAATTGCCTATGGATTATCGGCGGTAAAAAATGTGGGCACAAAGGCAGCTCAAATTATTGCGCAACAACGAGATACAAATGGTGAGTATACGTCCATTTTTGATTTGTGTAAATTTGAAGGCAATGTTAATCGAAAAGTATTAGAAAGCTTGGTTCAAGTGGGGGCATGCGATGCTTTAGAAGGTCACCGTGCCCAACAGTTCGAAGTCATTGATACTGCAGTAAAGTATGGTCAAAAATATGTGGAAGAGAAGAATTCTTCACAGGCCAGTCTATTTGGCGGGGGCGAAGGTTTAACTGAAGGGGTGCCCATGCCCGTATTGCCATCTATAAATGAATGGTCTCCTGAAGACTGTTTGACTCGGGAAAAAGATTTAATTGGATTCTATTTGTCTGGTGATCCATTAGAAAAATTTTATGATGATCTGAAAGAATTCAGTAATGTGGATATGCTTGACTTACCCAATAAGCTTCCTGAGAAAATAAAAATTGGTGGCATTATTACCAATGTAAATCAACGGTTTGATAAAAAGAATCGCCCTTGGGCCATTATAAGTGTGGATGGTATGCAGGGGAAGGCAGAGATTTTTGTGTTTAATGAATCTTATGAAAAATGTAAAAGTCATTTGGTTGTGGATTCAAAAGTATTCATAATTGGTTCACCATCAAATAGGGCTGATGATTCAGATGTTCTTAAATTTATTGGCAATGATTTCTTTCCTTTAGACCAAGTGCGACAGAAAATGAGTCGTGCAGTGAATGTACGATTTCCACATCCAACGGCTAACGAAGCATTGATTGAAGAATTGAAAGAATTAGCAGGAACCCATAAAGGTCAATGTCATTTGGTTATCCATTTAATTACCTCTCGTGGAAATTCTCAACGAGTTCGTGCCAGCCGAATACGTGTAACCTCCGCGCAGGATTTCGTGAAAAAATTACGAAATAGTTTTGGTGACTCAAATGTATGGATAAGTTCGTGAATTCAAAATGATTGCGGTGGTCCAACGGGTTAAGTCTGCATCTGTGACAGTGGGCGATGAGGTCATTAGCAAAATTGACCAGGGCTATCTCATTTTATTGGCTGTGGCAAAAGATGATACTGATGAAGATGCTCAATTTTTAGCAGAAAAAATTTCTACCTTTCGCATTTTCTCTGATGGTGATAAAAATATGAATTTATCTATTCAAGATGTGAATGGTTCAATTTTAGTGGTGAGTCAATTTACACTTTGTGGTGATTGGCGAAAGGGGCGCCGACCCAGTTTTTCATCTTCAGCCCCACCTGAAATGGCAGAACAACTCTACTTAAAATTTTCTCACCTTCTTCAAAATAAAAATATTCCAGTACAAACGGGTCAATTCGCGGCCATGATGGATGTTGAGCTTATTAATGATGGTCCTGTAACATTTGTAATGGACAGTAAAGATAAAAAATGATTATTCGTTCATGGGATGAATCTATGTGTGAAGCGGAGATGATGTGTCATATTGAAAATATGACAGCACATGATTACATTCCGGATCCACAAGAAATGATTGAGGATTGGCAACTTCATGACCCAAAATATTTCCATGATAAATTAGTTGCAGAAATTGATGGCCAGATAGTGGGCTGTATTCATATTGGACAAGGTCGAAAAGTGAATAGTCATATTTTCTTTTTCGATTTATTTGTAGACCCAAGCCATCAAAATCGCGGTGTGGGCACAGCATTATACAATGTATTTATTTCAAAAAGCAGGCCATTGGGTTGCACTAAAATCAATAGCTATATTTATGACCATCCCAATTGGGCAAGTGGAAAATCCTTTTTGGAGAAGCATAAATTTGAACATATTTCTACGAATCGTGAATATTCATTAAGCTTACAAAATGCAGATTTTACGGTATATGAACCATTGTTAAATGGCGTGTTAAGCCAGGGGTTTACATTTGTTGAGCCGGTGAAAGCGGGTCTTAATTCAAATGAACATTACAAAAAATTAGAGGCAATGCGGTGGTCATATTTTCAGGATATGCCATATCCAAAGGGAATTACGCCAACGCGAGTCAATTATGATTTGTGGTTGCAAGAACATAAGCTTTTTGAAAAAGAGCATTATGGAATTGAGCTGTTAGTCTTAAATTCAAATGGTGATTATGTGGGGTGTACAAAATTGGCTACCTACAAAACTGAGCCAGAGAAGTGTTGGACCAGTAATTTAGGCGTTATAAAAGATTATCGACGTCAAAAGTTAGCCACTGCATTAAAAATTGAGGCATTGAAATGCCTCCAAAAAAGGGGATTTACTGAGATTCGTACCGATAATGAAGAAAATAATCCCATGTATAAAATCAATGTAAATTTAGGATTTACAGCAGTTCCCTTTAGTTTAGAATATATGAAGGAAATATGAGCCTCCCCATCCTCTATTCATTCCGGCGCTGACCCTATGCTATTCGTGCCAGGTTGGCAATTGCATATTCAAAAACTGAAGTTGAGTTACGAGAAGTATTCTTAAAGGATCGCCCAAAATCTTTATATGATATTTCCCCGAAAGGCACTGTTCCCGTCATGCAATTATCAGATGGAACTGTGATTGATGAAAGTATAGATATTATGAAATGGGCGATGGCTCAGTCTTCAGCAGAATGGTTCCATAGTAATATAAAAGTACAAGATGAAATGATTCTTCATAATGATACCACGTTTAAGCAGTGGCTCGATAAATACAAGTACCATAATCGTCATCCTGAAAATACGTTGGATTTTTATCGAGATAAATGTGTGGAAATATTATCTGACTATGAAATTCTATTAAGCAAAAATTTGTGTTTATTGGGGGATAAAATTCAATTGGTGGATGCAGCAATCTTTCCATTTGTGCGGCAATGTGCAAATGTGGATAGGCAATGGTTTTCGTCAACATTTCCCAGTGTGGAGCGGTGGTTAGAAAGTTGGATTCAATCTAAACTATTTGTTCGGGTCATGCCAAAATTTGAAGCGTGGAAATTAGATGATGATCCATTGTATATTTCATTCTAATTGGAGAGAATATAATTGAAGAAATGGCATAGTTGGAAACCCGAATACGGCTCCGAAAAATTTGATGCAATAATCATCGGCTCTGGAATAAGTGGCTTGACCTCAGGCGTTCTATTATCTAAATACGGTAAACGAGTACTCATTTTAGAAAAGCATTTTAAGGTTGGCGGGTGGACCCATACCTTCAAACGTAAAAATTACGAGTGGGATGTGGGCATCCATTATATTGGTGAAGTACATAACTTGCAATCACCCGTTCGGCGATTATTTAACATCCTAAGTGATGGCCAATTAGAATGGCATAAGATGAATGATAATTATGACCGCATCATTTTTCCGGATAAGCAGTATAATTTTAATGCGCCATATACTCGTTTTATTGACGATATGGTTGAGTACTTTCCAGGGACACGAGACAAATTCCAAAAATATTTGCAAATGATAAATGCTTCTGTAAAAAAGGGATTACCCTACTATGCCAATAAAGCCCTCCCCAATTGGTTGAGCAGATTGACGTATAATAAAATGGCAAATCCATTTCATAAATATGCGGATGTTACTACTCGTGAAGTCATCATGAATATATTCAACGACGAGCAAATTTTAGGTGTACTTACGGGTCAATGGGGTGATCATGGTTTGCCACCATCACAGAGTAGTTTTGCTATGCACGCGTTGGTGGTGAGACATTATTTAGATGGCGGTAATTATCCCATAGGAACCTCCCGTAGAATAGCAGAAACGGTTACTGATTATATTGAAAAAATGGATGGTAAAGTTTATGTGAATGCAGGTGTAGATGAAATAATCACGGAACGAGGAAAAGCCGTTGGTGTGCGAATGAGCAATGGAGATGAAATTAATGCGCCAATGGTTATTAGCTCAGCAGGCGTAATGAACACATTTGGAAAACTGTTGAAATCAGATTCGAATTTTGATGTTTTCAAAAATAAATTGAAGAAGATTACTCCCACTTTTAGCTATCATTCCTTATACATTGGAATGAATAAATCAGCCGAAGAATTGAAACTTCAAAATACCAATTTATGGATTTATCCAGGATATGATCATGATAAGAATGTAACGGATTATTTGAGTGATTCGTCATCTCCACTTCCTGTAACATACTTATCTTTTCCTTCTGCTAAAGATCCCGCTGCGGAAATAGCACACCCTGGATTTTCTACCATGGAAGCCATCACCGTTGCAAATTGGAGTGACTTTTCTAAATGGAAAGATTCGCCCTGGAAAAAACGAGGTGACGCTTACGAAAACTATAAAGAGGAGTTGGCTCAAAAATTATTGAAAAGTGTATATGAATATGTCCCACAGGCGAAAGATGCATTGGATTATTATGAGCTTTCTACTCCCCTCACTGTAAATAGTTTAGCAAATTACCCTGAAGGTGAAATGTACGGAATTGAGCACTCACCTGATCGCTTTCGCCAACGGTGGCTACGCCCCAAAACGGATATAAAAAATTTATACTTAACCGGGCAAGATGTACTTACAGTAGGGGTAACAGCCGCAATGTTTTCGGGGCTTGTTACTGCTTCTGCTATATTGAAGAAGAATCTAATTAAAGATTTATTAGGGAAGTAAATTCACTTCCACAATGCGTGGATCACCTTGAAGATCATTATGAAATTTCACATTAAATTGATGCGATTCAAAAATTTGAGTAATGGCTTCAACTTGATGTTTCCCCCCAAACTCTAAGAGCATAAATCCATTTTCATTTAGAAGCGACGCACCTGTTTCCGCAAATCTTCGATAAAATGAGAGTCCATCATCATTATCGGTAAGGGCAATTTTAGGGTCAAAGTTTTGCACCTCTTTTTGTAGGCCCTCCATCTCATCACTTCCAATATACGGTGGATTAGAAATTACCCCATCAAATGTTGAATTGATCTCTGTATTTAAAAAATCATGGATTTTGAAATCAATATTTTCAGCTGAAAGTTGAGCGGCGTTTTCTTTGGCAGTATTGAGTGCCTCTCGAGAAATATCGGTGGCAATTATCTGAGTGGCTAAATTTTCAAGTGATATGGTGGTGGCAATACATCCTGAGCCCGTACCGATTTCTAATATGGATTCGACCGCATCTCTTTTTTTCAATAATTCAATAATAATTTCAGTTTCGGGGCGGGGAATGAGCACATGCTTGTTGACCAAAAAGTCACGGCCATAGAAGTCAGCCTTACCCAAGATATGTTGAAATGGTTCACCTGCAATGCGTCGCCCTATCATTTTTTTAAATTGGGCCAATTCATCTTTCATGAGGGGTTGTTCGAATTGTACATAAAGGTCAATGCGTTGGCAATTAAGAATATGACAGAGGAACCACTCCACCTCTAATTTTGCATTAGAAATTTCTTTGGATACAAAATAGTCTTCGCCCCATTTGATCAGGTCGATAGTGGTCCAGATTTTTTCTGTCATTGTATTTATGCTTCTTCGAGAAGGTTCTTTTGTTCTTCAAGCTTGCAGGCATCAATAGTTTCGGTGAGATCACCATCCATGATGTCATTTAGCTTGTAGAGTGTCAGATTTATTCGGTGGTCAGTTACGCGACCTTGTGGGAAATTGTATGTTCTAATTTTTGCAGACCGGTCACCCGTAGAAACCATTGATTTCCTCGCATCGGCGCGCTCCTTATTTTGGCGATCCATTTCTTGTTCATAGAGTCGGGAGCGTAAAACCTTCATGGCCTTATCACGATTTTTTAATTGAGATGTTTCATCTTGACAGGTAACCACCACTCCCGTTGGAATATGGGTGATACGAATGGCAGATTCTGTTTTGTTCACATGTTGCCCACCTGCCCCTGAGGCGCGGTAAGTATCAATTTTCAGGTCACCTTCGTTTACTTCAATATCAACAGATTCAGCTTCAGGAAGTACAGCAACTGTAGCCGCACTGGTATGAACCCTACCACTGGATTCCGTTTCGGGCACTCGTTGTACACGATGTACACCCGATTCAAATTTTAGGTCACCATAGACACCTTCACCACTGATGGTAACAATCACTTCTTTAATTCCACCACCACCACCACCTTCATTTTCATGGTACACCATGGTTTCGGTTTTCCAGCCTTGGCGTTCGGCATAACGCATATACATTCGGTATAAATTTTCGGCAAATAGGGCGGCTTCATCACCACCAGTCCCTGAGCGGATTTCTAAAATTGTATTCTTATCATCATTGGGGTCACGAGGGATAAGTAGAATTTTAAGCTGTTCTTCTAAGGCTAGGATTTCATCTTTTAGTGGACCAATTTCATCCTTCACTAATTCTTTTAATTCAGGATCATCTCCGTTAAGAATTTCTTCATCTTCTTGAAGTTGCTCATGTTTGGATTTATAAATTTTACATACTTCCACTGCTTCATCTAAACTACGATGTTCACGAGCCATTTGGGTGAATGCTTTCATATCATTCATGGCATCGGGTTGACTCATGGCCTCAGCTAAATCATCATGTCGTTCAATTACAGTTAAGACTTTATCAATCATCCAATAGCCTCAGCAACAAAAGATTTGCCTGCATATTGTTCAAAATTTTCACCAAATGCAGATTCAAGGGCTGCTATAGCCACCTCAACTTGACTATCATCAGGTTGCTTCGTAGTAATATTTTGCAACCATAATCCTGGTTGGGCCAACATTCTAAATAAAATAATTTCACGATGCTTAGCCGTCAATTTCAAGACTTCATAACCAATACCTGCCACTAATGGCATAAATGGAATATGCATGATTAGCCGCATCCATACTTGAATTTCGCCTACAAAAAACATAAGGATTGAGTCTAAAACTGCGAATGATAGAATGGCAACAATCATAATAATGAACATAAAACTGGTCCCACATCTGGGGTGTTGAGTGGGGAATTCTTGTGCATTTTTAATATTTAGATTTTGTCCAGATTCAAAATTATAAACGGTTTTATGTTCGGCGCCGTGGTATTGAAATAAGCGTTTAACATCTGACATAAGTGAAATAAGAATGAGATAAACTAAAAAGAAAAAAATACGGAGTGCACCAGAAATTATATTGAAAACAAAGGCATCTTGATCTTTATCAAAAAGCCAAGTGGTGAGTCCAATTGGAGCAGCAAAAAATAGACCTATTGCCAACGCAATTGACACTATTGTCATAAGTGCATCCACAAATGGATTTACATTTTCGCTCTCTTCTGGCATGGCAATATCGGCAGACCATTGTAATGTTTGGAATCCCATTTTCATAGCTTCAAATAAACTGACTGCACCACGAATAATGGGTTTTTTTAATCCAGGTTTTCGGTCGGTTATGGATTCAAAATCATGTGGGTCTGTGTGGATTTTGCCTTCGTGGTCACGGACGGCGGTAGAATACGCCCCTGGAACCCGCATCATCACCCCTTCAATTACAGCTTGTCCACCCACCAAAATAGATGATTTAGAAACAAACAGGATGAGATGTTTTAAAAATGTAGTTTTCATTGAATATAAAAACGGACCCAATCAAAATGAGTGGGTCCGTTTAATTTATCTTTTTCGAAATTAGTCGTTAGACTTTTTATCGGCAAGATTATATTTCTGCATGTATTTTTCAATACGACCTGCAGTATCGATAAGGTTTTGTTTACCAGTAAAAAATGGGTGACATGCACTGCAAATTTCCACAGCGATATTGTCAGTAGTTGCACGTGTGTCAAATGAATTTCCACAAGCACAGTGTACATTTATCACTTTATATTCTGGATGTATACCTTGTTTCATGACTTACTCCTTACGCTAAGTTTTGTAGGGCATCTTCTACCCTATCTAAAGCATTATTTAATTCTTCCTCTGATGCGGCATACGAAAACCGTATGTTATTAGGCGCACCAAAACTATCTCCTGCCACGGTAACCACCGCCTTTTCATTCAAGAAATACATAGATAAATCTGAGGATGTATTAATTTTTTCACCATTAAAAGATTTCCCTAAATGGTCTTTAAAATCAGGGAAAACATAAAAAGCACCACCTGGCATTTCGCAGGTAACACCTTCAATAGAATTTAAACGGTTTACAATAAGTTCCCGTCTAATTTTAAATGCATCACGCATTTCAGTCACTGCAGATTGGTCTCCACTCAACGCTTCAATGGCAGCAACTTGAGCAATAGAATTTGGGCAAGATGTACTCTGCCCCTGTAATTTTGACATGGCTTTAATTACAGCTGAGTCTCCTGCTGTATAGCCAATTCTCCACCCAGTCATGGCATAGGTTTTTGAGCAACTTTGAAATGTAAGTACTTTGCTGGCATCATCGGTTAGGGTTGCCGTACTTGTATATTTTACATCGTATGTAAGTTGTTCATAGCACTCATCTGAGAATACCCAAAGGTCCTTTGTTTTTGCAATGGCCAATACTTTTTTAACTGCTTCATCGCTCCACACACCGCCAGTAGGGTTTGATGGTGAATTAATAATAATACCTTTAGTCTTGGATGTTAGCTTGCTTGCTAAATCATCAAAATCAGGTTCAAATTGTTTTGAGGCATCCGTGTCAACAAAAACAGGTGTTGCCCCAGTAACGGCAACAAAATCAGGAAATGAAACCCAGTATGGGGCAAAAATTATTACTTCATCTCCAGATTGAAATAAAACCTGACATGCATTATAAAGAGAATGTTTACCTCCGCATGAAACAATGATTTCTTTAGGATCATAATTTAGATTATTATCACGTTTCATTTTATCCGCAGCAGCTTGGCGAAGGTCCATCATGCCTGCCCCAGGTGTATAGCGTGTAAATCCGTTAGACATTGCTTTCACAGCGGCATTTTGAATATTTTTAGGTGTAGGGAAATCCGGTTCACCAACACTAAGGTTGATAACATCCACACCTTTCGCTCGCAATTCTGCGGCTTTGGATGTCATTGCCAAGGTGGCTGATGGTTGAATTCTGTCTATTCTATCTGCAAACATTGAAAATACTCTTTAAAACGAGCTGGTAATTTACACCAATTAACCACTCATTGAATCTAAGAATTCACGATTACTTTTGGTTCGACCAATTCGGTCTAATAGGAATTCCATAGATTCTACAGTTGTCATCTCAGGCATTAGCTTTCTGAGTATCCAAATTCGGCTTAAATCTTTACGTCCAATAAGTTTATCTTCACGACGCGTACCAGAACGTTGGAGATCAATAGATGGATAGACACGTCGATTACTTAGGTTACGATCCAGCACAAGTTCCATATTACCTGTACCTTTAAATTCTTCGAAAATAACTTCATCCATTCGACTACCTGTATCTACAAGGGCTGTGGCGATAATAGTCAAACTTCCACCAAATTCAACATTTCGTGCCGCACCAAAAAATCGTTTTGGTTTATGGAGGGCATTTGAATCTACACCACCAGAAAGAATTTTACCACTGTGAGGGCTCACCACATTATATGCACGAGCCAAACGGGTAATTGAGTCTAATAAAATAATTACATCGTCACCTGCTTCAACCATTCGCTTGGCTTTTTCAATTACCATTTCAGATACTTGAACATGACGATCTGCAGGTTCATCAAAAGTGGAAGCGACTACTTCAGCTTCAACACTTCGTGCCATATCAGTCACTTCTTCAGGCCGCTCATCAATAAGTAGTATAATCAATTTTGCATCCGGATTATTTGTAGAAATAGCATTTGCTATCTTTTGTAAAAGAACGGTTTTACCCGTTTTGGGTTGAGCCACAATCAGACCACGTTGACCTTTACCGATGGGCGCAACCATATCAATAACACGTGTAGAAAATTCTTTATCACGCGTTTCCAATTTGATCATTTCTTCAGGGTATAATGGGGTAAGATTTACAAAGTTTACCACGTCACGAGATTTATCAGGCGGAATCCCGTTTACCGTATCCACTCTAAGTAGTGCAAAAAATCGTTCATTATCTTTTGGGGGTCTAACTTGACCAGAAATAGAATGGCCAGTTCGGAGTCTAAATCGTTTAATTTGAGAATGTGATACATAAATATCATCAGGCCCTGGCAAATAACTATAATCTGGAGATCGTAAAAATCCATATCCATCAGGAAGTACTTCTAATATTCCCGATGCAAAAATATTACCTTTTTTTTCTGCCTGTTTGACTAAAATTAATTTAATCAGGTCTTGTTTGCGTAATCCTGAAATATCTTCAGCTTTCAGATTTTTTGCAAATTGTTGTAATTCTTTTACAGTTAATGCCTGTAATTCACTCGTTTCCATAAATGTCCTATGTTAGTTTGAAATTATAATTGAAAAGAAACTGGTGTGTGAGATTGCTTATTTTTATAATGGAGAGGGTTATCCCCGCGCAGAAAATTTATAACAAATTTATAATGTATTAAAAGATTTATTAAATATGGTTGAAATAGGTTCACCAAAGTGATGAGTACCTACAATTGCCAATTTGTCTTCATTGGTTTTGAGTAATGTTAATCCCTTATTTATAGCATCAAGGGGAGATTTGATGTACATAATCTTTTCAGATTTTCCCATTTGATTTGAAATTTCTTCAATGGTCATCGTTCTCAAATTATCGGTTTCACAGCAAATGATAAATTCAAATGAGCTAAATAGTTGGGGTATAATATCCATAATATTTTTCCGTCTTTGTAGAGAGAGAATAAGTACGGATGTACCAGATTTATTCATACTATTAAAATAATCTAAGAATCCCCGTATGCCTTCTTCATTATGGCCCACATCAAATATTATAGTGGGGTTTTTCTGTATAATTTCATTTCTGCCGTACCATGTCGTTTGCTCAATCCCATGCTTAATATGATTATCAGACACATTGAAAATTTGAAGTTGTCTTAATGCGGTTGCGGCCAAACATGCATTATTAAACTGATGTTTTCCTTGTAAAGCGGGTCGTGTATTATTCAAAATATTTTCATCCGTATCAATCAATTCACAATCTAATAATGATGCTTGCTGTTGCAAAACAGAATGTGCGTCTTCAAGTTGATGTGCAATTACACAGGGAATTCCAGCTTTCATAATACCGGCTTTTTCATATGCAATTTTTTCAATACTGTTCCCCAATATTTCAGTATGATCCAGTGATATTGGCGTAATAACTGTGAGTATGGGATTGCAGACTGTTACCGAGTCTAAGCGACCGCCTAATCCCGTTTCCATGATGGCAATATCCACATTATTTTTTTTGAAATACCAAAACCCCATGGCAGTTACCGATTCAAAAAATGATGCAGAAATGGTCTCTATATCATGTTGGTAGCATTGAACAAATTCTTTTATGGATGCATCACTAATGGGTTGGCCATTAATCCGGATTCGTTCGTTCACCTCTACTAAATGAGGGGATGTGGATAGCCCCACCTTGTATCCTGCACATTCTAAAATTTTGGCCATCATGGCAGCAGTAGAACCTTTTCCATTGGTGCCAGCAATTTGGATAACCGGTAAAACATTTTGTGGATTTCCACAAGCATCCATTAATTCGATGGTACGGCCAAGCCCCAGTTTAATGGTTGAACTTTCAATGGAAAGTAAATATTCTTTTGGATTCATTTTACAATTTGATGTGGTGGACATTGGTCAGGGAGCGACCTAAGAATTGACTTCCCAATTCATCAAACTTTTGCGGAAAATCTGTCACATAAAATGCTTCAGACTGCGAATTTTTGCCATCATTTTGAAGATTATTTTCCATCAAAAATTTATCAACTGCTTCTGCGACTGCGGGTCCAGATGAAATTAATTTTACTGAATCACCTACCACAGATTGAATAATATTTTCCATCATGGGATAATGGGTACAGCCCAAAACCAAGGCATCAAGTTTATGAGTTTTTAATTCCCCCAAATATATATTTGCCACTTCTTGAGCAGTATCTGTATTGGTCCAGTTTTCTTCAATAAGTGGTACAAATAATGGACATGCTCGTTGAACGGTCTTGATATGAGGAGCAAGTGTAATGAATTTATCCACATAACTATTTGAAGCAATGGTTGATTGGGTGCCTATGATTCCAATTTCACCGCCATGATGGTGAGAAATTGCCTGTTCTACAGAGGGCGTCACCACACCAAAAATAGGTACATCAAATTTTTCTCGTAATACATGAGCTGCCATAGAAGATGCAGTATTGCATGCAATCACAATTAACTTCACATGGTGGTTTAATAAAAATTGGGTGATTTGATTTGAATAATTTTGAACGGTTTCAGCACTTTTTGAACCATAGGGTACATGGGCAGTATCCCCGAAATAAATAAATGATTCATGGGGAAGTTGTTTTTCTAACGCCTTAAGCACGGTTAATCCACCCAACCCACTATCGAAAACACCAATGGCTTGATTATTAATCGACAATAAGGGGAGTCTCATATTTATCTTTGAAATTTACTAAGGCATCAAAAATAGATCGGGCAATTTTTCGTCGGTATGATGAGCGGCCCAGTAGTTTTGATTCATCTCGATTACTAATAAAGCCAAGTTCAATGAGAACATTAGGCATTGAGGCACCAACCAGAACATGAAATCCGGCCTGTTTTACACCCCGATTTGGTGTGGAGAGAACTCGGTCTAATTGCCTTTGGACTTCAGCTGCCAGAAATTCACTCTCTTTCATGAATGAGCTTTGAGCCATGGTTGCCAAAATCAAATTTTCATTGGATGATTCTTTATATTCGTGATTTTTTTCTTCTAATTGAATTACCCCATTTTCACGAGCCGCCACATCTATGGCATCCTTTGTTTTTCCTGGACGCAAGAGATAGGTTTCAAACCCTTTGGCAGAACGTGTACTGGGAGATGAATTTACATGAATACTGATGAATACTTTTCCGTCAGAGTCATTGGCAATTTTGGTCCGTTTCCACAGTGGAATAAACACGTCTTCTTCACGGGTATAAATTACATTTACACCCATTTCTCGTTCAATCATTCGGCCTAATTTTTTAGCTACATCTAATGTGATAGTTTTTTCTAAAAGCCCACCTTTACCCACAGCCCCGGGATCTTTACCGCCATGCCCCGCATCAATAACAATGGTATCTAAGAGCCACTTACTTCGCATTTCTTTAATGCGGTCCGCATTTTCAGCAGTGGCAACACGTAAAGTGATAGAGATTTCATTTTGAGTGGTATTGATTTCATAATCATCCACTTTGGCTTTTAGCATGAACGAAATTTGTGCTGATTCTTGGGATTGAATGGCTCGTACTCGCATCACCGGATATTCAACAGGCGAATTTACAATACTTGCAGAATCAATTAATGCACCGGCCACCGTAAGGTTTAACCATCCACCACGAGTTATGGATGCGGAAATAACGCTTTCTGAAAATTGTTTCTCTGTCTGAATTTTAATAATGGTGCCATTGACTTTATTGATAACTTTAACATTATTCACATTATAAAGGGGAGCGGTAGAAACTACATATTCCTCTGATGAATCAATGGCCGCGTTAGGCAAACTGGTACTGTTCAATATATTCATGAATGGTTCGGCAGGAATAAAGAAATCGGTGCCATCATAAATAACCGGGAGGTACATGTGGAAAATTTTGTCATCAACTTTGATGTAAGAAGAATGAGGTGAAATAGTTACTTTCGATTCAGGAAAACGAAACTCTAACTTTTCTTTATCTTCATAAAATATGGTACGGATATTCTGCGTGTCTGCAAATTCTAATCCCGAGATGTATTGCACCCCATCAAATTCGTGTAATTTCATTTTAACATTCTTCATGGGCGTGTTCGCAGAAACACCAACGTTTAGAAAACAGAGTGTAAATATGGCAATAATTAGATAAATGGGGTTTCTCATGAGGGGATAAATTTAAAGGGTTTATGGCTCAGAATACAATATCCAACTGTATAGAAAATGAGAAGTTAAAACTTTCATTTTGGGACGTTATTTTGAGAAATTCAGTTCGACTGGAGAAAGCCACTGTTTGATTCATTTGATATTTAATAATATGATAAACCTTAATTTGATTTTGTGATAAATGCTGAATGAGAAATTCTCCATCCAGACCGCGTTGATACAAATAGAATTTTCCATTATCCCACAAATTACAAACATGCCCACCCCAATAAAGTTGCCAATTTTTATCAATTTTCTGTAAGTAGTTTAGATTTACCAATGACCCTACATGACGTCCATTTATAAAATGAAATTGGGTTTCAAAATGCACAATATATTTCAGCGTTAATTTATACCATTCATCAACTAAATAATAATTCTGCCACATGGTAATTCCATTATGGGCTTGTGAACTGGATGGAGTAATGGCTTGAATTTTTCTATATCTAAGCTGTATGTTGGATTTCTTCCCCAAAGTTAGTTGTGACATATAATCTGATTTGGTATCTTTCAAAATTCCTTCGGTTTGTTGCTGTGCCGTTTCATAATTAATCCATCCTGATAATCTCAGAAATGTTGTTTTGTGAATTCCGTGGAGCAATATGCCATTTACATTTGATGATTTCCCGGACCCCGCTTTCCCTTCTACGGTTTTCCAATTTTGGGGGATTGATTTCACGCGAATTAACCACGTGGGCCATTTTGGATTACTCAATTTTAAATTCCCTATGAATGCATATTGCCGATTATTTTCTGCAATTTCTCCAGTCATATTGATGATATTCCAATTTTTATTCCATGCGATGGTGGTGTATTGTGATGGTGATAATTGGGTGAAATTGATAGAGATTGATGGAAGCTTTAGGGCAATACTCTGAAGGTTTTCTCCCCACAGAATATGGGTCTTCAGATTGAATAATTGGTGACTATTCCCAATCATCCATTCATCAAATTTGGACTGACTGGATAATTCGGATTTAGTTTTAAACTGATCTTTTATGAGGGAAGATACAGCGGAAAAATTTCGCATTCGTCCATAAGGACTACTCCATAATAACCCTTGCCCAAATGCGTGGCTCAAATTTCCCGCGAAGAATTCACCCTTTGGGTATAATTTAATATAGGCGGATTTATTAGGTGAAATTTCAGATGTATTTCCCCGGATTCCTAAACGATACAAAAGTTGGTGACTATCATTATTGAGGGCACCTTTTAGATACCAATCATCATATTGTGGTTGAGGTTTCACCCGAAGTCGGAATCCTGAATTAAAATTTTCTAACGGATAATCATCATCCAGAACATTCATATTGATGGGGTCAATATCTTGCGAATAGACCAGAATAAATAAGAGGCTAATGTATGTTGATTTGCATTCCAAGGGATTGCCCTAATTGGGGATGAAATAGAAAAAATGGTTGGGCGGATAGTTTGGAAAATTCTATGATACTGGAGAAAAATATTTCTGAGGAGCCACTCAAATATCCAATTCGAATATAGAATTTATCATCTAATAATGGATAGGTAGAAAAGAGATTGTGCGCGCTGGGGAAGCCCACTTCTTTTTTGATTTCATAATTAAAATTGGCATGTTGGGCATTTTGCCATAAATATTGAACTGAAATGGATTGTGGCATTTGAAATACTTTATTTGATTGGTAGAGATGCGAACCTTTTACCGCCATATTTGAGAATTTATTTACTTTCAACAGTAGATGAAAAGAGGTAGAAAATGTACTCATTTTATTAAAATTTGTAATGTCTAATTCATGATAAGAAATCCCAAAAGAAACAATGGCGTTGGGTGTCCACTTTATACCCGCCCAATGTGTGCTACTCAGTTCAGCATATAATGAGTCACCCGTAAAAATTACATCAGAATGCCAAACATAATCTTTAATATGGGTAGAGTATTGTAGCTGAGACGTGTGCAAATATGATTGCCCAAAGGGTTGATATGTGGTAAATGAAATTTCAGGATTTTCTGAATAAGAATGAGGGAATAGGCTATTGACTTTTGAGGGTAATTCAAAAGCGGGCCAGAGACAGTTGAGTAATAATAACAAAATAATATACATGAGACACAAAAATTTTAATGCCCCAATATACAGTGTTTATATTATATGGAAAAAGAGAAAGAAGTGCATCTCTATGTATTGCACTAAGCTAAACTATTGAGCTATTTTGGCAGGTTCAGAATGACAGGGATTACTTTTTTATAAATATTTCCGTGTCTCAGTGTCTCTATGGTAAAATCTAATTTCCTTCGTGTGCTTTGTGAGCTTAGTGTTAAAAATTAAATGTCATAGATGGTCATAGACGGTCGTACTGAAACCTGAAACCTAAAACCCATCACCTAATCCCTGTTGTATAGCGTTATTTTACTTTTCGATTGTCCACAACTCTAAAAACTTTTTCACCCGGTTTCACCATTTGGAATTTTTCACGGGCAATTTTTTCAAGGTATACATCATCAGATTTAATTTTACCTATTTCTTCAGTAAGATGTGCCTCTCGTTGAATAAGGTCATCAATTTCAAATTGAATTCTGACTCGTTCTCTGCGGAGAGAGTACCATTTTAATAGTCCTAAATCATCAAATATGAATAGTCCTAATCCAAAAATGGAGATGCCTACCAAGAGCCATTGTTTATTAAAACGGGTTTTTTGTGATCGGCCAGGTCTCAGCCTAAATACCCTTTATTGGCATATTTTGCGTGACTGCCTAATGCTTCTTCGATTCGTAATAGTTGATTATATTTGGCAATACGATCTGTTCGTGATGCAGAGCCTGTTTTGATTTGCCCTACACCTGTGGCTACGGCAAGATCTGCAATGGTAGTGTCTTCTGTTTCTCCAGAGCGGTGAGAAATGACGGCACCATAACCTGCTTCTCGTGCCATTTTGATAGTATCTAATGTTTCTGTTACACTGCCAATTTGATTCAGTTTAATTAAAATAGAGTTCATAGATGATTCATCAATGGCCCGTTTTAATCGTTGTGGATTTGTAACGGTGAGATCATCGCCTACTAATTGAACCGAATCGCCTAATTTTGCATTCAACGATTTCCATCCATCCCAGTCATTTTCATCTAATCCATCTTCAATAGACACAATGGGATATTTTCCACAAAGGTCTGCATAAAAGTCAATCATTTCTATGGAGGTTAATTTTCTTTTCTCTGAGGCTAAATTGTATAATTTAGAATCCTTCTCATAAATTTCACTGGATGCCACATCCAATGCTAAGAAGAGTTCTTCTCCAATACTATACCCGGTTTTTTCTGCCGCTTCAAGAATTATTTCGATGGCTTCTTCATTAGAGCGTAAATCGGGAGCGAATCCACCTTCATCTCCTACTGACGTATTTAAGCCTTTTTTCTTCAAGACTGATTTAAGATGATGGAATGTTTCCGTGCCCATTTGTAAGGCTTCTGAAAATGATGATGCCCCTAATGGAAAAATCATAAATTCTTGGATATCGACACTATTATCCGCATGACTACCGCCATTAATAATATTCATCATGGGCGCCGGTAAAATGAAATCACCGCCATTATGCATATATTCAAAGAGGGCTTTATTCTCAGATTTGGCGGCTGCATGCACCGTTGCCATAGACACACCTAAAATTGCATTTGCACCTAATCGCCCCTTATTGGGAGTTCCATCCAAATCAATCATGGTATTATCAAGACTGCAGAGATCATGAGCGTCCATACCCATGACGGATTTTGAAATTTCATCATTCACATTATTCACTGCGGTCTGAACGGATTTACCCATATATGCACTGCCACCATCACGTAGTTCTACTGCTTCATATTCGCCAGTTGATGCACCACTGGGAACGGCTGCACGACCAAAACTATTGTCTTGAAGGGTTACGTCAACTTCTAAAGTGGGGTTACCACGCGAGTCTAAAATTTGTCTGGCATGAACATGCTTAATATGGCTCATTTAATCAAAATCCTTGTAAAAAATTGTATAGAAATTTACCCCAAAACTAAGGAGAAAATATCTGTAAATTTCACTCATTCATGACGGAAAAATTCAATTGAGCATAACCATAAAAAAATATACCACTGCTGATTCTCAGAAATGGGATGCCTTTGTGCAATCTGCAAATAATGGGACACTCTTCCATTATCGCTCATTTCTCACCTATCATATAGACCGTAAATTTGAAGATCACTCATTGATTTTTGAAAAGAAGGGAAAGATGATTGCAGTATTATCTGCCGCTGCGGTAATGGATGGTGAAAAGAAAATATTATATTCACATCCGGGGGCTACATTTGGCGGCTTTGTTTATGAAGACTTATTGTTTGAGGATGCCAATAATATTGTAAGCATCTTTATAGATTATTGTAATAGTAATGGTTTTGAATCTATATTTTTAATTCAAGCGCCTCAATTGTATAATGATATAAAAAATGAAACCCTGGAATATACTCTCCATTGGCACGGGTTCGTGGCAGAAGAAACTTATTTTTCTAGTTTCATTGATTTAACATCTGAAAAAGAAGCCATGGATCTTGTTAGTTCTCGTAAAAGAAGATACTTGAAGAAAAATGCTTTGAATGAAAAATTACGATTTGAATGGAATGGTAGTTTGGATGACTTTTACCCAATTCTTTGTGAAAATAAAAAGAAGCATGGCTCTCTGCCAACTCATTCTAAAGCTGAATTAATAAAATTGATGGAGTTAATGCCGGATAAATTTCACCTTTTGATGATGTATAAAGATGATAAACCCATTGGGGGAACTTTTAATTTTATTGCAAATTCACAAGTTGGAATTATTTTTTACAATATGATTGATTATGAATTTGAAGAATTTAACCCTGCATCATTCCAGATTTTGGAAACGATGAAATGGGCGAAAGCAAATAATTTGAAATACTTAGATTTTGGGGTTTCACAGCTTCCGAAAGCAGAGAATCCACTCTCACCAAGTCCAAACTTAATTCGATTTAAAGAGCAATTTTCTTCCAGAGGAATGCTCAGGGTGGCTTTGCGGAAAATCTTAAAATGACCATTGTAAATACATTCTGGAAACAATCCATGATATATGGTGTAGGGACAATTTTAGTCCGGGCAGTCTCGTTTGTGCTACTTCCACTTTACACCGTATTTTTTACCACAGCTGAAGCTGGATATGTATATTTACTATTTACATTTATTGCCTTTGCTCAAGTATTTTATAATCATGGAATGGATTCAGCATTCTTAAAATTTATTTCCCAAAATGATGAAGATCAACGGTCAGTATTAAACACCTCATTAATAATTCTATTATTTTCATCAGGATTATTTTCATTCATTCTTTGTTATTTTGCCAGTTCAATTAGCAGCATTTATTTAGGTTTGGTTGAACCATTTTGGATTATCTTATGTTCAATCATTTTGTTTATTGATGTGATCTCATCACGAATAATGGCGTACTTACGTGTTATCGATCGCCCCATTTATTTTTCAATAATTAGTGTTTTGAGTGTGGTAGTTACAATCTTTGCAAACATATATTTTATTACAAATCTGAATTTAGGAATAGTAGGTGTTCTCTATGGAACATTGGCCGGTTCCTTAGCTCGTTTCATGTTAGTATTGCCATTATTGTTGACAGGGCTTAATATTAAATTGTATAAATTTGATTTATATAAAAGGATGTTCAGGTTTGGAATTCCATTTTTCCCAGCAGCGTTATTTTTTATGATAATGGAAATGGCCGATCGATATTTGTTACTTCAATTAGCAGACATAGAAACGGTTGGAATTTATAGTATTGGCTATAAAATGGGCAGTGTGATCATGTTTTTAATAACCGGTTTTAATTTAGCATGGCAGCCCTTGTTTCATAAAGAGCAACAGAATAAAAATAGATTGGAAATATTCAGTACCATCTCAACACAGTTTTTAGCCTTTATGATTTTAGTTGGAGGTATTATTTCAATCTGGTTGCCATTAATTGTACAAATTCCTATTGGAAATGGGAATACCCTTATTGGAGAATCTTTTTGGGGCTCTCTTCAGATTATTCCGGTTGTCATGTTATCATATATTTTTTATGCAGCATATATTTTACAAATGCCATCTTTATATGATGGAAAGAATCAAAAATGGTCACCTTTACTTAGGGGTTTAGGTGCCGCTATCAATATTTTATTAAACTTATTATTGATTCCAAAATATGGAGGTATGGGTGCAGCCATGGCCACTTTATTGGCATACTCTATTATGTTTTTTACATTATTTATATTAAATCGAAAATGGTTGCCAATTTCGTTTAATTATGGACGCATTTTCATACTTCTTGGCATTTGCATTATTGGATTTTACTACTTGCAAGTTGACCCTCATAAACTTTGGTTTCGTTTTATTTTATCCTTAGTTATATTGTGTGTGGGAATACCTTTATTAAAATTGGGAAACAATAATAATTTCTCAAATACGTTTATAAAAAAATGAATGCGATTCTGTTTTTAGGTGATTTTTTTAGAGATGCACGATGCACGAATATGGCAGATTCTATCATTGACGATGGTCAAGATTTAGTAATTATTCATTCAGGAAGTGGTTCCGAAACATATCGTGGTAAAACCCTCTATAATATTGACTTACCATCTTCAGGAATTAATAAATATTGGAAATTTTATCAACAAAGTAAGGAAATATTAAAAGGTCTATCTACCACATGCATTATTGCTGGGGACCTATACTCATTACCATCTGCAGCATCAATTCATCCCCCAAAATTAATTTATGATTCTCGAGAAATATATTCTCAATTAGCTGGATTAGTTGACAGTCCAATTAAGCAATTATTTTGGAGTTTTATTGAGAAAATTAATATTCAGAAAGCATCAATGGTAGTGGTTACTGCTGATAGTGATTCTGAAGTATTAAAATCAATTTATGGGGATATACCATGTATTACATTAAAAAATTTACCTTCTAAGAAAAACCTTCCTACTCCCCCAATAGATTTATATTCAAAACTAAATATTCCCAAAACATCTCCCATTTTTTTATATCAAGGTGTATTGCATCAAGGGCGTGGAATTGAATTAGTACTTCCATTATTAGAGACTTTTCAAGATGCCCATTATGTGGTTTTGGGTGATGGCGCATATAAAAATGATTTCGAAAATTTATTAAGGAGATATGATGTTCAACATCGGGTACATTGTTTAGGAAGTATTCCTTATTCGGAACTATTGAATCATACTGCCAGCGCAACAATAGGCTTCTCATTAATTGAGCCTTTAAGTCAAAGTTATGAACATGCCTTGCCTAATAAAATTTTTGAATATGCAGCTGCAGGTATACCCGTGATTACAACAGATCTTCCTGAAATGAAGAATGCTATCACAGAGTTTGATTTAGGCCATTCTGTTGAGTTTGGAAATGAGATGGAATTAATTAAAGCCGTTGAAAGAATTTTGTCTAATTCAGATGACAATCGCTATGAACCTAACCCCCAATTATTATGGGAAGCTCAAGCGGGTGATTTTTTAGAAATTATAGATTGTTATGCCTAAAATTACGGTCATTATACCGACTCAAAATCGGCGAAAATCATTAAACAGAGCGATTCAAAGTGTTTTAGTTCAAACATTTTCAGATTTAGAATTATTAATAGTTAATGATTCCAATTCTATAATCAACCCAATTGATGATGAGCGTGCTAAAATTATTTCTAATGAAGGAGCAAAAGGAGCAAATGGTTCTCGAAATACAGGTATAAAATATGCAGTGGGTGACTATATTGCATTTTTAGATGATGACGATCATTGGCTATCTGAAAAATTATTTCATCAATTCAATATTATGAAAAAAGAGGAAAGTATTCTATCCTTTACCGGTAAGAATATTTTTAGAGATGATATTTTTAAAAAATATAGTTTTAGAGATTCTTCTAAATGGATGCTGAATTTTTATAATTTTATTGGCACAACATCAACTGTTATAATCAAAAGGGATGCGCTTCAAACAGTAAATGGTTTTGATGAATCGATTTCTCAACTTCAGGATTACGAATTATTTTTACGCTTAAGGAGAATAGGGAAATTTTCAGGTATTAATCGCCCATTAATAAATTATTATATGGATACTTCAAATGAACATGTATCAATTAATTGGGCTAATTTTTTTAGTTCTTCTTATAAAATTTGGATAAAACAACAAGGAATTAGTTTATTGCTTTTCCCCATAGGTATTTTAATTACATTTCTACAGAAAACAAAAAACGCCATCGATTGATGGCGTTTTAGTTTACAGTAATAGTACTAATCTTTAAATATCAAATTCACCAGAAGTCAAATCATCCACATCCGCTAATTCATAATCTTCATGGTCCACAACAACAGTAGGTTCAGCAGGAGCCGAAGCGGTTTTAGTTTGTGTGCCACCATTGGTGATTTCAACGTCAGTAATTCCAAATAGTAAAGGTAAGAATGCCACAATGCCTAAGCCTAACGCCTTAGCAATACCCTCAGAGTGAAACACAATAGCTCCCGTAGGATAAGGCATTTCTTCTAAGCCGTATAAGAAGAAAACGGATATTGCCAATAGGAATCCCGCACCAGACAGGACTTGCGCAAATTCTTTATTGTCAAATGAATCGGTGGTAAAGCCAATAAACATCCATAAGAGGATTGACCCTGCCATAAATATGGTGGCGTAGGTAAATTGGTTATCGGTGATATTCCACAGGTAAAGGAATAAACCCCCTGCTAAAATCAACCAAGAAATAGCTTTTGAATCAATATACATTCATTTCTCCTGAGTTCATGTTGAATTCCTAGCGTCAAATTTCTGACATAATCATAAAAATACCAAGAAGTTAAATTGATTTTGTGTTCTTTTAGGAAAGTCAATTCTCGTTGTAAATTTCGTTCTATGGCGAAACAAAATCCTGTAAAAATTGGTGTAATTGGCGTGGGCCATTTAGGTCGATTCCATGTACAGCAATTATCAACCATTGAAAATGTTGAATTAGTGGGCATTTTTGATGTAAATACCGAACAATGTACAAAAGTCGGTACAGAGTTTTCGGTAGCTACTTTTTCAAAAGCTGACTTGCTAATGCAGGCATGTGATGCTATATCTATTGTTACTCCCACCACATATCATTTTGAGATGGCCATGCAAGCGCTTCATCTGGATTGCCACGTTTTTATCGAAAAGCCCATCACTGAAACCATTGAACAAGCACAACAGCTTTTAGATAAAGCAGAATTATGCAATAAAATCATTCAAGTGGGACATATAGAGCGATTTAACCCTGCATTTTTGCATGTGAAAAATCAAAATTTGTCTCCAAAATTTGTTGAAATTCATCGCTTAGCTCCCTTTAATCCTCGTGGAACGGATGTGCCAGTAATACTTGATTTGATGATTCACGATATTGATATTTTATTGAGCATGGTGAGTTCATCAGTAAAAGATATTCAGGCAAGTGGCGTGAAGGTAGTTTCTAAAACTGTGGATATTGCCAATGCACGAATTTCATTTGAAAATGGATGTGTGGCTAATATTACGGCCAGTCGAATCTCGAAGGGCCCCATGAGAAAGATGCGAATTTTCCAGGAGGCAACATATACTACAGTAGATTTTTTACAGAAGTCAGTAGAAATTTATCATGTAGAGGATGAACTTCCAGATGGCGTAAGCAAAGATTCGGTTTTTCCTTTAGAAGGTCATGAAAAGAAATATGTAATATATGAAAAGCCAGAAGTGGTAGAGCATAACGCATTAAGAGAAGAATTGTATCATTTTGCCTCGGTGATTCAACAAGGTGAAAAGCCAGATGTGGATGGCCATAGTGCGGCAGCAGCACTACATATTGCATTAGAAATCCAAAAAATTATTGATTCAACCATTGCGTAAATTTTTTATTATTGCGGGAGAAGTTTCAGGTGATATTCATGGAGCACTACTCATGGATGCCATGAGGCGGGAGGATCCCACCTGTGTATTTTCTGGCATTGGCGGTCATCAAATGGAGTCGAATGGACTATCATCTCTTTTCCCATTAAAGAAAATGTCAGTAATGGGGTTTGTAGAAGTGCTGAAACATCTTCGTTTTTTTAAAGATGTAGAAAAAAAGGTACTGGAAAAAATTGCTTCAGAAAAACCCGAACGCATTATACTAATTGATTATCCAGGATTCAACTTACGCCTGGCTGAAAAAGTAAAACGAAAATTTAACATTCCCATCACTTATTATATTAGTCCACAAATTTGGGCATGGAAAGAAAAACGCATCAATATCATCAAACAATATGTAAATCAAATGTTGGTGATTTTTCCATTTGAGAAAAAATGGTATGCTGAACGTGGAGTCGATGTTGAATGGGTGGGGCACCCCTATTTGGAGGCGTGGAAATCTACCTCCAAATCTGAGTTGAAATCACAGTTAGGGTTAGACCCAGAAAAGCCATTACTGACTTTATTTCCAGGGAGTCGAAAACAAGAATTAGACAAGCACCTCCGTTTGTGCGTTGATGCTGCCCATCGTGTTCAACAAGAAGTTGAGGATGTGCAAATCGTGCTGGGATTGGCGCATAATGTGGATATTGGATCAATACAAATTCCTGAAAATATTATGGTGGAGCGGACACATCCCCGCAGAGCATTGGAAGCTGCCGATGCAGCTATTGTGGCTTCGGGAACATCCACACTTGAAGCGGCCATTTACGGTACGCCCATGGTTATAATTTATAAAATGAACCCCCTTTCATGGTGGATATCAAAACGATTAGTTAAAACAAGATTTGCAGGCATGCCCAACCTTATTGCCGATAGATTTATTGTGCCAGAATTATTGCAATCAGATGCCACACCCAAATCAGTTTCAAAACAAATTATTCGCCTGATAATTCCCGGTTTGGCACGTGACAATACATTACAAAATTTAAATAATGTGCGTGATGCTTTGGGCGATGGCAATGCCTCATCTAAAGCGGCCACATTTATTTTAGGAAATTCTGCGTGAAGCATTCAACTTTGATGAGTCATTTATGGTCATATTTGGGCCAACTTATGTTCGCTATTGTATATCGAACCAGCCGTTGGAAAATTCATGGAGAAAAACATTTTAATAAGGCAATAGCATCGGGGAAACCCATTATGCTTTGTGTTTGGCACGGTCGATTCTCATTCCCTGCATTTTGGTTAGCCAAAAACCATATTCATGCCTATGCAATCGCCAGCCGTCATGGAGATGCTGCCATTATTGCTCGTATTTTTAAACGGTGGGGATTTGGTCTTATTCGTGGTTCCAGTAGTCGTGGAAGTAAAGACAAGGGTGGCCGTGATGTAATTAGAGAAATGAACCGAATTTTTGATGCTCCCGGCACCAGTATTATTGCCGTTACTAATGATGGGCCCAAAGGTCCACCTCGAATTGCAAAACCAGGTTCTCTTGCCATTGCCTTGAAAAAAGAGGTTCAAATTATTACAATTACAGGCTCAGCTTCCTCATATAAAGTTTTTGGCTCATGGGATAAATTTCGCATCCCTAAACCATTTAGTACAGTTTACTTAAATATTGCCCCCTTATTAGAAATGCCAACGGAAAAATTATCCTCTGAAGCTGAGGTGAAATATTTATCCGATTACATGAATAAGTATCAAGATGAAGTTGACGATTGGGCCGAAAAGAACTAATGCGATTTCTGCTTTTCCCATTGGCAATAGTGTATGGCATTATTACTATATTTCGCAATTTTTGCTATGATTATGGAATTTTCAAAAGAACCAAAGTATCTGTACCCGTTATTTCGGTTGGGAATATTACCGCCGGCGGAACTGGAAAAACGCCAATGACAATCTATTTGGCAGAAGAAGCAAAGGCACGAGGGTTCACCCCCGGAATTGTGAGCCGCGGTTATGGTCGAAAATCAACGGGTTTACAGATTGTCCACGACGGAAATAAATTGAAGAATACGGTGGAAATCTCTGGTGATGAACCTTATTTGATGGCCAGTTTATTAAGGGATGTGCCAGTGATAGTATCTGAAAATCGTGTGGCAGGTGCAGACAGATTGATTCAAAATTATGATGTAGATTTAATTATTTTAGATGATGCATTTCAGCATCGCAAAATTTACCGAGATGTGGATATCGTATTGATGAATGCCAAGGAGAAATCCAACGCATATCATTTACTTCCGATGGGGCAATTGCGTGAAATACCATTGGGACTCAAACGTGCACATTATGTAGTGGCGACTAAAGGTGATGTGCGTGAAATACCAAAATCTATGCAAAAATTTATGGGAACGACAATTCAATCTTCCCAACTATTTCAGGCTAAAAAATATACTTCTAATGGTTATGAAAGTATAGAACATTGTAAAGATGAATCTTGTGAATGTGTAGCATCACCTATTTTTGCATTCTGTGGTATTGCGAATGGAGATTCCTTTTTCAACACATTAGCTGAAATGAAAATAGAAACTTTGGATACAATCTCTTTCAAAGATCATGTAGAATATGATGATTCTATCATGGCAACGCTCACTTCAAAAATTAACGCATCAAACACAAAGACCATCATTACCACTGAGAAGGATTTAGTGAAACTCCCCGATTCATTTTTTGAAGTATATAATGTACATGTCTTGGCTATGAAAATGGAATTACCTTCTAAATTTACTCATGACCTTTTTGAGGGGCTGCAGCAAGTAAAGTCATAAGTGTCATAAGGGGTCATATATGGATTTATGGGGTCATACATAGTCATTAAGTCATAAATAGTTACAATCATAATTATGAGGAACGGAGACAAGTTATGACGATTTATGACAAATTCTGACTTTTCCTATGACTATCTATATCCCTCCATATCTTATCCCATCCCACCCCCATTTGACAATCTTTAAATAATGGGGTAAATTTTCTTCATTAAAATGGAGGGGATTATGCGAATATCCCGATTGTTTACATATATTTCAGTATTTTTTATTTCTTTCTCGGTAAGTTCTGCCACCGAATGCCCCAATCTTTCAGACATTGATTTTGGTCCCTGTTTTATGATTATTGGCTGGGGGTGGAATGGGGATGATTGTGTTCAATTAGGCGGATGTGGATCCACCGATTATGAAGGCAATGACTATTCAGATTTTCTTTTTTGGAGTTACGAATCTTGCATGGAAACATGCCCATGTGTAGAGGGTTATGTAGATTGTTTTGTGGATCCCTGTGAAGTCACCGATTGCCCCGCCTATCCCAATGCTGTCTGTGAAGCGGACTATTGCGGTGGTTGTAATGCCAATTTTTATGAAAATGGTGATCTGGTAAATAATGAATGTGAAGATATACAAGAATGTTCTGAAGAATTTGAAGGTTCAGGTGATATTACCTTTGATATGCAAACCAATGTTTTAGACATTGTGATTGCTGTAAATATTGCTTTATCAGGAGTTTCGCCATCCGAAGAAGAATTATGCGTGCTAGATCTAAATGAAGATGAAGTCATTAATGTATTAGACATTATACTCATTATAGATATTATTCTGAATCCTGTGGATACTTCTTATACCATAAACAGTGGGACCTCTTTTGGCGAGTGCTGGGGTTATTGCCTTTCTGAATTAGATTTACAGGGTACTAATGCCAATTTTACAATCTATGGTTGGTGGGAAGACGACCCAGATTTTCCAACGCTTTCTATAGATTCATCCATTTCAATTGATGAATGGAATGAAATTTTAGATGTTTTTGATTTTGATGAATATATGCAACTTGATGAAATGTATGGTTGTCCTGATTGTGCTGATGGTGGTTCAGAATGGATTGAAATTACCCATGATGGAATTACCAAGCGAGTTACATTTGAGGCGAATGATTCAATTCCTGGACATGATGAATTGGTTATTCAACTCCGAGAATTACGAGCATATTATTTTATTATTTTAGATCCGTGGGGAGAATAATCAGAAACTGATTATTCAGTGGTGGTATCAATGATGGTAGAATCAGGCAGAATTGGTACCATGAGAGAATCTACTTTTAATGAGTCTATAGGTGTGATGATAGAATCTAATTCAACATTTACAGTATCCACTGGAACACTCAACGTATCTTGATTAATAAAAGTGGTATCGATTGGCGCGCTTAATGTATCAATGGGAATTAGTAACGAATCTTGAGGAACCGCTATACTATCCACGGGAGAAACGTTAATAGAATCAACTACTGTGGATTGAACTGAGGAAGCATTTCCCACTACCTTGTCTGGAGTATCTTTCTTAAATACGGGGGTTAGCACTTGCTTCACCGTTTTACGTTCACGCTTTGCACTCTTGCATAATTCACATGGACTCATAAATACGCTCACATATTGAGTTACTGAAGTGGTGAGTCCAAATTGGTCAAGCACCTCCACTGTAAATTCATGTTCGCCCAAATGATCTTCTGTGGGTGACCATCGAATGGTGTGGGTATCACTATCAAATTTGATATCTGACATAGTTTCACTTTGGAGGCGAATTTCTCCACCATTTTTCTCTACATATTCACCAAACATATCAAAGGCCTGTACATCATAAATATATGTGAGTCCCACATAGGCTTCTGTAGGGGCTTCAAGGTTTAATTCAGGATATTGATATACAAATAATTTTAATCCTTTTTCAGCTGACTCATTTTCATTTTGAATGGATGCTGTATATTCAAAAAGTCCAACATCTTTCACTGTGGATGTCCAGTTTATTATGCCAGTTGAGTCATCAATTTGTATGGATTTTGGTAATCCATCAGTTTGAAATTTTAAATTATCTTCATTCTCAAAATTCTTATGTGTAAGTTGTAATTGGAGCGTGTCTCCAACAGGAATCGCCAATGAGTCAGCCACTGTAATAGTTGGTGGACCCTCCACCCGTAAGTTATATTCATGTTTCACATCCACTAAACCATCATTCACATTGATAACAATTTTGTGATTACCTTCATCAGCTTCAAAGGGTTGCCATATAACCAATCCAGAATCTGAAATAGACATGGCTGAAGGTGCATGATTTAATGAATAAATGAGTGTATTTTCCACCTCTTTTTTAGATGCAGAAAACTGATTATCATCTTTCACATTTAGTTGATAATTATATTCGTTCACCCAAATTACAGATTCAACAGGAATACTGGTAATTCGAGGTAAATAATTTGAATATATAGTATTGGTAAATTGGGTAGAATCAATACCGTCAGAAATTTGTACGGAATAATCCCAATAGTCCACTTCATTAACCATCCATCGAAGATTGCCCAGAGAATCTAAGGTCATGGTATGGGGGGCATCTAACAAACTCCAGGATATATTTGATGTGATGTTTGCATCGAAGCTGCTTAATGTGTATTCCCAAATATCTGTTTTTTCTAAAATCAAATATTGTGCAGGTCGTTTTGACACAATGGGTGGATCATTCACAAACATTGTTAATGTAATAGATTCTGACGCAATCCCATCATTTACATCAATGGTTATGTAGTGATTATCAACTTGGGTAACCACAGGAACCCAATAAATTGAACCGGTAGAATCGATATACATATTTTCAGGTGCATTTTGAATACTAAAATTATAATGTGGCTCAGTTACAAACTTTTGTGATACGTTTACTTTGTATTCAAAAGGTTTGCCCACCGTTAGAATAAAGTCAGTTTGGTTGTCATCCAAATAAATTCGAGGATGCACACGAACACTAATTCGGAGTGAGTCTGAGCTATGTAAATCATTCACCCATAATGTAAAAGGGTAGAGTCCTGGATTCACATCTGGCGACCATTGAAATTGACTTTCCCGACGCTTGATATCTGAATAGTCATCGTCTGATTCGGTGTCTAAAGATTCTGTTTCTTCTGTGGGGATAGCCTCTTCTGTTTTAGTGGAATCAGATTCTGCATCATTATTTTCTACTTCTATTTCTGGCTCGGCTTCATTTGTTTCCGCCACTTCTTCTGAATCGGTAGTTTCAACATTTTCTTCTGGATCGTCATCCGTTTCAGTACTAATATCAGATTCTTGAGTGGGTTCACCTTCTGAAATAATTGGATTTTCGTAGTCATGGGTGGCCGTTTGCGATGTATTCACACCCACATGAATAATGGCATCCACATTTCGGTCTTTAATTGAAAAATGGGCATTTAACGTATCTTTGTTTACTACCAGAAAATCAATGGAATTATTGGCAGCAAAAAAGGGTTGGTCATTCACATAGAACAGAAAACTATTGGTTAGTGATGTATCAGAAGAAGTGGGTGTTACGATGGTACCCGATTCTTGATTAATGAGCAGTTCACCACTAATATTGAAAGCAGTATGATAATTTAGCTCATGAAATCCCAATTGATTTAATGTGGGCGTCCAGTCCAGAGCGAAAGCATCAAGATTGAATTCCATTCCATCTGGAAGTGAATCCGTTTTAAATTCAGAAAAATTAAAGTTGTCCATTTTTTCAATAGGATGTTGATATAATAACTCAGATTTTATAATAATATTTGCTTCGCGACCATCACTCCGTCGCTGTTTTGAATAATCAATAAATGGCTCTAATTCTAATGTGGAAATTTCTGGGCTATCTCCGTTATGAAGAACAATTACTTCTTGGCTTTTATTGATGTATAAAATTTTTGGATTTATGATTTCTTCTGCAATAAATGATGGATAGTAGGCATCCTTTGAAATGAGGGTATTTTTGCGACTCAGTTGAAACTTTTGAATATCACCATTTTGAGAAAAGGAGAAAATATTCAATGAATTTGAAATTGGACTCATCTCTGCAAATATGTGATTATATTGATGATGATCTAAGGGAATGGATTTTCCCCAAACGGGAGAGAACAGATTTCCATTTCCCGTTAAGAATAATAAATCATCTATTTTATCATCATTAATATCTGTGGGTTCAGCAATGAATATTATAGGTCCATTATCACCAAACTCCACTTCTTTAGGAGATGACTTCGATAAATATTGAAAGCTCGTGGGTTCGATTCCATTACTGATTATAATTAGATCATCAATATCATCTCCATCAAAATCACCGGTAGAAAGTAAGAGTAAACCAAATGTATTTTTTACAAAGTCAGTGGCAATTTTTTCCATAACCTCAAACTCATTCTTCTGAATATCACAAATCATTGCGCTACGATTTGGGCTTCCCATTACCATGGCAATCTCGTTATCACCATCATTATCCCAATCGATTATTTGCATTTTTGTGAGTTGCATGTTGTTTTGACCATCGGGATATGGGAATTTTTGTGATGGTTTTTCGCTGAGTTTGTCATCTTCAAATGGAAATAAATAGAACTTTCCGGGCTGATTTTCTAATTCAATAGCGGCTAAAATTTCGTTATTTCCATCACCATCAAAATCAGATAAAATGGCATCGGCAATATATCCATTTTGATTATCATTTAATGAAAAAGACCATATTTTAGAGAGTCCTTTAGGGGTTACATCATAAATGTGAAGTGAACGGTTAAGGCCAGAATTGCCAAATGCAAAGAAGTCGGGGTAGTGATTCCCGTTAATATCCAGCGTATTTTGGATGGGGTTAAGTGGCAACTCTATTGAAAACGAGTTTGCAAAAGTTATTGTGGCTGCCAGTGTGGCCGCGATGACAGTATTAAGAAGTTTCAATCTAATGTTTGATTCCAAATTGTGAATAAATTTATGAGAATTTAGTAGTTTATACAAGTGGAACAACGGCATAAAATACACTTTTTGCGTTCCAATTTAAAAATTTCATATAAGATAGGGTAAAAGAGCACATGACAATAACAATAAAAGAGCTAATTAATTTTCCAAATGGGTTAGCGGTTAGTTGGAGCGATAATAAAGAAACATTCATTGATTATGTAGTTTTACGAGATAAATGCCCCTGTGCAAATTGCTCAGGAGAATCAGACATTTTTGGGAATGTATATAAGGGTGTTCATGTGAAGAAATTGGGTGCGGCATATGAGTTGAAAAATGTGATAAAAGTGGGGCATTATGCCATTCGCATTACTTGGGGAGATGGCCATAGTGATGGAATTTTTACCCATGAATTCTTGAGAAAATTAGATTTATCTGCTGAATGAAATATAAACATATCATTTGGGATTGGAACGGTACACTCATAGATGATACATGGCTTTGTGTTGAAATCATGAATAATATTATGGAAAAACGAGGACTAAATTCAATAACCATTGACGACTATCGAGAGTATTTTACATTTCCGGTTCGTGATTATTATGTAAAACTTGGATTTGATTTTTCAATAGAACCATTTGAAATTTGCGGAATGGAGTTTATTCGTGATTTTAAAAAGCGAAAATTTGATGCATCCTTATATAGTCAAACGGAAACAGTTTTGGATAATCTATCTGAAATTGGAATTACTCATTCTATCCTTTCTGCCCAAAATCAGAGCATTCTCAATGAAACCGTAGAACATTATCAACTTCAAAATAAATTTGAAGGAGTGAATGGATTGAACGATCATTATGCCCATAGTAAAGTTGAGATTGGTAAGTCTTGGATAGATACATTAGACTATGATCCAAAAGAGGTGCTCATGATAGGTGATACAGTTCATGATTTTGAAGCTTCTCAAGCCATGGGTACAGATTGTATATTAATTTCCAGTGGGCATAATTCGCGAAAACGATTGGAAGAAACTCAAACTTTAGTATTAGATACTCAAGAAGAAATCTTAGAAATAATAATGACTTTAATTGTGAGGATTATATAACCTTTAGTATTTAAATTTTCCACTTCGTCAAATGGGCACAAAATCACTTTAAATTTTTCGGCAACAAATATTAGGTTTTATTAAAAATTAATTTTTAAATGAATAAACAATTATTTATATCGATAAGTAAAATTGCAGGAGTTGTACTTGCATTATATTTATTTCTAGTCGGAATTAATGGGCTTTCCTCTGGGATTAAACATCTAACTCAACCGGATGTGGTTGAAGTCGGTGATATGGTTCAAACAAAAGCAAAAATCGACGGCACCAAAAAGAAAGTTTGGATGTTGGTTGAGGATATAAAAAATGATGAAGATGGTCATTTAGTTTATCAATGTGAGTATAAGGTTGAAGGTAAAGCTGAAAAGTTTGAAATAGAAGAATCAAAAGTAAAAATGGTTGCAAGTTCAACTTTTGTCAACACAACGTCTTCATCAATATTGGCATTGTTCATTGGTATTTTTGCCACAGTTTTATTCCAAAGTTCTTCTACTACTACGTCTTTAATTGTAGGTATGGTTAGTAGTGGTGTGGTAAGTCTAACCGCTTCAATTCCCATGATTATGGGTGCAAATATTGGCACCACTGTTACAAACACTTTTGTATCCATTGGGCATATACGACGAGGAAATGAATTTAAGCGGGCATTTGCTGCATCTACCGTTCATGACTTCTTTAATTTAATGGCGGTGATAATTATGTTTCCGTTAGAAATGTCAACTCATATTTTAGAGCGTTCTGCCACGGCTATGGGTGTATTTTTCTTTGGTCGAGTGAGTACAGAAGATGCATTTAAAAGCCCGATAAAATCTGCCATAAAATGGGGTTCAGGTCATGTTGAGTCCTTAAGTGCTGGAAATGATATTTTATATATTATTATAAGCGTCGTAATTACATTTTTTATGCTATACTTTATTGTGAAATTATTACGCAGTCTTGTTCTTGAAAAGGTAGAAACATTTTTTGATCAATATATCTTCAAAACGCCATTACGTGGAATTTTATTCGGCATAATATTAACCATTATGGTTCAAAGCTCATCAATAACGACTTCAACAATTGTTCCATTAGCAGGAGCTGGAGTATTGTCGTTGAGACAAATTTACCCGTTCACATTAGGGGCGAATATTGGAACAACCGTAACGGCATTATTGGCATCACTCACCTTAAATGTGACAGCCATGGTTGCAGCATTTACGCATTTATTGTTCAATTTATATTCCATTGCTTTGATTTATATGAATCCACTATTACGCGATATCCCTATAAAAATGGCAAATGGAATTGCCGATCTATCGTTGAAAAATAAATTTTATCCATTCTTATATTTATTTATCGTTTTCTTTTTAATACCGTTTCTAATCATCTTTTTTGGGAGATAGCTCATGTTTAAACAGATATATCAACTATTTCAATCAAACAGTTTATATGAACAGGCATTAGCCGAATGCCATGAAATGCTGGATATTGATTTATTAATGTTTAAGGCATCAGTAGAATCTTTACGGAAATCTGATTCATCGGATATTGATATTGACATTTATTCTATGGATAAAAAAATTAATGAATTTGAAAGAGACGTTCGTCGAAAAGTGATGACCCATTTGGCGGTAAGTGGCACTGATGATATTGGTTCTGGTTTGGTACTGGTGAGTGTGGTAATTGATATCGAACGAATTGGGGACTACACCAAAAATATTTATGATCTTGCTGTGAATCATCCACAATTGTTAGATGGAAGCACTCTGGAAGAAAGATTGAGTCATGTTGAATCGGCTTCATTGGATTTATTTGAATCTTCAATTGATGCATTTAAAAATCAAGATATTGAAAAAGCAAGAACGCTCATGACTGCTTATAAAGAAACGATTTCAGAGCAATGTGATAGCATTACTAAAGATATTATTTCGGGCAAACTTTCTGATATTGATGTTGGGAAAGGTGCGGCTGTTGCACTATATGCCAGATATTTAAAACGAATTGCAGCTCACTCACGAAATTTAATTTCTAGTGTTGTAAATCCATTTGAGCGGATTGGATACCCTGAATAGTATTTTTTTCAGCTGTAACTATTAGGTTTTATAAGGGGATGATTCATCCCCTTTTTTTATTTACAAATATTAGGATTATCTGTAAAAATACCATGGAGGTTTAAACGTTTTACTTTGGCTAATTGTTCTTTAGAATTTACGGTGTAAGCATAAATTTGTAGTCCCAGCGAGTTTAATTCTGAAATCATATTCTCATTAAATTGATCAATATTTCCATGAAATAAATCTGGTCGAGAGATATACACCCATCGAATGGATGAAAACTCTTCTTCATCATCCCATAATTGTGCAGTGGTAATTTTTGAATTGAGAGATTTAATCTTTCGAATCCGTAATGGATTAAAGCTGGACACTATAGCTCGGTTCAATAAATTGTATTTTATTATGGAATCTACGAGTGGTTGCTCCATACCTTCACTAAATAATTGTTGAGATTTAATTTCGATATTGATGACCATATTTTCAGGAAGAATATCAAGTACATCTTCTAATTTAGGAATTCGTTGAAATTCTAATGAACCAAAGTCAATACTTCGTGCATCAACGGCTAATAATTCTTTATATGTTAATGTAGATATAAAGGTTTGTTTTCCCGTTAATCGTTCAAGATGAGGGTCATGATGTACCACTAAAATATTATCTTTGGTTATTTGTACATCTAATTCGATTCCATCCACATTCAGTTCAATTGCCTTTTTAAAGGAATATAGCGTGTTTTCAGGGGCTTGTGAGGGCACCCCTCGATGGCCATAAATAAACAAAATATCGGTATTTAACATGGCAGGGATTTTTGGCATCCATCTTACAAATTTGTTATAAAGGTAATAAAGTATGAGAATCCCCCCAATTATGCTTGTGTAAACCATAATTAAAATTAGCACTCTACGTAATTATTTAATTCATAAAAATGAATTATTCATGTTGTTTTAGTTTTGTTACAATTGCGAATTTCTCATCGTACTATTTAGGCAATTGTGCATAAGTTGTGAATAAACCGCTCATATAGATTATGGTAAATGGATATAAATAAAGACGAATTTTGGAGTAAATGTTTGGACTACATCCAAACACGGATTCCTGATCAAGCATTTCAAACATGGTTTGATGGGGTTAAAGTATCTGCCATTAATGGTGAGGAAATCACTTTATTAGTGCCTAATCAATTCCATTATGAGTGGTTAGAAACAAAATATCGCCATTTGCTTGATAGTGCAATAAAAGAGTCGGGCAGCTTCCCGTTGGTGGTAAACTACTCTGTGGTTATTAGTAAAAAGTCAACTGGTGAGATACCCAAACTCATCTCCAAAGATAAGCCCATGCCGAAGAGGTTTCACCGGCAATCTCAATTAAATAATCGATATATTTTTGATAATTTTATTGAGGGCAAGGGAAATCAGTTTGCCAAGGCGGCGGCATTTTCAGTTTCCGAAACTCCAGGACAAACACCTTTTAATCCCCTATTGATTTATAGTTCACCGGGAATGGGGAAAACCCATCTTTTGCAGGCAATTGGGAATTTTGTATTAAAAAATAGCCCTTCTATGCGTGTAGTTTATCTGACTAGTGATAAATTTACATTAGAGTTCATCACTGCAATTCAGCAGAATAAATCGGTAGAATTTGCAAATAACTATAGAAATGTTGATATGTTACTCATAGATGATGTTCAATTTTTAGAAGGAAAGGTAGGAACACAAGACCAGTTTTTTCATATATTTAATGGTCTATTTCAAGAAGGAAAACAGATCGTTTTAACGACAGATCGACCGCCCAGTGAATTGAAGGGTCTCAAGGACAGGTTGGTTTCTCGATTCCAATCAGGATTAATTGTAGATATTCAATCTCCAGATTTGGAAACAAGAATTGCTATATTGATGAAAAAAGCAGAAGATGATGGGCTTGAAATTCCGTATGATGTAGTGGAGTTTATTGCATCCAGCATCAAGTCAGATATTCGAACAATGGAAGGTGCATTAGTTCGACTATTGGCATTGTCTTCCCTTAAACGAGTGGATATTACCATGGAATTGGCAAAGAAGGTTTTGGAAGATATGTTGGGTAAAGCAGCATTTGCTAATGTAACAATTGACCATGTTTTGAAATCAGTGAGTCGTGAAATGAAGGTGAGTGAGCGGCAGATTTCAGGTAAGGGTAGAACAATGGAAGTGGCATTAGCGCGGCAGATTTCTATGTATCTTTCTCGTGAGTTAACAGGTTCTTCACTTATCAATATTGGTCGCCATATTGGTAGAAGAGACCATTCTACTGTGATTCACGCCTGTCGAACAGTAGAAAATAAGATGGCTGAAGATAAAGAATTTCGGTCACGGGTAGATAATTTAAAAAGTGACATTTCAGGGGTTCATTAAAAGGGGAAATTATGGAAAAAATACTAATAATAGATGATGATATTCAATTATCAGAATTAATTCTAGAATTTTTAGAATCGTTTAATTATGATATTTATGCAAAACATACACCTGAAGAAGGCTTAGACTTTTTAAATGAAACAGGTGCGGATCTAGTAATTTTAGATATTATGCTTCCTGGAATGGATGGGTTTCAGGTATTGCGTAAGATAAGAGAAAACTCAACAATCCCAGTAATAATGCTCACTGCCAGAGGCGAAGTAACCGATAGAATTGTGGGTCTCGAATTAGGCGCAGATGATTATTTACCAAAACCCTTTGAACCTCGTGAATTATTAGCCCGAATTCAGTCTATTTTAAGACGGAGCCAATCTCCAGGCTCAATGGTTGATGTGATAGAATTTGACTTTTTGACCATAGATAAATTAAAACAAGAGGTCTTGATGGAAGGTGAAGTTGTTCATTTATCCACCACAGAATATGAAGCATTACTTCTATTTGCAGAAAATCCAGCACAAGTATTAGATCGTGAGCAGCTTGTTGAAAACTTACGCGGAATAACATGGCAGTCTTATGATCGGTCTGTAGATGTATTAGTTAGCCGATTAAGAAATAAGTTAGGTGAGACTCCCTCAAATACACGATTCATTAAAACAGTTCACGGCGTTGGCTACAAGTTTATCGGCAAAGCGAAGAAGTAGGATTGCTTTCTTCCGGAAGTTGCGTAAAAGCCTCTACTTCCGATTAGGCACGCTACTTTTAGGGTTTACATTTATTCTTATTCTGGTATTGTATTACCAGTTTAATTACTCCTTTACGACTCAAGATAGCATATTAGACTCCCATGAAGCGTATTACTATTCTAAAATGGTAGAAGGTTGGGGGACCCCCCCCGACACAAATCTCGTAAAAGAAGATATTAATAATCTCCATTTAGATTGTATTATTTTCCGAATGGAGGATGATTATTCAGATGAAGATGGCTATGGTCCAGTATATTGGTCTTATCCATCAGATTTAAAAGCAGAAGTTTTTTATACATGGTCGATTCCTGAAGATTTCGAACAACATGGTGTTTTTATCCCCTTAGAAGTTGATATGGGTACAATGGGAGATCGCCCATCAACAGCCGTAGCAACCGATGAGTTTGTATTTTATTTTTCTGTAAATTATACCGAACCCAGCGATTTGCCTAATTTTATATTGGCATCAATTTTAACCATCATTTCTATGATTGGATTGAACTTTTTTATTCAAAAATATTTATATCCAGTTCAATTAATAAAACAGCGCGTATTTGCTTTAGAAGAAGGTGACTTAGAGTCAGAAATCCCCATTTTAGGGGATGATGAATTAGCAAGTCTTTCTCGGGCTGTGAACAATATGATTAATGATATTGGTTATTTGTTGAATCAGAAGCATCAACTTTTATTGGATGTGAGCCATGAATTACGAACCCCATTGGCCCGGATGCAATTATTAATAGAAATGCTCCCTGAACACAAAAACATTGGTAGATTAAAAAATGAAGTTTTATTATTAGAGGGTATGATCTCAAACATGCTTTTGTCAGACAGACTATCTACACCATATCAAGACTTAGATGTTTCTTCCATCAAGTTATCAAGAATTATGGATAAGGTGATGGCTATGTTTCCCAATCGAGATAAAATTGTAGAGATAATTGGTGAGATTCCAACAATTGAGCTTCATGTTGATGAGTTAAAAATTACCTTAGCGATTAGAAATTTAATTGATAATGCACAAAAATATGCATTTTCAGGAGACAAAATTCAAGTATCACTTACAGTAGACAGTAATAAATTAGTTATTAATGTTAAAGATTTTGGTCCGGGTATTTCTGCTAAAAATATTGAAAAGTTGACAACACCTTTTTATCGTATTGTTAAAGCGGGTGAAAATAAACGCCCCGGATTTGGATTAGGGCTAACCATTTGTAAAAAAATTATAGAATCCCACAGGGGAACATTGTCTATTTCCAGTGAAATTGGAAAGGGTTCAATATTTTCATTAATATTGCCTTTAAATTAATTCTTGTATTGAAATCAGAATTTTACCTAACTTAAGGCGTATTTAATAACAACCATAGTCCTAAATCGGAGAAATAGATATGCAGAGAAATAGTATCAATAAAGTAATCTTAGTTGGTCACATTGGCAATAAACCAGAAGGTAGGTATACTCCATCAGGTACCTCTACCGCGTCATTTTCGTTGGCAACCAATGAATCATGGATTGACTCAGATAAAGGTAAGCAAGAACGTACAGAATGGCATAATATAGTTGCGTGGAGTAAATTAGCAGACTTTGCAACTGAATATATTCAAAAGGGTCAACTTGTATATGTAGAGGGTAGATTGCAAACCCGAAGTTGGAAGGATAAAGAGGGAAGTCCGCGTAAAACCACTGAAATTGTGTGTACTGCAATAACTCCTCTAGAGTGGAAATCTGCAAAGAATACCACTACTTCTGAAAGTAAAAATACAGATAAGGTAGCTGAGCCAACGGAGGAAGACGATCTTCCTTTTTAAAAATGTTACATTTTGTAACATTTAAGGCTTCATAATTACATTGTACTATGTGTATATTTCTTACAGGAAGAGGAATCGTATTTATGAAAGTTACATTAAATATACTATTAATTGTTGGTTGTTGTTCAACCTTGGTATTTTCTAAGGGGGTTGATAACGGTACGAAGAAAACTGTGCAAACAGGTTCTTCAGTGATGATGGGAACTATGAAGTATTCTCAGGGATATGGAGAGTTTACCACCAGTGAGGGAACGATTGAAAGAAAACGTTCTCACAAGAGACGTAAAGCTGTACGTAAGCCAAGAAGAGGCAGAGGGCAGTAGCCACAAATACATAGTAATATAGTATTGAAGGCGTCTGAAAAGGCGCCTTTTTTCTTACTCAATTATATTTCAAAGGATCGTTAATGACCGCTAAACCGTATAAAATCATATATTCACTTTTTATTTTAACCTTATTAATAATTACAGGGTGTGTTTCCAGTAGTATGGAGTACCGTTCTGCCACAACTGCTGCTAGATCAGAGAAAAATTTAAAAAAAGCTGAAGAATGGGGACTAAAAGCGTTGGCTATTGAGGCAGATAGTAGTAATGCTCATATCCCTTATTTTTTGGCCATTGAGGTGTATAAGCCTAAAAAAGATTGGTTAAAGATGGCAGAAATGCTTGACGAAGCAGTGAGAAGGAATCCTACACAACAGCTTGAAAGGCCAATTGTTATTGATAGAGATAATATATTCTTAACGATTGAAGAAGGTGCAAAAACATATAGAGAAGAAGAATGGAGCAAACTGTATAATTTATCTGTTGAATATTTTCAAAAAGATGAATTTGAATTAGCCATTCAGAATTTAGAAATTGCCATAAAAATGGATCCTTCTCGTGGTGAAAGTTATGGGACCTTAGCCGCACTATATCTCCAAACAAATAAGGAGGGGAACGCAAAAGAAGTTGCCCTGTTGGGAAGTGAAAATGCCCCAAGGTATTCATTAAATTACCAAGTACTAGCAGATATTGCTATTAAAGGTGGTAGCCTAGATGAAGCAGAAAAATACTACGAAACGGCCATTGAAAATACGGATGAACCTGGACCAATCATGCGTCAGCTTATATTTCTTTATATAGACAAAGGTGAAACTCAGAAAGCAATTGACTATTCAGATGTATTGCTAAATAAATATCCAAATGATCCTGACTTATATTTTAATATTGGAGTATTGTTTCAACGGCTTGCATTAGAAGGATTTGACCCTGCAAGAGAATTATATTTGGCTTTATCTGAAGCTCCTTCTGCAGAGGATGTAAACCATATTTATAATCAGTTTAGTGGTTCTCGGAAATATGCCTATAATGCACGAGACTATTTTCTTCAAGCCAGTGATTTAGAAATTGAGGGAGATGGAAGCAGTGGTAGAGCGGCAAAGGAAATGCGAAAATTAATGAAGCAAATTGACGAAATCTTTGTACCATCAATTCGGGAAATTGCCCGTTCACAGAGTATTGATTTAAATTAAAAGTAAAATATTATGAAGTCGTAATAAAAAAGGGCTATTAAAGCCCTTTTTTATTATCCAATTCGTTTTCTTTTTATGAGATATTCAGTAAGCACCGAATCAAGAGGCAAATCTGTATTCGCTAAGATATAGTCCATTTTATTTTTACGGCATATAGATTTGTAATAATTGCAAAATTCACTAATACTTTCTTGATAATCCTTTTGTATATGCCAAGGCTCAGTAATGATTTCTTCCCCCGTCTCCATATCTTTGAATCGAGTTCGTTCATTAAACTTTAATGCTAATTCTTGTGGATCTAACACGTGAATAACTAAAACTTCATGTCCCTTATATCTGAAATGTTTAAGCCCTGAAATCACATCCTCAGGATTATCAAACAAATCTGAAATTAAAACAATTAATCCCCTTTTTTTTATAGCCTCCGCACTTTTGTGAAGCATTGGTGCGATAGCGGTTTCAGGTCCAGGTTGGATTTTATTTAACCGAGAGAATAAAGCATTAAGATGACTGGATTTTGACCGGGGCGGTAGATGATCTCGTATCTCAGAATCAAATAGAGTGAGTCCCACGGCATCTTGTTGTTTTAACATTAAATATGCCAGAGATGCAGACATTATTTTGGCATACTCCAGTTTAGATATTCCATGAGAAGAATAATCCATAGACCGACTTTGGTCAACTAAAAGATGGGTTAGAAGATTTGTTTCCTCTTCAAATTGTTTTATGAAAAAGCGATCAGTTTTACCATAGAGTTTCCAATCAATATGACGAATTTCATCTCCCGCTCCATAAGAGCGATGCTCAGAAAACTCTACTGAGAATCCATGATATGGACTTTTATGGAGGCCCACAATGAACCCCTCAACAACCATCCTTGCCTTTAAGGAAAGATTATCAAGTTTTGATAAAAGGGTCGGCGATAAATATTGATTACGAGCCACTGAATGCTATTATGAAAGTTCCATGAGTTGGTCTAAAATCATATCACGAGAAATCCCATCAGCTTCAGCATTAAAGTTGGGAATAATTCGATGTCTTAACACGGGTTTAATCATTGATTTAACATCATCAATATCTGGAGTAGTTCTGCCATCTAATAAGGCTTTTGCTTTCGCACCCAATATTAAATATGCACTTGCACGAGGTCCAGCACCCCAATCTAATAATTCATTGGTGAGTGATGGTGCATTTTCTCCCGGTCGAGTATTCCCCACTGTTTTTACTGCAAATTCAATTACATTATCAGCAACAGGAACTTCTCGAATCAAATTTTGAAATGAAGCCAATTCTTCATGTGATATTGCACAATTCAACTCATTAATAATATCCCCAGTAGTTGACTTGACAATTTCAGCCTCTTCATCGGCAGTGGGATATTTAATAAGTAAGTTAAACATGAAACGGTCTAATTGTGCTTCAGGAAGCGGATAAGTTCCTTCTTGTTCAATTGGATTTTGTGTCGCTAAAACAAAAAAGGGCTCTTCTAAAGTATAGGTTTTCCCACCAGTGGTAACTTTATGTTCCTGCATGGCCTCCAATAAAGCCGCTTGTGTTTTGGGTGGAGTTCTATTGATTTCATCCGCAAGTACGATATTTGCAAAGATAGGCCCTTCAAAGAAGCGGAAAATCCGTTTGCCTGTGGATTGATCTTCCTCTATGATTTCTGTTCCTGTAATGTCTGACGGCATAAGATCAGGTGTAAATTGGATGCGATTAAACTTAAGCTCCAGCGCATCAGATAATGTTTTTATCAATAGAGTTTTGGCCAGACCAGGAACACCCTCTAATAGTACATGTCCTCGACACAAGAGTGATATAAAGAGATGGTCAATTATGTCACGCTGCCCAATAATTACCTTTCCGATTTCGGTAAAAAGTAATTCTTTTTTGATCTGTAATTTTTCTACTAATTCAATGTTATTCATTTTAACCTTATTTGAATATGATAAGGCGCATAAATTATTTAAGTACGCCAAATAAAACGCCGTAAATTTAGTACAATTTTATGAGAAGATTGCTCCAAATATGTTATCAATTTCAGACAAATTTATTATAAAAGGGAAAGACCTTTCAGAGCTCCAGCACTGGTGCAAAGAAAAGGGGCATCCTAAATTTAGAGCACAACAGCTTTTTGAATGGATGTATTTTCATGGTGAATCTAATCCTGAAGCTATGAGTAACCTTTCAAAAAATTTAATAAGTGATCTTAGCAATGATTGCATTCTTCAAACATTAGCCGTTGAAAAAGTTTCCGCTTCAGAAAATGAATCTACCAATAAATTTTTGTTTAAAACCATGGATAATCGTTTTATTGAAACAGTGAGCATGGTTGAGGATGGTCGGCATACCGTCTGTATTTCATCCCAAATTGGATGTAGTGTAGATTGTGATTTTTGTGCCACTGCCAGTATGGGAATTATTCGGAACCTGAATACTGGTGAAATTATAGATCAGCTTAGTTTTATTCGTGCAAAGATTGAAACATCCATTACTAATATTGTTTTTATGGGTATGGGAGAGCCTTTTTTAAATTATGAACGCGTGTTAAAAGCGGCTGATATTTTTCACGATCCGAAAGGGTTTGGGCTGGGCGCACATCGAATTACAATTTCAACTGCAGGTATTTTACCCAAAATTAATAAATTTTATGAAGAGGGTAGAAAGTACAAATTGGCCATATCGTTAAATGCTTCAAATGATGTGACCCGCAGTAAAATAATGCCCATCAATAATAAATGGCCAATCGCAGATTTGGTAGCAATTGGTCGAAAGCATGCTCATAGAAATCGCAAAGTGATGTTTGAATATGTGTTATTAGACGGTGTTAATGACTCTGTTGAAAATGCTCGAGAATTGGCCAAACTATTGCGTGGAGTAGATTGTAAGCTGAACGTTATCCCGTATAATGAAACGGATGGAAAGTATGGCCGTCCTGAAAATGAGGCAATTGAATCATTTTTAGAGGTGCTATCTGCCAATCAAAAAGGTTATCGAGTGATGGTAAGGTGGAGTAAAGGACAAGATATTGATGCAGGTTGTGGGCAATTAGCTGTGAAACAAGAATCCCATGAATAATATGATTAAATATATGCAGGGGAAATTGCCTGAAATTCCCCAGTTTGCCATTGTTTTAGGCTCAGGACTTAGTTCACTGACAGATGATCTGACTGAACCAAAAATAATTCCATTTTCTTCAATTCCAGATTACCCTCAAATTACAGTTTCAGGCCATAAGGGTGAATTTGTTTTTGGCTATTTAGAAGGGATTCCCATTCTTTGTGCCAGAGGCAGATTCCATTTTTATGAGGGTCTCCCCCTCTCCGAAGTAAAAATTCCCATACGACTGTTTTCTGAACTAAATATTCCTAATTTAATTATTACTAATTCAGCAGGATGTGTGAACCAGAATTGGAAAATTGGCGATATTATGTTAATCGTGGGACATTTAGATTTTACATTCAGAGATGGAAATCCTAAGATTGATTATGATAAAAATATATATAAAGACGGCAATCGTCAAGTTGCAAAGTCAGTAGCGTCTCAAATAGGCTTAGAACTGAAAGAAGGCATCTACACATGGACATTAGGCCCAACCTATGAAACTCCTGCAGAAATAAACATGATTAGAGAATTTGGTGGGGATGCAGTGGGGATGTCAACCCTTCCTGAAATTGTTGAAGCGGGAAAACAAAATCTGAATATGTGGGGTTTTACTTGCTTCACTAATATGGCAGCAGGAATGGAAACAGGTGCCTTGACCCACGCCGAAGTACTTTCCAATGCAGAAAAGTTTAAAGCATATTTTAAAGAATTTATTAGCAAATTAATTATTACAGATTCAAAAAGGAAGAATAATGAACGGACACACAACATTTAGAAGTGGAAACCCATCCTTAAATAAAAATACATTCAAGTCATTTTCAGTAACTGCGGATGACCAAATGACATTGGATGGAACTGTAAATAAGACAGGGATTTCATTACTATTACTAATGTTCACTGCAACATATACATGGAACTCTCCATCCATTGGACTAATGGTTTTAGGGGGAATTGGTGGATTTATTGTGGCGATGATAACCCACTTTAAACGTCATTTATCAGCCATAACCGTTCCCATATATGCGGCATTAGAAGGCCTTTTATTGGGTGGTATATCCACTATGTTTGAGCAGTTATATCCGGGTATCGTTAGTCAAGCTATCTTTATTACGTTTGGAATATTGGCTTCATTGCTCCTTGCCTATAAATCAGGATTAATTAAACCCACCGAGAATTTTAAATTAGGTGTTGCGGCTGCGACGGGTGGCATCTTTTTTATCTATTTGATAAGTTGGGTTATGAGTTTTTGGGGCGGTAGTATTCCCTTGATTCACTCCTCCTCAACATTTGGTATTGTGTTTAGCGTTGGTGTAATCATTATCGCTGCATTGAATTTAGTATTAGATTTTGATTTTATTGAGCAAGGTGTTGAGATGGGTGCTCCTAAATATATGGAGTGGTATGGCGCTTTTGGGCTAATGGTCACCTTAATTTGGCTATATTTAGAGATTTTAAGATTGCTTGCAAAATTAAATTCTCAACGAAATTAGCTATTTTATATACTTTCTACCATATATGGTATCTGACGACAAACAGAGCCGGTATATAGTATTAAAGTAATACTTTAATTAAACCTTGACTTTAATTCAATATCTGTAATAATTTAAGTCCCGGAAGGCAAAGCAGATAAATATTTAAAGTTAATTTTAGTTTTGTTTTCTGGATTTTTTGTTTTTTAGCGTTCGTACTAAATTTTTGTAATAGAATCTTGGGCTTAAAACGTGCTGTCATTAGTTGGCAGGACAACTGATCGAAAACAAAAAGGAGAAACACAACATGAAGAACGTAGCTGGTACTATCAATGAAGTTGCAGGAGCTTTTGTAACATTAATCAAAGGCCTTGTGGTTGCTGCTATCTTTGCTAACATCTTGTTTACAACAACATTTGACCCTGTGGGTGGAATCGTTGACTTGGTGAATGCATTCTTAGGTGGCGGACTAGCTGGATTACTTGGGCTAATGGTGTTTGCTTCATTTTCTAAGTAGTAATCCTCTGATAATCGATTGAGATGTGGCGGATCATGGATTCGCTACATCTCATATTCATCATTAACCTAGGAGAAGAAGATGAAAAAAGCAATTGCAAATATAACTGACTGGATCAACGAATTTACAGGATTGCTACAAACACTGGTAGTGTTTGGGGTAGTTGTTGGAATTTTATTTGATGACCCATTTGGAGTAATTGCCGGAATTGGCAATCTGATGAGCCAAGTCGGTGATTCAGGACTTGCTGGCTTAGTTGCGCTGCTACTCGTTGTGCTTTGGTACAAAAAGTAATAGTTTAATTAACGTCAGAATTAATTGTTAGAGGAAACCTCGTTTTGCGGGGTTTTTTCTTTTATAAAGTAAATTACTATCTTACTGGAATTAGATAACCCAAAATATAGCCAATAACAATCCCACTAAGAAGGGTAATGGTAATAATTCGGTGAGACATTACTGTTTTACCATATCCTTTTTTTATTGCGACTAAAGAGGTAAAATAGCCAGTTAAATTCAACATCCAGAAAAAAGGTATTGCAAATAATTTAACTACAATTGGTCCAATTATGGGTATAGATGCAGTGAGTATGGATAAGCCTGCAAACACATTAGTAATATAGCCAGCCACCAATGTTATAATTGCAATGGCTCGAACATCCCATTCTAATTTGAGCATTAAGTAAACAAATAGTGCAATGACTAAAATGGTAGAAATTGTTTTCGGATGTTTTTTAATGGTGTGAAAAAAACTACTCATCAGTAAACAAATATTCAGCAGTTAAGCTAAACAATCCTACATTAAAATTACATTTTTCAATTCGCTGCTCCTGTGTATTTACCCATATTGTTCGCGTTGCATTTTCTTTAAAAACTGCCCATGTAAAAATATCAGTGTGTTCTAAAATCCCAATTTTATCGGTAGTTGATTTGGAAATTAGTTCCAGTTTATTTTTATGAAGATGGCTTCCATTTGGTGATTTTAAGAGTGATGCTTCATAATGAAGGCCTTCTCGTTCAATAATAAAGCTCTCTTTTTCTAACAAATCAAAGGCCATCAAATGAAATAATGTAAAAATGGTTATAGCATTATTTGGAATAGAAATTTGAGAATTGTGATAGTATGGCAAATTCTCTTTTAAATCCGTGAATAACTGGTTACTCAAACCAGGTTGAGTAGTTGTCTTTTTGAAGGATAAAATTTGATGAGTATCAATAGAATGTATGATTTCGTAGTGGTTGTCTACTGGATAAAAAAAACTGGATACTGCCTGAGTATTTGCTGAGAATGCCACAATGATAGCAGGGTGATTAGCAAAAACTGTATCTCGGTGAGACATGGTAACCTTTGCCACATTAATCCCCATAAATTCTACCTGATAGTGATGTGTGTTAGCATGAAAAAATGATATAAAAAAGAAGATAAATAATACTTTAATCATCAGCTTTCCATTCAAAGGTTGAAAATGGACCTAATATTCCAAAAGTAACAATATATAATGGATGTATTAAACTTAAGAGGGCAGTGGTTCCCAGTGACCATTTTTTATCAATTGCATGGTAAAAAGTATAGGTAATGACTCCATCTACAATAGATTTTATTAACCATGGACACATCCAAAAAAAATGGGTGGTTTCTACAAAATTAAATAATGAGAGCAATGCCACTACATTGGCAACATATAAAAAAGGAAGTACTACTTTTAATGACATTGACGTTTTAATATCATAATATGAAAATCCTTTTGAAGCAAATCGGAGGCGTTGATGCACAAATTGAGATAAGGTGGAGGGGGGCGGTGAATCTACAACTGCTTTTTCAGAAAGTACAAAATGAGCGCGGTATGATGGATGCCCTGTAATTTTATGAAGCAATAGGTCATCATCCCCCGAAATAAAATGTGAAACATTTTCATAGCCACTTACATCATCAAATGCTTGTTTAGAAAATCCCATATTTCTACCGGCACATGAAAATACCATCCCTTTGCTGAATCCTCCAGCAGAAAATGCATCTTGGGCCAAGCTGTCTAACTCGTATAAAGAATCTATTAAAGTTGTATTGTTGGTAAGGGGAGCTGGGCCAGAAACAAATCCAATTTCAGGGTTAGAAAATGGCTGCATCATAGTTTTAACCCACTCTTTATGGGGAATACAATCTGCATCCGTTTGTAAAATTATCTCAGTGGTGACAGAATTAATTGCTGTATTTAGGGCCCATTTTTTAGGTGCCCACCCATTGGGAGTTTCTGAAATAGTTACAATGGTTAAATTATCAATTTCTTTTTCAAAATTTGCTAATATTTCGGCTGTAGAATCTGTTGAACGGTCATTAATGATAATCAATTTTAAAAGATGCTGTGGATAAGTTTGTTGAACCAATGCAGGAAGTAAATTAGGCAGATTATGTTCTTCATTTCGTGCAGAGATTATTATGGTTACCGCTTGTAAAGTGGCATCATCTGCCTGAGTAGTAGAAAGCCCCCGAATGCCATCTGTGAGCCAGAGAATGAATCCGCCATAGGCTAAACTAATGAGAACAAATAAGAAATAAATCATGGGCGTCGTCCTTGCCAAGCAGGATTAATATTTAATATTGACCCCAGTGAAACTACCGACACATAAACGGGTTGAATAATATACCATTGTAAAAAATCAATGATTGAAAATTGTCGATTAAATATATTCCCACCTTTGGTTAGGAGTATAAATTCAGCAATAAATTTGAGAAGTAAAATATTTATAAACCATGAGTTGAAGAAAATGGAAATTCCATAAATGATGGGAGAAATAATGATACCCACATTCAAGGTAAAGGTGGCAATTGATGTAATATAAAATGGGATGTTAAACTTCCAAAAGATTTTTGAATCACCTGCCCAACGAATCCGTTGTTTGATAAATGTACTCCATGTCAGTTCAGGTCGGGAGATTACAAATGATCCTGGAGAAGTTGCAAAATCCACGTTAATTTTTTTAGTTTTACGGCAAAGAAGGAGGAAAAGAGAATCATCTCCCTGTAGTTGCTCAGAAATTTTGCTAAATCCGCCAACTGAATTATAGAGACTTTTTCGATAGCCCTGATTTTGCCCAGTACATGCCCATGCAGAATTATTATTTACCATTCCTCTTGCGGCAGAAAGTAGCATGAAGAAGTCTATTTTCTGAAACTTTGATGCAGATGTTGTAATATCAACAGCTTCAGAATATCCAATTAGATAGTCAGTTTTCGTGGTGAAGCTTGACATCATAGATTCTACCCATAATAATTGTACAATACAATCAATATCAGTAAAAAGAAGGTGTTCAAATTGTGCATTTTTAATTCCAGCATCCAAACCACGTTTTTTATATGCTAACTTTGGATCTCCATTTGTAGAGGAGAAGTATCTAAATCGAGCATCCATTTTGACAAATTCATGAATTATATCAAAGGTTTTATCGGTAGATTCATCATCTACAATTATAAATTCCATTTCGCCAATATAGGATTGATTTTTTAGTGCATTTAACAAACGCGTTATATTTTTTTCTCCATTTCGAACGGCAATAATAATTGAAACGGGAGGCATATCTACATTTTTAGATTGATTGTCTTTTTTAGTCAGGCCAAATATGAAATAGAATAGACTTCCTGCGTAATAAACAGCGGCAAAAAATAAGATAGATTCAAATAAGTTCAAGAGATTGTTTATAGATAAGGTCTCGCTGAAATAGCAAGGTCAAAATCTAGTTTATAGTGGGTAACCCGAGCATTGCGTCGCCAAAGTCGATGAATGGCGGATAGGGTAATGCCCCCCTGTTCTTGTTGAGAATCAAAAGGCATTTAGTCTAAAAAACCCTCTGCTTTCATCCATTTATCATCCACAAATTTGGTGAGATAATTACGGATTGAATCAGGAAGAATGACCAAACATTTTTTACCTTTTCCTAAATTTTTAGCGGCTTGGGTAGCCGCCCACACCGCCGTGCCAGATGAACCACCACAAAGTAAGCCCTCTTCTTTAATCAGGCGTCTGGCCATAAGAAATGCATCTTTATCCCCAGATTTAATATATTTATCAATGAGATTATTATCTAACACATCCGGGATAAAGTCATATCCGATACCTTCTACTTGATAGGGGTAAATTTCATCACCGCCACCCAGAATTGAACCATGGGGGTCCACACCAATAATTTGGATATTTGGGTTATGTTCCTTCATCCGTTTTGCAATTCCAGAGATGGTACCACCCGTGCCTACCCCAGCCACAATCATGTCCACATCGGGTAAGTCATTAATAATTTCTTGAGCAGTATTTTCATAATGAGCATCAGGATTTGCACGGTTCTCATACTGATCTAAAATATGCGAATTGGGAATTTCACTATTCAATTTCTTTGCGATTCCAATATGACTTTCCGGGTCGTCCCACGCCGCTTCTGTTGGGGTGCGAACAATTTTTGCGCCCAAGGCTTTTAGCACAACCGCTTTTTCATGGCTCATTTTTTCAGGCATGGTAATAATCATTTTATAGCCTTTTACCGCTGCGGTAAGGGCCATGCCGATTCCCGTATTCCCAGAAGTGGGTTCAATCAAGGTATCACCGGGCTTAATTCTTCCAGCCGCTTCCGCCTTTTCAATCATATTCACACCGATACGATCTTTTACCGAACCGCCCGCATTGAAATATTCACATTTGGCATAGAGTTCACAATCTAATTCCTTGCCTACCCGGTTCAGTCTCACAATGGGCGTATTTCCCACTGCCTTTAAAATGTCATTAATTATCATAATTTATCTCTTTTTTGGAAATTTAAACTGGTGAAATTTAGGGAGAAATTTAAATGGTATCTAAACAAGAAGTAAGCTAAACTAATGAGTTTAGTATCACTCCCCCTGCAACGGCAACATTTAGGCTTTCAATTTTGCCTGATTTGGGTACGGTGATTCGTTCATCTAATAAAGATTTGATATGGGGAGATAGGCCATGGGCTTCGTTACCCAATACTAATGCCCATTTTTGAGGTGGCGAAAATGTAGTGATGGAGGTTCCATCCATGTCTGCGCCAATTATAGAGAAGCCCTCTTTTTTTAGGCGAGGGATAACTTGCATCAGATTATCCTGAATCATTTGATTTAAATGAAAGTGTGCTCCCATGGCTGAGCGGATAACCTTTGAATTATAGATATCTACACATTTTGGAGAAAGAATTAAATTTTTCACCCCAAACCATTCGGCGGTCCGTAAAATAGTTCCCATGTTGCCAGGGTCAGAGATATTATCTAAGAGTAATATGGGAGCATCATCAGCTTTGAATACGGTTTGTTCTGGTAAAGTGAGCAAGGCTATTATGCCCTGATTATTACGACTATCACATATTTGTGATAGACTTTTTGCAGATGTAGTTTCCCACTTATTTCCCGCTCGTTTAAGTGCAATTAATAACTTATTATTTTTGCCAGCGTATTCCTCTGTACACCAAATTCCATCAAATGTAGTTTTAGCACGGAAGGCCTCTTCAATAAGGCGATGACCTTCAATAATAAATTGATTTTCTGCCACCCTAAATTTTTTGCTGTGGAGTGACTTAAATAATTTAATTTGTGAATTGCTTAACATGGTCAGGTGACAGAAATTAGGTAATAGGTTTTAGTAATAAAATTAATTCATTTCCAAGACTACCGGACAATGGTCTGAACCCATCACTTCTGGTAAAATATATGCGTTGGTCATTTGAGGTTTGAGTGCCGGTGAAATACAGAAGTAATCAATTCTCCATCCCACATTTCGTGAACGGGCACCGCCCATATAACTCCACCAAGAATAGTGGCCATTCCCCTCATGATATTCTCTGAATGTATCAATGAATCCGGCGTCTAAAATTTTATCAAAACTGGCACGTTCTTCATCGGTGTAACCTGCATTTCCAGGACGCGATTTAGTAGTTTTATTACTCTGCGGATTTGCCAAATCTAACTCGGTATGTGCCACATTTAAATCACCACAAAATATAACCGGTTTATTCTCTTCTAATGATTTTACAAAGTTTAAAAAATCCACATCCCATTCAGTTTGACGATAGGGCAATCGACTCAAATCACGTTTTGAATTGGGGGTATAAACCGTCACCAAATAATAATCTTCAAATTCTAAAGTGATAACCCGACCCTCATTATCATGCTTGGGGATGTCCATGTCATTCGCCACAGCCAACGGCTTCACTTTTGAAAAAATAGCGGTACTTGAATACCCCTTTTTCTCAGCAGAATTCCAATATTTATAGGGATATTTTTCCAGTTCTAATTCTACTTGTTCTTCATGGGCTTTGGTTTCTTGGATGCAAATAATATCTGGATCATACGCATCCATAAAATCTACGAAGCCCTTTTTTATCACGGCACGAATGCCATTAACATTCCACGAAATTATCTTCATTTTCCCTCAATAGTTGATTTTTCTATGTTTTCCATAGCCGTTTCGTATAGTCCCGTCATATCTATGGAAGCTTCAATTGCTCTCACTTCTTCTAAATTGGCTCGAGTTTCTGGGTGGATGGGAACAAAGAATGAACAGCAGTCCTCATACGGTTCAATAGAAATTTCATACGTTCCAATTTCTCTGGCGCGATTAACAATGTCTTCTTTGTTTAATCCTGCCAATGGCCTGAGAATAGGTCGTTCCACTACATCAGCAGTGGCGCGCATATTTGATAATGTTTGAGAGGCCACTTGTCCCACATTTTCACCGGTAATGAGGGCAACTGCATCAATTTCCTCCGCAATTTGTTCTGCCATCCTCATCATGGCTCGACGGAATAATATGACCCAAAATTTACTGGGAGCAGTTTCCATAATTTTTTCTTGGATGGCCAATAGTGGAATATTGTACAAATCACATCTGATTTGGTAGCCTACAATGACCTCCAATAATCGCTCTACATTCTTAATAGATTGACGACTTGTAGCGGGCGCACTGTGGAAGTGAACATAGGATAAACTCACACCTCGTTTGATCATTTCAAAAGAGGAAACAGGTGAATCAATACCAGAAGAAAGCAGGCTTATTGCCCGTTCACCAGTGCCTACGGGGAGTCCACCATAGCCTCGAATTTTATCTACACCAATATATGCTTTGCTGTTTACCAATTCGATGACCACATCAAGATCGGCACCTTTTAGTTTAACCCGTTTATTGCAAATGGGTTGAATGTGTGCACCAATTTCTCGGTTTACTTCTTGAGATGTGTATGGAAAGTTTTTGTATTGTCGCTTGGTAGAAACCCGAAAAGTTTCAAATTCTTTATGAGAAATGAGTTCAGCTGCAGTGGATTTTATGGCATCCATTTCGGGTTCGACTGAGTGCATCAAATGGGCATTCATTAATCCCATCACCTTTTTTAGTGCGGTGGCATATTCGTCCCAACGGTTAGCATCTACGCCAAATATAAAAACGCGGGCCGCATTGGTTTCTACACTGGTAAATGGGAGGGGTTTAACTTGTGCCCGAACATTGCGTTTGAATACTTTTTCGAACCATCCCCGGTTATCACCTTTAAGAGAAATTTCATGATAGTGAATTAAAATACATGCTTTTGAATTCATTCCTGCCCATCAACCATAAAATGATCAGAAAGCTTGTCCAAAGGGATCTCCTCTTGTTCACTGGAGTCCATATTTTTTACCACTGCAATCCCCTTTTCTAATTCGTTATCTCCAAGGATGACCACAAATTGTACGCCCAATCGATTGGCCTCTCGCATTTGGGCCTTCATACTTCGTTGGAGGGTTTCACTTACCACTGAAACACCATGATTTTCGCGAATTTGCTCCGCCAAAACGAATCCTTTTTGAGTTGCCTTTTCACCCAATGTAAGGAAGTAAATATCAGCCAAAGCATGGTCATGCTCCCCATCATCCCCGAAGGCAATAAAGAGGCGTTCCATGCCAGCCGCAAAACCAACGGCAGGGGTAGGTTTCCCCCCTAATTCTTCAACTAATTTATCATATCGACCCCCTCCACAAAGGGCATCTTGTGCACCCAAAGTTGAGGATGTTATTTCGAATGTGGTATGCGTGTAATAATCCAGACCGCGTACCAATTTTCGATCATGATTATAGGGAATTCCCATTTCATCTAAAATGGCAGTCACGCGTTCAAAATGAGTGCGATCATCATCAGTAATATGGTCAAATATAAAGGGTGCATTTTTATCTAAAATTTCTTGGCATGCAGGGTTTTTACAATCGAATAATCGCAGCGCATTTTTATCAATTCGGAGCTCACATGTATTACACAAATCAGATTTCACTGTGTTCAATGCATCTCGAAGTGTGGCTAAGTAGGGTTCTCTAATTTCAGCACTACCAATACTATTGATTCTTACCGAGAGACCTTCGATTCCAAAGGTTTCATAAATTTTATATGCCATGGTAATCACTTCAGCATCCTGCTCGGGATGGGGTGAACCGATGGCCTCGATTCCGAATTGGTGAAATTGCCGTTGTCGACCCTTTTGTGGACGTTCACGACGAAAGAGAGAGTCAATATAATAGAGGCGATTTAAGGGTCGCAATGTGCCCATTTGATGTTGAATATAAGCACGCACTACGGGTGCCGTAAGCTCAGGTCGCAGGGTTAAATTATCGCCGCCTTGATCGGTCCATGAGTACATTTCTTTTGATACAATATCCGTGTCTTCGCCGATACCTCGCAGAAATAACTTAGTGTCTTCAAAAACAGGGGTACGAATTTCGCCATAGCCATGTACTGCCATAAAATGGTGGATGATATTTTCCACCTCCCGCCAATGGAGTGTATCATGGGGGAGTAAATCTTTCGTGCCTTTTACACTTCGTAAATTTGCCATTATTCAAAATCCTCTGATGATGCGTCTTCAATTTCCCAATCATTAATAGTTGAGAAGATGGATGCTGTATTTGGAGCATCTAAAAATTGGGTGCGAATATCGCCATGGTCTATCATGGTTCTAAACTTTGAAATAAATTTACGATGGCGGTTCGGCTCGTCTAATGGACTTAGCGTAAGCACAATAAAATGGCAAAGTTGTCCATCGGGGGCATTATAGTCAACGCCCTTTTGTGAAATGCCAAACACACATACTAATCCGTCAATTTCTGCAGATGTGCAATGAGGGTATGCCACGCCTCGCCCCGTTGCGGTGGATTGGTTTTTTTCACAGATTTCCAAATCTGTGCATAATTTTGCAGTTGTAGATAAATGCCCCATTTTTTGCAGGTGGTTTAGTAACTCCTGAATGGCATCATTCTGTTGTGTAGATTTTACGGGGAGAAGGATACTGCCTTCATTCAATATTTCACATAACTTCATGGGGTGGAAAATTTCTCTCAATCATTACTTTAAAACAAAGATATTTTATACATTTTTAAATTCCAAAAATACGTTTAGAGCCACCGCGAGATTCGATTTTAATATCCTGTAAATCGGGGTGTTTCACACTAATATTTAAGAAGAAGCCTTTGCTACCTCCACTGGGCCACCACTTAAAGGTGAACTCCCAACAATGGAGGGGGCGTGAAAGATGAAAACTCTGACTCAACATCTTTTGCTCCAGCACATCAAATCGTGTATTGTAGCTCAACTTCCAATTTTCACTGAGCATAATTTTCAAATTGGTATTCAACCAGAAATCATTATCCCATTCATAAATATCATGGGTATAATCAAATTTTTGTTGCTTAGAATATCGCATACTAAAACTGGCCTGCCATAATGAACCCTTCGCCATTTTGGGAGCTAAATCTGATTCGTTCATATCTAATAATTCATCATCAAAATCGGTGGTATCCACATCAGTTGTGGTGGATTCTTCAAATCCAATAAAGCGCTTTCCTGAAATTCTGAATGAGGTGGAGGCATCCATTTTGGTGAGGTAGGGGGAGATGAGTTTATCGATACGAATGCCATCATCATCACGCTCATATACATCATGCGTTGCTGACATATCTAATTTTAGTCCACCGGGAATAGTGGTTTTAAATGTTGATCGGAGGGTTGACCATTTCAGGCTATCAGCAGCAGCATTATAACTGGTTTTCATCTTCCAAGAGAGGAGGTCAACCTTATCAATTTTATCTTCTTTCCGCAGTTTCATTTGAAACAGATTTTGTAAACTGATATTTATATTTTTCTGTTCACTGGTGGATGTTGCCCCTGCGGTAGAACCAGAGAATGGATCAAACTTTCCTTCGTTATTATCGAATAATATATAGCCTGGATTAACTCCGAAGATTTCTTCTGAAAAATCAGGTCGGTACGAATAGCTAATAGAGGGAGTTACCACATGCCGAATAGCTTCGGCATTCCCAATAGGGAAGGGGAAAACTCCATACATTTTGGTATTGGCAGATAAGGTGGCAGAACCGGTAAGTCGTCGGTTGAATTCATCTACTTTTTCAAAGTCACCACTCACAAAATTTCCAATTTCATCATATACAGGTTTCCGGTATTCAAAGACCCAATCTTCCTTTAGGCTAATTTTAGGATTTAACGATAGCCAACCAAAGAATTTTTGAGGTGCAGAAAGGGAAACATTATGGCTAATCCCTTTGGAATAGGAAGTTGTATCTGCCCATGTAAGGGTAGAGTCTGTGGTAAATCCTATTTTTTGATTTCCATTAAAATTACTGGATGAGGACCAATAGAGGGAATTATAGAAATGATCTCCTGCTCCAAATAGGGCTGAGTGACCATGCCTAAACGACATATTGGGAAGTGAGCGATTTTTATAGAAGAAATAATCACCGTCATCAGTTGGAGCTTCTAATTTTTCATCTTCTGCCAATAAATCATAAGTCTCAGACAAATTTAGGGAAAGTGAGTTTTTCCATGCAGACCAATTTTTTGAATAATTCAAGGATGAGTTGATTTGCTGTTTCAATCGCGTTTCTAAATCATAGCCTGTATCTTGGTAATAATTATTGCTGGACACATACGTATAGTTAATACTCAAATTTTGGGTGGGGTCAATTTTATGAGAATGTCTCCAGCGTAAGTCCCAATTTTGGCTGGTGGAGTCAGAAGAAATTGCGCCAATATTATTGGTGCCTTGTAGCTTTCTCAAAAATGATACCTTTAAATTACCATTATACTTATATCGTTTTTTATAATTGAAGGTGCTTCGACTATCCAAGCCATGTTCATCGTAAAAACTGAGAAGAACTTTGGCATCCATATAATCATTCGGTGCCCAAAAATAACCCAAGTGACGAAGGTATGACCCTCGACTGGCCGATGACCCAAAGCTGGGCATTATCCACCCACTTCGCCGACCGCCACCTTTACTGGGGAAAACGGCTAACGGTACTCCAATAATCGGGATGTCATAAATATGTAGCCACAATGGTCGGGCAATAATTCGGTCGCCGGGGAGCATTTTCATTTGGCGACTACCCAAATAATAATGGGGCGTATCTAAATCACAGGAGGTGTAAATACTATTGTGAACGTGTACAATATTGGGTTCATCTCGATAAATTTCTTCGCCATGATAATATGAATCATCTAAAGCAGTTTTGCCTTTTTTGATTACCCCATGTTTAGAATTTAAATCGAATTTGAAATTATCGCCAACAATGGGTGCATCGCCCCCCGTTTTGACTGAAGGTCGTTCTCCATCTTTTTCAGTGGCATCTAACAGGCTGGTTTGCCAATCTACATGAATATGCCCCGCCTTTAATATGGAGTCGCCATATTTGACCACCGCATTTTTTTCAAAGAAACTTTCTTCATCTTGCACATGATAATCAATAAATTTAGATTCGTAAGTGATGGTTGAGTCAATGCTGGCATTGAGGGGTTCAGGTTCAAATTTTCCGCGCCCACCACCATTAATTTGAATCCGATGTAGCGCATCATTTTCAAATGAAATGATAACCGAATCACCGGATGCAATATTTTTCCCCATATACAATGAATCTTCAATTACATGGAGTGAGGTACTCGCCATCCCCCCCATAATGAGTGAAGATAATTCACCATCTGTGAAATATGCATCCATATTTAAACTATTCATTTCATCTCTAAACTTTTGGAAAACGCCATTAGAATCTAATTTAGCTTCTACTAAATTAGTGGCAAATGCATCATTTTGAATCGATATTCTATTCAGCAAAGAATCGGTATATTGGATAATCATATTATTTCCTGTGAGGGATCTATTCTCACCAGAAACAATGGCATTTTCCTCCAAAATCATTTGCTGACTTACATCCTCATATTTTATAATTTCTGCTTTTACCTGTCGGTCAGCTTCTAATATTTCTACGCTACCTTTTGCTGAGAATGAAGACCCTCGGTAGCCATTACCCTTCCAATAATTAATGATGGATGATGTGAGGGTTCTATTTTTTTGATTAAATTTCACATTCCCTTGTGCGTTAATGGAATCAATATCTGTCCAAAAAATCATATTCTCACAGGTGAGGGTATCCCCAGAGTCAATCATTTTGGTATTGCCCAAAAGATGGAGTTCATTTTTATCAAGATATTGTAATGCCTTATCGGTAAAAAGTGAGAGAGAATCTTTATAGATATACACATTGTCCGTGAATTTTCGGACTGATTCTCCATCGATTTGTGTTTGCTCGAAAGCGCCATCAGCTTGATAATGCCATTGACCATCAGCAAATAAAGTTGAGAGAAGTGAGATGATAATTATGAAGCGAATCAAAAACGATCCTTCCATAATTTGTTTAAGCGTTCTTTTAGAAATTTTTCTCGGCCTTCATTAGATGGATTATAAAATGAAGGTGTTTCGGTGAAATTTTCGGGCATGTAATTGTCATTCACAAAATGATCAGGATATGAATGGGCATATTTATAATTTTTTCCATAACCTTCATTTTTCATCAATTTGGTAGGCGCATTTCGCAGATGAAGGGGTACGGAGCCAGCACCATTTTCTCTCACTTCTGCCATGGCATTATCTATGGCTTGATAGGCAGCGTTACTTTTTGGCACGGCGGCAAGGTAAGTAGTGATTTGTCCCAAAATAATTCGTGATTCGGGCATTCCAATTATATGGACGGCTTGAAATGCTGATGTGGCCAATTGGAGGGCATACGGTTCTGCATTACCAATATCTTCAGCAGCTAAAATGATGAGTCGTCGAGCGATAAATTCAGGTTTTTCTCCACCCTCAAGCATAACCGCTAACCAATAAATGGCTGCATCAGGGTCAGAGCCTCTCACCGATTTGATAAATGCAGAAATAACATCATAATGGTAATCGCCAGCTTTATCATAAATCACATGTTTTTGTTGAAGTGCATTAGAAATATTTTCATCTGATATAGATTTGCCATCTGCCAATGATACTGCCAATTCAAATGTATTTAACATTTTTCGTGCGTCACCGCCACATGATGAAAGTAATAACGCTTCAGCATCTTCATCCATTTTTACATTTTGCTGAGAAAGTAACACATCTTCACTTTTTGCCCGATTCAAAATTTGGGATAATTCTTCAGATGTTAAGGGATTCAATTTGAGTACACGACATCGTGACAAAAGGGGAGAAATAACTTCAAATGATGGATTCTCAGTGGTGGCGCCGATGAGAATAATAGATCCATTTTCTACGGCATGGAGGAGTGCATCTTGTTGAGATTTATTAAATCGATGGATTTCATCAATAAATAAAATACACCGTTTTCCCATTTCGAAGGCATTTTTACCCTTTTCTAAAATTTCACGCACTTTAGCGACTCCAGATGAAACGGCGGAAAGTTCATAATATACAGCCTCAAACTTTCGAGATAAAATTTTGGCTAATGTGGTTTTTCCCGTTCCAGGAGGTCCCCATAATATCATAGAGAAAGGTTGGTTTTTTTCAAGCGCCGAAGAAAGAAGGCTTCCTTCATGTGTGAGTGCAGATTGCCCCATATAGTCAGATAAGGCTTGTGGCCTCATCCGCTGCGCCAACGGTGGCAAGTTCGTATTTAATATGGATGGTTCAGATGACATCTAATAAATGTTTGAATTGTCATAATTCATGATGCGAAAATTACAGTTAGCTGTTCGATAACTGAAAAACAATAAATGGGTGTCAATCTGAGAAATTCATTAATTACTACTAAGCTATATTTCATTAAAATATAAAAATATTGATATTAAATAATAATTTATATTGACAAATTAATAATTATATTATTAAATTAGCTATGAATTTTTATAGGCAATTGTTAAATGAATCTTAGAACAACTCATAATCAAACAGAGATTATACCGGAAATATTCATGCCTCCAGTTTTGCAAACTGAGATGATTGAGTCTCCGAATATAGATAGGGATAATTCCTATTGGGTTGAGTTTATAAGTCACCTATCTCAATTCAATGAATTAGATTATAATAAGACTTTTAAAGAATTGGAATTTTTACTTACCAGTGTTTCTAAAAATGTAAATGACCCGGTGATTCTTACGGGAATGGCAAGGTGTTATATTGGAAATGGTCAATTCATAAATGCTGCAAAATACTTGGGTAAAGCATACTCACATTTAATGAATGATGACCCCAATACTAAGGCATTCGTCCAATTAGAAATGATCAATTTTCTGGCACAAAATGATCAATTTGAAAATGCCCTGTTACTACTTAATGATTTTTACAATAATTGCAATTCTGAATATCTTCGACGAATTGCTGATTATTACCAAAATATTATTATGTTTCGTAAAAGTAAAAAGGATGTTGCCCCCTTTTTAATTGAGTCCTTGAATTACTTTGAAAGCCAAGGTAATAATGTAATGGTAGCTTATCATTATAAATATTTAGCCAATATTTCAAGGGTTAAAGACTCATATGATTTGGCTGAAGAATATTATAGAAAATCTTTAAAAATATGTGAGCAACACAATTTATCATACATTAGTGAAAATATATATCATGATATTGGGATGTTAAGTTTCAAAAAAGGTGACTTTTATGAAGCGATTGCCCAGCTTAATAATGTTTACCATACTGCGGTAAATAATTTTACTAAAAGTTACTCAATTGGGAATTCTGGTTTTATAAGCTATAATTTAAAAGAGTATGATAACACTATTGATTATTTCAGTAAATCATTATTAATTGCCCAAGAAAACGGAATTATTCAACTTATTCCGGGTTGTTGCTATTATTTGGGAAAATCATACTTAGAAATTAATAATAGTGATAAAGCAGGGCAATATTTGGAATTAGGCTCAAAAATGTCTCTTGAATTATTAAAGAACAAATTCACGCTTAAGGGAGAGAAAATTTCAGTTATTGAATCTTATATTGATTTTCAAAAGAATTATTCTTCTTATAATAAGGGGAAAGGACAAAGGCATTATGATTTATCATTTGCAATTGGTAGAACCCTGAAAGAGATTAGGGCAATATTTCAACAAATTGCGATTGATGAAAGACTAAAGGAGAATAAAACAGTAAAAAATACTGTAGACTCATTAGAAATTTCCCCTTCCTCTTATTCAAAAATAAGAAGCCGCAACAAGCAATATAAGATGGACCATATTCCTGATGGGATTATGAAGTTTATTAATGATAATAATGGGCACAATTGGAAAGATTTGAATAATTATTTTGAAGGTTGTTTATTCGAATTCTTATTAAAGGAATACGGTTTTAATAAGAAAAAAATGAGCAAGATACTTAATGTAAGTTACCCAAGTTTTACTACCTTAGTGAAAAAACGTATTGAAAAGAAAAAATTAATAAATTAATGAAACAGGGGCTATCATTTTTAATTGTTTTAGTAAGTATTCTTTTTAGTCAAAGTGAGATTGAATTCTATATTACGGATTTGGATGAATCATCACAGACCTTTAATCTGATGGTATCCACAAACCAGTCAATACAAATGTTTAATTTAAACTTCAGCGGAATAGAAATTAACTCAATCAGTGGCGGAGTGTTAGATGAATATAATTATTCAGTAAATTTAAACAATCAGTCTATTGCTGGTTGGCCGATGTCTATGGATCAAATACCGGCTGGAGACCATCTTTTTACAACAATAGAATTTAGCACCCCTTCTGATATTATCTGCATTTATAACGGTAGTTGTAATGGCTGGGATAACGGGGATACTGAATTAGGAACAGAATCATGCATGTCCATTAATGAGAGTGCAGATTTGATTTATTTTAATAATGTGCTCAATGGCTATGAATCCGAATATATTAATTACGATATTGAAACTGGTGAGGGAATAGTGGGATTTATTACTATTGAATTAACAGATGGTGATTTTGGAGATGAAATTGGAGTAATGGATTATAATGGTGGGTCTGGTTACGGCGACTGCGAAGAACAATTTGGCAATGTATTGGTAGGTGCATCAATGTGGTCAGGTCATGCGGTTACAATACCAGTTTATGGATTTATTGACGAATGTCTCGATGGGGGTTTTCAGTTACCCGGTTTCATTATGGGCAACCCTATTGCTATACATGTGTGGGACGCAAGTGAAGGAATAGAATATATAATGAATATCATCATCAGAGATGAGTTATTTTATGAGGATGGGTTTATTATTATTAATGAATTAGAAAAATCCTATATACTTGGTGATATTAATCAGGATAATGCCGTAGATATTTTAGATATTGTTTTAGTTGTAAATATAATATTAGAAATATTAGAGCCAACAGATGATGAGTTAAATTACTCTGATTTAAATAGTGATGGTGAGATTGATATAATAGATATCATTCTGATTATCAATCTGATACTTTAAATATGCAAAAATTAATATTAATTCTCTTAATTGAGATTAATTGAAGATTGTACAAATTATTGTACAATAACAAGTGAAACGTAAAACAATAGTTTATCTAAACAATACGGGGGAAGTGAATAAAATCTTATAGAAAGATATAAATTCACAAAACCCCCCGCACTGTCGATGTGAAAAATTAGTTTAGTTAAGTTATACATAGAAAGGTAAAATGCCATGAAAGTAATAACTTTTATAGTATCAATGATAGCACTCTCAGGAATTTCTTTTGGACAATGGTGTTCAGGATTAGACGAGAATATGTGTGATAATATGATGATGTGTGAATGGGATGCTGATGCCGGTGAGTGTGTACAATCTGGTAATGGTGGTGGCTGTTCATGGGGAAGTTGGATCTGTGAACAAGACCCTGATGATGACAGCTGGGGCTGCGAAGGCTCTGGTACTAATTGCAACTGTGAAGAAGGTGAAGATGGCAATTGGAGTTGTGAAGGAATGGATGGAATGAATTGTGACGAAGACGGTGAAGGTGGCTGGAATTGCGAAGGTAGTGGGGAATGTAGTACAGATGATGAAGGATACTGGAGTTGTGAGCAAGGTGGAAGCGGTTGTTCTTGGGGAAACTGGGTCTGCGAACAAAACCCTGACGATGGAAGTTGGGATTGTGAAGGTTCAGGATCCAACTGTAACTGTGAAGAAGATGAAGATGGCAATTTGAGTTGTGAAGGCATGGGTGATTTTGGCTGTGCAGAGGATGAAGATGGTAACTGGAATTGCGATGGCATGGGCGAATGTGGTACTGATGAGGATGGTTATTGGAGTTGCGAATCTTTTGAATGGGGATTTGGAAATTGTGGCTTTTACCCTGATTCTGTTGCTTGGGGTTGGGGAGACTGGAACTGGGAAGATAGTGGATTCCAAAGGTCTGATATTAATGCCGATTCTGAGACCAATATCCTAGATGTTGTGAATCTGGTTAACTATATTCTAAATGTTTCAGAACCTACAGATTATGAATATTGGGCTTCAGATATCAATGAAGATGGGATGCTTAATGTTTTGGATGTAGTAAGTATAGTAAACCAAATCCTTAATAATCGTGTTAGTTTTACAAAACCTGCGGCTCATATTACCAATAATAAAGTCAAGCTTTCTGGAGGTGTGGGTGGCATTCAATTTGCAGGAGAATTATTATCTTCACTACAAGGAAATGATATTATTGGATCAGCGAATGGAACAACAATTATCTACAATTTATCAGGTAATTTGGAAACCCGTGAAATGATATTATCTGAAAATTATTCTAATATGATAATTTCATCTTCAGCTGGTGAAATGGTAAATGTGATTGAAAATCCTCAAACATTTGGACTTCAAAATGCATATCCAAATCCATTTAATCCCAGTACTACTATTTCGTATAATCTATCAGTGGGATCTCATGTAAATGTTTCAGTGCTTAATATGATAGGTCAAAAAGTACATGAATTAGTTAATACTGAGACAATTGCTGGTGAATATAATGTTACTTGGGATGCATCAAATTATCCAAGTGGTATGTATTTGATTAAAATGACCACACCTAAGCAATCTGCAATGCAAAGAGTTACTTTATTGAAGTAACTAATTTTGCAAATTTGTAGTAAAAGAATAAAATTAAAAAGCCTTCTGCTCATTCAGAGGGCTTTTTAATTTAAGATTATGTAGGATTATATTACTATTTGAGCATATATTCAAATACTTGAATTAGGGATGAATATTATGAATAAGACTATATTGGGATCGATATTAACTGCTTTTGGAGCATCATTATGTTGTACAGGACCATTAATTCTAATGGCATTTGGAGTAACGTCAGTTGGAATATTTTCCTTTATTGAACCACTTCGCCCGTATTTAACCATCATTGCATTAAGTGTATTAAGTTATTCATTTTATAAAGTGTTTAGGAAACAACCTGACTGTTGCGAATCAGATAAATTGAAAATGAAATCTCAGAAAATATCACTATTTATCATGACTCCAGTTATTTTAGGATTTCTTGCATTCCCAAATTTTATTTCTACCCCTGAAAATAAAGAGTTTACTTCAATTAATAAACAACATGAAAAAATTAGCGAATGGTCCATTACGGGAATGACCTGCCAAGGCTGTGCGAATGGACTTGAAGGCGCTATGAGTAAAATAATGGGAATGAGTAAATGTAGTGTAATTTATGAATCTCAGTCGATGATTTGTCAGACGGATCCTCAAACAATATCAGAAAATGAAATCAAAGAATTAGTAACTCAAGTTGGCTATAAAGCCATTAAAAAAAAGAGTTTATAATATGATAAATGGCGTCATATTCAAGGCCATTACCTTTAAAGTTAAAGGTATGACAAAAAAGAATGGATTTTTATGAATGGGTTGCCCGAATGATATCGGTTTAGCTCTGGATGAGCTTAAGGGTATAAATAATTATAAATTTATAAGAGATAATGAAAGTTTCAAAATTCAATTTAATCCCAATATTTTATCAATAGGTGAAATTATTCATTCTATTAAATTAGCAGGACCATTTACTGTTCTGGAAATAAATGAAGCTAAATAATATTTTAAATTTATTATTATTACTTTCATTTCAATTTGGGTGGGTAGGTTGTGATTTAAATTCATCATCCACTTATTCCAATGATGAAGCCTTAGAAATAATCGATATTTTGGCCAATCCTGAAATCATTGCCCCCAATGAAGCATCCACATTAAAAGTTTTTGTAAATAAATCTAACGAACAATTAGAATATAGTTGGATTACGAATTATGGTACTATCAGTGGTACGGGTGCCGAAGTACAATATAGTTTTAGTGCGGCCAGTTGCTGCATGGGAACACAGAGAATAGATTGCTCGGTTACTGATAATAATGGTGAGTCCGCTACGTCAACGGTTTATGTGGTGGTTGCAAATTAAAAGGAGAAATAGTGAATAACAAATCTATTGAAAGAACATGTATTCGATCCTTTGTGGATGACGACAAAATTGAACAACTACGGGATGAAATTCATGCTGATATTGATTTTGAATTGGATGCCGATTTGTTTGCCATGTTAGCCAGCCCTACTCGATTAAAAATTTTATATTGTCTTATTAATGGTAATGAACTTTGTGTCTGTGATTTTTCAGATGTATTGGGAATGTCTGTATCTGCCATTTCTCATCAACTGAGAAAGTTAAAGGATCGAGGCATCGTCCAAAATCGCAGAGAAGGACTTACTATATACTATTCAATAAAAGAGAATAAACTTGAACCTGTTGTAGAGCTTTTACAATCATTTCAAATTAAAACAATAAAAAAGGAGTATAAATGAATAAAAATATTTTGGTAATAATTTTTTATATATGTTTGAATTACGGTCAAAATTATACCGTTGGTGAAACAGTTTCATTGGAAGATCAATTGGTTGAGCAATCTATCTGTTATGGTAATTATCAAAATGAAACATTCAAATTTGCTGATCTAAACGGTGATTTAAACGGTGGTAGCTATAAAGTACTCTTTATTGATATGACAGCAACTTGGTGAGCCAGTTGCTTTAGTCTTATCAGTATGATGGACGGAATTGGTGAAAATTGGGAAGAAAATGAACATGTATTTACAATGACAGCACTTCATGATGTAAATCAACCCTTTTCATGTACAGCGTGGGGAGATGAAGGTATTTTTGGTTTTCCAGTAATAATTGATGATGAGTCACAATTTATATTTGATGCGTTTAGTACAGCATTTATAAGGCCAAGTTATGTATTTATTGATCATACAATGACAGTTTACTATAAATCAAATAATGTAAGTTCATATTTAGCAAATACAAAAATTGCTGAAATGTTAGACCAATGTGGTCCTTGCGATGGTTCACAAGATTGTGGTCTTGTTGGGGATGTAACTCAAGATGGCACTATTAATGTTATCGATATTGTAACTTTGGTGAATATGATTCTCGGGCCAACTGAACCAGAAGAATGCAGTCAAACAAATGCAGATTATAATGGAGATGGAGTAATAAACGTCTTAGATATAATTGGAATCGTTAATGAGATCTTAGATAATTAATTATCATATTTAAGATTAATATTTTTTTTCGTAGTAATTAAACGAGGATTGAAAGGAATTCGAATGTTCAAATTTATTTTTAGTTTTATATTAGCACATTCAGTTATATTTTGTCAAACTTATAATGTGGGTGATTTTGTTTCTATTGAGGATCAAAATGTAGAATTAGAAGTCTGCTATGGTGGTGAGGGTAGTGTCAAGTTAGCTGATTATAATGGTGAATTTAATGGTGGAGATTATAATATTATTTTCATTGCAATGGCAGTGGCATCCTGACCATCCTGTGCCGCGGATGCCAGTTTGGTAGACGACATATTAATTAACTGGGTAGAAAATTCAAATGTTCAAGTTATTTCCACATTATTCCAAGCAGGGAGTGTGTATACGTGTGAAGAATGGGGTGAATTAGGAGAACCTGAAATTCCAATAATGATTGATGGGAATGAGCTTTACTTGTGGTTTATGACCAATGGATTTCCTGACTATGCCATATTAAATCAAAATATGGAAGTGATTGCAAAACCGGGATATTTGGATGTTGAATATATAAATGTTACAATCGAAAATGCTCTTGAAAATTGTGCTGAATGTACTGACAATTTATCAGGTGATGTGAATGAAGATGGAATATTAAATGTATTAGATGTAGTTATAATTGTTAACTTGATTTTAACAAATGGATTCAATGATAATGCAGATTTAAATAATGATAACTCCCTTAACGTATTGGATATAGTACAACTTGTAAACCTGATACTTGGTTAGTTAAGGATGTAAAATGAAGAAATTAATGATTGTTTTTACACTATGTTTTGTGTTGATAGGTTTGTTGTTTTCAGCTGATTCCAATATCAAATCAATTAAATATAATATTGATGGAATGAGCTGCCAAAAATGTGTAAATAGATGTGGCAATTCCATCAAGGATATAGAGGGAATAAATTCATATCAAGTGGATTTGCAGAGAGGCATGATTACGGTACACTATGACCCGCAAAAAGTAACACCACTACAGATTAAAATAGCATTGGAAACTACCCCATTTAAAATTTCTGATGTGAAACTGAACCCCCAAAAAACAGTTGAATCCACATCATTTTTTAATAAGTTTTTGAATATATTCCAATCTAAATAGACGTTAATTCATGCTACCACTTTGGGCACCCAATGTGCAATAGACTTCCAATTCTGTAGCGCTTTATTTCTAGAATAAATAAATATTTTATTCATTTAATAATTTGTTACAAGTTGATAACTATTACGGGTATGTATTTAATTTTCTGCATTAATATATTCAATCATTATAAAAGTAGTAATTTTACCACATACTCTTTTAAGGTTTACTGAATGAAATCAATTATACTCATTTTAATATTATCTACATTGTTTGCTGATGATTGTTCCGCACCGTGGTTAGGGGCAGCACATTCTGGCGCACCCGGTGAAGTGAATTGTAGTGGATGTCATGCAGGTTCAATTAATTCAGGACCGGGAACTGTCAATTATACGATTGGTACAAACGCTGGTTCGTATATGCCCGGATATGTTTATTCTATGATGGTGTCTATATCTCAAGAAAATTTGAATCAGTTTGGATTCCAAACGGTTGCCCTACGTGAAAGCAATGACTCCAGCGTGGGAAATTTTATTATTACTGATGAAGAAACCACGCGCATCATAGAAGATGATCATCATGGTACAGATCGGGTTTATGTAGGACATACAGTATGTGGTGCTGATGCTGAATTTTCGGGTAGTAATCAATGGGAATTTGAGTGGCAAGCCCCTGATGAAAACGTAGGCAATATAGAAATTTATCTTTCCACATTAGCGGCAAATCATAATCATAGCACCTCGGGAGATGATACTTATTTCCAAATTTTTACGTTATCCCCCCAAACTGTTTTATTAGGGGATCTAAATGAAGATGCTCTTATCAATGTACTGGATGTGGTAATTGAGGTAAATATTATTTTAGGAACCGTTATTCCCACAGACTCACAGCTTCAGGCAGGTGATCTAAATGGCGATAGTGGTATAAATGTTCTTGATGTAGTTTTGATTGTAAATATGATTTTAGGTGGATAGATCTATTCCACCCAATTTCGGCCTATATGATATCCCAGGGCATTAAAAAATAAATCACAGGTTTTGTTCAGATAACTCTCTTGAGCAAATTCAAAAGGTAAATAGAGCTCCAGAATTTCCCATCCTAATGAAAGGCTTATCATTTTATTTGAGTTAATTTCAGGGATTTGAGAGAGGCTTGCCCACAATAGTAGATGAGCTATACTATAATGATTTACTGGATTTGAAAAATATTTTGGAAATTTTAACGCCCCCAATCGCTCTTTGGTATTAATACAATCTATATAATCAACAGCCATATGGGTGAGGAGTCCAACTCCAATTTTCTGGGTATTCTTGTTAAATAGCATTCCTGAGTAAATACCAATGGCAGGGACGGAATGAAGAGGGTGATGCCCAATACTACATCTATCGGGATCATAAATGGGGTCTGCAATTAAATGGTCAACATCTACAAGATTGGTGCTAAGTAGAATGGTTGATGTATTTTTCCAGGTGGGAGTATAGCCAGCATATGCTAAGGCTATTGGCAAAATTAGATGTCCACTAAAATGAATAATCTGATGGGAAAAATTAATTTCCAGTGAATCCGTTTCAGTTTGGATTTGTGAATTTGAAAAGGCCAATGCTGTCATTGATAAAATTAGTATAATATTTTTTAAATTCATCATTGTAAAAGATATTGGCTTTCTGAAAATTTGAATAATTTAAGAATAATACTTAAATTACGGCAATCGCTATGAAACTTTATTTATCTTTATGGGTTTATTTAGGTGGCGAATAAAAAACGATGAAATTTTTAAGATTCATATTAACATTTTCTTTAATACTTAATTTAGGTACACAGGCCGCTATTTCATGTGATATGAAAGCCTGTAAAATATCTAAAAAAGTAACCTCTTGTTGTAAAAAAGAAATGGCTCAACAGACAGAGTGCTGTTGTGCGAAAATGAAATGCAAGACTACAAAGAGATATAATGATGTATTTCCCCCAGTTGTAGAAAGTACCAATTCGCTTCAATATGAGCATCTTGCAATTCAAGATGTAATAACTACAATTAAACATGTAATTCCTTTTCAATTTTCGGCCACATATTTCCATTGGGCTAATCCACCTTCAAAAAATAATATTCCACTATTGACTTAAAAACTTCTCCTTTTTTAGTATTATTAAATTTCAATAAAATTTAGGAGAAAGTATGAAAAATCTATTATGGCTTCCGTTTGTCATTGCATCCCTTTGGGGTCAATGAGCATTGTGAAGCAACCCGTCATTGCCGGTCGGCAATTCGGATAAAGGGGTTGGCCTATGGGCTGGCCAAATCATGGTTGGTGCAGATATCAATTATCAATTTATTGATTGGGCACATCCAAAAATTCAAGGTGAACTAGATCCAAATGATGAAGAAGTTGGAGATCATTTAGGTACACTTACTGCGTACGTGGTGAATCCAAGCATTACTATTGGTTTATCAGATTACTGGAATTTTACCTTTAGTCAAGTGATTGGTAAACGCCACATGACTTGGGAGAATGAAAGAGAAACAGTACATCATCGTGAAGAGAGTTCTGATAGTGACTTTGAAAATGCCATTGGTGGTCTCTTAGGAGATAGTCGATTAATATTCAGATACCTTGCGCTAAATGCAGGTTCAGACTCCGGGAAACGATTATTTTTTGGTGGAGGATTGGTAATCCCTTCAAAGAATACGTTGACTGGTGACCCATTTTTTCTTAATGGAGATGACCCCGAACCTCATCGTCATTTCAGTATGAGTGAAGGTGTGTACAAGGGGATATTTGAGACTCAATACTTCATTAAGAGAATGTCAAATCCTGTATTTGTGGGTGGTACATTTTCTGTTGAAGAGCCTCTGGGTGAGAGTGAGCATGGATATAAAGCTTCTCGCATGATTGATTTATCATTCACTGCATTTTCTAAAAAGATAAATTTCATTAATGGGTCAGCCGGTGCAAGTGTGATGTTTCGACATACCTCTGAAGGTTATTGGAATGGTGTGGAAGCACCAAATTCAGAGAGTTTATTGGTTACACCAGGCGTGGGATTGTTATTGAATGCTAAGGTTGGCGTGTTAGCTTTAAACCTCCAAAAGCCATATTTTATAAATGGATCGGCTTCAGGTGAATCCGCTGAAACGACGGATGTGTGGCAAATGTCTGTAAGTTTTAGGCGAATTTTAGATTACTCTATACCATGGTTATATTGGTAAATTATGAACAAGAAAGGTAAAGTTATGAAAAAGTTATTTTTAGTTATGAGTTTGTTGGTAATGGTTGGCTGCAAAGGTGAGATATCAAAGGCAGAGATAAATATTCCTACTGCTCAATGCGGAATGTGTGCTGTAACAATTGAAAATACATTAAGAAATGTTGAGGGTGTAAAAAAAGCCCTTGTTGATATGGATGCATTAAAAGTGACGGTTGCATATGATGCAGAAGTTGCAAATGTTTCTAGTATTGAAAATGCCATTTCAAATGCTGGCTATCAGGCCAATGAAACTTCAGCAAACATGGAAGTGTATAAGAGTCTCCCTGGGTGTTGTAAATTGCCTGCGGATAGATAGTATGTACACGTATCAAGTGAGTGACATGTCTTGTGGTAAATGTGCTGAAAGGATTCAAAAAGCTTTTGATGGATTTAACCCTGTTCAGGATGTACAGATCAGTGTGGAATCCAAAGAGGTGAGAGTGGAAACATCAGCATCCACAAGTGAAATTATGGAAGTTATTAAATCAGCAGGTTATACACCTGTAGAATTATAAGCAAAAGGAGTAAAAATGAAAAAGATAGTATTATTAATATCAATGGCGTTTATGGTGAGTGTAGTTGTTGCTCAATCACCATGTTGCAAAAATAAGGCAAAAGGAGTTTCTTGTAAAAACTCAGCTCAAGTTGCGGATGCAACAAAAACAGCTGATGGCAGTGAAATTTTGTCAGCATGTTGTAAAGCTAAAGCAGACAAGGGACTGAGTTGTTGTAAAAATAATCAATCAGCAGATTCTCCAAGTTGCTCAACCAAAAAATGGTGGCAAGTATGGAAAAAGGATTGTGACAAGTCTGGTTGCGATAAAGGTTAAATCCTAATATAAATCCTAATAATCTACTGGGTCGTTTTCGATCCAGTAGATTTTCATTAAAAGGGGGTATGATGAATAAATTCATTATTTTTTTCATAATTTGTTCGTTGACATTTTCATTTGATTTTGGTCCGAATGTTCATGTATCACCAGATGATATCGACCAAAAATTCCCTGATATTCATATAGATGAAAATGGAACCATACATACAGTTTGGGTGCGTGTTTTAGGTAATTCCAAAAATATTTATTACTGTAATTCTGTAGATGGTGGTGTGAGTTTTAGTGACGCTATTCAAGTTAATTCTGTTTCTAATCATGTAGTGGCATACGTGGGCTCAGGCCCTCGGGTGAGAACTTATGGAAATAATGTATATGTGATGTGGCCAGATTCTCGTAATGGATATAATAATACGTCCATTTATTTAAACACTTCTCATGATGGGGGAGTAAATTGGCTGGACGAGGTAATGGCCAGTGATCAGCCATATTTTCAACTATATAGTGAAATGGAAGTAGATAGTGAAGGTCAGCTTCATTTTATTTATTATAATTTTGGAAATTCATTACAATTTTTGAATGTGCGTTATGCAAAGATGCAATTAGATGGAATGATGCTTTCTGCCAGTATTCCACTGGGGATTACGTCTGAATCTGCAGAGCCCTGTGATTGTTGTGCTCCAGATATGTCTGTTTCTGCAGCAGGTGATGTTTATGTTGCCTATCGAAATAATGTCTCCAACATTAGAGACCATTATATTGTGAAAAAATCAGCAAATGATGAAGCGTTTGGAGCGCCCTATTTGATGGCTGATATGAACCATTATATTTCTTATTGTCCTTCATCTGGGCCATCTATTGCCATTGATGGTGACCAAGTCATTGCAGGATTTATGTCTGGAAGTACTACCAGTTCTTATTTAGTATCTGCTAATTCGAGTGAATTATCTTTTTCACCACCAATAAATGTAAATGTAGAAAATTCAACTTCAACTCAACAAAATTATCCTTCTGTGGCATTGATGAGTGGTGTTGGTCATGTGGCATGGGTAGATTTTGCAACAGGTGGCGGGGATATTCATTATGCAAATATAGAGGTGGGCACCAATAATCTATTAGATGCACAAATAATTAATGATGATTCAGGCAATGCCATGCAAACCAATCCCATAATCAAAAGCTATAATGGAAACATTTATAGTATATGGTCGGATGATAGAGGTAGTGATTATCAAGTATTTTTTGCATCTACAAATAATTTTGATGTAACTACTGGTGATATTAATCAAGATGATGTAATAAATATCCTGGATATTGTGTCTTTAGTGAATTTTATTTTGGGAACGGATTCTCCAGATGTAATTGAAGAAATGGCCGCAGATATGGATAACAATGGAGTACTCAATATTTTAGATATTGTTCAAATTATTAACATAATTATGGCATAGGGGAATTTAGTAATGGGTAAAAATATATCACGCGGAAAGTTTATTTATTATGGCGCAGTGGGGACTTTAGCGGCCACCATCCCTTCACGTTTAATTGCCCAAGTTTGTGATCTAACCACTGCCGATATTGCAGGTCCATTTTACGAGCCGGGATCACCAATTCGCACACAGATTGCCCATCCGGATGAACCGGGAACTCGTTTGTTTATGAGTGGACAAGTAAAAGGAATTGATTGTCAACCCCTCCAAAATGCCATGGTAGAAGTATGGCAAGCCGATGATGATGGATGTTATAGCATTTTCAATATTTGTGATAATGGCGCAATTGAAGACGAGTTTAAACTCCGTGGAACCATTATGACTAACGCAGAGGGCTATTATGGATATGAAACGATATTGCCTGCAAATTATGCGAACCGACCTCGACATATCCATTACAAAATAACGGCACCAGATGGAACCTCATTAATCACTCAGTTATATTTTGAAAATGACCCACTCTGTGAAACGGACCCATGGTGTAGTGGCGCAGAAGATAGAATTGTGCTATTATCTGAAGAGGGAGAAATACTTTCAGGGCAGTTCGATATTACCTTAGATACAGATATGGTTACCATTATTTCAGGTGATGTTAATCAAGACGGCCAGCTAAATGTTCTGGATATTGTCTCAACCGTCGCACATATTTTGGGGAATGAACAATTTACTGAATCCCAACTATATGCTGCGGATATGAATGGTGATGGCTTTATAAATGTATTGGACATTGTGCAAATGGTAAATGGTATTTTATTATTACCTCGAACCAACACAATGCCTGTGATTAATTCTAAAATTGAAATTGGAAACGGCAACCTTAAGCTCACCACTGATGGTGAAGTAGCTGGAATTCAATTGGATGTTTCTGGCGATTTTAAATTGACGAATATTCCCCATAATTGGGATCTCCATCATAATGATAAAACCATACTTTTATTCAGTATTGATGGCACTCCCTTGAATAGTGATATCCTCTTTGAATATGAGGGTGAGTTAAATATTGAATCAAACCTTATTTCTGATTGGCATGTCCATCGTTCAGTTGCTGAAGTGGTTTGGCTCACCTCAAAATTTAATATTGGTAATGCGTATCCGAATCCCTTTAATCCTCAAACAAAAATTGATTATCATTTAGAAGCATCTGCTGAAATAGAAATATTTATCACTGATATTTTGGGTCGAAAGATAAAAACAATTTATTCTGGCCAAAAATCTTCGGGTAGTCATTCATTTTCTTGGGATGCGAGCATTCGGTCATCTGGTGTTTATTTTGCTCATTTGAAAGTGGGAAATCAATCTATTACGCGCAAATTGTTGTTGGTAAAATAGTCCATAAAGTTCAAATACAAGTTTTGTCACAAAACAGAAAACGCTGTTACATTCTGTAAACATCTAAAATTGGATAATCTTAGCAGTATTTTATTAAATTACGAGGGAATTTTACGGCCAATTGGCCATTAATAAATGAAGGGTTTGTAATGTTAAATAGAATTAGAAAGATAATTATTTTATCTATTGGTATATCAGCTTTGTTTTCTCAACAAAGTATAAGTGTTCGTCCAGCCAGTTTTGATGGTGAACTCTCTCGAGCAGAAGTGCCTGTATCTGTAATGTCTCAAATTGATGTAGATGCTCTATTGCTTGAAGATGCTCAACCAGGAAATAAGCCATTTAGATATGGTCATAAATTAGAGGTGAATTTAAATACTTCAAATTCAGGAGTTTGGCATGAATTAGAAAATGGTGATGCAATATGGAGATTATCTATTGAATCCCAAGATGCCTATGCCATACGATTATTTATTAATGATTTAGAATTGCCACAGGGCACAATGCTTCATGTTTATGGCGAAAACATCGATGAGTTTTTTGGTGGTTATACATCTGTAAATAATGCATCATTCTTTTCAACTCCTTTGGTTAAAGGTGATAAATGCACAGTTGAATATTTTGAGCCCGCTTCTGCTGAATTTCATGGAAATATTGAAATTACCAATGTGATTCATGATTATAAAGATTTTTACAATATTAATTCGGGTAGTCGGGATGAATGTGGCACAAATGTAATATGTGCAAATGCAGCCGTTTATGAAGAAGAAATTGATGCATCAGCCCATCTTGATTTAGGTTGGTCGATTTGTTCGGGTGCGATGATAAATAACACATCTCAAGATTTAACCAGTTATTTTTTAACGGCTGACCATTGCGTAGATGGCTCAAGCCCTTCAGGATACCGTTTTTACTTCAATTATGAGACCACTTCATGTTCAGGTTCATGGGCAAGTATGGGCTCTTATGCCTATGGTTCACAACTGAAATGGACATCTAACGGCTTTAATGGAAATGATATTACATCTGGAAACGATGTGGCATTATTAAAAATAACCGGTACTATTTATGATTCATGGGAAGTGTATTATGCAGGTTGGAATATCAATTCAAGTAGTACGCAGTCAATTTCTGTAGGGATTCATCACCCAAATGGTGAACCAAAGCAAATGAGTTTTACATCGGGCACAGCTTATACAAATAATTTTAATAGCACAGCATGGGGCACCCATTGGAAAGTTTATTGGGATGATGGTGCAACTAAACCGGGTTCTTCTGGCTCACCATTATTTGATTCAAACGGCAGAATTTTGGGACCTCTTTCGGGTGGACCTGATGTGGCCTGTGGAAGTTCACAAGATTTAGCTTTATATGGTAAATTGAATTATTCTTGGAGTAATATTCAGCAATATTTAGATCCAACCAATTCTGGAGTTACATATTTAAATGGAACATATAGTTCAGTAGTTTCTGGATGTACTGACCCAGCTGCTGATAATTATGATTCAGATGCAACTCAAGATGACGGAAGTTGCGAATATACATCTGCCGGTGATGCTATTTTAACCTTTGGTGCTGTGAGTGGAAATACGGTTGAAATCATTTTACAAAATTCAGTACCTGTTGGTGGATTTCAATTCGTAATCACTGATACTCCAGATATTTTATCATTAGTGGAAGCTACAGGTGGCTCTGCAACTGATGCTGGATTCATGCTATCTACCAGTGAAGCCGGAACTATTTTAGGTTTTTCAATGGTGGGTGGCACCATTCCTACGGGTGCATCCACAATGTTAAGTTTAACATTTAGTGGTTCTGGTGAGACAGAATTATGCCTCTCAGAAGCAATCATATCAGATGGTAATGGTGATGGTTTAAGCACATCTTATGGTGATTGTGTTACTTATGCAGGCGGTATCGCTGGAGACATAAATGGTGATAACGTAGTAAATATTTTGGACATTGTTCAAATGGTAAACATCATTTTAGGAACGATGGACCCAACACCTGCTCAAGAAGCGGCGGCCGATGTAAATGATGATGACACCGTCAACATTCTTGATATTGTATTGGTTGTAAATATTATTCTTGGAAATTAATTTTCCAAATGAAAAAGTATGTTATTATAGCGGGTTTATTGTGCTCATTTTTAATTTCTAAAGATGAGCATATCCGCCAAGATGCAATTTTATTTTGCCTTAAACCGCATGTCTCCACATTAGAAATTACCCGAAACAATAGTCTTGTTTCTGTAAATCACCCTGAAATAGATAAAATATTATCATCTCTAAAGGTAGTGGACATTCAACCTTGGATTCGTGGTACTTCAGAAAATGACCACGATGGTGATATTTATCTAAATAGAATTTATAGAGTAATTTTAAGCACGCAAAATCGCGCTGAGTTAGATAACCAAAAATCTCAGTTTGATTCTGTTATCGATATTCTTTCTACTGAATATGAATTTATTCGTAAACCATTTTTTACTCCAAATGATAGTCAGTATGGACAACAATGGTTTTTACCTCAAATTAATTCAAATGATGCATGGGACCTTTGGGATATTTCTGGTGGCGAAATTCCGGGAAATGAATCCATTTTGTTGGCTTCTGTTGATACGGGTGTAGATTGGGATCATCCTGACTTACGAAACAATATGTGGAACAATTTAGGGGAAGATGCAGATGGCGATGGTGTAACCATGGTTCAAGTAGGCAATACATGGGTATTTGACCCTGATGACCAAAATTATATTGATGATGACGGTAATGGTTTTATTGATGACTTTATTGGTTGGGATTGCTCAAGCATTAGTGGTGGAAGTGATAATGATCCAGTTCCTCCATCAGGGGTTTCATCAGGTGGCACTTGGGCCCATGGCACTCACGTAGCAGGTTTATTAGCAGCTACCACCAACAATGGAACGGGTATTGCTTCATCTGCATTTAATTGCAGTATTATGGCGGTTAAAGTATCTACCAGTGAACAAAGCTACCCCTATATCACAGATGGTTATGATGGCATTTTGTATGCTGCCAAGGCGGGCTATTATGCAGGTCAGTCCACAATTATTAATAATAGTTGGGGTGGCACTGGATATAGTCAATATGAACAAGCCACAATTAATATTGCCCACGAAGATTATAATGCAATTGTGTTGGCTGCAGGTGGAAATGGTGATGATAATAGTTGGGGTGAAATTGAACAATCTCACTATCCATCAAGTTATGATAATGTAATTTCAGTTTGCCCAATCGGTAACAATGATCAATGGAACCATTGGGGCACATATCATCCAACGATAGATTTAGCCTCTCCAGGTGAAAGTATTCGAAGTACTAAAATTGGAACAGGATATGCAACATGGGATGGTTCTTCCATGGCCACACCGATTGTAGGGAGTGTAATTGGATTGATGAAATCATTTAATCCAAGTTGGAATCAAGAACAGCTAATTACCATGGTTTTGAGTACTGCTGACCCTGTTATTTATGATGTGAATACAGAGGGGTATCTTCAAGGAAAATTAGGTAAAGGTAGAATAGATGCTTTGGCTGCAGTAACTACTGATCTATTTCCACGATTAGAATTTATTGATATTGATATTTCAATTTTAGATGACACTAATGGTGAAATTAATCAAGGTGAATCTGTTGAATTAAGAACGATTCTTTTTAATGACCCTGAATGGGGAACGGGATATAATATAGAAGGAACATTAGTTTTACCTGAAAATGCTGAGGGTATATCTATTTTATCTCAAAATGCAGATTTTGGTAATGCATCACCAGGTGATGCCGTGATGAATGAAGCTGAACCATTCATTATTGAATTTGATGCGAATGCTTCATTGGGTGAATTAGAGTTTAGTTTAAATATTATCTCCAATGAAAATGGATATATAAAAAATCATCAAGTTTTGCCCATAATATTATCGGTTACTGAGCAATCTGTTATGATGGGCGATTTAAATCAAGATGCCATTGTCAATATTTTAGATATTGTTCAAATTGTAAATATAATTTTAGGCAGTACACCTACTCCACATCAGTTACTTGCTGGGGACTTAAATAGTGACGGTGTGATTAATGTTCTCGATATTGTTAATATTGTAAATATTATTCTATCCGATCAGTAAATCAATATGAATATGAGGCAGATGTGAAATCTACTTTTCTTAAGATTACATTTATTATTTTTTCAACATTCCTTTTTGCTGTTCCTGCAACCAGTGTACCTATAAAATTATCCCAAGCAGATGGAGTAGAGTTTGAAGCATTCGTTCGAGGTGATGAATGGAATAATTGGTATGAAACTCTGGATGGATATTCCATTGCTAAAAACAATCAAAATGTATGGAAGTATGCTATAGATGTTGTGGGTCCAAATTTTAAATTATCGAATAGAGATGCACATTTAACATCCCGTGGGATTATTGTAGAAAAACATCTTCGACCAATTCCCAATTTTACACCTCCAAATCATGCTGAAGAAAATCCCATCGAATTATCCAATTTGACTCGCGAAGAATTTGAAATTCCACTGGTGTTAATTGATTACCCAAATATGGAACATTCCTACCCACCCTCTAATTTTGAAGATTTGATGAATCAAGAAGGTTATGCAGGTTCTCAAGGGGCTACGGGAAGTTTTAGAGATTTATATATAGAAAATTCTTACGGTCAATTTTTACCCAACTCTACTATAATTGGGTGGTTTACTGCTGCTGAAGATTATCAAAATTATGGTGATGGTGCACCAAATGGATATTCTATGGTGAAGCAGATGATTGGACAAGCCATTGATGAAGCTGAAGCACAAGGTGTAGATTGGTCAGTTTATGATAATGATGGTGATGGCTATGTGGATGCACTGAATGTTTTGCATGCTGGGCAAGGTGCAGAAGAAGGCAACTCCAGTTACGTGTGGTCACATAAATGGAATTTAGGAAATGAAGCCCGCTATTATGATGGGGTGGTCATTGACAATTATACGATTAATCCAGAAAAGCAAGCAGCGGGCAATGGTGCAAATCCAGGAATGGTTCATATTGGCGTATTATCACATGAGTTTGGGCATGCGCTCGGTTTACCTGATTTGTATGACACTGACTATTCCTCTTCGGGTATTGGTACTTGGGGGCTTATGTCAGGGGGATCTTGGGGAGGAAATGGATCATCACCTTGGTATCCGGCTCATTTTTGTGCATGGGCAAAATATGCATTGGGTTGGGTGAATCCCATTATCGTGACTGAAGGTACGCTCACAGTTGACTTACCAAATGTTGAAGAAAATGCGGTTATTTATAGAATGAATGGTACGGGTAATGGTTCAGAATATTTTTTGTTTGAAAATCGGCAAGCCATTGGTTTTGATCAAACTATCAAAAATACAGGTTTATTGATTTGGCATATTGATGATGCCGTTGGCGGTAACTCAAATGATTGGCACAGACGCGTTGATTTAGAACAGGCAGATGGTTTATTTCAACTTAATTATGGCTCAAATAGTGGTGATGTGGCTGATGTATGGCCAGGAACATTGAATAAAACCTATTTTGGCTTTGACACCACACCCAATTCAACATATTATAATGAATCACCTTCAGGAATTAGTGTTGTTAATATCCAAGAGAATGAAGCAATAGTCACGGCTACATTTAGAAATCTTCCCAACTTGGCGGTAGAGTCAACACAATTTGTTGAACAAAATGGAGATATGGACAATGTGCCAAATCCAGGTGAAACTCATGGAATTACCATAAACTTTTTTAATCCTTCACAAAATATGATTTATGATTTAGCATTAGTTGTTGATACGACTGATCCCAATATTACATTATTAAATAATGAGTCAAGTTTAGATGATATAAGTGCATATTCAACGACGTGGAACAATCAAGAAATAGAAATTCAAATTGATGAATATTCTCCATTAGAATCGGTTCCATTAAACTTATACTTTACGGGCGTTTTAGATGATGGTACTTTGTTCGACCAAAATTTAATTTTTAATGTTCATGTTCGCCTTGATCAAAGTGGATTTCCATTAGAAACTGGAATTAATATCGGTTCATCGCCAGCAGTTTTAGATCTTACGGATGATGGGAATGATGAGATAATTTTTGTAGATGATGATGGAATAGTGAGAGCCATTTCATCAATTGGCGAATTGATTGAAGGTTGGGAAATCGAAGTAGGAGACGATGTGTGGGGTGCTCCAGCCATTGCTGATTTAGATGGTGATGGTGATGATGAGATTATTATTGCATCAAAGAGTAAGCATTTATTTATTATTTCAAAAAATGGAGATGTTGAACTAGACTTTGATGCGGAGCAATTTTTAGTCGGAACTCCTGCAATTGGTAATTTAGACGATGACGAAGATTTAGAAATTGTATTTGGCGGAATGGATAATTCTGGAAAATTGTTTGCCATTAATTATGATGGTTCTCCCATTAATAATAACTTTCCAATTTTATTAGAAGAAAAAATATATACGGGGGTTGCGTTAGCCAATATTAATAATGATGATTCATTAGAAATTATTGTTACCACAAAATCAGGCCATTTACATGTATTTGATAATGAGGGTAATGAAATTAGTGGATTCCCCTTTATTGCAAATGATGATATTCGGTCGGCACCCATCGTAACTGATACGGATTTTGATGGTGAATTAGAAATATTATTTGGTGATGATAGTGGCACATTCTATGCGATTGATTCTAATGGGAATATTGAATTTCAATTTGAAGGTAATGGAACCATTCGAATGTCGCCATCATTACAAGTGGGTTCTGGTGGCACACATATTTATTTTGGAAATAGTATCGGAGAATTTATTTCTATTGATCACAATGGAATAATACGAGATGGCTGGCCAGTCCAATTTGAATCAGCCTTCGATACATCCCCTGTATTTTCTGATATAGATGCAGATGGTGAATATGAGATAATCATTACAAATTCTAATGAAGGTGCGATGGTGTTAAATCAATCTGGAGAAATATTGCAATCGTATCCAATTTCTTCAGGCGGAACTTCAAATTGCTCTCCACTTATTATGGATATTGACAACGACAATGATATTGAAATTATTTATGGATATTCAACAGGATTGTCTGTAATTGATATCAAGACTGATGCCATCAATTTACCGTGGAATATGTTGCGCGGAAATCCACACCGAACCGGATTTATTGATACCATGGATGGGGTAATTTTCGGCGATATAAATATAGATGGTAGTATTAATATTCTTGATATTGTTGCCCAAATTAATCATATATTAGACTATCACCCACTGTGGGGAAGTGCATTGATTGCTGCCGATTTAAACATGGATGGCGTGATTAATATTCAAGATATAATTTTAATTGTTGATATAATTATTAGTAACTAAATTGATTGAAAATTTCATATTAGAACTATGGATTCTAACAAAAGAAATGTCACCATATCTTTTATTAGGATTCTTAATTGCAGGTATTCTCTCTGTGGTAATATCTCCAGCAGCCGTTGAGCGAAACTTGGGCGGTAATGGGTTATTCCCCATTGTGAAAGCATCATTATTTGGAATTCCATTACCACTTTGCTCATGTGGCGTAATCCCCGTAGCCACATCCCTATATAAGCATGGCGCAAATCGGAGTGCCACCACTTCATTTTTAATTTCAACTCCTCAAACGGGCGTAGATAGTATTTTAGTAACCTATAGTTTATTGGGCCCAATATTTGCCATCTTCAGACCCATTGCGGCGTTATTTGCTGGAATTGTAGGCGGGTTAGCTGTTGAGATTTCTGATCATGGAAGTGAGTCAAAAATAAAGTCAACTGAGATTACGGAGCAGAACGATAAAAGTATTTTCAGAAGAATTTACGAATATGGATTTATAGCACTTCCCCAAGATATTGGTAAGACTCTTATTTTAGGTATTGTCGTTGCCGCCATCATATCAATGGTTGTCCCCGATGATTTTTTCGCCAGCTATTTTGGTAATGGATTTGTGGGTTTAATCATCATGATGTTTGCTGGAATTCCCATTTATGTGTGTGCCACTGCTTCAGTACCCATCGCGTTGGCATTAATGATAAAGGGATTATCTCCCGGTGCAGCCTTTGTATTTCTCATGACGGGACCTGCAACTAACGCCGCTACAATTTCTACTGTATGGAAAATATTAGGCAAGAAAACAGCCTTTATTTATTTGGGAGCCGTTTCAGGATGTTCATTGGTCGCAGGATTTTTTATAAACTTATTTTCGTCTGAAATTGGTTCACACATTCATAATCACGACCATTGGATGATGCCTGTTTGGTTTCAAATTACTTCCAGTGTTTTACTATTAGGGATTCTTGCCAACAGTTTGCTTAGATTATATTTTCCATCAATGTTTATCAGTGGTGATAGTATTGAAGCAACCCAAGCTGATTTAGTATTATCAGTGGGCGGAATGACCTGTAACCATTGTGTAAATTCTGTAACTACTGCAATATCTGAAGTTTCAAATGTAGCAGAGGTAGATGTGGATTTAGCCTCAGGGAATACAAAAATCAAGTGCAATGATATAAATATTGATGAGGTGGTGGAGGCCATTACTGCTTCGGGTTATTCTGCGGAATTAGTTAAATAAAAAAATCAAGGGATAAGCGACCACTAACTTATCCCCTGACTTATTAACCTTGGCTTCATAGCCATTGTCAGACACCACATCTGACAGTGAAAGATTACAACTTCTTTGAAAAATATAATGTGGTTTAAGTCACATTGAAAGATTCGATGGCTTCATTGGCCAATTCATCTGCCCGCTCATTTTCAGGATGTCCTGAATGTCCCTTAACCCACTTCCACGTAATATTATGACCTTGTGTAAGTTCATCTAAGGCAATCCACAATTCTTTATTTTTGACGGGCTTACGTGCAGCCGTTTTCCACCCCTTTAGTTTCCAATTATGTATCCACTTTGTAATCCCATCTTTTACATAATTTGAATCGGTAGTAATTACGATAGGGCAAGAACGGGAAAGGGCTTTCAATGCTTCAATAACAGCGGTGAGCTCCATGATATTATTCGTGGTCTCAGGAGCATAGCCATTCAACTCTTTTTCTGTAGTTGAATAACGTAAAATGGCACCCCATCCACCGGGACCCGGATTTCCCTTGCAAGCACCGTCTGTATAGATTTGTACAATATTTGAATTATTTGTCATAAGAAAATCTACATCCAATAGAAGTTACAGAAAAAAGGAAACCATAAGAGTAGCTAAGAAACAGTGACACAAAAATTCATCACTTTGGGTTAGATAGCAAATTATTCTCGGCCACAATAATGCCCGTTTCATCCGCGAATAAATAATGCCCAGGATGGAAAGTAACCCCTGCGAAACTAACGGGAATATTCAAATCACCTTTGCCCGCTTTTACCGTTTTACGAGGTATGGATGTGAGCGCCATAACCACCAACTGCATGGGAGATATAATTTCAACATCGCGTAGACATCCATTAATTAAAATTGCTGACCAACCATTTTTAATGGCTGCGGCAGCCAGTTGATCACCTAATAATGAGCACCGAAGTGACGCCTGTCCATCTACAACCAAGACGCCGCCGTGTCCTGGTGATTTAACTTGTTCGGCAACCAATGAATTATCTTCAAAACAGGAAATGGTGGTGATTTTACCGAAGCCCTGTTTAAGACTCCCATAGTGAGTAAATAACGGTTCAACAATATTTATTTGTTTATCGAATTGATCCGAAAGATCGGGAGTAGAAACAATAACATCCATCTAAAATTACCTCAAATAGTGTAAGTAGAAATTATAATAAGGGAACCACATGGCTCAACAAAAAAAGGCCAGCAATATTGATATATTACTGGCCTTGAAACAACAACATGAATATTATTTATTGGTGAAATGAATCTCCAGTTTACTAAAATTGGTTCATGGTATTATCACTACCGGATGCTTTAAGTGCCGCCTCACCTGCAAAATACTCTTTGTGGTCATCACCCATATCTGACCCCGCCATATTTTGGTGTTTTACACATGCTATGCCTTGTCTAATTTCTTTGCGTTGAACACCTTCAACATAGCCAAGCATTCCCTTTTCACCAAAATATTCTTTAGCTAAATTATCAGTTGATAGAGCAGCGGTATGATAAGTAGGTAAAGTAATTAAGTGATGAAAAATTCCAGCTTCTCGTGCAGAATCAGCTTGAAAAGTACGGATTTTTTCATCCGCTTCTCTGGCCAAATCGGTGTCATCATATTTTTCATCCATGAGATCATCTCTTACATATGCAGAAGTATCCATGCCATTTTCTTCCATTGCATCAAATGCTTGTTGACGGAAATTTAAGGTCCAGTTAAATGAAGGGCTATTGTTGTAAACAAGCTTTGCATTGGGAACTACTTTTCTAACTTCATCCATCATGGCACCAATTTGCCCGATATGTGGTTTTTCAGTTTCAATCCAAATCAGGTCGGCTCCATTTTGTAAGCTGGTAATTGAATCAAGGATGCAACGTGCCACGCCAGTTCCTTTTTTGAATTGGTATAGATTACTGGGTAAACGTTTAGGGCGAACCAATTTTCCATGGTGATTAATAGCTACATCCCCATGATTCATATTGTTAGCATCCACCTCATCAACATCTAAGAATGAATTATATTGATCACCTAAATCACCTACCTCATGGGTTACGGCAATTTGCTTTGTTAATCCTGCACCCAAAGAATCCGTTCGGGCAACGATTATACCATCATCCACCCCCAGCTCTAAAAATGCGTAACGAACCGCATTAATTTTTGCTAAAAAGTCAGCGTGTGGAACGGTTACTTTCCCATCTTGATGACCACATTGTTTTTCATCAGAAACTTGATTTTCAATCTGAATACAACATGCTCCTGCTTCAATCATTTGTTTCGCCATTAGATATGTGGCTTCTTCATTACCAAAACCAGCATCTATATCTGCAATGATTGGAACGATATGTGTTTCAAAGTTATCAATTTTTTCTTGAACAGCTTTTTTTGCATCACCTGAAGCCGCATCTAATTCTCTAAATAAACCACCTAATTCTCTTGCATCTGCTTGTCGTAAGAATGTGTATAGTTCATTAATTAAACTGGCAACTGATGTTTTTTCATGCATTGACTGATCAGGAAGGGGGCCAAATTCAGACCGAAGTGCAGCTACCATCCAACCAGAAAGATATAAATAATTTCTTTTGTTCGTACCAAAATGCTTTTTGATAGAAATCATTTTTTGTTGGCCAATAAATCCATGCCAGCAACCTAATGACTGAGTATATTTAGAGGGATCATTATCATAAGCATTCATATCAGCTCTCATAATAGAAGATGTGTATTTCGCAATATCTATACCCGTTTTAAAGCGATTTTGTGCACGCATTCTTGCCACAGAACTAGGATTAATAGAATTCCATCGTCCGGATTGTTTTTCACAAAGGTCTGAAAGTTGTTCAGTATCAGTTGAATAAGAATTTTCACTTACCGTTTCATTAGTAGAGCCAGTTGAAGCTGTGCCATTAATAGGGGTATTTGTATCCCATTCTTGATTTACTTGTGTTGAGTGATTATCATTTGTCATTTTTCAGTCTCCTTCGTTTAAATATACTGGTATGCAGGTAAGGTTAAAAATTCATCAAATTCATTTTTTTGAACCATATTGGTAAACAATGAAATGGCCAGTTCAAATTTCCCTGATGAAAATAATTCATCTCCCAATAATGTTTGAAGATTACTCATTTCATCTTCAAGTAGGGATGTATAAAGTTCCATTGAAATTGTGCGACCATCATCTAATACGGCATCATGTTTTATCCATTGCCAGAGTTGGGCACGGCCAATTTCTGCGGTAGCGGCATCTTCCATTAAATTATAAAGCGGTACGCAACCATTGCCTCTGAGCCATGATTCAACATACTGAACGCCAACTCTTATGTTTTCGCGAACACCCTCTTCTGTAATAATTCCATCTGGAACTCTTAACAAATCTTCGGCAGTCACATTTACATTTAATCGTTTTACATTTAGCTGATTTGCATTGGGCATGACAGAATCGAATGCGTTCAATGCAATTTGTGCTAATCCTGGATGTGCGACCCATGTGCCATCATGTCCAGCATTGGCTTCACGTTCTTTATCAGCTTTAACTTTATCTAATGCTTTTTGATTTGCCACATCATCATTTTTAATTGGGATTTGTGCTGCCATCCCACCCATTGCATGTGCATCACGTTTGTGGCAAGTTTGAATGAGTAAGTCTACGTATGATTTCAGAAAATGTCGCCCCATTGTAACTTCAGTACGATTTGGAAGTACGAAGTTGGCATGATTTCTGAATTTTTTGATAAAGCTAAAAATGTAATCCCAGCGTCCACAGTTAAGTCCAGCTGAATGCTCTTTTAACTCAAAAAGAATTTCATCCATTTCGAATGCGGCCAAAATGGTTTCGATGAGAACAGTAGCTTTGATAGTGCCTTGTGGAATACCAAGTTCATCTTGGGCCATTACGAAAATGTCATTCCATAATCGAGCTTCAAGATGGCTTTCTAATTTAGGTAAATAAAAATATGGGCCAGTACCATTTTGAAAAAGGGTTTGAGCATTATGATAAAAGTATAATCCAAAATCAAAAATTGAAGCAGAAATTGGTTTTCCGTTTATGAGAACATTCTTCTCTTCCAAATGCCAACCACGTGGACGAACCATTAACGTTGCAGTCGCTTCATTTAGTGAATATTGTTTTCCATTAACTGGATTTTCAAAAGATATGGTTTGGCGATTTGCATCCCTTAAATTGATTTGCCCATTGATAATGTTGCTCCACGTGGGTGAGTTTGAATCTTCAAAGTCAGCCATAAATACTTTTACACCACTGTTTAGTGCATTAATTATCATTTTTCGGTCGACTGGACCTGTAATTTCAACACGGCGATCTTGCAGGTCACTTTTAACCAGTGAAATAGTCCAGCTTCCATTACGGACATGCTCAGTTTCTGGAAGAAAATTTGGAAGTATGCCAGCATCAATATCCTTTTGGCGGTCAGCTCTATTGAGTAAAAGCTCTCTTCGGCGGCAACCGAATGTAGATTCCAGCTTCTCAACAAAGGCAAGTGCGCCTGGAGTAAGAATTTCTTCATACGCTGGCGTTAAAGCACCGGTTACATCAAGCGTAGATTCTAATAGATTTGTTGTTTCCATAATTTCCTCATAGAATTTCTTTTACAATACGTAGAAAAATTACTGGGTTTGATTTGTAAAAATATAGTAAATTTTACATGAAAAATTTTACAATGTAAATTTTACAAACTATGTCAAAACCACTAAATTTATCTCGAAAAACTCATTTTTTAGGGACCAAAATTAGGTCACTTCGAAAGACGCATGGTCTTACGCTGGAAGATTTATCCGTTCGCTGTATTCAGATAAATTCTGATGTAGCCCCATCGGTTTCATATTTAAGTTTGATAGAAACTGGTCGTCGTATTCCCTCTGAAAAACTATTGTATTTATTGGCTGATGTATTCCAAAAGGAAATCGAATGGTTTTTGGATGAATCTATTCCAGATGAACCCGTACAAAAAGTATCGGGCTCATTGCCAGGCATCGATATGATGTCGTTAGAGCCAAATTTTCTTTTTTCTAAGGAAATTTTGGAATCTGCAATTCCAGCAATGTTGAATCAAAGCGGAACCTCTGGCCGACAATTTGCACATATTTTAATCCGGTCATATCAAGAAAAACATCAAAATCAATTCCCTGATTTAGAGAGAGCGGCTGAAGATGTAGGAAAAAAGAAATTACCCCTTTCCGTTCAAGATTTATTGAAATTATGTGTAAGACAGGGGTTAAAAATTAAGTGGTTTCAAAAGGAATCCTTTATCACTCGAGATGATTCTGGGCGGGATATAAATACTTTTTTCCGCTCATTTTATGATTCGCCAAATACAATATACCTGAATGAATCTTTAAAAAAAGAACCTGTTCGTTTAAAGTATGATTTAGCATCCATGTTAGGCCATAAAGTTTTGCATAATGGAGATGGTATTCTTTCCAGTCATGCAACGGGTGGAGAATTGGGAGGATCACCTCGGCCCAAAAAGCAAAAGTCTGGGCAAGTTCAGCAAGAAGATATTTTGTATGCATGGCGTGATTTTGAATCTAGTTTTTTTGCGGGTGCATTGCTATGTCCCAAATTACCATTTAGAAATTTTTTGAATAGGCAGTCTTATGATATTACCTCTTGTGAAAAATTAGGGCTAACTCCTGCAGTTGTTATGCGTCGAATGACAGCAGTTTCAACATATAAACATTGGCATTATTTTGATGCATATCCGCCTGGATATTTACGTGCAGTTTATCGTGGAAATGGGATTTCTATTCCTTGGGGAAATATGAGATTGGTGACAGATCCTTGTAATCAATGGGATATTTTCAAACTCATTTCGAATTTGAGGCTTCAGAAACCCATTACCCAAATCTCATTGATGAAGGATGGGAATCTCTCTCGGTTATATGCGTCTACAGCAGTTAAAACAAAGGATGCGAATGGTGAGCCTCATGTTGTGATGGTGGGGATTGACCTAATGCCAGCTATGGAATCGCAAGGCATTAATACTCAGGAATTTGTTGAAGAGATTAAGGATATATGTTTGGGGACGGATGGTGCCTCAATTATGCCAAAAAATATTAGAAATGAGTTAGAAAAGGTGGGCAGAGTCTTAAATATTTCGTGGGTGGTAGATGGTGCAAGCAAGCCGGTGAACATAATTTGCCCTCGGAGTACCAGCTGTCCTCGATTAGAATTATGCGGCAAATCTCCACAGGAAAGTAAAATTTCGTGGATGAATGAAATTAAAGATGAAATACTAAAAAATAAAGGATTATGATGTCAAATTTATTAAATAATTTAAATGAAATGTTGCTGATGGGTCCTGGACCTTCTACCGTTTCTCCCACAATTTATCAGGCCTTGAAACGACCAACGTTGGGCCACCTTGATCCTCGATTTATTGAAATTATGGATACCATTAAAGTCCAGCTCCAAACCATATTAAATACAAAAAATGAACTTACAGTTCCCATGTCGGGCACGGGTTCGGCGGGAATGGAAACCTGTTTTGTAAACCTCCTTGAACCAAATGATAATGTTCTCATACTTATTAATGGTGTTTTCGGAGTTCGAATGCAAGACGTGGCAACTCGATTGGGTGCAAATGTAGATTCGCTGGAATTTGATTGGGGTACGCCAGTGATTCCCGCTGCCGTTAAATTACAGTTAGCGGAGAAGAAGTATGATTTAGTGGCGGTGGTTCATGCAGAAACATCTACTGGCGTTGCAAATCCCATAGAAAGTATCGGCCATTTAGTTAAAGAAAATGGGGCATTATTTTTAGTAGATGCGGTAACCTCTGTGGGTGGAATGCCTGTTGAAATGGATGAATGGGGTATCGATGCCCTTTATAGTGGTACGCAAAAATGTTTGTCTTGCCCACCGGGATTATCACCCGTTTCTTTTTCACCTTCCGCCGTGGAAAAATTGATGAATCGTAAATCGAAAGTTCCCAATTGGTATTTAGACTTGAGTTTAATCGCAAATTATTGGTCCGGAAGTACTCGGGTTTATCATCATACTGCGCCTATTAATATGCTATATGGATTGTATCAAGCTCTATTTGATGTGATTGAAGAAGGTGTCGAGGCTGTTCACGGCAGGCATAAAAGTTTTCATGATTATTTAGTAGAGGGTTTGGAAGACATGGGCTTAGAAATGTTGGTAGAAAAACCATATCGTTTACCCATGTTGAATGCTGTAAAAATTCCTGATGGCGTAAATGATGGGGATGTTCGTTCCGCCTTACTTAATGATTACAATATTGAAATTGGGGGTGGTCTTGGTGTATTCGCAGGTAAAGTCTGGCGAATCGGATTAATGGGCCATTCTGCCTATAAACAAAATATTGATAAACTTTTAGGGGCGTTGAAAAATCAGTTATAAATCATTTAGTTTTATCAAATAATTTATCGATTTTTCCAGTTGAAGTGGTGATTCCCTTAATCATGGCAGAGGAAAAGCCTTGATGTTCCATTTCATTTAATCCCGCAATGGTGGCACCTTGTGGGGTAGTCACTTTATCGATTTCAGCTTCAGGATGACTATCATGATTTAATAATAAAGTGGCAGCACCTCGTGCGGTTTGAGCCGCAATGGCAAATGCCTCATCGGAATGAAATCCAATTTCTATCCCACCTTGAGATGCAGCACGTATGGCACGCAAGAAGAATGCAATTCCGCAAGCCCCCAAAGCGGTAGCTGATGCCATTTGCGATTCCTCAATTTTAAGGGTTTGACCAATAGCATTAAAAAGATTCTCGGCTTCTACTAATTTAGAATCATTTTGTGATTCTGACGCAAGGCAAGTTATAGATTCACATAATGCAGCAGCAGTATTTGGCATGGCACGTACGATCCTCACTTCTTTGCTTAGATATTTTTTCATATCATTTATGAAAACTCCCGACACAACAGATATTACTAAATGGTTTTTTGAGAGCAATGAATTAATCTCCTTCAGCACGGGGACAATTTGTGATGGAGTAACGGCTAAAATCACAATTTCTGATCGAGAAACAGCAGTACAATTATCAGCAGAAACGGTAAAGCCTTGCTCTTGAAATTCGTGAAGATGTTTTATGCTACGGCGCGTTAAAATTATATTTTTTGATGCAAATTTTTTTGATTTAACAAGTCCCTGCGCAATGGCATTTCCAATATTTCCACAGCCAATAATTGTAATATTATTTTTCATTTTTCTACTTCTTTCCATTTAGAATATGGGTGTCTTACTAAATTGTAATTATAGTATTGAGTATAGTTTGATACTTCTTCGCCAACCCAACGTGGTTTAAAAAAGTCAGCATCTTCTGAAGACAATTCCACTTCTGCAACTATCAAACCCAAATTTTCACCTAAGAACTCATCAACTTCCCAAATCGTATTCTCAGTGGTAATGATATATCTATTTTTTTCAATAAGGGTGGTTGAGCAGAAATTAGATAAGAGCTCTTTGGCATCTAGCAGGGGGATTTCATATTCAAACTCTAATCGACTGATGCCATTATTTTTGCCTTTTAGAGTTAAGAATGCTTTTTCACCCATTATCCTCACGCGAACTAATGGCTCATTCTGCGTATCTAAATAGCCTTGTTTGCAATATAATGGTTCTGCCAATTGCTTATACTCATGGGTAGTTACTTTAAATTTTCGTTCTATTTCGGTAGCCATTTTTCTATTTTTCAATTAGTCCTAACTTAAGAAGGATTTAGGATAAAATGGCATATTATATGTAAATTTCGCACTATATTTTGGAGAAAATTTGTGAATAAGAAGTATAATTGGCCAATGGTTGCAGTGTTAACTTTGATTCCATTAATGGGAATTTTTGGAACAGCGACCTATGTTTATTTTAATGGAATGATTTGGCAAGAGCCGGTATTAATGATTTCTGGGTGGTGGATTGCTGGGATGGGGATCACATTTGGGTATCATCGACTTTTTGCACACCGTAGTTTTAAGGCACATCCTGTGGTACAGGTTGTTGCCATGCTCTGCGGTTCAGCAGCATTACAGAACACCATTCTAAAATGGAGTTCTGATCATCGCACTCATCATAATAATTTAGATACTGAGGAAGACCCATACAGCATTACAAAAGGTTTCTTTCACGCACATATTGGTTGGATTGTAGAAGACAAGCCCACTGAAATTAAAGGTGTGCACGATCTCGAAAAGAATCCAATTGTGATGTTTCAGCATAAATATTATTGGGCCATCGGTATTGGCTTATCATTTATTTTACCCATGATCATTGGGGCATTCTATGGTCGTCCATTGGGTGGACTATTATGGGGTGGATTCCTTCGAGTAACTTTAGTTCACCATTTTACTTTCTTTATTAATTCCCTTTGTCATTTTGCTGGAAAGCGCCCTTTTGAACCAGAGAGTACTGCTCGAGATGCATGGTGGGTTGCATTTTTTACATTTGGCGAAGGCTTCCATAACTTCCATCATAAATTTCAATGGGATTATCGTAATGGAATTCGGTGGTACGATTTTGATCCAGGAAAATGGGCGATCAAATTTTTATCATTTTTTAAACTTACTTCTGACATCCGTAAAGTTGAAGAATATATTATTTTAAAGGCACGCTTTCATGGCTTAAAAGAGAGTGTCCAGTTACATTATCCAAAAGTACCAGAGCGTGTAGTTTGTCTCTATAAAGAGAAGGTACAAGAAGCACAAGATCATGCGAAACAAGTTTATGATAAGTGGCATGCAATAGAAAAAGAATTAAAATTGATGAAAGCAGAGGGCTTTAAAGATAAATTCCAAAAGGCAGCAATAAATCAAAAAAGGAAAATGCTGAAAATGGAATATACAACTTTGTTAAATGCGCTCTCAGTTATTCTTATGAGTATAAAAAGTGGGAATTATATTCAATCGTAAATTAAAAAGCCCGGTTTAACCGGACTTTTTTTGGATTAATTTTTAAGATGACTTAGTCCTCAAGAATTAAGTTGATCACCAGAACAATATCTAATACGTTAATACTTTCATCACCATTCATATCCGCTACATAAAATTCACATTCATCCTCAGTATCATATAAAATAATATTTACGATGAGGATAATATCTAAAATATTCCAAAGTTCATCAGAATTCAAATCGCCTAGTTGAGCATCACCACAAGGGACACCATCCACATTTAATGTAACGGGAATTTCAATATTTGGAAAATAAAAGTCATTGGTTTTAAGATGTAGAATATAGTCGTACCCACCCGTTGGAATTGATGCACTATCAAAATTTAATTGAATTTGATCTGATGCTCCAGATTCAAGATTAAGGTCAAGTGGTGAAACAGAAAGCCAACTGGGGCGGCCTTTTATTTTCACTGTTTTCATATCTTCTACAAATGTTTGATTAATGGTGATGTTAACACCTGAATCGCCATTTTCATTTTGAATTCCTATTGTTGCAGAATTGGTATCACCAGTCATACTTCGATAATTATAATCAATAATTCCATCTGGGTATAACACAACTTGGAAATCAAAATAGCCATCCATATCGCTACCACCTGTCCATCTTCGCACATTATCAAACCAAATCACAATACGTTCATCACTCATATGATATCGAACATAGCCATCCATATTGGTACTGTTTGCGTCATTAATTGGATTGAGATCATCCCAAAATGGAAAGATTGCATTTCTTGGGGCATCAGTATTGGGGAGGCCCATATTTTCCCATGCATTGCTGTCATCACCAAATCCAACCCACCCATTTGCATTTACAAAGCATGATGAATAATTATCTTCGTAAAATGGAAAATCAAATGGAAAATCAATAATTTCATTTGCAGCTTGATCATTATGAGGAAAGGTGAGTGTGCTGTTCTCATCATTAATTTCAATCCAATCATAATCAACAGATTCATCGCCATTATCTTTCCAATAATATCCAAAAGGGTCGATATTAATGCTTAAATCCATTTGTCCAGAATTTGAAACGGTTATGCTTTGTGCACTGGTTTGGTTGAATGCAAGTTCCTCTGTAATTGAATTGGTATTTAAATTAACTTCTGGTCCACCCACTATGGTTGCCAAGGCATTAAATGCATTCACTCGACCGTATCCAGTTTCCAGGTCATATCCATTTAAGCCAATATCAACGGCGCTTAATTGCATGATAGTTCGTACTCCTTCTGGAGAAAGGGATTGGTCTGCAGATAAGATTAAGCCAGCAATTCCTGCAGCATGCGGACATGCGGATGAGGTCCCATTGAATATAGAGGTATATCCACCTGAATTTGTAGTAGTGTGAATCCGAACTCCCGGAGCAAGAAAATCTAAGCCCGTGCCATAATTGCTTCCCCAATAATTTTCACCATCGCATGAGCTAAATGTTTTACGTTCGTTACATGGGGAAAGCGCCCCAATAGAGATGCAATTATCATATCCAGATGGGTAGCTAATTGAACCTGCATCATCGTTCCCTGATGCAGCAAAAACTACGGTTCCATTGTCAACGGCATAGTCAATTGCATTGTCAAAATATGATACATTTCCGCCTCCACCTAAACTCATACTGATCACATCAGCCCCATTATCAGATGCCCAAATAACCCCATCTGCAATTTGGGTATCTTCTCCAAAGCCATCATTCGACATAATTTTTACGGGGAGAATTAGGCAATCCCAGCAAATACCTGCAACACCCACCCCATTATTACCCTCTGCTGCCGAGATTCCTGCACATGAGGTACCGTGACCATTTCCATCATTCGGGTCTGTATCATTATTTATAAAATCATAGCCTTCCAATAATCTTCCATTAAATTCAGAATGGTCATTCACTCCTGTATCTAAAATTGCAATAATAACATCCTCATCGCCAGTTGTCACATCCCATGCTTGTTCAGAACCAATATCACAATCGGGAGTCCCCACATTCCCACCTCCATCTTGCGAAGCTTGACCGGTATTATTATGGGCCCATTGACTGGAATAATTTGAATCATTTGGCACTACATTTACGGAGAGGCGAAAGTCAAATTCTACAAGTTCAATATCTGAAATACTTTCTAACTCTTTTTGTAGAGAAAATACATCGATGGATTTAGAAAATTGAAGGCTGTAATATTGGTGTAAATCATGATTTCGATGCCGTTGCGTAAATTCATTGTAGTTTGAGAATGTAGGTTTGAGTGTGGCATCACCATAATTTGAAATAATCCGTTGAATATTTGTTCGGGATTTAAGTTCGAAAGGGGGCGCAACCCCCAGTTCAGGTGCATTCTGAAATTTTATAACTAATTTTTCAGAAGAAATAAAATTACGACCATCTTGAATCCATTCAACTGCAAAAATTTGCGAAAGAAGAATGGCTATAAAAATAAAAATTGATTTTGAAATTGACATTTTATCCCTTTGAATACAATAGATATACTTTAAAGTGAGTTAGAAGCTACAGAGTTGAATCACTGGTAAAAAATTGATTATATATTTCAACATGTAACAAGTTTGGAAGTACCTTTAAAACTCCTGTAAATTAGGAACTATTTATTTAAGGTGAGGACATGAAAAATATACACATATTAGCATTATTTTCAGTATTAACATTATCGTTTTCACAGAATGAATTTTCAGAAGGCCCCTATGGCACGGCTTATTTTGATGTGGCAGCTCCATTTTCACTGGTAGATTTAAATACCCAACCCCAAGGTGACATAAACAGTGATGAGGTAACCAATATTCAAGATATTATTCTAACGATTGGTGAAATTATGGGCACAATAAATTTATCAGCAGAACAAGTAGCTATTGCTGATATTAACAGTGATGGCATTGTGGATGTCCTTGATATTGTTCAGTTGGTAAATTTGATTCTAAACCCTCAATCTCCTACTTGGGATTTTGAACCCATGTGGACAGGTGGAGATATTTATATATTCATCCATTATAACCCAAATGTTGCAGGGTCAACGGGCTTATGGAACTCTAATACCAAAGCAGACTTTTTAAACAACTCCCCAGATAATGTACATTATTTTTTTCTATCGGGAAGGACCTATGCCAGCTCGGATGTGTCTAATATGAGAGATGCATTTAATGAAGTACTCACCAGTTTTTCCCCAGAAGAACAGGCACATTGGAATGAACATTTACACTTTGTACCCATTCGAACATACGATATTGATAATTGGATTTCAGAGAGAGTGAATGGAGAATATGCATTTGCTATTGATGGATATCAACAAATTAGACAAATTGGATACTTAGGTAATCCCACCAATTTTAGTGGTACATACTTGAGTTATATTGCCCATGAAGCAGTATACTTAAATTATGAATTAGAAACATTTCTCCCAACAGGAGAAGAATATGACGAAGTGACTATTTTTGATGAGGAAGTTTATACGGGTGGATGGGCATCGACCATTACCAAAATAGTTGACCTACCTTCAGACGCAGATTTACAAAACTATACTCGAATGGAGGTTGATCTCTTAAGAGGTTGCCCCGATGCAAATGGTGAATATGATGACGATGCATGTGATGACTATGATAGAATAGCCCATTTATATATGTGCCATGGAGAATGTTATCAAACTATTTTGCATCCAGGTTTTGTAGGTGAAGATTGCACAAGTGAAGGCTATTATTGGAATGTGGAAACTGAAGAATGTATTCAAACAGAATATCTCCCCGATGAAACATTGGAAGCTTGTGGCGAAGAAAGTTGGAATCATAATCGTAATTGTGAAGAAATTGCCAGATGGATTACACCTTTTGACAGACAGCCCCATCATTTGACAGATATTTCGCCATTCATTTCTGCCCTCCGTCCAGGGGGTACTAAAATGTTAAAATACCAAGAGTCGGGTTGGCCAAATAGTTTGCTCACCATGAAATTGAGACTTTATAATGATGCGGATGTTACAGAAACACCGAAAGCACATGTACCCTTGTGGTCTGGCACAAAGGGCTTTAATCCTGATTATAGTGATAACCGTCCACCCATGGTATTTTCTGTTCCTGAAAATGTAACAAGAGTTGAATTCGTGGCATATATTACAGGGCATGGGTTTGGTAGTGCAGGCTGCTATAATTGTGCTGAATTTTGTAACTCCAAACATATTTTCAGCTTGAATGGTGGCGTTCATGAATTTGAAAATTCATATCCTACTGCAGGGTCAAATGACCATTGTATGGATGTTGAAACCATTGCTACTGGCGTTGTGCCCAATCAGTATGGCACATGGGGATATGGCCGTGCTGGTTGGTGTCCCGGTTTAGATGTGGATCCTTATGTGGTAGATATAACGAATCAAGTTGAAATTGGCGAAGATAATGTACTTGATTATAGTGCATGTAGAGTCAGTGGAAATTCTTGTTTAACTCCACCCACATGTCAGGGGGACGGTTATTGTCCTGAGATTGCATTCTCTTCGTACATAATTTATTATTATTAACTTTAAAGGCTCCTTCGGGAGCCTTTTTTATGTGATGTAGATTACATTAACATCCCTTCAATTATGGTAACTTTTAGCCATAAATATTGAGCTTAGTGAAGGAGGTTCAAAGGGGGAAGGAAATGATATATAAGTTACATATTAAAAAATCAAAAGAAACTAAAATTCAAGTAGATGCAGATACTAAAGATTCTGCAATAGAATATTTTTCAGCGATGATGCACCTACGAAAACGTGATTTATTACGGCTTTTTAAAGTGGATATTTAGTTACTATCCTAATATTTGATTTACCAATAATACCACATCCATAATATTGATTGATTCATCATAATTCAAGTCAGCGGCCCATTCAATATACTCTGTAATATCCTCTAATAACAAAATCACATTTACCACCACCACTACATCTAACACATTGATGTTGCCATCATCATTCACATCACCAGGTTGAGTATTGGTGTATCCTGAATCACATGCCCAGTCTGAATCCCCGCACACATTTATTGATTCAATACAATATTCGTAAGTAATTCCAAAATCCACAAATTGATCTATATACTCGGTTTGGTTAGCACTATTGATACCTAACCATGTGCCATCACGGTAAATTTTATAAGTGTCAGTATCATCATTTTCATCCCATGTAACTACAATTTGATTGTCATATAGCCCATCACTTGCCATGGTATTTTGAGCTGGATTTGGAGGCGTATGTAAACTACCTGGATTACATATCTGTGGAGATTCACCACATTCATTATACGTTTCAATACAATATATATGGGTGGTGTTAGGCACGGCTAACCAATCTTGGTAGGTAGTTGTGTTTGCATCTAAATTTGCAATTAGTTCATCATCACGATAAATTCGTTGCCCCGAAGCTTCAGATGGTGATAGCTCCCACGAAATATCAACATTAGTGCATGAACTGGCATCGGAAGCCAATAGATTTGCAGGACTATATTCGGCACCATCACAAGAATAATAAAACTCTAATTTCACATTGTCAATCACATAATTATCTTCTGATCCTATTTGGGGCATAAGGAAACCATTACTCCACACATCAGATGGCACTACAAATTCATTATCCGTATAGTCGATACTAAGTTGATAGTCTTGTGACCATCCACCTTCATTATTGCGCATCCCCATATACGATTCTGATGACAGAGGGAAGGCATCACATTGACCACCCTGTACCGTTATTCGAATCTCTTCAATATCTTGATAAAATGGAGGGTCATAAGCATACCATGCTTCACCCCAGTAATCCAGAGGATTATACCAAGCATAATATCCCAATCGTACACATTCTGATGCACCGCTTAAGCAATCACAGTCGTAGGCAATAGCATCATCATCTGTCCATGTCCCTTCAGTTTCACTTCCCTCATGGACTTGTACCCAAAATGAGCGATTGTCAGGTAAATTGTAGTCATCTGAAACAATCTGATAAAAGGGGGAGGTAATGGTTTCTTCTAATTGTTGGAATGTGGAAATATCCATCATGCGTTGATAAGATGCCGGCCCATGATTTAATTGGGCTAAAGGAAGGGTTTCCATGACCCGTGACACTAAACTGTCAGATTTTAAATTTAACTGTACCAAGAGGTATGGGGTATGGGCAGAATAATTTTGAATTAAAGCGTCCATATTCCCTGGGGGTGAGTATTCTCGAATAAAGGGTTGCTCCGGTGGGGTTTCACCACTGGGTGCTGCCATTAAAAATGAAATTAGACCTATAATAAGTATTCGCATTGTATTACCCCTTTCCAGAGCCAGTGAATTTACTGCATCTCACCCGATTTTGAAATTTATTTATTGAGAGCTTAAAATCAACTTCTCTCTTTAAGACCATATCAAAAAAGCGGTAAACTTTCCCTTTAATTCTATTCAATATTTTTAAAAGATCACATGGAAAATACCGAATTCGCAAAAGTATATGACCCCTCGTTAGTAGAGGAAAAATGGTACCCCATCTGGGAGGATGCAGGAGCGTTCTTACCCAAAGCAGATGATGGCAGTGAAACCTTTACAGTAATGATTCCTCCCCCTAATGTGACGGGAATATTGCATATTGGTCATATATTGAATAATACAGTCCAAGATGTATTGGTGCGTCGGGCTCGCATGCAAGGCAAGCGTACATTGTGGCTTCCCGGAACGGATCATGCCTCCATCGCCACTGAAGCCAAAGTTACTAAAATGTTGAAAGATCAAGGTATGGATAAACGTGAAATTGGTCGTGATGAATTTCTAAAACATGCATGGCAATGGAAAGACAAATACGGTGGCACCATCCTGAAACAATTGAAGAAAATGGGCGCATCCTGTGATTGGTCACGTACCACTTTTACTATGGATGAAGATTATTCCAATGCCGTATTGACAGTATTTGTACAGCTATATAATGAGGGTCTCATTTACCGTGGTGAGCGTATTATCAATTGGGATCCTGTTGGTCTGACTGCACTTTCCGATGAAGAGGTTATCCATAAAGAGAGCAATGGAAATCTCTGGCATTTTAAATATCCAGTAAAAGATTCTGATGAATTTATCATCGTGGCAACTACGCGGCCTGAAACCATGTTGGGTGATACGGGTGTGGCGGTGAACCCTAAGGATGAACGATATTCCCATTTGGTGGGTAAGAAAGTTTTACTCCCTATTGTTGACCGAGAAATCCCTATTTTTGCTGACGATTATGTAGATATGGAATTTGGAACGGGTTGTGTGAAAGTAACACCGGCCCATGACCCCAATGATTTTATGATGGGTGAACGAAATAATTTAGATGTGATCAATATTATGCATCCCAATGCATCATTAAATGAGAATGCACCTGAAGATTACCGTGGTTTAGACCGATATGAAGCGCGCAAAAAAGTGGTGGCAGATATTGAATCATTAGGGCTTCTTGAAAAAATTGAAGAATATGTGAATAAGGTGGGGCATTCGGAACGGACCGATGCGGTCGTTGAGCCCTATATGTCGAAGCAGTGGTTTGTTAGAATGGAAGAATTAGCCAAGCCTGCATTGAAAGTGGTGAATGATGGAGAAGTGAAATTTCACCCAGAACGATGGACCAAAACCTATAATCATTGGCTAGAAAATATTAAAGATTGGTGCATTTCTCGTCAGCTTTGGTGGGGGCAACGCATTCCGGTTTTTTACTGTGATGACTGTAATCACGAATGGGCCATGCTTGAAACCACTTGGTGTAGTAATTGTGAGAGTACAAACATTCGGCAAGATGAGGATGTATTAGATACGTGGTTTTCGTCTTGGCTATGGCCCTTTGCAACATTGGGTTGGCCTGAAGATGAAGAAGATGTGAATCAATTTTACCCTACTCAAGATTTGGTTACGGGTCCCGATATTATCTTTTTCTGGGTGGCTCGTATGATTATGGCAGGGCTCCATTTTAAAGATGAAATTCCATTTTCAAATGTGTATTTCACGGGATTAGTTCGAGATGAGCAAGGTCGTAAAATGAGCAAATCATTGGGGAATTCCCCTGACCCATTAGACCTAATGGCAACACATGGGGCTGATGCATTACGAGTTGGATTGCTTATGATTGCCCCTCAAGGTTTAGACCTCCTATTCTCGGAAGGCTTAATTGAACAAGGTCGAAATTTCATGAATAAATTATGGAATTCCGCCCGATTTGTACAAATGAATGTGGGCGATGAAAATCCAGCTGCGTTATCTGAAATTGATGCATCTTCTTTAGATGCCACCGATAAATGGATTCTTTCAAAATTGAATCGAACCATTCAAGAAGTAGATAACGCCTATGCTAATTATCGTATGAATGATGCGGTTAAATTGGTGTATGATTATGTCTATAATAATTTTTGCGATTGGTATATTGAGTTTGCAAAAGCACGATTTTATGGAAAGGATGAACTTGATCGCCAAACGGCACAAGTGGTATCGGTTCATGTGCTGAAATCTATATTGAAATTATTACATCCATATACCCCATATATTACGGAAGAACTCTGGTCGCAATTTAAATCTGACCATGAGTCAATGCTTATTGTGACGGCATGGCCTACCGTAGATGAATCGCTGATTAATGATGCGGTTGAGGGTGAGGTTCAATTGCTCACGCAGGTGATTTCGCGAATCCGAAATGTGCGTGCCAGCTTGAATATATCTCCCGGTAAGCGTGCCAATTTAGTAGCTCGTGGAGATGACGACGTGACACGAGTATTGCAAACGCACCATGTATATTTGGACCGTTTGGTGAAGATTGATGATTTACAATGCGGTCGAAAAATTGAAAAACCATCTCAATCTGCAACGGCGGTAGTACAAGGTATGGAGTTATTTATTCCATTAGCAGATCTTATTGATATTGATGATGAAGTTGCCCGATTAGAAAAACAAATTTCTGATATGAAGGGTCGCTTAGGTGCAGTGAATGGAAAATTAGGTAATGCAAATTTTGTGGCACGAGCGCCAGAAGATGTGGTGGCTAATGAAAAACGAAAACAGGCAGAATATAAAAGTAGTATGGAAAAACTCCAAGAGAATTTGAAGTCGTTGAAGGGGTAAGGGAGTTCCTGAGTTCCAAGTTACTAAGTGCCTAAGAAAACACTAAGACCACGAAGAAGAAATTAAGTGTAGAAGAATAGGTGATAGATTATTGGTCTCGCTATGACTACTTATGACTATAATTGACTTTTCAATTTTGCTTTTATTTTTGTTAAGTAGGGGCGTGGTCACCGCGCCCGATAGTATGTCAAAATTATTTTTTTGTCCTTAAATTCCTAACCCCTAATTCCTAATCACTAACTCCTGGTCTAATTAAACCAAACGCCGAATCGTTCTTTTCTTAGATTTTTGGCCACATATTCTTCTAATTCTTCCGCATCTTTTCGGGTGGGTATGGGATTATACTTTTCATAAAACTCAGGTACTAAATTGAGTCCAAATCGGCGGGCGTATGTATTTGATTTATAACCTTCTTTGTGCTGCGCAAATCTAATTTCGGGGTTTTTAGCAGACTGTCCCACATAGAAGCATCGATTTCCCAGTAAAAATTTAGGACTCTGCCTTCTGAATTTGACAATTTTACCAACTTTTTTATCCAATTCGATGACGTAGATGTAGTATTTCAAAATTTAAGTTTGGGTTTATTTATACAATATTTTTATTTCGCTGCTCATAAATAAATTTACATATTCCCATCCATAATTAATTATTAAATTTCAACTCCATGTCAGACCATAATTCACCACAATATGAAACCTCATTAAATACGGAAATCACCTATCTAAAAGGAGTAGGCCCACACCGATCTGAAGCCCTGAATGAAGTAGGGGTAAAAACGGTGGGAGATTTACTTTTTCATTTTCCTCGCCGATATTTAGATCGAACTACTGTAAAACAAATTGGTGAACTTCGCGTAGGTGACGAAGCCGTAGTGGTAGGAAAGGTGAAAGCTCATAGTGTAAAGTCGGCGCGAAAACGTAAATTTTTCAATTTGGTGGTGATGGATGCCTCCGGTCAAATCAATTGTGTATGGTTTCGTGGTATTTCATGGATATCTGATAAATTTGTGGTGGGCGATTCTATTGCAATTTTCGGAAAAGTTGAGTTCTATAATGGATTCAAAATGGTGCATCCTGAATTTGATTTATTAGACGAAGAAGACCCCATTAATACAGGAAAGATAATTCCACTTTACCCATCAACGGCACGTCTAAAATCGGTGGGATTGGATAGCCGTGGCATCCGTAAAATTGTACTTACCGCATTCGAAAACCTCCATTATAATATTCAAGATTTTCATTCAAAATCCACTCGAAATGAAGATGGATTAGTGCCTCTTCATGAGGCATTGATGAACATTCATGAACCGAAAGATGAGCGCGCTTTAAAGAATGCAGTATTCCGTTTAAAATTTGATGAGCATTTCTTTTTACAATTGTTGATGGCATTGCGACGGCAAACGGTGATTGAGCGAAAGGGAACATCGTATGTTCAAGTGGGGCCATATACGAAACGAATTTATGATAGCCTTGAATATGAATTGACGGGAGCCCAAATTAGGGTGTTGAAAGAAATTCGTCAAGATTTGGCATCAATATCGCCAATGAATAGACTTATTCAAGGGGATGTGGGATCAGGGAAAACCATTGTGGCAATGTTGGCAGCATCTATTGTGATTGGGGGTGAGGGGCAAGTGGCCGTGATGGCACCCACCGAAATTTTAGCGGAACAACATTATCATAGCTTTAAAGAATGGTGTGATCAGGTCAAAATTGTATGCACATTGCTTACGGGGAGTAAATCAAAAAAAGATCGAGAGCCCATTTATTCTGGATTAAAATCGGGAAGTATTCAATTGGTGGTGGGTACACATGCTCTCATCCAAGAGAGTGTAGAATTTAAAAAATTGGGAATGATTATTGTAGATGAGCAACACCGATTCGGGGTAGATCATCGTAAACGGCTCATTGAAAAAGGATTAAATCCCCAAGTTTTGGCCATGACTGCCACGCCTATACCCCGAACGTTGGCATTTACCATTCATGGTGACATGGAAATTTCAATTATTGATGAGTTACCAAAATCACGCATCCCCATAATTACAAAAGTGGTGGAACCGCCTCGAATGGAGAGAGTTTATGCTTTCATCCGTAAAGAGATGGAGTCGGGACGTCAATGTTTTGTGGTGTATCCTCTCATTGAAGAATCAGAAAAAATGGATTTGAAGGCGGCGGAAACTGGCTTTGAGCAATTACGAGATGGGGTGTTTTCTAATTTTAAGTTGGGACATATTCATGGTCGTATGAAAAAAGAGGAACGAGATGCCCAAATGGAGGCAATGGCTCGAAATGAAATTCAGTGTTTGATTGCTACCACCGTTATTGAAGTGGGAATTAATATTCCCAATGCAACGGTAATGGTGATCGAAAATGCTGAACGATTTGGGCTCACTCAACTTCATCAATTACGAGGGAGAATTGGACGAGGTAAAGATCAAGGATATTGCGTATTGGTTCAGCATAAACATTCGCCAGATTCTGACCATCGATTAAAGGTGATGGAATCTACATCAAACGGTTTTAAAATCTCTGATGAAGACCTTAAATTAAGGGGTCCGGGAGAGTTCTTTGGAACCCGACAACATGGATTTATTCGATCAAAATTAGCCAACTTTGTTGAAGACGGCCCAATTATTCGATTGGCACGAAGTCGCGCCCTTCAATTGGTTGTAGAGGATCCACATTTGCAACAGTCGGGACATAAGGCCATACGGACACAGTTTATCAAAAATTATCAACACATGTTAGAATTTACAAACATTAGTTAGCGAGAATATGAAAAGCACACATAAAATATTAGCCGGATTATCATTTTTAATTTCATTCATCATTTATGTGATGACCATGGCACCCACCACCTCCTTTTGGGATTGCGGTGAATTTATTGCCACTTCTGTAACCATGGGAGTGCCCCATCCTCCCGGTACACCATTGTATTTAATATTGGGAAATTTCTTTTCTCAACTCCCATTTTTTAATGATTTAGGTGCACGTGTGAATTTACTTTCGCCGATTACGTCCGCATTTGCCGTCATGTTTTTGTACCTCATTAGTGTGCAACTCATTGAAGAGTGGCGAGGAAAGTCAGAATCAATTTCTGACCAACTCATTGCCTATGGTAGTGCATTTATTGGTGCCATGACTTTTGCCATGACTGATTCACATTGGTTTAATGCGGTGGAGGCAGAGGTGTATTCAATGTCTACATTTTTCACCGGCATTTGTGTATGGCTTATTTTGGCGTGGAGCAAACATTCGGGTGAATCAGGCAATGTTCGTTACATCCTTATCATTGCATACATGTTGGGACTTGCCACGGGAATCCATTTGTTGAACTTATTGACACTTCCATTCATCGCCTTAATCGTATTCTATAAAAAGTATGACTATTCTCATCAAGGATTCATGGTTACAGTAGGCCTAACATTATTGTCATTTATGGTGATCTACTTGGGCATCATTAAGGGACTTCCTAACTTGGCCAATGACTATGGATTGTATGCTCCCATTATTGCTGTAATTGGTGTATTTGCCGCCATGATATACGCAATTAAAACTGAAAATAATACATGGGCGGTAGCACTCACCTGCTTGGTGTTGGTATTTGTTGGATTCTCAACGTATGCCACTATTTTCATTCGTGCATCACAACACCCCAGCATTAATGAGAATAATCCCGATACCATTAAAGGTGCGTTGGCATACATGAATCGTGATCAATATGGAGATTGGTCTATTTTAGATAGGAAGTCCACTTTGATGCGTCCAGAAAATGCCCACTGGAACCGATATGTAGAAAATAAAAATAATCCCACCAATGCAGAAGTAAGAAATTTTGTATGGAATTACCAATTTAAAGAAATGTATCTTCGTTACTTTTTATGGCAATTTGCCGGAAAAGAAGACTACTCAAGCAGATCTTGGGATTTAACCACCGTTGATGGAAAGTTAATTAAAAAATTACAGGGAATAAGTTGGCTTCGTTATGGACTACCCTTAGCATTACTATTTGGATTAGCTGGAATGGGGCACCATTTTTATCGGGACCCGAAACGGGCATTGGCATTGTTGGCACTTTTCTTAGCAACGGGGCTCATGATAATAGTGTATCTCAATCAATATGACCCTCAACCCCGAGAGCGTGATTATTCTTATGTGGGTAGTTTCTTTGCATTTTCCATTTGGATTAGTATTGGGGTGGCAGGATTATTGGAGCGGATTAAAGAATTTATCTCTAATGAATCTACATCAAGATATATTACTTCTGGAACGTTAGCCATCATCCTTTTTGCCATGCCATTTACTATGGGCTATACTGATTACCATGAGCATGATAGAACTGGCAATTATGTAGCTTGGGATTATGCCTATAATATGCTCAATTCTTGTGAGCCTAATGGCATCATTTTTACCAATGGAGATAATGATACTTTTCCACTTTGGTATATTCAAGAGGTTGAAGGCGTTCGTAAAGATGTACGTGTGGTGAATTTAAGTTTATTGAATACGCCATGGTATATTGAACAGTTGAAAAATCAAGAACCCAAACTCCCCCTAAATCTAAAAGATTCACATATTGAACAGATGGATCCTATCGTAGGAACAGGATTGGCTTTGGGCAAGTGGACGGAAGAGTGGGTATCCATGAAGCGCCAGCTGTCTGCATATTTTGGTAAGGAGGGTTTACGCTATAATATTAGAGAACATGGCATCCCCATGGAATGGGCTAATATTGATGCAAAACTTCATCTCAATGGTGAGCCCTTAGAAATAAAACTTAAGCCCACTATCAGCAATTATTTGCGGGTTCAAGATATTATGGTATTAGAAATTTTAGATGATATTGAAGATGGTAGGCCCGTCTATTTTGCCGTTACCGTATCCCCCAGTAATCGAATGGGATTAGATAAATATCTTGAAATGGAGGGTCTGGTTTATCGTGTTACGACTCAGGCGACAACAGGGAATAAAATGTCACCTCGCCTGAACTATGAACGAATGAAAGCCAATATTACAGAGACTAATAATGCTGATTTTATAATTCATACCGCTGCTGATTATGAGAAGCACTTTGCAGAAAATCAGGGTTTGTATCGCTATACCAATTTGGATAGTGAATCGGTCTATTTTAGCAGTAATATTCAACGTTTAATCCAAAATTATCGGTCAGGGTTTCTACAGTTAGCACTTGAAGATTTGTACTCTCCCGATGAAAATGGAAAGGCTCGGTCACTCGAATTACTCCATAATATGGATGCATATTTCCCCCCTAACATTATTCCCGTTTCTGAACCAGAATTAGATATTCAGATTGGTCGAATTTTTACACAGGCGGGTGAACCTGAAGAATTACGAAAACGATTGAACGCATTAGAATCTCGAGAAGGTTTAGACTTAGAAACCTATTTTTATATTGCACAAGTATATGTGAATGAATTGAATTCAACAGAAGATGCTATTCGGCTCTACTCTAAAATGAAAGTTGAGTATCCTTACATTAGTGACATTCGCTTGGCATTGGTTCAGATATATTCTCAAACAGAAAATTTTGAAAAGGCTATTCAAGAATTAGAAGAGTGGTTGATTGTGAGTCCCAATGAGGAACAGGCCATAGAGCTCTTGAAATATTTGAGGGCTCAGGCGTAAACTATACAATAACCAACAGAAGGAAATTTTTATGACAATATTATTCACTACATGGTATTTACTTGATTGGCATTATCCTCAGTGGTTATGGATTGTTTTGGGTGTTATTTTTGTATACATTTTATATAAGCGATTCAACCGATTAATTAAAATGATAAAGTGGGGAAAAAAACAGAAGGCATTTCAACCAAGCTCTAGTGGATTATCAACTTCATTTGCATTGGCATTATGGTTTGGGACAAATGCAGAGGGTACTGCTTTACTTGTAGATGGACAAGGTTGGGCATTAATTGGATTATTTTTTGCATCTCATTTATTATTATCCGATAATGTTATTTCAGTTAATTCTGATAAAAAGAATAAAAAATCTACTACTTCTGAAGGGGATGAAAACCAAATAGAAACTAAAGAAGAAGGCGTTCAGCTAATAATAGTTGTAACTAAAAAAGATAGTGGAAAAAAGAATACAGTTAAATTGAATCTGAGTAATATGAAATTTATTAATAAGTTTATAATTACCAAGTTCAAAGATAAATTCTCCAAGGAAGGAATTGATTTAGAAGAGATCTATCTGCAAGCGAAAGAAAATCCAGAAGTAGGAGTAATATTGGATGTTGAACATGAAGATCAGCATGTAGTAATTTCTATTGAATAATAAGTTAAGGGAATAGTTAAAATGAAAAGATGTAAATATTGTGCAGAAGAAATTCAAGAAGTCGCATTAGTTTGTAAGCATTGTGGTAAAGATCAAAACATTGCTAATGATATGCAAAAGCATATTACTATTTTATCGGTTATTCATTTTGGAATTGGTACACTCTTTCTATTTGCTGCGTTAATTGTATTTATGGCATTTCCTACTATTGGTAATTTTGTACCAGATGATGCATTACCCAATGATTTATTTTCAGTGTTGGGTACGGGAATTGGTGGTTTTTTAATTTTGTTTTCAGCAATAAAATTACTTTGTGGGTATGGGCTTTATAAAAGAAAATCATGGGCTCGAATCTATACCTTGGTCCTTTGTGCTTTAGGACTAATTAATATTCCATTTGGTACAACATTGGAGTTTATGGTATTTGGATACTCGCTAAATCTGAAACGACTCAACTATTTATAAACTAAATATAGAATCTCATTACTAAACTTTCCATTATAATACCCCATTTTAATGGGACCAAAATTCTCACTGAATGCCTGGAGTCATTGAGTAATTGTACATTTAATGATATAGAGATTTTAGTGGTTGATAATGGGTCAACGGATGATAGTATAAAAGTGGTGAGGGAGAATTTCCCCAATGTTGAAATTGTTACTTCAGATATTAATCGTGGGTATGCAGGGGGCTGTAATTTTGGAGCCAAATTTGCAAATGGAGAATATCTCTTATTTTTAAATAATGATACTATTCATCATAAAGATTGGCTGGAGCCCCTAATTCAAAAGTTAGATGCGGATGAAAATATTTCATCAGTTCAACCAAAAATTTTAAATTTTCATGAGCGGCAAAAATTTGACTATGCTGGCGCTTCCGGTGGACATATGGATATATTTGCATATCCATTTTCACGGGGGAGAGTTTTCGATACAATTGAAACAGACAATGGACAGTATGATGATTCGGTTGAAATTTTTTGGGCCAGCGGTACTGCATTTATCACCCGAAAATCTATTTTTGAATCGGTAGGTGGTTTTGATGAAACCCTATTTGCCCACATGGAAGAAATTGATTATCATTGGCGCTGTCATTTAATGGGTCATTCTGTGTGGGTTGAACCACAATCGGAAATCCATCACATGGGTGGGGCAACACTGGCCTATGGTTCACCTGAGAAAACCTATTTGAACCATCGGAATAGTATTCTCCTCATGCTCACCAATTATTCATTTTTTGTATCAATTTATTTGTTTGTCCCCCGATTAGTTATGGAATTTTTATCATTACTTAAATATACTTTATCGGGGAAACTGAATCATGCTTGGGCACAACTTAGGGCATTAGGATGGATTTTACTACACCCCCATATTATTGGTCCTCGTCGATGGAAATCTTGGAAATTACGCACCGTAAAAGATTCAGAAATATTGAAAAAATTACATACACAATCCATCGTATGGCAATATTTTGCTCAACAATTAAAAACCTATGACCAATTGAAAGGTTCAAAATAATGGATTGGCTCACTGACCCAAATGCATGGGTGGCACTTTTAACACTTACCTCCCTTGAAATTATTTTGGGTATTGATAATATTATTTTTATTTCCGTTTTAGTGGGTCGTTTGCCAGAATCTGAACGCAAACGTGGACGTACTTTTGGATTGGCATTGGCTATGATTTCCAGAATTTTATTACTACTTTCAATCACGTGGGTGATGAAATTAAATGATTCCTTATTTACTATTTTGAGCAATGATATTTCTGGGCGAGATTTAATTATGTTGTGTGGAGGTCTATTCTTGCTGGCCAAAAGTACCCATGAAATTCATAATTCCATGGAAGATCATATTGAAGCAGAAAGTGGTGCAACCAATGGAGTGGCAACTTTTGGAAGTGTACTATTGCAAGTGGCAGTAATTGATTTGGTATTTTCATTAGATTCTGTAATCACTGCGGTAGGTTTGGCAGACGAAGTTCAAATTATGGTTTTGGCTATTGTGATTTCGGTGGGAGTAATGATTATTTCTGCCACATCTATTGGGAATTTTGTAGATGAGCATCCTACTGTTAAAATGTTAGCCCTCAGTTTTTTAATTTTAGTAGCCGTAACATTGGTGGCAGAGGGATTAGATTTCCACTTTCCAAAAGGGTATATTTACTTTGCCATGACATTCTCATTTTTTGTGGAAATGTTAAATTTGAGAGTTCGTAAAATATCACATCCAATAGATTGATGATAGGGAGTTAAGTATGATAAAAAATGCTGTTTGGAAAAATATTTTTAAAACGGATTCCAGTGAATCTGCTCAAACAATTTTAGCTTTAAAACAAGTTCCCATTTTTGATGGACTCACTGACTATGAGTTAAACACAATTTCAAAAATTGTACATCATCGTGAGTATGAAATTGATGAACTTGTATTTCAATCGGGTACTCCAGGTTTAGGAATGTATGTTATTCTTCAAGGTGAGGCAGTAATAAAAGGTACGAATTCAAAGGGTGAAAATATTGAGTTTGCTCAATTATCATCAGGTGATTTTTTTGGAGAAATTTCACTCATCAGTGAAGATAATCGTAGTGCAAATGCCATGGCCGTTTCAGCCTGTAAATTGGTAGCATTTTTTAGATCAGACTTATTGGAAATTATTACACGCTCCCCCAAATTAGGGAACAAAATACTGTTGAATTTAGCCACTGTTTTAGGAAAACGATTAACGCGGACGAATGAATTATTAATTACTGGAGATGACTTATAAGTGAAAACTTCTCCCCTTAGCACAGTGGTTAGAAATTTATTTTGGTTAGTTCCATTAGCCATTACTATTGGTCTGTGGGAGTTTACAGCTCCCATTTTATTTCAACTGGTGCTGGCCTTTATTGGAATGATTATTCTAAATCCCGCCGTCAATTGGATTGAAAGTATTATTCAAAGAAGAGGCATTTCTGTTTTGATGGTATTGACTTCAGTCTTAATAATATTCATTTTTTTAGTTAACTCAATTTGGCCAGTCCTTAGTCATCAAGCCGTTGATATTCAATCGATGCTAACAATGGATACATTTACGAATCTAATTACTAAAATCGAGATTATTTCTAAAGATTTATTGCCAGAATATTTATTTTTAAAAATTCAAACATTACTAGCTTCAATGGATTCCGCATTAGGTGATATATGGCGAATAGTGATGGCCGATATTCAAGGAATGATTAGTAGGGCTGGTAATATAGTATTGGCAGTGGGATCATTAGTAATGTCATTCATTTTTATGATGGTATTTCTAATTTTTTTACTATTAGATGGTCAAAATTTTAAACGTGCATTCATCCATGCCATCCCCAATCGCTATTTTGAAATGACCATGAAAATTTTAGACAAAATTAGTGATTCAATTAGCGCTTATATTAGAGGTCAATTATTAGCCGCTTTGTCAGTAGGTATAACTTCGATTATAGGATTATATATTTTACAATGGATCACAGGCATTAATATTCCATATACATTTATCATTGGATGTGTGGCTGGGCTCAGTAATTTAATTCCATTTGTGGGGCCAATTATTGGGATGCTAACAGCTGTAATTGTGTATTTGGTCAGCGAACAAGTGATAGCAGTTCAATTTATATACGTGTTTAGTATTATGGGTGTATTTGCAATTGTTCAACTAATTGATAATCTTATTGTATCACCACTCATTATGTCTGGAAGCGTGGGTCTTCATCCCATGTTTGTTATAATATTTGTTCTTGTGGGAGGTGCAATGGCAGGTCCATTAGGGATGTTATTTTCTATTCCTATAGCTGCGATCATTAAAGTGATTGTAGAAGAATTACGATGGGGATTTAAGCATTATAAGTATTTGTAGTTAGTTTGATTTACTCTCGCTCCAGACAACAGCAATAACGACTAAAATACCGCCAACCCATCCCCAAAAACCCAGTAGTTCACCGATTAAAATCCAAGAAAAAACGGCTGCAAAAACAGGTTCAAGACTAAAAATTAAAGCTGTTTGGCTGGGAGTTAAGATTTGTTGTGCCCACACCATAATAAGAATAGCAATTGTTGTGGCAACTATTCCCGTCATTAAGAGTGCATTAATAAGCTCAGGTGTCCATGAGGGAGACTGAGTATCAAAAAAGAAGCTACAAATGAATGATAATACAGTAACTGCCAAAACTTGAATTAAAAAAAATCGAGTAACATGAATTCCTTTTTTTGCGTATTTATCCTGAAGAATAATATGAATGGCAAAAGAAGTGGCGCATCCGAAAGTGAAAATATCTCCCATAGAAATACCAGAACCTGTAGGGTCCAATAGTAAATAGAGACCAATTGTTGCCAAGAAAATGGCTATCCAAATTCTGGATGAAACGTTCTGAATGCCAGCAATAACTAACATAATCGGAACCATTAGAATACTAATACTGGTGATGAAGGCAGATTTACTGGGTGTAGTGGATGTATAAAACTCATTTTCCCAGAGGCCAAAATTTTGAAATGCATAGCCCGTGAAAAGGAAGAATCCACAAATAATGGCACTATAAATTTCTTCCTTGTGTATTTGGAATATTTGAGAACGAACCAGAAATGCTGCGCAGATAGTTGCAATTAAAAATCGATATGCCCCAAAGGTAAATGGTTGAGCATGATTTAGGCCTTCCTTTACCATTACAAAAGTTGCACCCCATGCCAATGTAGTAAATACTAAACCAAATTGGGCAAGGCGAGTTCTTTTTGAAATGAGTGATGCCAGCATTAGTTATAGCCTACAAAAATGCTACACACCCCAAATGTAAAATCATAGACTTCTGCTTTTTCAAATCCACAGTCAATCATGAGATGGCAAACTTCATCACGAGGGGGAAAATGTTCTACTGATTCAGGAAGATACCGATATGCATCTGCCCGAGATAAAAGTGCACCTAATCGAGGCAAAATATGCTTAAAGTAAAATTGGTATAGTGCATTGAAAATTTTAGATTTTGGTTCAGAAAATTCAAGTATAAGTAATTGACCACCTGGTTTTAATACTCGCTTAAATTCTTTTAATGCATCATTATAGTGGCCAATATTTCTGAATCCAAAAGAGATGGTTAGTCGGTCGAATGAAGCATCTGGAAAGGGAAGCGATTCCCCATCACCTTGAACAAATAGTGTTTTATCTGAGAATCCAAATTTTTCAGCTTTTGCATTGGCTATTTTTACCATGTTAAAAGCATAGTCTAAGCCAATAATTTCAACATCATGTTTTTTTAGGAATGCAAATGCTACATCACCAGTACCCGTGGCAACATCCAAAATTTTATATCCAGATTCAACCTCAGCATATTCCACCAATTTTTTACGCCAATAATAATCTAAACCAAAGCTTAAGAAATGATTCAAGAAGTCATATTTATGAGAAACTTCTTCAAACATTTCCTGAACATATTGCTTTTTTTTATTTCCTGAGTGAATAAATTCTGGCATGATATTTTATTATGTCCTTTCCGACGAGGAAAATTTACACTATTTCTTCTATATTCACTTTGTCAATTCGTTTGTCCGTGAATAAAAAAGATGTAAATTATCGCCCCTGAAAGTAAAAAATGATATTAGATACACAAACACATACTGATCTCGATACCGGTATAATGGATGCAATCACGAGTGCTAAGACTAAGGATACATCCATCCTATTTTCGTATACGTTTCAATTTGAGGCGCGAGATTTGTTGCCACTTCTTTCACATCCTGCTGATAAAAATGCGTGCAGAATCTATTGGGAACAACCCCAAAATGGATTTTCCTTAGCGGGATTAGGGAAGGTCTTAGAAATTAATTATACCGAAGATCAGTCTTTAGATGGTGTGAACGCGCAAATAAATAATTACTTTGAACAAGCAATACATGTTTCAAATCATCCATTTGCTGGGCCTCGGTTTTTAGGCGGCCACTCATTTGATCCTAAAGCCGATTCAGATAACATTTGGGGTGAGTTTCCACCGGCCAGTTATATTTTACCAGAATGCTTAGCTACATTGAATCCTGATGGATGTTGGCTTACCATCTCAAAAATGGTAAATAAGGATGATAATCATAAATCTCTATTGCGTGAGTTCAGTCGAAATTGTACCCACTATGAAAAACGATTGCCCGTAACATTACCACCCCTTCGCTATGTGTCGGTGGATAAGTATAAAGATATCCCAAATCGAAAAGAATATGATGAAATTATATACTCTGTGTTGGAAGAAATTCGACCAGAAAAATTAGAGAAAGTGGTGATTTCTCGTTCTCATCAAGTAAAAGTGGGTGAAGGGTTTTCGGTAGTATCGGCGGTACAAGTACTGCGGAATATGTATCCAAAATGCACTAATTTTTTCTTTAGCTTCCCCAAAGCTGGAATATTTTTTGGTGCTACTCCCGAACGATTAATTAGAAAAAATGGTCAGCAAATTAAAACAGAGGCCTTAGCTGGAACCATTGATCGGGGTCGAAATATGGAAGAAGATCGCCTTCTTGCTGAAACATTATTTGATAGTCATAAAGAGAGAGAAGAACATCGATTTGTGATTGAGCAAATTAAGGGTCGGTTAGAGACAATCATACCAGAATTAGAAATTCCCTACGAACCCCAGATTCTAAAATTGAAAAATGTTCAGCATTTAAAAACACCTATTTCTGGAGAATTAGAAAATGGTGAAAAGATTTTAGATTTGGTTAAATTATTGCATCCCACACCAGCCGTAGCAGGCACACCCATGAAGCGTGCTATGGAGGTAATTCAAAAATTAGAACCTCATAATCGAGGGTGGTATTCTGGCCCAGTGGGGTGGATAGACCCTAAAGGAAATGGTGACTTTTTTGTGGCTTTACGTTCGGCATTGGTAAAAGATGAAGAAGCCCATATTTTTGTAGGAGGTGGCATTGTTTCAGAGTCATTACCTGAGCAAGAATGGCATGAAACAGAGTTGAAACTTCAGCCCATTATATCGGCACTTTCGGGTGGTCAGATATAAAAATGTCAGAGAGAGCCAATTTAAATTATAGCTGGAGTTGTAGAATTGTAAGTCAGCTATACAATTTTGGCGTTAGAACCGTTTGTATCTCACCAGGATCTCGAAGTACCCCCTTAACATTAGCTTTTCTTGAGCATGGTAAATTTGAATGCATTAGCCATGTAGATGAGCGGTCGGGAGCATTTTTTGCTTTAGGAGTTTCTCTGAAAACTCAGAATCCGGTTGCCATATTGAGCACGTCCGGTACGGCCACGGCTAATTTTTTACCCGCAATCATTGAAGCCAGCCAGAGTCGAATTCCACTTATAGTTTTAACTGCGGATAGACCCTCAAATTTAGTTGGTACAGGCGCGAACCAAACCATTGTCCAAAAAGATATTTATGGATATTATGTTCGTAATTCCAAAGATTTAGGATTACCCACTTCAGAATTTACAAATCTTGATTCATCTATTTCTACAGCATTAAAATTGGCTACAGGCATAAATTGGAACAATGAATTAGTAAGCCCGCAAGGTCCAGTTCATTTGAATATTCCATTTGAAGAACCATTATATTCATCCTCTAGAATTAAAGAAAATATTGAAATTGAGGCAACGAATCAGTTTCCATCCTCAGTGGTGGTTGAGCCTCAAATTGAAATTTCAGATTCTAATTTTCCCCTTATCGTATGTGGGCGTCTTCCCGTTGGTTTTGATGCCACCGCAATATTTGCATTATCCTCATATTTGAATGCCCCCATTTTCGCAGATCCATTATCTCAACTTAGGTATGGGTCAGGTCACCCTAATCTGGTCAGTGGATATGACCATTTTTTTAAATTACAAAATATTTCTCCAGACTTGGTCATCCGGATTGGTCAAAAGCCCATATCAAAAATTCTTTGTGAGAAATTAGACCAATGGAATGAATTTACAATCTTGATTGATTCATGTGGTCGTTTCAATGATGATTGTAGTTTAGTATTAAGTGAAAAAATTGAAATGGCCGTTGATTTTATAAAATCTAAAGTGACTCCATCAGATGTGGATTGGCGAAATGAAATTATAAATATTGATTCCCAAATTAACAAATTTATTTTAGAAAACCATCTGGACAATTGGTTCGAGGGGGTTATTGCAAAGATTTGTTTTAATACTCTTGATGATGGTGATAGTTTTTTTATTGGTAATTCTATGCCAATTCGAGATGTGGATATGTTTGTTCCAGCGTCAGAAAAAAATATTCACACCTTTTCAAATCGGGGTGCAAGCGGAATAGATGGTATCATTTCGTCTGCGTTGGGGGTGGCCTCCAAGTCTGATGGACATATATTGCTGTTGATTGGTGATTTAAGTTTTTATCATGATATGAATGGATTGTTAGCAGCATCCAGATATAATATAAATTTAACAATTGTAGTGGTGAACAATAGTGGCGGTGGAATATTTTCGTTTCTTCCAATTTCTAATGAGAAAGGGAAGGAATTTGATGAGTTTTGGTCAACCACTCATAATTTAGATTTTTCTCATACTGCCAAATTGTATAATTGCAATTATACGAAAGTTGATTCAATTGAATCATTGAATAATGCCCTATCTAAAAATAAAAATTCTGAGGGTATAAATATTATTGAGGCGATTACGGATATTACTGAAAATGTTGCCCAACATGGTGCAATTAAAACGGCATTGTCAAAAATCAATCAATCGTGATAATATCTACGCCAAGGGTAGATTTCAATATTAAAATTATTGGGGATGCGAAAAACAGTACTCCCCTCATTTTTCTTCATGGATTTATGGGAAGCTTGGAATCTTGGGATGAAATCATCACCCATTTTGACACTTCTATTGTACTAATTGATCTTCCTGGTCATGGAAAAAGTCATTTTAAAAATATAGATAATTATTCATTTCAAGATTGGAATAATGATTTCAAATCTATTTTAGGCCAATTAGAAATTACTCAAATAAATTTATGTGGATACTCAATGGGTGGTCGATTGGCGCTCTCATTTGCGTGTGAATTCCCACAGATGGTAAATAGGTTAATCTTAGAGAGTTCGACTCCTGGAATTAAAGATGAAGATGAGCGAAAGAAGAGACTTGGGGTAGACCAATTAAACTCCACTAAAATTAAAAACAGCTATTCTGGTTTTATAAAGGATTGGAATGATAACCAGTTGTTTACCAAACAAAAGGAAAGAAATCTTGTTGGTTGGGAAACTCAACATAGTATTCGCGTAGGTCAAAATCCAGAACAAATTTTATTATCATTACAGTTTTTAGGTGTGGGAGAAATGCCCCCAAAATGGGATTTGTAAAAAGGTTACATTCTTCCACCATGCTATTGACTGGTAGTGAAGATACTAAATATTGTAGAATTGCAACTGAATGCCTTCAAATTATTCCAGATTGCAAATGGGTGAATATCTCAAATTGTGGACATAATGTTCACATTGAGCAATCCACCCAATTTGTAGAATCCATTAAATCTTTTCTACAGGCTTAAGTATTGTAAAGTTTTTCGCCTTCTGAATGTGCAATGACCGCGGCACCAACACTGTCACTGGTAATATTCACCATGGTTCTGAACATATCCAATGGTCTATCTACGGCTAACATGGTACCAATTATTATTGCCACATCAGCGTCATTGAATCCCACCGCTTGAGTTACAATAAATATCATCACTAATCCCGCACTGGGAATTCCTGCCGCACCGATAGATGCTAATAAAGCTGTAATGACAATGGTAAACTGCTGCGTCATGGTCAAATCTACACCTAAAACTTGGCTGATAAAAATTACGCCGGCACATTCGTAGAGTGCAGTGCCATCCATATTAACGGTGGCGCCCATGGGCAATACAAAGCTGGATGTCTCGTTGGATACTCCAGCGTTTTCGCGAACACATCTCATGGTTACGGGCAATGTTGCACTGGATGATGAGGTGGAAAATGCAGTGGCCATTGCAGAGGCCATCGCCTTGAAATGCGTTATGGGATTAATTCGGGTGAGTAAGAAAAATATTACTGGAAGTACCACAAGAATGTGAATACTCAGTCCCGTTGCGATGGTGAGCATATATACTCCCACGGCAGCAAACATCTCAAATCCTGAAGTAGCCACTGTTTTAGTAATGAGCCCCAAAACGCCCAATGGTGCAAATTTGATTATAATTTCAGTCATTCGCATAATGGCTTGAAAAAGAGATTCAAAGAATGATGTTAATTGTAATTTATGTTTTCCCTTCAATTGGGTGATGGCGGCGCCTAAAAAAATAGCGAAGAATATTAGGCCTAACATATCACCATTTGCAGCCGCAGAGATTGGATTTAGTGGAATCATACGAATTAGAATTTCAGCCGGTGAACCGGGTGTATTCAGTTTGGATGCATCAAAAGAGTCTGCAATAGGTAAGTTGACGCCCACACCTGGCTGAACTAAATTGGTAAGTGTAAGTCCTATTACGATGGCAAATAAGCTTGTGGTGATATAATATAAGAGTGTTTTAACGCCTAATCTACCCAGCTTTGTTCCATCTCCAATCCCCGACACACCGGTAATAATGGATGTAAAAATAAGTGGGACAATTATCATTTTGAGCAATCGAACAAAGATAGTGCCCAATGCAGTGATAATGGAAAATGTATTACTTTGAGAAAGGTCAGTACCAGAGTATTGAAATATTCCGCCTATTAAAATACCAATAGACATTGCAATAAGAATTTGCCAGTGTAGTTTGAGTGAAGTCATGAGTTGTTTATACCTTAAGAAATGTGGTGCAAAATTAAAGGTTAAAGGTAGGGCTGACCAATAAAAAAACAGCCCCGGAAACCGAGGCTGTTTTAATCACTTGAAAATTGGTATCAATTAGTTATTGATTACCAAGCGTAGCTTATGGTCCAGCCAGCGCCTAAAGCATCATTATTTCTACCCGTCATGTATTTAACCGGATCATTAAACATCATACCGTTAGCTAATGCCATGTCTAGGTTAAATGAGCCATAGTTAAAACCAAGGCCGATTGTAAATCCACCGTCATCAGTTCCACCATTAGCAAAATCATAACCATGAGAATAGCCTACACGTAATGTGGCCCAATCAGTCATAGCAGATTCAACGGCAAAGTTCCAATTTATACCCATTGTGGCATCAGGATCAACACATGCATCACCCACACAGCCATCATCAGCATATGCAAAGCCAAGTGCAAATAGTCCATTGGTACCACTATCGTATGAGGTATTAGTGTAGAAATTAGCACCGAAACCCATAGATGAAGCTTGTTCAGTATCAGTATCTTCCATAGTCATGCCAAAGTTGATGAGCATGGTATCCCAAAGCCATACATTCTGAGCACGCCTAAGATTAACACCTACATTATCACCATCAAAGGTAAAACCAAAGTCCATACCTGCAAGTGGCATACCTACTCCAATGTTGTAAGCAGTTTCAGCATCAGCAGCAACACAATCAGCATCACCATCTTCGCATTCAACTTTTGGAGTCATGTTTAATCCAAAAGCAGCACCTAAGTTTCCATTACCCCACATCATATTAACCACATCATTACCTGTCCCGCCAGTAAAACCCCATGTTGTACCGTCTGAGTTGAAAATTGATGTGAAGTTATTTCCATCTGTCCAAGCTACATTATGGTTGTTCACGTCTGCAGGAAAAGATGCAACATTTGCATAATCCTCAGCCCAGAATCCAGCACCACCTAAAGCATCAGTACGTGTTGTACTCGCAAAAAGTGACGCACCCATTAGTGCAACTATGATTAGTGTTTTAACATTCTTCATGTTATTAACTCCTTCTTGTTGTTGTTTTTAGAATTATGACTGACTTTCAAATTTCTGACAGCCATAAATTTTTAACTCCGATGATTAACTCGCAAAATATACTGCCCAAGAATCGCTTTGCAAGCCAATATTATTAGCTAACTTAAGGACTTTACTGAAAATTATACAAGCATTTAATGTAATACTTTAAGTGTTTTTCAAATAAATCAATATCAAATCTAATAAAAACAGTATGTTAATTACAAAAATAAGTTGATTATCAACGCCTTTACATATAAAGTAAGCCTGAAAGTGTGATATAGCTCTCAATTTATTTTGGTAGTTCTATTATGTGATACAGGGTGCAAAAGAATCTCCTTAGAGTAGCTTAGTTTTATACCAGTAAGAAAATGTAGGATAAATGACTTTTTGAGGGAGATTAGGAAAAATGAGTGAGACTATATTAATTGCATTAATTGCCTGTAGTGTTGGATTTTTTAATGATGCAAATAAACCAAAACAGTATTCATTAGAATTAGCCAGTGGAAAATCTGAAAATATTTTGATTGAGTCTAATGGAAAATATGCTTGTCCCACTTATTGTGCAACGGAACATTTACATACTGCACTTATGTGCAAACCAGAATGTAATCATGACCATGATGCCTATCAGGTACATACTTCACTTTTACCTCAGAAGAAAATATCGTTCAACGGTGAGACTGTTCTTGCCATGGAACGAGTTCAAACTTCTACGTCAAAGGTGAAGAGAGTTAACCAGACACTGGCATCGAAGTAATAATTTCCTTCATTCTTCTGAGGAACTTGATACCAATTTTATGATTACCAGTATAAGTGAGGAGCTCAACTTGAGCTCCTTTTCTTTTTAAATGAGAATATGCCAATTCTGATGATTCCAGTTTTACCACATCATCCTCAGTGCCATGGCCAATTAGGATAGTCGTTTTTTGCTGATTAGGGTGAAAGCGAATTTTATCTTTATCAGTGGGGTCAGTCATAAATCCAGCAATGGGAAATACACCTCCCCAAGGTTCAGATTTATGGAGTACATACTCATAACACATGAGTCCACCTTGTGAGAATCCAACAAAAAACACATTCTTTGAATCATATTTACTGAGTACATGTTTATCGAGAAAGGCGTCTAACAAAAACTTCGGTTCGGTTCGCTCCCAGATTCCAGGTTCTATTTCATAGGACCATGATTTTTTTGAATTATCATTATCCACATCATAAGGTGCTTCAGGGAAAAACCACTCCGTGTCTGGAATTTTTAATGAGAATGCAACTTGTTTAAAGCTAAATCGGTTACCTTTCCAGCCATGAATACCTACAATGGCACGTTTTGGTGAATCACCATTAACGTATGTCTCAAATTCTATTTTTTTCATGAGTAGAAATTTATTCTGATTTTACATACTTAATGAACAGAATTGAGATTTTATTCACAGTAAAAATCATTGTAAATTTCCCCCAGATTTTCTTTGTATATATTTTGAATAAAAGGAGTACGGTATGGTTGTAGGAGTTCCTACAGAAATTACCTCCAATGAAACACGTGTGGCGGCTATCCCTGCAACGGTGAAAGAATTGGTGAAAAAAGGATTTGTTGTAAATATCCAATCAGGTGCAGGTGGAGGTTCATTTTTTTCGGATGATGAGTATATTCAGGCTGGAGCAAATATTATTCCTACAGCATCAGAATTATACGATTCGTCTGATTTGGTATTGAAAGTAAATCCACCAGAAATGAATAATCAAGAAGGAAAACATGAAGTGGATCTAATGAAATCAGGTTCAGCATTCATTTCATTTATTCAAACGACAAAAGATATTGATGAAGTTAAAAAACTTCAGGGAAATAAGATTACGGCATTTTCAATGCATTTGGTTCCTCGAACCACATTGGCTCAAAAAATGGATGCCCTCAGTTCTCAAAGTAATATTGCTGGATATAAGGCTGTACTTATTGGTGCATCTCATATTGCTAAATATATGCCCTTATTGATGACGGCTGCAGGTACGATTAAGCCATCCAAAACATTGGTGATTGGTGCAGGTGTTGCTGGACTTCAAGCTATTGCTACGGCAAAACGATTGGGTGCGCAAGTGAGTGCATTTGATGTTCGACCAGTTGTAAAAGAACAAGTAGAAAGTTTAGGTGCAAAATTTGTAGAAGTAACTTCTGATAGTGATGATGGAGTAGGTGAAGGTGGTTATGCAAAAGAGACTTCTGATGAGTATAAACAAAAACAGGCTGAACTACTAAAAGATCATATTGGGAATTCTGACTTGGTCATTACCACCGCATTGATTCCAGGGCGCCCTGCCCCAAAAATCATTACTAAAGAAATGGTTGATGGAATGAAGGGTGGCACCGCAATTATGGATTTAGCATCTGAAAATGGTGGAAATTGTGAATACACTGAGCCAGGAAAGGTAATTGACCATAATGGGATTACTATTGATGGCTCCTTTAACATCCCTGGAACTATGTCAATTCATGCCAGTCAAGTATATGCTAAAAATATCAGTGCATTAGTTGCATATCTTTGTCCAGAAGGTGATTTAAAATTAGATATGGATGATGAAATTGTATCTGGGGCACTATTCACACATAATGGTGAAATAACAGATGAGCGAACAAAAGAAGCGTTGGGAGGCGTGGCATGATAGATATTTTTACAGTTTTCATTTTGGCAATTTTTGTAGGAAATGAAATCATAAATAAAGTTCCACCAACATTACACACCCCCTTAATGTCAGGGTCAAATGCTATTTCTGGGATTGCCATTGTGGGTGCAATTATTGCCACAAAACTAGGTGGGGAGTTAGGAGCATGGCTTGGTTTTATTGCGGTAATTTTTGCCACTATTAATGTGGTTGGCGGATTTTTAGTGACAGATCGAATGTTAAAAATGTTTAAGAAAAGATAGAGGGTAAAATGGAATTCACAAATATAGCTTACGTAGTAGGTGCGGTCTGTTTTATCTTAGGTATAAAAATGCTGAGTCATCCACGGACAGCCCGTAAAGGGAATGGTATTGCTTCGTTGGGAATGCTCATTGCCATTGTTGCCACATTAACTGCAGGCGAAGTTTTAGATTTCAAGATGATTGGAATTGCAATTCTTATAGGTAGTATCATCGGTGGAATTATCGCCCAAAAAATTGAAATGACACAGATGCCTCAAATGGTTGCCATTTTTAATGGCTTAGGCGGTGGAGCATCCGCCCTAGTCGCCAGTGCTGAATTTTTTAGCCAATATAATCAAGAACCCACCACATTCTTATTGGTAACTATAATTCTATCAGTTTTTATTGGTACCCTTACGCTCACCGGAAGTTTTATTGCATTTGGAAAATTACAGGGATTTATCAGCGGTAAACCCATTGTGTTTCCTGCTCAACAACTTTTTAATGCAATGGTACTAATTTCTATTTTTGTATTAGGCTATCTGATTTTAGAGACTCCTACAGATTTAAATCTTTTCTATGGTGTGCTTATTGCCGCCGCAGTTTTGGGAGTAACACTTACCATCCCTATTGGGGGTGCAGATATGCCGGTGGTGATTTCATTGCTCAACTCATATTCAGGTATTGCTGCAGCTGCCACAGGGTTTGTCCTCATGAATAATGCCCTTATTATTAGTGGTGCATTGGTGGGTGCATCAGGATTAATCCTCACACAAATTATGTGTAAAGGTATGAATCGTTCACTCCAAAATGTAATTTTTGGGGCAGTTGGAGGTGATGTTTCTGGTGGTTCTGGTGAAGCACAAGAGTTAAACATTAAGAGTTATTCTACTGAAGAAGCTGCCATGATATTTGATGCTGCTGAAAAAGTGGTAATTGTACCAGGCTATGGGTTAGCAGTTGCACAAGCCCAACATGCTGCAAGAGAAGTGGGAGAATGGCTAGAGTCTCAAGGTAAAACGGTATTGTATGCAATCCACCCCGTTGCTGGACGTATGCCAGGACACATGAATGTCCTTTTGGCAGAAGCCAATATCCCCTATGAACAGTTGAAAGATTTAGATGAAATTAATCCAGAGTTTGAAGACTGCGATGTGGCATTAATATTGGGTGCAAATGATGTGGTAAATCCTGCAGCTCGACATGATGAATCCAGCCCTATTTTTGGAATGCCAATTCTAAATGTAGACAAGGCCCGAACGGTGATTGTGAACAAACGGTCTATGAATCCTGGTTTTGCAGGTATTCAAAATGAACTCTTTGGTTATGATAATACCATTATGGTATTTGGGGATGCAAAAGATATGCTGAACCAATTATTGAGTGATTTTAAAGAATTATAGAATATATTCATAATGAAAGTTATTAACAGGGGCACAATTTATGCCCCTGTTTTGTTTTTGATATGATTCATATATTGCTGTATATTTTTCTCCTATTCTAGGGAATCCATGCGCAAGACTCTGGCAAAAAAAGCACCGGTTAAAACTGAAAATAATACTTCTGAAATAATCCTTCTTGTGAGTACAAGCAAGGGTGGATTCATTTATTATTCCGATGAAAAACGTAGATTTTGGGAAGTAAATGGTCCCTATTTATTGGGTTCTATAGTGCATCATATGATACTGGACCCCCGAGATAGTAAAACTATTTTAATGGCAGCCCAAACCAAAACACATGGCCCCATGATTTTTAAATCTGAAGATTTTGGAATGAATTGGGTTCCTGTTAAAACACCCCCACAATTTTCTGCCTCAAAAAAAGTGGCCCATATTTATCGATTAACTCCGGGCCATCCCAGCGAACCCAATGTGTGGTATGCAGGAACATCACCCCAAGGTTTGTTTAAATCTGAAGATTTTGGAAATACATGGCAAGAAGTGAGTGGATTCAATAATCACCCTCAAATAGATGAGTGGTGCGGACATTCAGTTTCATCTACCCTCAAATATGAGAAAATTCATTCCATTATGGTCCATCCTCAAAATGCACGGTCATTGATAATTGGCATGGCATCTGGGGGAGTATTTGAAAGTATGGATGGGGGAGATTCGTGGATATCCATGAATGAGGGTTTGACCACCACAGATATGAGCGACTCATTAGGAAGAGACCCCCATTTAGTGGTACAACATCCCATGGACCCTTCTCGAATTTATCAGCAAAATCAGGGAGGCATTTTTAGGTTGGATGTGGGTAGTCGAATTTGGAAACATATTGGTTCAGGAATTGATATGGGTGATATTGGATTTTCACTTTGTGTCCATCCTCAAGATCCCAATACATTATGGGTATTTCCTATGGAAGGTACTGATATTTGGTCACGGGTATGTACCGGTGGTCAGCCAGCGGTATACTGTTCGCAAGATGGTGGTGATTCATGGTTTCGCCAAGATATTGGATTTCCCATGTGGCATGCATGGTTTACGGTCATGAGTAAGGCCATGATTACGGATCATTATGATTCGGTAGGGTTGTATATTGGTACCACCAATGGATCAATTTGGCATAGTGATAATGAAGGTAATAGTTGGCGACAAATTATTACGCACCTCCCTAAAATTTATGCTTTAGAAGTGGGCTATACCAAAAAATAATGAGCAGATTATCACATAGAAGGATGCGTGAAAAATTCGTAAATTTTCAGGTTCATCAACACAATTAAAAGGAAGTTATGTTAGATTTAAAATTAGGTACACGAACCGTAGGCGCATCTCACCCCAGTTTTATAATTGCTGAAATTGGTATTAATCATCAAGGTGATGTGGAAATTGCCAAAGAGTTAATCACCAAAGCTAAAGAATGTGGAGCCGATGCGGTAAAATTCCAGAAGCGTACTATCTCTCGAATTTTGACCAAAGAAGGCTTAGAAATGCCTTATGATAATCGCAATAGTTTTGGCAAAACGTATGGTGAACATAAATATGCCTTAGAGCTTTCTGAAGATGATTATAAAACCCTGTTAGCATTTTCTAAAAGTTTAGATGTTGAATTTTCTGCCTCAGGGTGGGATGAAGAAAGTATTGATTTCCTTGATGAACTGGGAGTATCATTTTTTAAAATGGCATCTGCAGATTTAACCAACTTTCCCCTATTAGAACATGCAGCGAAAAAAGGGAAGCCAATGGTATTATCCACCGGTATGGCCAATATGGAAATTGTGAAAGCCGCCGTTGAATTGGTGAGTAAATTCAATAATCAAATCGGAATTTTACAATGCACCTCCACATATCCTGCACAGTTTGAAGAGATTAATTTGAATGTTTTACAGACGTATCAACGTGAATTTCCTGATGCAGTAATTGGATATTCTGGTCATGAGCATGGCATTGCAATTTCCACAGCAGCAGTAGCATTAGGCGCACGAATTGTAGAGCGTCATTTCACATTAGATCGTACCATGAAAGGTGGCGATCATGCAGCTTCACTTGAACCCCAAGGTTTTACAAAAATGGTTCGAGATATTCATCATGTTGAAAATGCCATGGGAATATTTGAAAAAGAAGTACAAGAATCTGAACTCCCCGTATTTAAAAAACTGGCCAAGAGCATCGTATCCAATGTGGATATTGAAGCAGGTGTGCCCATCACTCGTGATATGCTCACGACGAAAGGCCCTGGAACAGGGATAAATCCCATGAAGATGGCATCAGTAATTGGGAAGACCGTGAAGGAATCTATTCCGATGGATTCAGTAATTAAGGAAGAAGATATTCTCTGGTAATATGAGTACATCTGCAAAAAATATTAAATTAGTGGGCACTGATATTGATGGCGTGTGGACGGATGCACGCATGTATTATTCTGCTGATGGTGATGTAATGAAGTCGTTTTCTACTTATGATGGTATGGGCGTACAATTGTTGCGAGAAGCAGGAATTCCTCTTATCATTATGACGGGTGAAGATACTGAAATTGTTGCCAAGCGTGCCCAAAAGTTAGGGATTGACCGTATTTTCCAGGGGGAAAATGAAAAGCTAAAACGGCTTAAAGAAGTCTGTGCAGAGTTAGAAATTACCTTGGATGAAGTTGCCTATATTGGTGACGATGTGAATGATATAGACGTTTTGCGAGCTGTGGGACTTTCTGCCATGCCGCCTAATAGTCCTATTTTAGATCAATTTAATCCAGACCATTTAACGACTCGTTCTGGTGGTGATGGTGCATTTAGGGACTTTGTTGATTTTATCCTTTCCCAAAAATAAACCGGGGCAATAGCCCATGTTCATTTTTCTTTGTTATATAATACTATCTCCCATAATTCTGGGACTCATTCTATGTAGCTCTCTATTTAATGCCAAAATTAGAACGCATTTGTGGGAAGGTAGAAAGAGCATCAAGTCTGCAAAATCAAAGATAACCCGCTCTGCAAATGATAAAGAAATTATACTATTTCATGCTGCGTCTGCAGGGGAGTTTGAACAGCTCAAACCCATTTTAAAAGAGATTGATCGCGCTAAATATTTTGTGCTCTTAACCTTTTTTTCAACCACAATTTTTGAAAAAGAAAATAATACAATTTTAGCGGATGCTATCTGCTATCACCCCTTTGATTTACCTTGGTCAGCAATTTCATTTTTCATAAAGCTAAAGCCAGAAAAGTACATTATTACACGTCATGATTTGTGGCCATTTCATGTATATTTTGCTAGATTGTTTGGAATCAAAACGGTATTTATAAATGCAAATTTATATCCCAATTCTGGTCGGTTCTATTTTGGATTAACATCATTCAATAGATGGTTGTTTCATCAATTTGATTTGATTCTTACCGGCTCAGAAAATCTTAAAAAAACAATTTTGAGTTTAGCTCCAAAGAGTAATGTGAAAGTAACTGGAGATTCCAGGTTTGACCAAGTAATTCAACGGTCTGAAAATAGTAAAAAAGATTTACTCCCTTCAATTTTTGAAAACATACAGAATATTATTTTGGGGAGCACAGTAGACTCTGATCTACCTATTCTTTCTCAAACATTAGATGCACTCGATAATAATTTTTTTGAGGAGGTATATTTAATAATTGTTCCCCATGAAATAGGAGATAATAATCTACTTCCATTAGAGAGATTGCTCTCAGAAAAAGGTTTATCTCATCAGCGATTATCTGAATTTGATGAAGTGAATCCTCCACAAGTATTGATTGTGAATCGGGTGGGAATTTTGGCCGACTTATATGCCTATGGAAAAATTGCGTATATCGGTGCCGGATTTTCTACGGGGGTTCACTCTGTGATTGAGCCAGCCGTACATAAATGTGTGGTGACTTATGGTCCACGGGTAGATATTTTAGATGAAGCCATAGAAATGACTCATGAAGAAGCTGGCATAATGATTCATAATGGAAGCGAATTAGCCTCAATATTTGAAAAAATTCAACATCCTGCAGAAATTGAAGAATTGGGGAACCGAGCCTATCAATTTGTCATTGAAAAAGAGAATGCATCCACACGGATTATCAATGAAATTTTTAACTAAATCAATAATTCTATTCGTCTTATTGTTCATCTCCACAGCGTGGGGAGAAAAATTAGTTTATTCTGCTGGATTTCGACTATTTGACGCAGGTGAAGCCATTTTTACCACAGAAATAAAACCGTTGAATGATGCCCCAACATTATTAATTACATCAACCATCAAGACTAATTCATTTTTGTCGCGATTTTATAAGGTGCGAGATGTGGTGAAAGTATGGTCAAATATCAATGATTTAACACTTATAAAAATTGAAAAAGAAGTGAATGAGGGGAATTATCATTTAGATTATTCAGCCCATGTTTCTGAAGATTTGAAGTTGATTTCTAATACAAAAACAATTCAATTAGCGTCAAAAGTTTATGACCCCATTTCAGCCATATTTATGCTTCGGAAACAATCGTTGATAGAGGGTGATTCTTATAAGTTTACCACAGTGGAAAATGGCATCATCCAAAAAGTGAATGTGATGGTGGGTAAAATTGAAAAGGTATCAGTCCCCGCTGGAAAATTTAATACGCGGCAAATAATTCCCATTTCTGATGACGGTAAACCATTATTTAAACATGATGGAAAAATGAAAGTGTGGTATTCTGATGATGATCGTCACCTCCCTGTAAAAATGGAACAGAAAACCAATGTGGGAACACTCATTCTACAATTGAAGAAATATACGCCGTAGTCATTTCTCTTTTCTCAATACCCGAATTAGCCCTATAATTCACCCATTCACGTAGGGCAAAAATGAAAAAATTCTATCTTACATTAAATCCCCATGGTGGCCAACAAAAAGGTCCCAAATTACTCAAGCAAATTCTACCTGTTTTAGAGGCGGCTGATTTAGACCTTACCATTATTGAAACCACCTTTGCCGGCCATGCCAATGAATTGGCTCACCAGTTAGATTTTGATGGATTTGATGGCATGATTGTGATTGGTGGTGATGGCACCATGCATGAAGTGGTGAATGGAATGCTAACGCGCTCCGATAAATTGCAACTCCCCATTGGGCTTATTCCAGGAGGCACGGGAAATTCATTTATGCATGATTTAGAGCTGATGAACCCCATTGATGCAGCAAAGGCAATCATCGGTGGAAATACACGTAAAATTGATGTGGCTGAAGTAAAAATAAACCATGTGACCAAATATGCATTCAATATTATTGGGTGGGGGTTGGTTACGGACATTGGTAATAATGCAGAAAAATGGCGGTGGTTGGGCGAAGCTCGCTATACATTATTGAGTATTTTTGAAGTGATGCGATATAAACCTCGCACTGCTTTGTTGATTCTGAATGATCAAAAAATTATAGATGATTTCACATTCGTGTTGGGATGCAATACCATGTACACGGGTAAGGGAATGAAAATGGCACCCAAAGCCAAATTAGATGATGGCCTTATGGATATTGTAGTGGTTCGCCATGGCCCCAGCCGGTTAAAACTTTTAACCATGTTACCCCAAGTATATGATGGTTCTCATATTAATAGTCCACTATTAGAGTATTACCAAGTATCAGAATTTTCACTCATTCCCGAGCGAGATGAAATATTAAATATTGATGGGGAGGTAATCGGTTCAACCCCCATTCACGTGAAGATTCTACCGGCAGCGTTTAGGGTGTTTTCATAAAAAAATAACCGTTTGGACAAAATTTATTAAATTATTTCTCCTTGACAAATCAAATTTTTTTCAAAAAAGTGAAAATAGTTTGTCCTAAAACGTTGACTCTACACGTATATAGTATGAAGAGATATTAATCGTAAAATTATTAACTAAAGAGGTACATAGATGAAGTTTTTTGCATTAACAATATATTTATTCACTGCACTACTAGTTGCTCAAACTAGTAAAATTGGAATAGGGGTTGAATATAATTCAAAAGCAACTACCTCGGACTCAAATGAGGACGGTCCCAATGTTGCTTTTGTTTATTTCCCAATTATAGTAAATGGTTTTATGGTTGAACCACAATTATCATATTATCGTGTAAAAAATGATACTGATTATGATGACTCTAACTACCTTGATCCAGAAGTAATTAATACAGATATTTTTTTAGCTGTTGGATTATATAAGACTAATACATTTAAAAATACTAGGGCATATTTAGGGATTAAATGGGGTAAAGTATGGGAAAAATATGAAAATTCCATTGAAGAAGATGAAGAAGATACATTTACTTTCTTTGCCCCAACAATTGGAGGGGAATATTTTTTAGGTGATAATTTTAGCTTTGGAATTGAAGCCTATTATTTGATGGCATCTTATACAACTGAGATAGAAAGTGTCGCAAAAATAGAATCATCTTATCATTCTCTACAACCTAAAATGATGTTTAGAGTTTACTTTTAAACTTTAGTGAGTTGGTATAATTTTGAAAGTAATTTTTTCATTTTTTCCTTTTTAATGGGTTTAAGTGTTATTTTTGAATTTGGTAAAGATTAGGTGTTTAAAAAGAAAACAAATAATTGAAATAAAAAGGGCTCCATTAGGAGCCCTTTTAAATTTAAACTAAAATAGTTTTACTCAAACTCGGGCCAAAGTTCTGAGCGAACCTTGATTTCCATGCCGGGGTAAATTTTACCATCATTATCATTTAGTAAATCTTCGTTATCCCAAAAAAGAACCACCCATGCCATCTCATCACTATATACTTCTTGGGCAATTGACCAAAGTGATTCACCTTCAGTTACCAAATGAATATTAAATTCGTAAGCCCATTCAATTGCATTTTCAGCAGGCTTTTTTAGGTCCAATTCTTTATAGGGGTAAATAAAATTTGGATTCTCTTTATTGGGTCCAATTTTACGTTCTTCCCAATGCTTCTTATTCCAGTTATAAATACGCCGCCATTCATTGGCATTACCATATTCATTATAGGCGATAAGGGAGAGAAAGTCGCCCCGTTTGGTCATATAATTTGTCCATACACTATCAGGAAAAACCTGATCAAAATCAAATGATGGTTTAATCTCTTTTTGTGGGGTGGGTGGGGTCTCTACCACTTCTTCCATGAGGGGAGCCTCAATAGCATCTTCTGCAAGTTCAGGTGTTGAAAGTTCTATAACTACTGTAGGGGTATTTTCAACAACATCAGTTGACGTCTCTATTTCAGTAATTTGGGAGTCATTTTCTAATTCCACAGGAGTAGTAATCACATCAGTTTCAGTGATGGGTTGAGTTTCTACAACTTCTGGTGTGGGCTCTACTTTTTTTGCACATCCTACAATAAGCATTGTGCTAACGAGTATTAAATTTATTTTTTTCATCGTGATTCCATTCAAATTTTAAAGGAAGTTTTACGAGTGGTATTGGAATGAGTTCCAATAAAGTATAAAAAAAATCGCCCCGAAGGGCGATTCAAAATATTATATTTTTTCAGCCACTTTCAGTCGATTCTTCGCTCGATTCAGTGCGGCCTGTGCCCGCTCTAAGTCATTTGAAGTATTTTTCAAAAATGATTTAGCACGTTCGCTTGATTCAGATGCACGTTCAGTATCAATAGTATTGGCATCCTCTACTGTTTCTACCAGTAAAAGTACGCCTTCAGTATTGATATCAGCAAATCCACCATTTGTGGCATAGAATAAATCTTTGCCATTTTGAGTCACTTTGATTTCACCAATACCCATGGTAATGGTTGCCGGCGCATGCCCAGCTTGAACTCCAAATAGACCTTCAGTGGAAGGGGCGCGTAGATATTCTACTTCCCCCACACTGATAACTTTAGCAGGTGTAATAATGTCAAGTTGAAATGTCTTAGACATTACATGCCTTTCGCTTTTTCAAAGGCTTCGTCTATTGAACCTACATACGAGAAAGCATTTTCAGGTAGTTCATCAGCATCACCGTTGATAATCGCTTCGAATCCTGAGATTGAATCTTCCATAGAAACATAACGACCTTTAACACCGGTGAATTGTTCAGCCACGAAGAATGGTTGTGACATGAATTTTTGAATTCTACGTGCACGACCAACAACTTGCTTATCTTCGTCAGAAAGTTCATCCATACCTAAAATCGCAATAATATCTTGAAGATCTTTATATTTTTGAAGTACAGATTGAACATTTCGAGCCACACCATAGTGACGATCACCAATGACACGCGGATCTAAAATACGTGATGTAGATGCCAATGGATCTACCGCAGGATAGATACCCAACTCAGCAATCTTTCTTTCCAAAACGGATGTTGCATCCAAGTGAGCAAATGCCGTAGCTGGCGCAGGGTCAGTCAAGTCATCGGCAGGTACATATACTGCTTGAACAGAAGTAATAGAACCCTTCTTTGTAGAAGTGATTCGTTCCTGTAAATCACCCATTTCTGTTGAAAGGGTTGGTTGATAACCAACCGCTGATGGCATACGACCCAAGAGAGCAGATACTTCAGAACCAGCCTGAGTAAAACGGAAAATATTATCTACGAAAAGAAGTACATCACGGCCTTCTTGATCACGGAAATACTCTGCCATTGTTAATCCAGAAAGGGCAACACGAAGCCGTGCACCTGGTGGTTCGTTCATTTGACCAAAGACCATGGTAGTTTTATCGATCACACCTGACTCTGTCATTTCGTTATAAAGATCATTACCTTCACGAGTTCTTTCACCTACACCTGCAAACACAGAAAATCCACCATGTTCAGTTGCAATGTTTCGAATGAGTTCTTGAATTAATACTGTTTTACCCACACCGGCACCACCAAATAAACCAGTCTTACCACCTTTAGTATATGGTTCCATAAGGTCAACAACCTTAATTCCAGTAACCAACACCTCTTTTGAAGTGGCCAGCTCTTCATGTTTAGGAGCAGAGCGGTGGATAGGTAAACGTTTTTCAGTTCCTACATCACCCTTTTGGTCAATAGTGTTACCTAATACATCAAATAGACGTCCTAATGTTTCAGGTCCTACAGGAACTGAAATAGGACTTCCAGAATCTTCTACTTTAGTACCACGTACTAAACCATCAGTTGTATCCATGGCAACGGTTCTTACGATGCTATCACCAAGATGTTGTGCAACTTCAAGAACCAGTTTACCTTCACCTTCACGCTCGACTTCAAGCGCATTCATAATTTGTGGTAGCTGACCATCTTCAAATGCAACGTCAACTACTGCACCCATTATCTGTGAAACTTTTCCAAATCCAGACATAAAATATCCTCTTTTAGCTTAAGGCTTCGGCACCACTCACGATTTCTAACATCTCTGTTGTAATCGCAGTTTGGCGAGCCTTGTTGAATTGTAACTTCAAATCTTTAATCATATCTTGAGCATTCGTAGTAGCATTTTCCATAGCTACCATTCGGGCAGCCTGTTCAGCTGCAAATGATTCGAGTAGATATTGCCATACTTTCGTATTTAAATATCGTGGAACCAATGCTTTTACTACATCATCTTTTGATGGTTCAAAAATTCGGTCTGATGCAACTGATACAGCGTCTTCACTGGGTTCATATGCTAAAGGTAAGAAGGTTTCATTTTGAACTTCTTGTTTACCCACATTAATGAACTTATTGTAAATAACCTGCACTTGATCAACATCACCATCTACAAATCGGGTAATAATATTTTTACCTATGTCAATGGCATGCTGATAGTTTAAATCACTCCAAAAGTCAAGATAATCAGTAACAATGTTGTAATTTCTATTTTTAAAGAAACTGATTCCCTTTTTACCAATACAAATGAGATCTGCATTATCCTTACCAAATTCATCAATGGCTTTTTGTGCTACTTTCGTCACATTGGTGTTGAATGCAGCTGCCATTCCACGATCTGCAGTAACCACCACAAATAATTTGCGTTTTACCGTTTCACGTGTTTGCAATTCAGGAAGCATATTGCGATCCACCTCAAGAATCAGAGAATCCAACATTTCAGAGAGTCGGTGAGTATATGGGCGAGCTTGTTCCATATTTTCTTGTGCCCGACGCATCTTTGCAGCCGCCACCATTTTCATGGCTTTGGTTACCTGCATAATACTGGTTACAGATTTGATCCTGTTGCGAATGTCCTTAAGATTAGCCATGAATTATGCCGAAAATCCTTTTTTGAAGTCTGCAACTGCAGTTTCAAGTTTTTCAGCAACATCATCAGCAATCTTACCTGTATTTTTAATAGATGCAAGTAGGTCGCTATGGCTTGTCATAAGATGTTCAAGTACTGCACCCTCAAATTCTCGGACCTTGTTTGCAGCAATATCATCTAATAAGCCTTTACCGGCAGAGAATATGATTGCCACTTGATTTTCAACAGGCATTGGAACATATTGATTCTGCTTCAAAATTTCAACCATACGTTCACCCCGTGTTAATTGAGCTTGTGTATTTTTGTCTAGATCAGAGCCAAATTTAGCAAATGCTTCAAGTTCTCGGTATTGAGCAAGATCCAAGCGAAGTGTACCTGCCACTTTTTTCATACCTTTAACTTGAGCCGCACCACCTACACGAGAAACCGATAGCCCCACGTCAATCGCTGGACGAATTCCAGAATTAAACAGGTTTGTTTCAAGGTAAATCTGACCATCAGTAATTGAAATTACATTTGTAGGGATGTATGCAGATACATCTCCTTCTTGAGTTTCAATAATTGGAAGCGCTGTTAGTGAACCACCACCTTCAGCATCCGATAGTTTTGAGGCACGTTCTAATAAACGACTGTGTAAGTAGAATACGTCACCAGGGAATGCTTCACGACCTGGTGGACGACGAAGTACAAGTGACATTTGGCGATATGCAGTAGCTTGTTTTGATAAATCATCATAAACAATAAGGGCATGCTGACCATTATCACGGAAAAATTCACCCATGGCACAACCAGAGTAAGGTGAGATAAACTGTAATGGTGCTGCGTCAGACGCATTTGCAGCCACAACCGTAGTATATTCCATTGCACCGTTTTCTTCTAATTCAGAAACAATTGTTGCAACGGTAGAAGCCTTTTGACCAATGGCAACATAAATGCAATATACAGGTGCATCTGAATCTTGAGTTACTTTTTGGTTAATGATTGCATCAATAGCAACTGCAGTTTTACCAGTTTGGCGATCACCAATAATAAGTTCTCGTTGTCCACGTCCAACTGGAATCATACTGTCAACAGCTTTGATTCCTGTTTGTAGTGGTTGAGTAACGGGTTGACGTTGCATCACACCCAGGGCTTTACGCTCAACGGGCAGTGTAGCAGATGCGTTAATAGGGCCTTTACCATCAATTGGTTGACCCAACGGATTCACAACTCTACCAAGAAGCTCTTTACCTACTGGCACTTCAACTACTTTCCCTGTTCTCTTGGCAAGATCACCTTCTTTAATAAGGCGCGTATCACCAAAAAGTACGATACCAACATTGTCTTCTTCTAAGTTTAGTGCCATTCCATAAACACCGTTTGGTAATTCAACCAATTCAGAAGACATTACATTTTTTAGTCCACTAATACGGGCAACACCATCACCCACACTCGTTACTTCTCCAACTTCAGAAACGTCAATATCAACTTTAAATTCAGCAAGTTGCTGTTTTAATAATGACGTAATTTCGTCTGTTTTAATATCCATTTTTACTCCAAAAATTACTTAGGCTTGTGTCAACGTACTTTTCAGCATATCCAAACGTCGAGAAATAGTATTATCAATTACGGTATTTCCCACTCTCAATTTAACTCCACCAATTAGGCTGGTGTCAGTTTCAGTATATACATCTACTTTTTTGTTTAATTGAGATTCAATGTTTGATTTAATATGTTCAACTTCATCTGCTGATAATTGGGTAGCAGACGTAATGGTCATATTAACGATACTTGAATCTGTTTCAACCAAGTACTCAAAATGTTTTGCGATATCAGATAGTATAAGAATATTGTTATGCTCTAATATATCAGTAATCAATTCCAACTCTAAAGTTGAGATATTATCTTGCAGCACATTTTTGAGAATAGTGGTTTTATTTTCAGTAGAGACTTGATGCGTTTGAAGGAGTTGACTGAATTCAGGTACAGCTTTCAATACATTAACAATATAGTTAATACGATTACTTACCTCTTTTACATCCTCCTGCTGAACAGCCACGTTGTATAACGCTCTGGCGTATTTTTTTGTCATGCCTTTTTTATTCATTAGGCTTGACCAATACCTTCCAATGCTTCATTTACAAGTTTGCGGTTGTCATCTGAATTCAGATTTTTTTCAATCACTTTAGCAGCAGCAGAAAGTGAAATTTCTACAGCTACCGTTTTGATTTCACTGATAACTTTTACGCGTTCAGCATCAATCTGAGCTTTTGCTTTTTCAATAATATCATCAGCTTTTTCGTTTGCAATAGTTTCAAGGTCTAATTTAACCTTTTCACCAGCAGTCTTGGCATCAGAAATTATTTGTTGTGCTTCGGCTTGAGCTTTTTGAATCGATTCTTCATAGTCACTAGAAACCCGTTCTGCTTCTTCACGTGCTTTTTCAGCAGCGTTTAGTGCATCTTTAATCTCGTTTTCACGAGCGTCAAGTGCATCCAGAATGGGTCCCCACGCAACTTTTTTAAGTACTACTAAGAGTAGTACAAATGTAAGAACCGTCCATGCAAGTAAGCCACCATGTACTTCTAACATGTGTTACTCCAGGTTAATTTATTTACCTTGTAGCAAAAAGCAAGTTGCAGCTGCAAATAGTGCAACACCTTCAATCAATGCAGACATGATCAAAGCAGTTGTTCTAATATCACCAGCAGCTTCAGGCTGACGACCAGTTGCTTCTGCAGCAGCAGCAGTAATTTTACCAATTCCAAAACCAGCACCGATAGTAACTAAACCAGCACCAAGACCAGCTGCAAGATATGCGTATCCAATTGCGTCCATTATTCTTTAACTCCTATTGTTATTTAGTGATGTTCGTGTTCTACAACCGCCATTCCAATAAAGATGGATGACAGTAATGCAAAAATATATCCCTGTAAAAGTGCTACAAAAATTTCAAGCATATTTATAGCCAATGCCATTGGTACAGAGCCCAATGCAACATAGTAACTTTTAACATTAATAATAATTCCCAAGAATGCTAGAATGATAATATGACCAGCGTTCATATTTGCCAATAGTCTTACTGACAAGGCAAAGGGTTTGGTTAGTAAACCAATCAATTCAACTGGAATCATAATGGGAAGTAACCATAGTGGCACTCCAGGTGTGGCAAAAATATGCCTCCAGAAATCCTTGTTTCCAAAAAAGATATATGTGAAAAAAGTAATAAGTGCAAGCCCCACCGTTACACTGAAAGAAGCCGTGGCAGTTGAGCTTCCGGGAATAAGGCCTAATAGATTTAATAATACAATAAAGAAAAAGAATGTAAGAATGAGAGGAAGGAATCGACGTCCTTGTTTTTTGCCCATATTTGGGTAAACCACTTCATCTCGAATGAAAACTACAAACACTTCTAATAAATTTCCAAAACCAGATTGAACTTTGCGATCCTTTTTATATCCAACTACAAAAAATAGAATAATTAAAATTGCGGCTAAAAACATCATAATAGATTGTTTAGTAAAAATGAGTTGATCCGGCTCTTTTGCATAACCCTTTCCTGAGAGCATCCAGCCAAACCAATTTCCTAAAGCGGGATGAATGTCATTCCATGTGGTGGTTAATTTTAACTCAAATGGATGTGTGGGATGCAAAGGATTGAATATTTCAAAAGTAGATCCATCCTGAATATGATGAACGATTACTTCACCGGTAACGCCCGCATCATGATGTTCTTCACCATGTGTATCATGATGTTTTTTGTGAGCATCTTGATTATAGCCAGAGCCATATTCAGCAAAAGAAATAGTTAATAAGAAACTAAGAAATAAAAGAACATTCTTATTCATTTTCATCCGTTTGCATTTACCTTTCGTTGTGGAATCTCTTTTAACCAACCTGAAATTTCTGTCCATTGATGGATGGTGTAGAACACCATCATAGATAAGAAAAATGGAATCGTACTTACAAATTCATTTGAAATCATATAGATCATGAATCCAAGTACAAATGCCATTCTTGCTAACATGCCACCATAAACCATTTTATAAAAATCTGTGTCACTTTTTGAAAAAGATGAAATTGCTAAGTAATATCCAATAATTGCATTTACAATACTGATTGAAAATGCACATGTAAACTCAAACCAATACAATTTACCCCATGAAAGTAAAGGGAAAAATCCTACCATGAGTATCACCATGGTTTGAATTACTAATATTTTTAAAAAGCGAATCATCTATTTACTGATTTAATCAAATTATACATAGCTGCAAAAACACCGAAAAATAACCCCCCTAATTGTCCATAAGATTCTGGGAATGAAAAATAATTACCAATTTTCCCACCTATCCATAGGCCAATCATCATGGTGACTGCCATTTGTATGCCAACGCCGGAATATTGCATCCAATTCGTAGGCTTCTTAGTCATTATTCAGTTTTTGAAGTGGGTGCAGTTTTAGAATTTTGCATATTGCAAACACCTTCAAACGTTGCACCTTCTTCAATTGTCAAAATAGCAGACTTAAGATTCCCTGTTAAGAGAGAGGTATCACCTAAAGTAACTTTAGACTTTACCACAAGATCGCCTTCAACCTCACCACTAATAGCAGCATCTTTTGCTTTGATGTTTCCTTTTACGACTGACCCTTTAGCGGTTCTAACGGTGCCATTCGATTCAATATTTCCATAGACTTTACCATATATAAGTAAACTTCCAGCAACTTTAACATCACCTTTAATTTCTAATTCTGGCCCCAAAATTGAGCTCATCTTATTATCTGGTTTATCTGATTGAAACATCTTTTTTCTTATATTCTTCTATTAAGTCCCGGGGGTCTAATACCCGGTTGTTTTTCCAAATTTCAAAATGTAAATGTGGACCTTCACTTTTACCCGTGTCACCCACTTTTGCAATCACTTGCCCGGTAACCACAATATCACGTTCACGGACTAAATTAGTATCATTGTGGCCATAAACAGTATAAAATCCAAAATCATGAGAAATGATTATTGTATTCCCTGTTTCAACGCCCTTTCCAGAAAAAACCACCATTCCATTAGCTGGAGATTTAATTTTTGCCCCAAATGCAGCGGCAACGTCAATTCCATTATGGTTCTCAGAATCTGCAGATAAGCTTAGTCCTTGGGTTACATATCCATCAACAGGTGGAAATGCAGGCAAGGTACTATCTTGCTTTACAAATAATGTAGATAACATTTTTTCATATTGGCCCGTGCTATCAGAAATAGAATAAACATCTTTTATAAGCTGCTCTGCTTGAAGCTTAAATGAGCGAAGCTCACTCAACTCATGTGTTAATTCATCTTTACCAATAAGCCGTAAAAAACCAATGGTTGATAATATAATGATTACAATTCCAAAAAACGACAGCGCCTTCAAAAAAACTGAGGAAACCCGAAAGGATTTTCCATACTCATCTTTATCAGATGCGATAAATATTGTGTAAAACTTGGATTTCATTGCGCTGTACAGACACTAAATTTAAGGATGATTTAAACCAGTCAGCAAATCTTTTTTAGTGTTTAAAGATGTGATGAAGATGTGTGAATTAGGATTGGGAAATAATTTGGATAATTCTATCTAAATCATCCTCGGAGTAGAACTCAATATTGATTTTACCCTTACCCTTAACATTTTTTTGGATAATGACTTTTGTGCCCAATTGAGACATTAAATTACTCTCAGCTTGCACTAATTGAGGGTTGGTTTTTTTAGGCTTTAATTTCTTACTAAGTGTAGGCTTTTCAGAATATTTTTTTACTAAGACTTCAGTTTGTCTGACAGATAAACCTTCATTTACAATCTTCTGAAATAGAGTATTCATTTTAGTAGATTCGCGTAAGGCCAATAACGCGCGGGCATGACCTTTTGAAATGCCACCATCATCACGAGATAGTTTTAAACTATTTCGAATAGCAGGGGGGAGTTTCATAAGTCGTAATGTATTTGCAATTTCTGGCCGACTCTTGCCCACCTTTTTAGAAATTTCTTCTTGTGACAGACCATGTTTACCACTGAGGATGGCATAGCCCTCCGCTTCTTCAACAGGATTTAAGCCTTCCCGTTGAACATTTTCAATGATAGCAAATTCCATCATTTCAACATCTGTCTCAACGCTGAGGATGTAAGCTGGAATAGCATCTAATTTTAATGCAGTTGCGGCCCGAAATCGTCGTTCACCAGCAATGATTTCATACTTATCTTTCTTTATAGGTCGAACTGTAATAGGTTGGAGGATTCCATTTTCTCTAATAGAGTTAATGAGATCTTCCATGGCGCTGGCATCAAATTCTTTTCGGGGTTGATTTTTATTGGCAACAATATTTTTTAGTGGAATTGCACCATCTATATATCGATCATTTTCTTCAGTACTGTATGAAGATATGAGTGCTTCTATACCTTTACCTAAACGCTTACTCATTGGCCGCCAATATTTCTGATACCAGATTCATGTAATTTTGTGCTCCTGTTGAAGATGCATCATATAATAAAATAGGTTTTCCATGACTGGGTGCTTCACCCAATCTAACATTTCGTTTAATGAAAGATTTATACACCTTGTCATCAAAATACTCTTTCAACTCATTCACCACTTGCCGAGATAAATTTAATCGATTATCAAACATGGTAACTAAAATTCCCTCGATGTTGAGGTCAGCATTTAGATGTTTTTGGACCAATCGAATACTATTTAATAGCTGCGATAATCCTTCTAATGCATAATATTCACATTGAATAGGAATAATTATTGAGTCTGCAGCGGTTAAGACGTTTACGGTTAGAAGTCCTAAAGATGGGGGACTATCAATGATAATAAATTTATACTTCCCATCTATTTCTTCTAACACTTCCTTCAACATTTTTTCGCGAGAGAACATGCTAACTAATTCAACTTCGGCTCCAACCAGTTGTGCGCTTGATGGAATAACATCTAGGAATTCCAATTCAGTTTTTTGGATGCAGTCTTTCACTTTTGCATTTCCAATAATCAAATCATAGATTGATTTTTTATAACTCCCTATTTTAACTCCAATACCAGAAGTGGCATTAGCCTGAGGGTCCATGTCAATAAGAAGGGTTGGCGTTTCAGTTACCGCAAGATATGCAGCAACATTTACAGCAGTTGTGGTTTTACCCACACCTCCCTTTTGATTAGAGATTGCAATGGTTTTTGTATTAAATAATTTCATATTGGTTTAAAATCAAGGTCTGAAATTTAGGATTAGTGGAAGTCTTATGCAATACAGCGTTACATTGATTTTTGCCTTTTGATATAGAAAATTTAATACCGTAAATTGACGTGCATTTTTTCGCACCATTTTTATACTTTTAATAAAAATTTAATCTAAGGAAACATAATGTTTAGGGATTTAAAAGTACGTGGATTCCTCATCTTTCTTGTTGTTTTAGCAGCGGCATATAAGATTTATCCAACGTATCAATATTATACAATGTCTGACGAGAGTAAGGCTCAAATGGCTCACGGTGACATGAAAAAACTTCGTGCTGAATCTATAAATTTAGGTCTTGATCTTCAAGGGGGAATGTATGTTCTCTTGGAAGCTGAAATTCCCACATTGGTTCGAAAGTTAGCATCCAAAAAACCAGATGACTTAATGAAAACCATTACGGATGCGGAGCAAAGATCAACAGATTTACAAACAGATTTCTTTGATGAGTTTGAAACATTAGCCAATAATCGTGAACTGAGATTAATCCGTTATTATACTGATTTGTCAACATCACGCGATAATGGAAGCGTAATTAATGCATTGAAATTACAACGCGATGATGCAGTGAGTAGCGCATTAGAAATTATCAGAAACCGTGTGGATGAGTTTGGTGTGGCAGAACCAAATATCCAAAAGTATGGTAAGAATCGAATCATCGTTGAATTGGCTGGAATTGATGATGCAGACCGTGCTCGTAAATTAATTCAACGAACAGCATCATTAGAATTTACATTGGTGATGAATAATAAACTTCAGGCAACTTTAGAAAAAATTGATGCGACACTATTGGCTGCCGATGATTTTGAAACTCCAGTTGAGGATGCAGAAGTAGAAGAAAATGAAGAGCCTACAGATGCAGTGGATGATATTTTTTCAGAAGTAGATAACGCCACCGATGTTTCAGATGTAATTTCAACGCCAGCTGACATCTTAAAAGAATCTCCATTTTCAGGTTATTTACGCGGATTACCTGGTGGTGTAGGTGTGCTTTCAACTGAATACAATAAAGTTAAAACACTATTGGAACGTGAAGATGTTCAGTCAGTTATCCCAAGAGATGGTCGATTTTTATGGGCCAGTCGATTTGAGAAAGCACCTATTGATGAATCAAATTTTGTAGAATATAGACTATTATATTTTGTGAGAAATAATCCTGAAATTTCAGGTGGAATGGTTAAAAACCCCCAAGCTACCATCGCTTCTGCCGGAACTGATGTAAGTGGTCAATGGGTAGTGAATTTAGAAATGACGCCGGAAGGCGCACGTAAATGGAGTCGCTTTACGGGTGCTAATATTGATAAACAAGTTGCCATTGTATTGGATGAAAAAATATTTATGGCACCATTTATCAGAGGTAAAATTCCTGGTGGGCGTACACAAATTAGTGGATTTGCAGATGCCAATGAAGCTAAAGATATTTCGAATGTATTGAGAGCCGGTGAATTACCTGCCCCTGTGTACATCATTGAAGAACGAACCGTTGGACCATCTTTAGGTAGTGATTCAATTACTGCTGGACTTGAAGCCATGATGGTTGGATTCATCATCGTATTGATATTTATGGTATTATATTATCAAGGTTCGGGTTTAATTGCTAATATTGCACTTATTCTAAATCTTGTGATTGTGATTGCCATATTAGCAGGTATGAATGCCACCCTAACCCTTCCCGGGATTGCAGGTCTGATTCTCACAATTGGAATGGCAGTCGATGCCAATGTAATTGTTTTTGAACGGATTCGTGAAGAATTAGATGTGGGTAAAACGGTGAAGGCTGCCATTGATTCAGGATATCAACGCGCTTTCATTACCATCTTAGATGCGAACATCACCACTTTAATTGCAGCATTCGTATTGGCATGGATCGGTTCAGGACCTATTAAAGGATTCGCCATCACATTGAGTGCAGGTATTGTCTGTTCTATGTTCACTGCAGTATTTGTTACACGCACAGTGTACATGATTATGGCTGCAAATAAACCCCTTGAAAAATTGAGTATATAAATGAGACTATTTAATAATACAAATATTGATTTTGTAGGAAAGAGTGACATTGCAAAATTTTTGTCAATGGCATTAATAATCGCTGGTTTGGCATCATTGGTAATGAAAGGTGGACCCCAACTTTCCATCGATTTTACTGGTGGTACCATTGCCCAATTACAATTTAAAAATCCCGTAGATGTGAGTGAGTTGCGAAATTTATTGACTGAAAATGGATTTGAAAGTTCTGAAATTATTACTTTCGGTAGCCCTAATGAAGTATTGATTAAAACTCAGTTTTCAGGAGCAAATTCAGAATTAGCATCAAACCTGAAATCTGCAATTAAATCAGAGTTTCAAATTCGTCGAGTTGAATCTGTGGGCCCAAAAATTGGTAAAGAATTACAATCTGATGCATTAAGTGCAATATTACTCTCATTGTTATTGATTCTCATTTATATCTCATTCCGATTTGACCGTTTTTATGCCTATGGTTCCGTAGTGGCATTGATACATGATGTACTAATTACCATGGGTATATTTTCATTATTGAGTATCGAAATTGACCTCACTATTGTGGCAGCATTATTGACCATTGTGGGTTATTCACTGAATGATACGATTGTAGTATTTGATCGCATCCGTGAGAATGTAATAAAGCATGCCCGTGAATCATTAGATTCAATTGTGAATATTTCATTGAATAGTACATTGGGACGAACCATTGTTACCTCCCTTACTACATTTGTGGTAGTATTATCATTATTCTTGTTTGGTGGGGAAGTCATCAAGAATTTTGCATTCGCATTGATTGTAGGCGTATTTGTAGGAACATATTCATCCATCTATGTTGCAAGTCCAGTAATGATGTATTTTGAGAAGAAAGCGTTGGCTAAAAAATAATGAAAAATATGATTAAGTTATTTATTTTACCCCTTTTATTCATGAGTGTAGTCTCAGCTCATTGCCAAATTCCCTGCGGAATTTATGATGATGTGTTGCGAGTGGTAAGTATGGAAGAAGATATTGCTACAATTCAAAAGTCTATTAATAATATTCAAGAATTGGCTGATTCTAAAAATACTGCACAAAATCAAAACCAGTTAATTCGATGGGTAAATAATAAAGAATCACATGCTCAAAAAATTCAAAATGTAATATCAGAATATTTTTTAGCTCAGCGAGTTAAACCTAAAAATAGTAATGATGATGGTTATGATAAGTATGTACAGCTTTCCACATCATGCCAGAAAATTATTTTTTATGCAATGAAATGTAAACAAAATGCAGATTCACAATATGTAGAAAAACTGTCTGTCGAATTAGCGTCTTTAGTAGATGTGTATTTTGATAAACATGGTAAAGAACACCTTCGAGACATGAGAAAATAATTATAGCATGACCTATTAATTACCACAATGTTAATTGATGAAAACTAAATTTTATAAAGAAACTCCCACGGTGTCGGAGTTTTTTTATGCAAATAATATTTAAGGAAAAGTTATGGCCATAAGTGCAATAATTGGCGGACAATGGGGAGACGAAGGCAAGGGAAAGATTGTTGACCTTCTCAGTAAAGATGCAAAAATTGTAGCCCGATATCAAGGTGGTGCAAATGCAGGACATACCGTATATCATGGTGATTTGAAAGTGGTCCTTCACCAAATTCCATCTGGAATTCTACGGAGTGGTTGTCATTGTATTTTAGGAAATGGAATGGTGGTTGACCCTATCGGCCTCATGGAAGAAATTAAAATGGTTCAGTCTCATGGCTTTGATACTACGGGGCAAATTCATGTGGCAATGAATGCCCATATTGTTACCCCCGTTCACAAGGCGGTAGATGTGGCCACCGAAGCTGCAAATAACAATCGTATTGGTACGACAGGCCGAGGCATTGGCCCCACCTATGTAGATAAATATGATCGTGTGGGAATCCGTGGTGTAGATTTATTGGATGCCAACAGTTTGCGTGAAAAGGTTGATGCAAAACTACATTCAGCCATAGCATCAGGTCATCTTCCTCAAGATGCAAAAAATCAGCTTCAGGAGCAGTTTCAAGAATTTATGGACTGTGCTGCACAGGTAGCATTATTGGTGTCTGACACCTTTGCACTCATTCACGAATTTGTAGAACGGGGTGAAAATATTTTAATTGAAGGTGCACAAGGTACACTTTTAGATGTTGATCACGGAACATATCCGTTTGTAACTTCATCATCAGCATCCTCAGCAGGAATTTCAACAGGCTTGGGTTTACCCACAACAAAAGTCGAGACCATTATTGGTATTTTGAAAGCCTATACAACGCGGGTGGGAACAGGGCCTTTCCCTACAGAATTATTTGATGATGATGGTCAAAAATTACGAGATTTAGGTTATGAGTATGGCGCGACTACGGGTCGCCCTCGACGGTGCGGTTGGCTTGATGGCGTGGCCGGATTATATTCTGCTCGGGTAAATGGACTCACCGATATTGCCCTCACCAAGTTAGATATATTAGACCATTTTGAAGAAATTAACGTCTGTGTGGCATATAAAGTAGATGGAAAAGTAGTTAAAAATATGTCAGAAGTTTTACATCGTTTAGAAGATGTAGAGCCAATTTATGAAACCCGTAATGGGTGGATGAGCACTACCACCGGTATTGAAAAATTTGAAGATTTACCCCAAGCGGCTCAAGATTATATAACCTATTTAGAATCATTAATGAATACACGTGTTTCAATCATCTCCACTGGCCCGGGCCGAGATGAAATTTTACGAAGATAGTAAGGGCAATTATAATTTATTAGTTATAAACAATTAGTAGGGGAGCACCCATGTGTGCTCCCGAATAACCTTTGAAAGGTTTGGATGCATCTTAAATTTCCTTTCTCCTTTCTCCTTTCTCCTTTCTCCTTTTAACCATTGCTTTTCAATGTCTCTCTTTTAAAATTTAGTACTGAACTATAGAAGTTTAGAACCATACTTTAAAAAACCAGTACGCATCTTTAGAAATGGAGTACCCTTCTTTTGAAATCAAGTACACAACTTCTAAAAAACAGTACTGAACTATTGAAGTTTAGTACCAATCTTTTAAAAACCAGTACTTATCTTTAGAAATCAAGTATCATTCTTTTAAAGTCTATTACTCATCTTTTGAAGTTAAGTAGGCATTTTCTTTGGCACAGTTCTCCTTTTCTTTAGCAAGGTACAGGCTTTCTTCCGCTTCCCACCTACGTAGAGATTAAAAATTTGTAGATTTACCTTACATATTGTTTGTAAATTAATGTGAAAGGAAGATAATTATGCAGAGTTTCACGATTAATAGTCTAAAAATATTTTACTTATTAGGTTTTTTCCCTTTTGTAAGTGTTTCATTCTCTCAATGTATTGATGATATTGAGGTTGAGCTATGGGGTGAATGTTATAACATTGGTGCAACTACAGAGGTTAACTTATATAATGACAATCTTTACGGTGAAATTCCAAATGAGATTGGTCAACTTACAAACCTTATAGAATTAAATTTGGGTAGAAATAACTTCACAGGTGTAATTCCAGAATCAATAGGTAACCTAATAAACCTAGAGAAACTATACTTACATGAAAATGATTTCTCAGGAGAAATTCCGAATAGTATTTTAAACTTAAGCAATCTTGATAGAATCTATTTATATGAAAATAATTTAACAGGCTCTCTCCCCAATTTTAGTTCTGAAAATCTCCCATTATTAAATAGGTTATATGTTCAAGAAAATTCACTTTCGGGTGAAATTTCGAATGATATTTGTTATGTGCCAAATATACAAATTCAAAATAATAATTTCTGCCCATTTTACCCAGGTTGTATTTTAAATATAGGTGAGCAAGATGTGACAGAATGTGAAGAACCAACTTGCGATGATGGATACTATCAGGATGATAATGGTTGTTATCACCCAGATGATTATAACTTTCTTCAATCTTTAATAAGTTTAAATGAAAGTTTAAGCGGATTATCACCCACTGAAGTGGGAACACAAACATGGGTGGATGGACATTTAATATCTTTATATTGTAACAATCAGGCCATCTCCACGTTACCAAATGAAATTTCAAATCTTACTCAATTAACATATCTAAATTTAAATTATAATGAGATTAGTGAATTTTCAGAATCAATATGTGAGTTGACGAATTTAGCTACATTAGAATTACATCATAATAATTTATCTAATGAAATACCAGATTGTATTGGGAATCTAGTAAACTTAGAAACGTTAAAATTGCAAAATAATTATCTATGGGGTGTTATTCCAGAAAGCTTTTGTGATATAGACATTAACACAACAAGTGGTGTTTATTTTGACATAAGTAATAATTATTTTTGTCCGCCTTATCCCGATTGTATAGACTCACAAAGTAATCTGTTTCAGCCACAACTTGATTCAACTTGCCCATGTAATGAACTTGATGGTTATTCTGAAATTTGGGGTGAATGTATTAAAGAAATTGATTTGATTTATTTTGATCGAACTTATGAGGGAATCTCAAGTGAAATCCCAATAGAATTTTGTAATTTTGTTAATCTTAAACAATTGGGTATTGGGGGGAACTACCTCACAGGAGCTATTCCAGAATGTATTTGTGAATTAACAAATCTTGAAAAATTATGGTTATGGGGTAACCAGCTTACGGGTGAAATTCCAGAATGTATTAGCAATCTATCAAATTTAGATGAAATTCATCTAGCTGGGAATCAACTAACTGGATTTATTCCCTTTAACATAGGTGACTTAACTAATTTACAGGACTTGTCTTTAGATGATAATAGCTTTACAGGAGGAATCCCTGAAAGTATCATTAATTGTACAAACCTTCAATATTTAAATTTGTGGGGAAATCAATTTGGAGGTGAAATACCTTTTAATATTGGTAACTTAACTAATTTACGAGGCATGTCTCTAAGTAATAATTATTTAGAGGGGCCGATTCCAGAGAGTATTACTAATTGTACTAATTTAGAATTTTTATGGTTAAACAATAATTGGCTATATGGAGAAATCCCATCAAGTATAGGAAACTTAACTAATTTACGTGAATTGGTTTTATATAATAATAGCCTTCAAGGTGAAATTCCAATAAGTGTTTCTAATTGCACTAATCTTGAACAACTAGTTCTATATAATAATCAGCTAACAGGTGAAATTCCAATTGAAATTAGCCAACTATCTAATTTGATTCATTTAAGTTTAGGAGTTAATCAACTTACAGGAAACATTCCCTGGGAAATTGGAAATTTATCGAATCTCCAACACCTTTGGCTCTGGTCAAATGAATTAAATGGAAATATTCCAGATGAGTTAGGAAATTTATTTAACTTACTGGAGTTAAATTTAGGTAACAATCAACTCACCGGTAGTATTCCGGGTGAAATTGGTTCTTTGAACAATTTAGTTTGGTTAAATTTATCCCAAAATCAACTTAGTGGATTAATTCCTGAAAATATTTGTAATTTAAATTTAAGTTTTACAAATAATGAGTTTTTTGAAATTGTTGATAATCAAATTTGCCCACCCTACCCAGATTGTATTGAAAATTATATGGGCTATCAAGATACTTCTAATTGTTTCCAATGCTCCCCAACGCTGGGTGATATTAACAATGATAATATTCTCGACATCCTCGACATCGTATCAACGGTTAACTGTATTTTGTCTGATTCTTGTAATGAGTGTTCAGATATGAATAGTGATGAGGAAACGGACATACTTGATCTTGTATTGATGGTGAATGACATATTAGGGAACTAATAAATCGGGCACATCTTTAACTTCCTATGAAATTAATTGTAAATTAGAATATAAGTGTTTAGTTTACACAAAGAGAAACAGAAAGGGAAACCATGAAAAAGAAGATAATTTTACTCATAACGCTATTTATAGCATCCACAGTATTGGTTGGGGCTGAGCCGTTGGCAAAGAAATCAAAGACAGAAGATAAGGCCGATGCATCAAAGCTGAATAAAGTAAAGCCAGCTAACAAAAAGCAATCTACCCCCAATGTGGTAAAACCAATGAAAAAGAAACCCCAAAAGCCCTCTGAAGTTCAATCTCAGTTAGAATTGCTAAGAAAAAAGTATGAAGCTGAGAAAATGACAATAAATGACGATTATAAAAAAAATCTAAAAATGCTTAAAATGAGAAAACGTGACGCGTTAGATGAACTTAAAGTAGAGTTTACTAAAAAAAGAGCACACCTTAGAAAAAAGTATTAACACAAAAACGAATATATTCGGAAAGCCCTACTTTTTAGTGGGGCTTTTTTTGTATTCAAAATTCTCTCCAATTCCCTAATTTCTCCCATTCCACACACACAAATTTTGGAGATATAATGGGTAAAGATATAAATCGCAAAGAATTTATAAAAACAGCAACCGTTGCAAGCATTGGTGCATCACTTATGCCATCGGTGGCATTTTCGAAAAGCGGTGCCAAAGATAATGTTCGACTTGGCGTGATTGGTACTGGTATGCGGGGGCAGTGGGTGCTATGGCTTGCCGCCAAATATGAAAATGTTGAAATTCCTGCCATTTGCGATATTGATGATGAAATGGTTGATTCAGCCCTGAAAATTTTAAAGGATGCAGGAAAACCCACCCCAAAAGTATATAAAAAGGGGGATGAGGATTTTCGCAATATGTTGGCAAAAGAAGATTTAGATGGTGTATATATTGCCACGCCATGGGAATGGCATCATCGTATGTCCATTGCCGCCATGGAGAATGGTATTCATGTAGGAACAGAGGTTCCTGCCGCACTCACTGTTGATGATTGTTGGGATTTAGTAAACACATCTGAGCGCACAGGCAAGCATTGCATGATCATGGAAAATGTATGCTATCGCAGAGATGTAATGGCCGTATTGAATATGGTTCGAGAAGGAATATTTGGTGAACTGCTCCATTGTCAAGGTGGATATCAACATGATCTGCGACATGTAAAATTTAATGATGGTAAACAACCCTATGGTGGTGGTGTTGAATTTGGTGAAAAGGGGTTTTCTGAATCAAAATGGCGTACCCAACATTCTGTAGAAAGAAATGGTGATTTGTATCCCACACATGGTTTAGGTCCTGTGAGTACCATGTTAGATATTAATCGAGGCAATCGAATGATGTATCTCACATCTACTGCCACACAGGCGCGCGGCCTCCATAAATATATTGTGGATAAGGGGGGCGCAGACCATCCCAATGCAAAAGTAAAGTTCAATTTAGGGGATATTGTTACCACCGTTATAAAATGTGCCAATGGCCAAACCATAATGCTTAGTCATGATACTAATTCTCCACGGCCATATAGTTTAAATTTTAGAGTTCAGGGCACAGAGGGTATTTGGTTACGAGATAATAGTTCTATTTATATTGAGGGTCGAAGTCCAGACGAACATTGGTGGGAGTCAGATGAAGCCTATTTGAAAGAATATGATCACCCATTATGGAAACGATTTGAAGATGAAGCGGCAGGTTCAGGCCATGGGGGCATGGACTTTTTTATTGTACGGGCATTTATTGAGTCCATTCGGCAAGATGTAAACCCACCCATTGACGTATATGATGCAGTAAGTATGTCTGTAATTTGCCCGTTATCAGAAGAATCAATTGCAAATAATTCTGCCTCTGTGGAAATTCCTGATTTCACGCGAGCAAAGTGGAAAACAAACCCTGCCATCTTTGGCTTAACGGATGAAATGTAAATGAAATTATCAACCTTAGATTGGAGCATTGTCGGTGCATATTTTTTATTGTCATTGGCGGTTGGGCTATGGGCATCTCGAAAGGCGGGGAAAGATACTACATCCTTCTTTTTGGCAGGGCGAAATATGCCATGGTGGTTATTGGGCGTATCGATGGTGGCCACTACTTTTTCAACGGACACGCCTAATTTAGTCACTGATTTAGTCCGCCAAAATGGTGTCTCCGGAAACTGGGGGTGGTGGGCATTTCTGCTAACGGGGATGTTAACTGTTTTTGTATATGCAAATTTGTGGCGACGTTCTGGAGTACTCACAGATATTGAGTTTTATGAGCTTCGGTATAGCGGAAAGGCAGCCGCATTCCTTCGTGGATTTCGGGCATTATATTTAGGATTAATTTTCAATGTATTGGTCATGGGTGCAGTCAGTTTGGCTGCCATCAAATTTGGCGAAATTGTTCTTGACCTCCCAGGATGGCTAACCCTTCTTGTGGCTTGCTCAATTACCTTGGCCTACTCAACAATGGGTGGACTAAAAGCTGTCATCATTACGGATTTCGTTCAATTTACTCTGGCCATGATTGGCTCTATTTGGGGATGTGCATATATTCTGGGACTGGAAAACGTGGGTGGATTATCCAATCTCATTACACATCCCAATGTGGTAGATAAATTGGCATTAATTCCAGATACTTCGGATCCGAATGTGTGGGTGCCTGTTTTATTGGTTCCGTTGGCAGTCCAATGGTGGGCCAGCTATTACCCGGGCGCTGAACCTGGAGGAGGTGGATATATTGCCCAACGAATGTTCTCTGCAAAAGATGAATCCAATGCAGTAGGGGCCACATTATTATTTAATATTGCTCACTACGCCCTCCGGCCGTGGCCATGGATTTTGATTGCATTAGCATCATTGGTGGTATTTCCTGAATTGGCAGATATTCAACGGGCATTTCCCAACCTCCCTGCAGACAAATTAGGGCATGACGTGGCATACCCAGCCATGCTCACATTATTACCTTCAGGACTACTGGGGCTGGTGGCGGCATCGCTTATTGCTGCATTTATGAGTACCATGTCCACACAAGTTAATTTGGGTGCCAGTTATTTGGTGAATGATTTCTATCGTCGATTTATTAATCCCAACGCCAGTGAAAAACAGCTCATCAAAATGGCCCGATTATTTACAGTGGTTTCATTGATGATGGGTGCCGGTTTAGGATTAGTTCTCACCAATGCAGGGCAGGCCTTTTCACTCCTCTTACTCTTGGGGGCAGGAACGGGACTCATTTACATCTTGCGATGGTTTTGGTGGCGAATAAACGCATATACTGAAATTGTGGCTATGATTAGTTCATTGATTATTTCTATCTATTTTAGTTTCATTCACGATGGTTTGGGAATCTGTGAATTAGAGGGATGGGAAAAGTTAGTGATTGGGGCTTTACTCACAACCGTTATTTGGGTGATTGCCACATTTGTAACGCCTGCTGATGACGATGCTACGCTACAGAATTTTGTTAATAAGGTAAATCCCGGTGGGCCAGGATGGGCACGATTTACAAATCCATTATCATCTGAACCTTGGCCTGTACCCAAGGGAATTCTCTCCATGATATTGGGTTGTTTGGCCGTTTATGGTTCATTATTGGGAACGGGACAATTTATTTATGGCCATACTAATTCATCCATGATTTTATTCACGGTGGCATTATTATCTTCCATTTCATTATTCAAACTCCAGAAAAAATAGTCCGTGGAAAAAATTAGCGTATTCGAAATTTTCAAGATTGGTATTGGGCCATCCAGCTCACATGCTATGGGCCCGTGGAAGGCTGCGAAAGATTTTTTAAAGGTCATTAAAAAAGACAGAGGCAGTTTAAATGGTGCACTAAAAATGGATGTGGAATTATTTGGCTCATTGGCCAAAACAGGTAAGGGGCATGGCACCGATAAGTCTATCATGATGGGACTCATGGGGTTTGAAATTAGAACATTTGAAACCCATCAGTTACTTGATAATCTAAATTTGATTGCCAATGAGAAGAAACTCAATTTATTGGGTGAAGTGAAAATTCCATTTGATCCCCTCGTAAATATTCGGTTCAATTTCACGGATATAAAATTAGAGCACGCCAATACCATGACATTTACATTAATTTTTGAAAATGGAGAATTAGAATCAGCTACATATTTTTCAGTAGGCGGTGGTTTTGTTCAACGAAAAGGGGTGGCATCCGAAAGTTATGAGAAGTCTGGAATCCCTTACCCAATTCAGACCGCCAAAGAAATGCTCAATTGGTGTGAGGCCGAAGGTAAAACCGTGGCTGAAATATCCATGGAAAATGAATTGTGTTGGCGAAATCAATCCGAAGTTGAGCAAGAGTTAGATGAAATCTGGAAAGTTATGCTCACCTCCATGTATGAAGGCTGTGGTACCAAAGGACAACTACCTGGGGGCTTGAATGTAAAGCGACGCGCATTTCAATTATGTGAAAGTTTGTTAGGAAAAGGTAAGTTTGAGACGCTTGATGAGTGGTTAAAATTGGTAATGGCACAGCCCAATGAAATGGATATAGTCACTAATTGGGTCAGCTGTTTTGCCTTGGCGGTGAATGAGGTGAACGCCTCTTATGGGCGTATTGTGACGGCGCCTACCAATGGGGCATCAGGGGTGATTCCTGCTGTACTCATGTATAATTTTGCATTTAAAAAGAAGAATTCCACCTCAGATATTCGAGATTTTCTGTTGATTGCAGGTGAGCTTGGGATGCTCTTCAAGAAGGGTGCTACCATATCCGCAGCAGCAGGCGGATGTCAAGCAGAGATTGGGGTATCAAGTGCCATGGCTGCGGGGGCATTGGCTAATTCAATGGGTGGGAATATTCATCAAGTTTTGATGGCGGCTGAAATTGCCATGGAACACCATCTTGGACTCTCATGCGACCCTGTGGGAGGATTGGTACAAATTCCATGTATTGAGCGAAATACCATGGGGGCTATGAAAGCCATAACTGCCGCACAATTAGCCATGAATAGTGATCCACATGATGCCAAAGTTTCGTTAGATGATGTGATTAAAACCATGTGGGAAACGGCTCAAGACATGATGAGTAAGTATAAAGAAACAGCTGAAGGCGGATTGGCACTTCAAATTTCCATCAATCAACCTGAATGTTAATTTGAAAGTTTCTACCCCAGGAAGAATTTGTCTTTTTGGTGAACATCAAGATTATTTAGGACTTCCTATAATTGCCATGGCGATTTCATTGTATGCCAATATTTCAGGGCAAAAAAGAACCGATAGAAACGTAATTGTCAACAAGCCAGATTTTGGTGAAATAGAAACCTTCTCACTTGATGATCTCACGTATTCCACCTCCAGAGACTATTTTAAAAGTGGAATTAAAATTTGTAAAGATGCAGGTCTTTCGTTTTCTGTAGGGTTTGAATGTACCATTCAAAGTGAAATTCCGATTCAAGCTGGCACCAGTAGTTCCTCTGCGATTATGGTAAGTTGGATTCATTTTTTAATGAAAAATGCAGATAATCCCCCTCATTGGGGTAAGGGAAAAATTGCCGATTTAGCCTATAAAGCAGAGGTATTAGAATTTTCTGAACCGGGCGGAATGATGGATCAATATTCTACTGCATTAGGCGGAATTATCCATTTAGAATCTCAACCACAAGTATTGGTAAAATCCATTCATGCAAATATTGGTAGTTTTGTTTTAGGAGATTCTCAAGAACCAAAAGATACCCTCAACATTCTAAATAAATGTAAAAATAAACGTGCTGAAATAATTAATAAATGTAAGGGGTGGATGCCTGACTTTGACCTACATCAAACGAATGAAATCTCTAATAGACTGAATGTAGAAGATAAGAAATTATTATGGGGCACATTTAGGAATAGGGATATTCTAAATGAAGGCGTGAGCTTGATTGAATCTAAAGAATTCGATGAGAATAAGTTCGGTAATTTATTAAATGAGCATCATGAAATTTTAAGAGATACACTCAAAATAAGTACTCCAAGGATTGAGAAAATGATTTCATCTTCTTTAGAAGTTGGTGCATTGGGAGCAAAAATAAATGGTTCTGGCGGTGGTGGATGTATGTTTGCCTACGCACCTAATAATTCTGAACGGGTGGCAGATGCTATTGAAAAAGTGGGTGGAAAAGCATACATTTTAAATATGAGTGAAGGAACTTCATGTCTGGAAAATTAATGATTTTGGCAGCTGGGATGTCTTCAAGAATGAAGAAATCATCTACAGAAAAATTGGAATCCACTCAAACAAACCAAGCAAATACCCGTCCAAAATGTATGATTGAAGTGGGGAAAAATAAAAGGCCATTCCTTCTCTATTTATTGAGTAATGCCCAAAAAGCAGGGTGTGATCAAATATGCTTAATTTTGAATGAAAACGATATGTTTACGGAAGCCTATCTTCGTCAGAATCCACCTAAAGGATTAAGCATAAGCTTTGTTTTTCAGGAGATACCCACGGGAAGAGAAAAACCATTGGGGACTGCTGACGCAGTTCTTCAGGGATTAAATGGTTGTCCCGAATGGGGAAAAAGTTCTTTTATGGTATGCAACAGTGATAATTTGTATTCGGTAATGGCATTCAAACTATTGTTAAATTCAACCTCTTTGAATGCGATGATTAATTATGATTTTTTTGAGTTAGGGGTAGAAGCGGACCGTGTTTTTGCATTTTCAGTTATTCAAGAGGATAATGGACGGTTGATTCGAATCATTGAAAAACCAACTGATGACCAGGTTCAATCTGCGACAGAAGATGATGGGAGAATCGGTGTGAGTATGAATTTATTCAAATTGAATACGATGGATGTGAAAATATTCCTTCAAAACTGTCCACTTCATCCTACACGAAATGAAAAAGAATTACCCACTGCAATACAGTCAATGATTTCTGAGGGCAGTATTTCACTGGAGACAATTCCATTATCAGAAATGGTTTTAGATCTTACCTCTAAATCTGATATAACTCAAATAGAACCGTTTTTAGATTAAATAGGCTGAGTGGCATTCTGTAGCCAAGCTAAAGTATCACCAGATACGAGTGGACTAATCTTTTCAAATACGTCCTTATGATAATCATTTAACCAGTGTAGGTCGGTATCGGTCATCAATGATTTATCAATAAGTCGGGTATCAAATGGAACAAAGGTTAAATTTTCAAATTCATAGAGTCCATCTTTAGTCGTTTCTTTTACGAAGACTAAATTTTCACAACGGATTCCAAATTGGCCATCTTCATAATAACCAGGTTCGTTTGACACTACCATTCCAGGAATAAGGGGAACTTTGTTTGAACCTTTTCCAATACGATGTGGACCTTCATGTACATTTAGAAAACAACCCACACCGTGACCCGTTCCGTGGTCAAAATCGTACCCATGATGCCATAAAAATTGTCGGGCTAAAGTATCTACATGTTGCCCCCCAATTCCATTTGGAAATCGTGCTGAGCCCAATGAAATATGACCTTTAAGGACGAGGGTAAACATTTTTTTCATAAAGTCAGATGGATTTCCCACTGCAATGGTACGGGTGATATCCGTTGTTCCATCTAAATATTGACCACCACTATCCACAAGATAAACGGAATCCATTTCTAAATTTCCAGGGATATCTTGATTCAGATGACTATAATGGCACATGGCCGCATTTCCACCAGCGGCAGAGATAGTCCCAAAACTCAAACCTTTATACATATCTTGCTCAGTTCGAAGTCCGTCTAATTTGTTGGCAAGGGTAGCTTCATCTAACATATTCCCTTGATTTACTTGATCATCAAACCATGTTAAAAATTCACATTCAGCTACTGCATCTCTAATGTGGCAAGCCTTCATGCCTTCAAGCTCCACATCATTTTTACAGGCTTTTGGCAGTGTGCATGGGTCATCGCCTTTAACAATATTCGCACCTGCTTCTGATAGGAGTTGGGCACAGTAAGCATTGCTCCCCGTGGAATTATACAGTACACTTTTTCCGTTTAATTCTGAAATACGATTTTTCATTTCATGAGTTGCATATACATTTACGCCATTACCCACATGGGTTTCGAATCCATCTGGAATTTTATCAAGATTAATGAATAAATCTACAGAGGCATCTGAATACATAATAGCATGGCATAATAGAACTGGGTTACATGGCACATCGGTGCCACGAATATTAAGAAGCCATGCGATAGAATCCAACTGTGTGAGAAAGGCCGCATCAACATTTTGTGATTTCAATGTGGTCGCAATTTCATTCCGCTTATCCGTGCTGGATTTCCCGGTAAATTTTTCATCTAAAAGAAGGGCTTTTTCGCATTTGGCCGCAGGCTTTTCATCCCAATAGAGGTCGATGGGGTTTTCAGAAATGGAAACTAAATTTATATTTTCACCCAATGATTTTTTCGCAGCTTTCACCCAATTTGCACGATGTAATCGGGCATCATATCCCACATTGGCGTCGTTTTCAGTATTTGCTTGAATCCATTTAAGATAAGGGTCTATGACTAAATGTTGATAAGCCAATAGTGATTCGTCCACTTGATTTCGGACTTGTACCGTATATCGTCCATCCACAAAAATGGCAGCCTTATTTTTTAATACAACTGCAGCACCGGCGGAGCCAGTAAATCCCGTAGCCCATGCAAGGCGTTCACATTCAGGCGGTATATATTCTGAGAGATATTCATCTTCATGAGGAATGATGAGTGCATCAATATTATTTTCTGCCATCCAATTTCTGATGGATGCTAAATGGTTTTCAATTTGTGACATACGGCCTCATAGTTGAGAAATTATTGGAGAGAAAGTGGATAAATTTAAGGGTACTAATGAATAACATCCAATGACAGCTACAAGCTGTTACGAAAGGATGAGATTAATGGTAAGGATGATATCCTGAATATTGATATTGCTGTCGCCATTTAAGTCGGCAGCATAGGTTTGAATGGTGGTAAGTTCAGTGGTGCCCATGATGGCATTAACCAATAGGACAATGTCCAGAATATCTACGATTCCGTCATCATTGATATCGCCAGACGTATATGAAAATTGGTCAACATAATTAATTATTTCACGAATGGAAATTTCAGCGGCTTGTTGAGCAGTATCCCAATCAATGAGACCGCCCACGTGAATATGTCCTGCGATAATACAAGCATCATCACCAAATGAGTGAGTATCTTTATACCATACACCATGATATCCCATAAATTCTGAAACGAATTGGCCAGGATTTCCATTCCAATCTACATACGGATCCAGACCTAAGTTGGCCTCATTAATGGCATCTACCACATTTTCAACGGGAAGGGTTGAATGGCGAATAAAGTAATTGGCCACACTATCATCCGGTGGATTTGGCGTGGGGAGCATGGGTGTTTCATAGTCACCATACCAATTCATGCGATTATAAAAATTGAATTCCATTTCCCAGCTATGGTCGATCCACCCTCGACTAAAAGTAATAATGGCGATGGGTTTTAAGTCATCTACAATGGGCCAATAATCTTGTGATGTGTCTTGATAGTCCACTTCAAAATCACCAAACCCCATTCCACAGTCATCACAATCGGGGGTTTCAAATTCTGGGAAATAAGAGACCACATCATACCCACGATCTTCCCAATCACTACCTTCCCATCCATTGGGATTTAGGCTTTCGTTTTGGCTGAAATGCCGAATCATTTCATTGGTGGGTGGCCAAAATCCAGTTACCAAAATAACAGGAAGTTCACGCGTCCTCGTTCTGTGGTTGGGGGTAACCATGCTTTCATATGGAGATTCTGGAATAAATTTTACAATATCTTCTACGAATAAAATGGATGTTTCAAATATTGGATTTGAAAACTCAGCAGTGATTACAAAATCTTTCCCACTGATAATGGGGGATAAGAAAAATTCACCTTCAGTATTAAATGGTCCCCACACAGCATTTGTGTGTAACTCTTCAATAAATAAATCTACATGACCTACATTTGAAGCGGTGAATAATAATTGGGCGGTAATTAGTTGGTCGAGATGGATTTCATTTTTACTTATAAATTGTGTTGGAGAAACAGAGAATGAGGACTCAATCAAATCTAATTCTACAGAAATAATTTCAAAATGATCTAAATTTTGGACTTCAACAATTTTACCGATGGGGACATCCATTTGAATTGGCATTTGGTATGGAACCATTTGACTCCATGAAAAAGATAAAATAAGGAATATATATAAGTTAAACTTCAGCATAAACACTCTCCATAATCTATGTTTAACTTACATCAAAAAGTATAAAATATCAAATTTATTGGAAATAAAAAAGGGAACCAATGTTGATTCCCCTTTTTATTGTTGGAGGGTATATTGCTTACTTCAGCAATACCACTTTTTGTGATTCTAAAATATCATCACCAATAACTTGAATAAAGTATGTTCCGTTGGCAATATTGGAGGCACTCCATTTAAAGGTGTGTGAGCCATCATTTAACATTCCAGAATATAGATGGTCAATTTTTTGACCCATAATATTTAAAACATCAATCTGTAGATATTGACTTTTATCTAAATTAATATTGAATTGTGTGGATGGATTGAATGGATTTGGGTATGCCGCAGTCATAGAAAATCGATGGGGTTGCTCAATGGGGATTTCACCTTTTGAATTGGCAACAATTGCATTTACAATTTCAAAATTATGAGATGATGTAAATAATTTACCATTCTCTGGAGCTACCATGATAATAATCGTTTCCGTCTCATTGGTATAGTGGTCAGAATAAATGACATTATCTGACAGCTCAAAGATCGCACCAATTTCATGAGATAATGTTAATTGCACCCCACTAATTGCACCATCAGCATTGAGTTTTAGTTCATTGTGTTCTATTGTTAACATTGCTGATTCAGCATCAAACCCGCGAGTATCCATAATAATATTCACCAAATTAATGATATCCAGAATATTGACAACACTATCATCATTTAAATCTGCAGTGGCAGAATACTCATTACTCATTATCATATTAACCGTAATTATGATATCCAAAATATCGATTATTTCATCATTATTCAAATCTCCAGGATAAAGTGAATTTTGAAATTCGTCTAATAATTCATTAATTTTTAATTGCAATAGATAAGTACTTGAAGCCACAATTGAATATGAATACTCCATTTCATGATTTAACAGGACCGCATGATCAAAGAGAAAATTTGTTTCACTCCAACTCCAAAGGCTACTAAAGTAGTATGAGTTTTCTACATTGGTATGAATAATCATAGGTATGCCTTCTTCACCCATATCACCCCAAGCTTCACATGTATATGGTTGACCAACGTCCACTAAGTTCTCTAAAAATTTAACATTCAGGTTATTTTCATATTCTTCATGTAACACATCAAAACTTGATGTAACACAATTGGGTCACCAAGTGGCAGAAATTCCAATGATGGTAATATTAAAACCCCCACCATTTAACATGCCATTATAATCAGAAAAATTGAATGTTTCTGTGGGATATTCCCCATAGCATACATCATATTCAAAATTTTGATCATATTCAGACATTTGATCACCAATGTTATATATTGAAAATGCAAATGAGAACAAAGACATAATGGTTACTGATTTTAAGTTTTTCATAATATGCTCCATAATTGTTAGTGGATATTATGAAATAGCAAAGTTAATCTATGTACGACAATTTTTCACATCGAGTGTTGGGGATTATATTGAAATTATAAATTTTGAGACGTTTTCTCTCAGGTTTAGTTTCTTCTTTATCCGATATCTATGTTGATCCACCCCCCGTTTTGAAATCCATAAAAGTCCAGCAATTTCATTGGTATCATAGCCCATTTTGATAAGGGTACAGACCCTTATCTCCATGGGGGAGAGAGAAGATGAAATTTGCTTCAGTTGTTTAATGAAATTGGGGTGGACATCATTAAAACGATTTTCAAATTCTGCCCAATCCTGTGTTTCGGAAAGTTTTTCCTCACAAAGTTTTATAAGATTATTTAGACTTTCATTCGATTCTAATCGCGTTTTAATATCTTCGATAAAATTCCGGTTCGATGCTGAAAATAAAACTTTTGATGTGAGTTCCCTATTTTTATGTTCTACTTCTTGTTGAAGTCTTTTATTTTCTTCATCTTTTTTAACCGTTTCCATGGTTACATATAGTTGATCCAGTTTATACTGATTTTGATTATTGAGGGAATCTATTTGTTGGTTAAATATTATTTTTGAGTGAAATTGATGTTTTTCTAAAGCATCAATGGATTCAGTGAATTTATTTTTTGTTTTTAAAATTGTAGATAATTCTAAATAACATTTTGATAAATATGAATCAGACTTTGCGTCTATCCCTAATTTTAATGCTTTCTCTATCGTTGTTTCTGCCAATTCAAAATCAAGTGTTTTAGAATATAATTTTGAAAGATTATAGAGGGCATCCATCACAACCACATTATTATCATATTTTTTTGCAAGAGAAATGGACTCTTTTAGAAATTCAAATGCTAAATCTAATTTATTTATATTGAGGTATAATTCACCCAATCGATAGAGTACATGAGGGATATTATATACCACATCGTGATTTTCACAATATTGCTTAGCTTCTAAAAGGAATTTTTCTGAATCTTTATAGTTTTTATTTTTTTGGTAAAGTTCACCCAAGTTGACTAAAAATGGGATTTGTGATCGAGTGGTATCTATTGAAGTTTGAGATTTAATCTTAGATAAACCTAAATGAAAATATTTTTCAGCTTTATTCATATCATTTAAATCCAAATATGTCCCACCCAAATCGTTGTATAAAATACCTAAAGCAGTAGGTATAATGGATTGAGATTGAACTAATTCATGTGCCATTAATAAATATTTCAGAGAATCTTCATATTGCCCTCTTGCATTCAAAGATGCCCCAATAGTTGAATATCCAATAACGATCTTATTGTAATCAGAAAAGTGCTTTAGGCTACTGGCAACATTTACAAATTGCTTTCCAATTTGAATAGAATTATCAAATTTACCCTGCATATAATATAATTGAGTAAGGCAAAAATCGCATAATGTAGCTTCAATAGAATATCCATTTTCATGCGCATAATTTTTGAGATTAATAAGAAGGGTTGTGCATTTAGTAAAACTGGTGTGGGCATTCCCCATAGTCCATTTTTGGACTTCAATAATAGATTCTTCAGGTGAACTGTTATCGTTAATGGTAGTCCCCAGTTCATGAGGGAAATCTAGTTTAGCGGCCTTGAATATTGATTGAATAGTTTTATGCATAGATGAAAATTTACAAGTAAATTGCACCGTCAATTTAGCCAAGCAGACTATTTATAGGAGAGAATTATTTAATAAAAATGCCCAGTATATAACTGAGCATTCTGTATTTTTTTAGGAGAGTTAACCGCAAAAATAAATTGAGAAAATCAACTCGGATTCAAAATCAGATTGACTAAGGATATCACATCTAATACATTAATTGAGCCATCCATATTGACATCTGCAATTTCATTGTATTCAGCAAGCCCCAGAATGATATTCACAGTTGAAATCACGTCTAATACGTTCAAGACTTCATCTCCATTTACATCACCCGTTTGGTATGGAGGCTCCCAATCTTCGAGCGTTAAATTCAATGTATATGCTTGAGGGGCTGGCCCAGAGCCATTGTTATAAAATAAAGTTAAATTTCCATCATCTAATTGCATAACCTGAAAATAAACCCCGCTATAACAAGCACCTCCGCATGCATAATGATAATAATTAATCCATTGAAAGGTTAAGATTTGTGTGGATTGATTATAGGTAATTTCTTCCGAACCAGGATATGAATCACTTTCCAGTTGATTTCCGGGATTATAGGGTACGGAATAATTTCCGTTGGCTTGGATTTCTATTGTGATGGGATAATCAAAAGCCCATGTTTGATCATTTGTAATATTTCCTGTCCATGTCCCAACAAAATCATTTATTGTTAAATTATTGGGATTTTCAAAGCAGACATCATAAAAGTCACAACATGCAGAGCCATAACCGGCACAATCTAGTGAACAAACACAATCAGCTGAACCATTCCAATATTCTTGTAATGTTCCAGAGCCACAGCTATTTTCACATGATTGAGAGTAGCTAAATGAGAATAGAAAAATTAAAATTGATAATTTATACATTATTTTCCACTATTTATTTAACATTGCTTTACTAAATTTAGTTAGTCTAAAACAATTAGTGTATTTGGAATTTGTAACTTAATGTAACAATTAACAATAGGACGATTTATGATTTTCTCAAAAGTTAACTATATCATGGTGATGGTAACTGATATGGAAAAATCTATCCAGTTTTATAGAGACAAAATGGAATTTTCAATGAAATTTTCAAGTGATTTTTGGACAGAATTTGAAGTTGGTGAAACCACGATTGCCCTTCATGGTGGTGCTACTGAGAAAGCGGGGGCTGAAAAAGGTGATGCTGGGAATTGTACCTTTGGATTCTATGTAGATAACATTGATGGCGTTTACAAAACCTTGTGTGATAGGGGAGTCGAATTTATTCAATCTCCTAAACGGAAAGAAAATGAGGGAATCATTCTCTCAACATGTGTAGATCCAAATGGGCTAAAAATATCTATAACTCAAAAAATGTAGATACAAAAAAACCCCGCAAAGCGAGGTTTTTAATGTCTGTAGCCCGTAGGAGAATCGAACTCCTGTTACAGAGATGAAAACCCTGGGTCCTAACCACTAGACGAACGGGCCTATCAAGGCGGTAAATTTAGCGTTTTTTCTAAATCTACAACAACTGTTTTTCAACTAATTTATAAGTAATACAGGTGCATTTGCTTTTTGTGCAACATGAATGGGTTTACTTCCTCTAATATATTTAAAAAATTCATTTCCCTTTGCTTTCCCCATAATAATAAAATGGTCATCACTGGCTTCACTCACAATGATGTCAACAGGGCTACCACTAATGAGAAGTGATTCATTGGTTATATTGGTTCGCTTCAAGTATTTTTGCGCCCATCGATGTGCATTTCGATAGCCCGATTTAAACAAATTAGTTTTGCTCACGGTAAGGAGTTTCACCTCTTTTTTGTAATGATTGGCAATTCTTGCCCCAAAGACTACCGCCCGTTTTGTGGCTCGAGAATCATCTACACAAAGTTGGATATTATAATCCCAATCTTTCCTGAAATTTTTAACAATGAGTACACTGGTATTGAAAAATTGAACCACTTGATGTGTATTCCGTTTCTTCTTGGGACATCCAATAATTGCAAGATCATATTTGAACTCATCAATATCTTTAGACACCTCTTCAATGAGCTCACCTTCACGCAAAATTAGCTCCACATCACGCCCAGAAGATTGAGCTAAACTTAAGGTAATTCGTTTAGTGTGATTTACATAGTCTTCAGGTTTTAGCGCAATATTGGAATCAATTTCAATGGTATCAAATTCTTTTAAGGTTTCATAGGCCCAATTAAGCACTTCAATTCCAGGATGTAGAATATTCCACTCTCCCATGGTGATACGGGCAAGGTTCACCTCACCTTCGATGAGGGCCTTTGATTTTTTACCCACATGAATGATAGATAAGTTTGCTGAGAACGCATTTGCGATCTTCGAACCGATTTGAAGAATATTTTTTGACCGCTCACTTGTATCTTTTATAATGATTAGAAAATTCATGGTCTTTGTCTCTATTGAATATTAAAAAATTTAACGATAAACGGCCAGTAAAATGCCTGAATCAATAAAAGGGTTAAAATGGACATAATACCCATTCGCCATCCCGCCCGTAGAAAGTCACTTACTTTCACTAAACCTGAAGAATAAATAATCATACATGCAGGTGCAGCAACGGCTGAAAAATAACCAAATGCCGATGAAATTGCAGTGGTCATCCCCATAAATAGAGGGTCACCCCCCATATTCAAAGTGATGGGGCCAATCACCGCAACGGTCCCACTGGAACTCATAACATTGGATAATATAGTGGTGAGCAAAATATTAATGAAGTAGGGAAGGAAGGTTAAACTGGCAATGGCATCTCCAGAATAACCAATGATTGAATTTCCAATCCATTGAGCGGCGCCTGTATTTTTCATTTGAATACCCAAGGATATAGCTCCAGAAAATAATAGTATAACGCCCCAGTTTGTATTTTTGCTAATCTCTTTCCATTCAACCAAACCGGTTGCCATATATAAAAATGCACCTGCAATGGCAATAATTCCCATACCAAATTCTTCATTCAATAGAATCCATGCCATAAATACTATTCCAAAAATAATGATGGAGAGTAATTCTTTGCCGGTAATCTTTCCACGATGTGCCACTTGAATTTTCAATTTCCGGATGGCCGTATCAAGGTGAACATATTCAGGTTTGAATGCCATTTTTAGCATGATGGATGTGGTAAACATCCCAATAAGTACCATGGGGTATGCCATTAAAATCCATTCTGAATAACTGAGGTAAATGGGATTAGGTAAGTTTTTTAGGTACTCAATAAGTATGGCATTTCGAGCACCACCCGAAGGGGTTCCCACACTCCCTACCGTTGAACCATAGGCAATGGAAAATAGAATGAGCGCTGTAAGATTGGTAATATCACGATGACCTTTACTATTTCGAACCAATGATAGGCCCACGGGTAGCATCAATGCCACCACCGTATGTTCCCCAATAAAAGAGGAGAGAATTGCCGAGATCATCGCAAAACCAAACACAATATTAGAAACTTTATTGCCAGTAAATTTGATAATTCCCAATGCCAAGCGCGTATCTAAACCTTGGTGTACAATGGCCACTGCCATCATGAGCGAGCCCATAATGAAGAATACAGAATCATTCATGTATGACTGTGCAACATCAGCAGCTGGAGCAATATGAAATGATACCTCTAAAACGGCAATGAGTAAGGCTGTAGCAGGGAGTGGAATAGGTTCTGTGATGATTAACATTATGACCATAATGGCCAAAATGATGGTTCGGAAACCTGCAGTGCTTATGGATTCAGGGTAAGGAAGCCAATACATTATTGTTCCCAACAAGAATGCAAAAAGTAACCAACGTTTTTGCTGAGCCCAAAATATGAGTGGTCTAATTATATCATTATTCACGGAGCTAAATTTATTGGTAAGTGAGGTTGTAAATCAAGATTCTACTTTTTGAATGCATCTACATAGGCAGCGTCATTGGCATAGACACTATCTATCACTTCAATTAAATGAGAAACTGAATATTGATTTTCAGTATAAAGTTCTACTCCTTTTTGGAGTTGTACTTGGCAGCCCGGATTTGCAGTAATAATGAGTCCACCTTCAGTTTGATGTAGAATATCGTTCATTTTAGTTTTGAGAATTTCATTGGACATGTTTGATTTATCCAAGGTATAACTTCCTGCAGCACCACAGCATAAATTAGATTGTGGGAAGCCCACTAATTCAATTCCCAATTGGGCTAAAATATGACGGGGTTGGGAATCAATTTTTTGAGCATGGATTAAGTGACAAGGTGCATCATAAATGGCTTTCTGTGTGGTAATATTTTCAGGGAGTTTTAAATCGATGCCATCTAAAAATTCACTCATGTCTTTCACTTTTGAAGAAAATGCTTCTGGATAATTTTTCAGTTCTGCGCCACATCCTGCAGCGTTTAAGATGATCGTATCTACATTTTGGAATGCCCGAATATTCTGCTGTTGCATATAGGTTGCGTTTTTGGATTTCCCCACATGATGATGGAGGGCACCGCAACATCCCTGTGATTTGGGAATATGTACTGCATATCCATTCCATTGTAAAATTCGGACGGTGGCTTCATGAATTTGGGGGTACAAATTATTCATCACACAGCCAGTGAAAAATGCAACCGTGCCTTTGGTCTCACCAATGGCGGGATAAAATTCTTCTGCAGAATATCTGAATCCACGGAATGGTAGTGTGGGCAACCCCCAAAATTGATGGGATATTTTCTTTAGCATAACATCAATTTTTAATCGTTGAATGAGTGCGCCAAAAAATCCAAAAAATTGGAGTAGCCATGGTCGATTTACTATTCTCAGTAGAATTGATGTTTTGAAGGAATGGCTGGGTTTGAGCAATGTGGTTCGAGTATGAGATAATAAATCACCATATTCAATACTAGATGGACATACCGTTTCGCAGGTATAACATCCCAGACAACTGGACAAATGCTCATTGAAACTCCCCTGAGATTTCAACTCCCCCTTTAAGGCCGCATCCATCATCATTATTCTTCCCCGTGGACTTTCAGCCTCTAACCCCGTTTCACCATAAGTGGGGCACGTGGGCAGACAGAGTCCACAATGGATGCAGTCATTTAATATGGATTCTAATTTTTGTTTATTTACCATTTAGTTTCAATATGCGACTATTAAATATGCTGTGGATATTTTCAATTAACTGTGGATGTTTACTTTTCTCAGCTAGGGGAAATCCATTCACCAGTTTAATGTATTTGGCTCCAAATATTCGAGCCTTAATATTTAGTACGGTATTATCTACGTTCACATCAAGAATTCCCAGTCCTTCGTAATGATAGTAGGTCCCCGCCTCTTTTTTGATATCGGGAATAAAAGCATCTATTTGTGAAAGTTCAAGTACAATTCGTGAACCATCTAATATTTTTGATGGTTCGTGACCTACTTTATATTGATGGGGGAGTACTTTGAATATGACTTGTTTCACTTTGCCCAGTTTGCATTGTGCACCAATAAATAATTTAGTCATGTCATAACCCGCAACATTCTTCATCACTTGTGCGCCAAATTCTACATCTTCACCATTCACATGGGCGGTAAGTCCTAAGACCCAATTTTTCAAGATTCCATGTTCAATGGCATGGGGCCCCAGTAAATTATAGTCCACAATATTTTTAATGGTAACATCATTTTCAAATGGCCCAACGGGCAAAAACTGCCCAGACAATTCTAATTTTGCTTGGAGCTTTCTCAATGTCAAATTGGCATCCACTATTACGGTAAGATTTTCAGGTTGGTGATTAATGTGCATAATTCCGCACCTCCCCACATCCTGCGTGGGTTGGCAGTATTTTATGGGGATTACATAACGAATGAGAATCAAACATATCTCGAAGTTTCATCATCAAATTCAGTTGGGTGGATGTAAACATGGTATCCATGAGATTAACTTTTTCTGTACCAATACCATGCTCACCGGTGAGTGAACCACCATAGGTAAGACAACATTTCAAAATATCAGTGGAGCATGAAAAGGCTCGGTTTTTATGGCCAGATATTTGTGGATCATATAAAATAATGGGGTGAATATTGCCGTCTCCAGCATGACAAAGATTAGCTACCTTTAGTTTATGGTCTTTGCCAATCCGGTAAATGTCATGGAGAATATGCGTAAGTTGGTGACGAGGCACCACGCCATCATTGGTATAAAACGCAGGGGCTAAAAATCCCATGGCACCAATGGCCAGTTTACGGCCTCTCCATAATTGTTGCCGATGCGCCTCATCTTTTGCCTCTTCAATAGGGTGAGGGGTAAACTGAGCAGTGATATTTTTTAATTGCTCCGCTTCCCATTGGGTAGTGGATGTTTCTCCATCTAATTCTACCAAAAGTATGGCTGCAGCATCCACCGGAAAACCAGCCTTAAGTTTGCCTTCTACAGCTTGGATACATAAATTATCAATCATTTCTAATGCGGATGGAATCACACCGCCCTCAATAATGGCAGATACGCAATCGGTGGCGTGAGAAACAGTATCAAAGGTGAGGAGAAATGTGCGTGTAGTTTGGGGATTAGCCACCAGATTTACCGTAATTTCAGTGATAATTCCAAGTGTACCCTCTGAGCCAGTAATGAAACCTACCAAATCAAGGTCAGTGCTATATCGATGTTTCCCACCAAATTTTTCTATTGTACCATCGGGCATGACCATGGTGAATCCCAACACATGATTGGTGGTTACGCCATATTTTAGGGTATGTGGACCTCCAGAGTTTTCCGCTACATTACCGCCGATAGTACTGGCCGTTTGACTGGATGGGTCGGGTGCAAAATGGAGGCCATAAGCCAATGTTTCTAAAGATAAATGAGCGTTGATAACTCCGGGTTGAATTATGGCCAATCGATTGGGAATATTAATCTCTAAAATTTGATTCAACTGACTCAGCTGAATAATCACACCGCCATTTGAGGTAGCGCCACCACTTAATCCTGTGCCTGACCCACGGGCTACAAAGGGTATTTTATGGGTTACACAGCATTTAATAATGGCACTTACTGCTTCTGTACTACTGGGAATCACCACGCACCCGGGTTGAGCCGATTGTAGGCGTAATCCATCACATGAATAGAGATTAAGTACATCTGCATCAGTGAGTACATTCTTTTTACCCACAATTTGCTGGAGCGCATGAATTATTGGCGTCTTGAGCATGTATTAAATTCGGACAAATTAAAAGAAAAACAAAGGGGAAAGGAATTAGTGAGAAAGGGCAGGTTTTAGGTAATAGGTTTCAGGTTTTAGGTTTTACCACAGAGACACTGAGGCACGGAGATTTAGTTTAGAAAGTGCTTAAGGGCGGAAAATTGGATTTAGGATTTAGAAATTAGATTTCAGGGTTTAGTATGACAATCTATGACCGTTTATGACATTTTTGTTCTTAGCTAACCGTCTAACCTCTAATCGTCAAACTTCTTATTTCCATCCCCATTCAACCATTCTACTAATCCCTAATCTTCCTTAAATTACACCTATGCGAAACCTAAAAATCATTTTATTAATTCTTCTTTTCGCCAATGCCTGTGTTGAACACAAATACCATATTGTGGTATCACCTGATGGCAGTTACTCTTTTGAATACAAGGGGCATGGTGACCGGCAAGATTTGACGGATGCAGATGTGCCATTGCCTTCAGGGTTAGGTTGGTTGGTGCATTCCACATTAACTGAAGATGTGGAGTCTTATGATTATTCTGCGTTAAAAATATTAAACACCAATGAATTGTTGCCCTCTACTTTTTATGTGGGAGATAGTTTGTATTTGCCCTCCCTTCTTTCACATCCTATACAGGTTCAATATGCAAATTGGTTTATGAAAGAGACCTACACATTAGATGCAAAATTTGAGAGCCGACAGGTAAGTGAGAAATACCCCAAGGTACAGTCTATGATTGAGGATGCTGAAAATCCACAATGGGGATGGGCGGCACAGGTATTTAATTATTTATTTACAGAGACATTGGGGCGCACACCGTTACCGTTTAATAAGCAGGGGATGGTGGCCATAGAACTGAATCGGTGGTTGAATGAAGATATTGCCACGCTGCCCGACTCGGTACTTATTGATGATTTTGATGAACTGAAAGAGACGGGTTTAGATATTATGATGCAGCCTGTTGCACCCCATTATTATGATGCTATGGACTCACTCTTTAAGCAGTTGGAGGATCAGGTTCGTATTACCCTTGATTTGATGGATGATGAATTTGAGTTCTCAATTATTCTCCCCGGAGAATTGGTGAGTACCAATGCGGATACCACTAAAGGCGACACGCTATTGTGGATGTATTCAGTAAAGGATTTTTTGAATGAAGATTTTGTACTCTTGGCAAAAAGTGAACAGTCACACCCCCGTCGAATAAAGGTGGTAATTTTATTATTGGCAGCCCTGTTATTGGGTGTATCTATTTGGCGACGAAACCGTTAGTTGGATGCGGTAAATTCACTCACCGTTAATGTCTTCATTGAAAAGGCATGAATCTCTGTTTTCATCATATCCCCCAGTGCGTCATACACCAGTCGATGCCGTTGAATTAGTGATTTATCCTGAAATGAATCTGAAATAATAAAGGCATTGTAATGACCACCCCCTGAATTTTGCTTATGACCTGCGTGCTTGGCAGAATCATCTATGATTTCAATATGGTGGATGTCTAAAGATGATCGTAATGCAGTTTCAATTTTAGTTGTCACTTATTGGTTCCTAATTTATTAAAAATGTAATTATTATATTAAACCGTTAAAACGGTTTTTATAGTTATCCCATCAATTTACCCACGATTAAAATCGTGGGTTTTTAGGAATGACATAATTTTCCAACCAATTTAATCATGGATTTTTAGCAATAACATGATTATTCAATCATTTAAACTGTCAAAATAGTTTTGAGATTATCCCATCAATTAACCCATGATTTCAATCATGGGTCTGTAGGAATGATATGCTGATTTAACCATTTAAATGGTTTCTGATTGGAATGTAGCCCTGATGTAGAATCCCGTAAATCCAGATAATGCACCCAATAATGCCACCAGAATTCCGCTACTCAAAATAAGTAGAAAGGGGTAGGGGAGTCCCATCATTTGGCTCACACGTCCAAAAAGAATATCACCTCCACTTACATAAGTATAAATTAATAATGGTACCCATGAAAGTACAGATGCTCTGGCTGCCACCAACATCGATTCTTTTAAATTTTGACAACACCATGCACTACTCACCGCCAAGAGGGTGAATCCCCACCATGGCAAAATAAGGTTTACCACTACCATTACCAATGTCAATGGAATAATTTTACGAATCATTTGCATAATAAATGGCTCCCTTCAATTTCATTGGCAGTTTTGCCAAAGGGGAGTTCATAGAATTTTTCATCTACCCAATCGTTTACGTAGTCGTCATAATGCACACTGCCAGGGTAACCGGATTGCCCACCGGGATAAATTCCAAATGGCTGGAGATTATCATCCATCTCTATGACCAATCGCCATGACGGCCCCTCACGTAAACGAGTTGCATTTACAATATCTTTACCGCCTGAAGTTTGCAAATCAACACGACCCATCCACGGAATTTTAGCAATATGAAGGATATCTGTACCTTGAAAGTTCTGCCATTCTCTTTGGGTAGAATCTAATGCATTTAACTCAGAAACGGTTTGATTGAATGAAGTGTAGCAAATATCTACTAAGGTTTCTTTTTGGGTAGTTGACGTATTATCAAACCATTTTGATGCAGGTTGAAAGCGAATCATTTCATCTAACTGATTAAAATAGGGCCATAAATATTGATTTTTGCCCTTACCAAATTCATCAGCCCACGTTTCATATTCTAAATGTTTTCGCCATGTATCAAAGAAACTGGCTTCTGTAGATGGTTTAGAATGTTGATAATCCCATGCCTTCATAGCAATAAGCCATTGATTTGCGTCATCACTCAATTTTTCTGAATTGAGAATATTTAATAATACAGGGAGTACATTCCGTGCCTTCCCATTCGTATTGTCAAATTGGAGTTGTTTCATGTCATCTACATTTGCAGATTTTAATTTATCTAATTCTTGATTGATTTGAGAACCTCGATACGACATCCAGAAAAAAGATGATAAGAAATAGGGATAGTCTTCATCTGTTACATGTTGGTTGGCTGAACTCACATATCCTCTTTTAGGGTTCAGAATATGGGGCTTTTGCCCATGGGGGATAGTGGCCTGCCAATCATAGATGGGATCATTCCCGTCCATAATAAGCATACCTTGTCCATCCCATTTTGCCGGTTGATTCCCTGAATGCCAAATGGCGATATTCCCATTCACATCTGCATATACAAAGTTTTGACCTGGGCAGGTATAGGTTTCTAAGGCATCTACAAATTGCACATAATTCTCAGCATGGTTCACCAAATACAATGACCGTAATTCGTTGGATGCATCATGAGCCAACCATCGTAAGGAACGCCCTTCTGCAGTTTGACGAACACCATGCCGAACTTGAGATTTCCCTAATGCAGGGGTCTGATTAAGGTGATCCCACACCACAGGTCCATGATGGGTATACGTTACCGTATCATAGAATGTGGGTTGTCCCTTAATTTTGATTTCTTCAATTACTTTTTGGGTTGGATGCCATTTATTTTTGTATCGATATTCAGATTGGGTGCTGTCTTTAAAGCTGATGTCATACCAGTCCATTACATCGTCATAGCCGTTAGTGGCACCCCAAGAAATATTGTCGTTGAATCCCAAAATAATACCGGGAGCACCGGGAATGGTTACGCCCATTACATTCAGATTTGGGCAGTTGAGATGCATCATATACCAAATGGATGGTAGATTTAGTCCTAAGTGGGGGTCATTCGATAAAATTGGATTGCCCGATTTACTACGCTTGCCACTAATGGCCCAGTTATTACTACCAATTGCCTCTGGTGGTTGCAGTAAAAATTGTGATGCATCCGCAGTGGATTGGTACAATTTTCGAGGGGATTTTAATTCAATAGGTTCAAAATTAAAGGGGGTATCTTTGGGAATAATAGGGTCATACTCTTTGGGGAAAACAGGAAAGAGTTCCTCTAATGTTTCCATGCCAAAGTCATTGGCGATTCGGGTATATGCTAAATCGGTACTTCTACCGGTGAGCATCCATGCCATAGACTTTAAGAGGATACAAGTTTTGAGGGGGGTCCATGCTTCAGGTGAATAATCTAAAATTTTGTATTCTAAAGGGTAATCTGTTGTTGAAAGAGAATTAATATAGGCATTGATTCCCGCCGTGAATGCCAAAAGATTGGGATATAATTCCTCATCTTCTATTAATGTTTCTAGTGTATTCTCTGCTCCATAAACCATGCCAATTCGTCGTTGAAATTGATCATATCCTTTTGCCCGTTCACCTACAATTTCACTGAGTCGTCCACTGGCGGCATGGGTTTGAAACTCCATTTGCCAAAGTCGGTCAAATGCCATTATATAGCCTTGAACAAAATATAAATCATGTTCATTCTCTGCAAAAATATGGGGGATTCTCAACGTATCCCATACCACTTGAACTGGCTCGGTAAGGGAGTCAAACACTAACTCACCAGTAGGCAATTCATCACTATTGAGTAAGGTGGCATAGCCAGTGTATGGGCTTAAGAATTTTCCTAAAGGCGGAATATTACCAATGGGGTTATTCAGTACAAAAATAAGGGAGATTAGTACAACAAGCCCACCTCCTGCTTTCATTAATGGATGCATTAGATGTTCGGTTGTTTTCGGACTGATCCCATATTTTGTTCTACTTGAGTAACATTGATTGCATGTCGAATAAAATTATCATCAGAGATAATTCCCTTTTGAAATAATGCCATGAGAGAATCATCCATGAGGACCATGCCGTCTTTGCTTCCACTTTTTATATAATTATCGAGTTGATGTACATTGTTTTCACGAATGAGGGCACGGATGGCTTGAGTCGCAATCATGACCTCACAGGCCAATGCACGTCCACCATCATTGGTAGGTACTAATTGTTGTGCAACCACTGCCAATAATGACATCGACATATTCATGCGAATGACCTCCTGTTTATCTGGCGGGAATGCATCAACCATTCTGGTGATTGCCCCAGCTGCAGTATTGGTGTGCATGGTGGCTAAAACCAAATGGCCCGTTTCAGCAATACTCAATGCGGCTCCCATAGATTCAGGGTCACGAAGTTCTCCCACCACTACCACATCAGGGTCTTGACGTAAGGCACTCTTTAGTCCAGATGCAAAAGAGTCTGTATCTACTCCAACTTCACGCTGGTTTACCTGTGCTTTACTGTGTGGGAATAAGTATTCAATTGGGTCTTCAATTGTAAGAACATGGCCTTCTAATTCTTGGGTGATTTTGTGCACCAAAGCTGCCATGGTTGTAGATTTACCACTTCCCGTCGCACCTGTAATGAGGATAAGTCCCTTTCGGCGTTTTGAAAGATCAACCACAGAATCTGGAAGTCCCAATTTATCTAAACCTGGAGGGTCAATAGGTAAGCGTCGATATGCAGCAGCAATATTGCCACGTTGACTAAATACATTTACCCTGAATCGACTCAATCCCGGAATACCAATGGAGTAGTCGATTTCTTCCCCATTATTGAATCGTTCTAATTGTTCGGCGCTCATTTTAGATTCAACCATTGATTTCACCACATCGGGCATTAATTTTTCATCACCCATGGAAATAAGTGCACCATTTTTCCGTACACGGGGTGGTGTGCCTACGGTAATGTGTAAGTCACTGCCATCTACTTCTACAATTTTTTTCAATAAATCTTCTAAAGTCATAATTTCCCCTATTTATTATTTATTAGTCAATTGATTTCGTTTAGATTTCGCCCAGAAATATGTTCCAATTCCAAAGAGAAGTTCAAATAAAATAAAGAGGCCTAAGTTAATCGCAATTCCACTGGCAAATCCGTAGCTATGGAGCCCCACACTGAGTAAGTTTACGCCAAACCATGCCAATGCTACGATGATATTATTTAATACCATGCCCAAGGCAAATCCAGGTGCTTTTACCATTCCTGAGAGTCGCATGTGAATCATCATTAAATGCCACATGCAAATGAGCATTGCTCCATTTTCCTTCGGATCCCATCCCCAGAAACGTCCCCATGATTGGTCCGCCCAAATTCCACCTAAGATAGTTCCAAATAAGGCAAAGAAAAGTGCCATGAGCGTTATGCCAAAAGTATTATTGTAAATTTCTTTTAGGCGATTGGTTCGTTCAGGATATAGTATTGCCATCCCCAAATAAATATGGCCCATAAATCCAGCCATGAGTGATGCACCATATCCAATGGTAATGGTGGTAACATGAGTGGCCAACCAGAAATTTGAATTGAGTACGGCCACCAACATCCCCATGGTATCGCCATCAACAGAGTATTTGAATCCAATATAATGGAAGATTGCCCCTGAAATTGCCCCAATAAAAATGCCTAATCCATCTTTACGAATATATTCTAAAATAACGGCACAGAGGTTGGCAATAAATGATACAAAAATGATAGACTCATAAAGGGTGGTAACGGGTGGGCGTTGCATAATGTACATCCGTAAACAGAGTCCACCTCCATGAAACAGAAATCCAATTATCAATGACGCATAGGCAACTTTTCTAAGAATTTTGGGTGCAGACATCCAGCTGAATCCCAACAATAAGAATGCCAAAATATAAAATGCCACACTGGTGTAAAACATATTAGCGTTGTTAAATCTGGTTTCTAATTTGAGCCGATGCGTATCTACAATGTTGCTGTAATTATTATTGAGCTCACTATAATAATTTGAGAGCGCAACATCCATGCCCAATGTATCGTCAGATAAACGTTTATTTAAGTACTCTAAAAAGTTGAATAAGAGATTGCGCTGATTATCAGTGAGGGCATGTTCGCTCTCAACCTCCCATGGAGATATCCATGCATCCTCTGGATTATCAGATGCAGGAGGGATTATTTTAAGATGCCACCACATATTCGCAAATTTTTGAAAATTGATATGAAGCTCTTTTAATTGGCTCTCAATGATTGATAATTCATCGTCAGATTTTTCATGTATTTGGATGAGCAATTCTTTTTGGTTTTCTAGCCCTTCCAATATTTCATGATAAGTATATGTATGGATGTTATCCCATTCTAATCCCAAACTCTGCACAACTTCTGGATTTCTTAGTTTAAAAACTTTTTGATTAAATCCATTATGAGGGTCAGCAAGGAGGTTGATGAGCCAGTCAATTGCAGATAAATCTTCTAATTTTAAAGAACGTTTTCCATAAATTGAGAGAAGCTGATTTCGTGCAAAGGAATCTAAAGGTTTGATTCTTCCGCCTTCTTGAACGGGGATATCTCTATAATCAAAGTCTCTTGAAAAAAGTGAGAATGATGACAGAATAATTAAAAAGAGTAGGGTTATTTTTTTCATGCCTTTTTCGCTCCTTTTGATGTGAGGAGTTTTGGCATTTGCATGAGAAGGTGAATCAGTAAACCGAAGCTCATTATAAGGCTGGAAATGTAAGGAAACAATCTACCATAATTTTTTACCACTGCCAAGATTGAGGTTTCACCACTTTCGCTCTGACTAAAGGAGGCTTGAAAAAAAGTATAACTTTCATGTCGTAATGGTTCATTCATTTTAATCATGACACGGCGAGGAATATTATTTTCGATGAGGTTAACCTGTGAACTGAAACTTTTAGGGATAGTGGTCCCTGGGTGAAGTACTCGTTTGAAATCCAGTAATTCAATGGCAAAGGGGAGGTAAATTCGCTCGCGTCTCAGCACAAGGGTAAATGATTCATCTTTAACTTGAAGCGTTTGCGGAATAGATTGACCTAAGAATAAACTATAAATTCCATCTGCATCCGAATTTGTATCTGAAATTTTAAATAGAACTCCAGAGCGATTCATCTCCGATTCTTTTTCATTTTCTTTCGGCATAAGTAGAAAGTTTTTTGCCAGTCCATGATAATAATCACCCTTGGGTTGTGTGCGTCGTACCGCCTCCGCATTGGGGTGAAATTGTATGACCTCAATAGAAAAGGGTAAATCAGGAGGATTTAGAACATTTCCGTTTGTAAGTATTTTTTCAGGGAGGGAAAATACATCATCATAATCGAGTTGAGTGGTATTAATAAATGCCAATTCTGATTGTTGTGAGTTGACAATAAAATTAGATTGACCGCCTTCATCTAAAACCATGTTTCCTTCAAAGCTAAACCATGCAGTAATACCGCCACCGATGAGGAGTAATAGCGCGCCAAGATGAACAATGATAATTCCTATTTTTTTAATTTTCCATAAGGTTTGTCTAAAAAGTAAAGATGTCATATTGAGGAACATAACTAACATGGTGAGTCGGCCACCGGGGACAGGAATTGGCCCAAACCATGCTAACCAATTTGAAAAATATTTTTGTTGGGCATAGTATAATCCCATGTCTCTTTGGGCGATAGTTCCCACGAATACCAAAATCATCATCCACATAATGGTGAAAACAAATATTTTAGGGTTTCCCAATTTTCTTATTATGCTTCTCATCGAACCGTATCCACGGTAAAGGATTTACAGAATTCTATAAATTGAGATTTTAATTGAGTTATACCCTCAGTAGAGGCACTTAGTTTTACAAAAATAGTATGGGTTTCAGTTTGAAAAATTGAGGCAAGAAAAGCAGTCTCATTATTTTCAGGATTAATAATAGTAAACCATTGAAATTGACCCAGTGGACTTTTCTCATTTTGAATATATTTATGAATATCTTCTTCGGTATGAGGGCCCAAATTGAGTTGACCTCTCCAACGATTAATATTGGGAGCCAGACCACCAGCAGTACCTCCCAGTTTTATGACGGATAAATCTCCAGTTCCATTAGAAAATGGTAGATCAAAACTTCCGATTCTCATAGAAGAACCTTTTGTAGGAATCCAGTTCGAAGGGACCGTCCATTTGTTAGAAGCTGGCGAAGTCGTTGGTTGGATAGAAATTTTTGGTACCGATTGTTTTTCTATACGGTAATGCCGAATATGACGATTATCATCGCAAGAGGTACAAATAAATAAAAGTAGAATTGGTAAAACTAAAAATGGTTGATTCACTAAATAATTCCGTGGATTATGAACCGATAATTTACGGTGTTTTACTCGGGGTTATGAATAATTTAAAGGAGGATTACTCGTATGAATCCCAGTGGATATCACGGGTAACGTATTGCACTTTTTTATCTGAAGGGCTTTTTATTTCGAGAAAGAATTCTGCGGTTTCCCCAGGTCTGAGTGCTGTATCAGTAATCACCCCCGATTGGTAAACTACTTGTGAGCCTTCAATAAATGTTGAATCTGATGAAATTAAATCTGTTTCACTGCCCCAAAGTTGATAAACAACTCTTACAAAATCGGCACGATGTAAACCGGTATTCGTTACGATTCCAGAATATAATCTGCTCTCAGCCATGAGCTTTTCATCTGCATCTCCATCAAACTCTATTTTTGCAGTGGCAGGAGCAATTTCTTTAATGGCCTCAACATTTCCTTTGTCGATTGTTAATTGCCCAATTTGAGTTTGGACAATCAGTTGATCCATATTTTCTTGGATAATAGTCCCTTGAATTAAGGTACCATTGGTTAAATTGATTTCATGATTTAGTTGCGGTACTTTTATCATTTTTAATACTTCAGTATTAAAACTTGGTGTGGATACGCGCATTTCATATTCGATTACCCGCGCATGTAAATCATTTAATTGATTTTGAATATCTTCAACCGTTTCTTTTAACGGATAAAATGGTTCTGCTGTCTCAAGGAAAGTAGGTGTTTCTTCTGCATTTTCAATGGACTCAATAGTCTCATCTGAATCGGGAGACACGTCCTTATTTTTCTTCGAGCATCCAGTCAATAAGAGAATGATAAATAGAAAGTTTAAATATTTAGAAACGCTCATTCGTCATCTCCATTTAGATCTTTTTGCATGGCTTCATAGGCTGCACTTCGTAGTTTTGCACGATATTTTTCGTATTGCCCCAATTCTTTAATCATGGATACAATTTCACTATAATAAATATAATTTGAAGAATGATAGAGTATTGCAATTACATCATCCACCACAGAAGGATCATCAAAACCGGCCAACGCCCGAATGGCTTTGATTCGTAATGTTTTGGGAAATCCGTCCGTTACTGCTATATCCATAAATACTGGTTTGATGGCAGGATTTTTATATTCACTTAAACTTTTGATGAGGGTATTCATGAGTGCATAATATTCATGTTTTCCCGTTTGATATGCTTCAAGTAGAGCGAATACCATTCGATCATCTTTTTGTTCGCCCAAAACATTTAATGCATATTCATTCACTTTATCACGATGAGTGGGGTCGCCTAACATTTCGATAAAAAAGTCAACGAGTTCTGGAGATTCTTTTCGTGCTAATATTTCAACCGCACGATTTCGGATGTGAACATCCATTTCAATGTTATTCGCAATATCCATTAGAATTGGAATCACCCTATCATCATTCATTCCACCAAGGGTGAGGGTCATAAGCTTGTTCATTCGTGCATGATTAGAACGGCTCACTTCATATAATTCCAATAGAGTAAAGATTTCATCTTCAGAACCATTTTCGCCAATGGCATTTACGATGGCTTCTCTAATCTCCATCACTTTCATTTCAGTATTCTTTAGCCCAATTACCATTGAGTCCGCAGAATCTTCCACTCCAAATTTTGTTAAAATATTTATAGATTGATGCATGAGGTCCATTTCAAGGAGACTTGCATTTTTTACCGAACTTTGTATGGCGGTAATAGTCATGGGATGGCGGCTTTCTGCCAATGTTCGTAATGCCTCTACTCTCACTTCTAAAGTTTGGTTTGGATCTTGGTAGATGTCAATGAGAATTTGAAGTGATTTTCGCTTTCCCTTTAAGTACATTAAGCGATGTTTTTCAACATCTTCAAGAGAGTATGGCGTTTGGCGAATGGCACATCCTGTTAAAAGTATGCCTGCCAAAAATATGATAAATATTTGTTTTATTGTGAATCTCATTAAAAATATAGTGGAAAATTAGTTGTGAATTTCATTTACTTTACAGTCCTAAATCAAGAGAATTCTGTAATTAATTCCATTTATTCTGTTGCCATCCGTTTTCATCAACGATCGTAACGGTAAAATGCTTGAGCCAATCCCCCATAAAAATAAGTGATTTCTCTTCTGAAGTTTCAATTTCAGTTTGATGATAATGGCCAATCAATATCACATCATAACCTTCATTCCACTTCTTATTTGCAAATTGTCGCATTTCATTTCTTATTTCAATGGATTTTTTATCGTGATGGTGATAGTGGCTACTGGTATTTGACACTTTTCGTGCCAATGCACATCCCCAATCTGGATGAAATAATTTGAACAAAATTATGGATAGTTTACTTCTAATAACTCGTTTCATGAAGCGGTATCCCACATCATTTTTTAGAAGTCCATCACCATGTGTTACTAATATTTTTTGGCCATTAATATCAAATTCTAAGTCACCATCATGAACAATGGCACCAAATTTTTGGGTGAAACTCCCAAAATCCCAGTAATCATGATTGCCTAAAATATAGTGTATTTTGATTCCTGATTTGTATAGATGTTCTAATCTATAAAGGATGTCATTAAATCCTTTAGGAACCACATATTTATAGTCAAACCAAAAATCAAAAAAATCACCACCTATTATAAGCGTACCCTGGGTAGATTCAATTTTATCAAAGAGCGAAAATAGTTTTTCACGACGAATCTGTTCAGCATCCGACGTTTCCATGGAAAAGTGATTGTCAGATATAAAATAAATGGGGAGCTCTAACACGCCGTAAAATTAGTGGGTTGTAGAGTTGAAATCATAGTTGAAAATCTTTCTTTTATTAACGAGGAACAATTCATAGGTTACACACCTCTCAAAAGATATGAATTCAGTTACAAAATTATTTATCATCATTTTGCTCTTTTCAACAGGAGCATTAGCCCAATTTGGTCAAAATATTGTTCAATATGAAGACTTTGATTGGAGCTATATTCAGTCACGTCATTTTGATATTTATTATGATGAGGATGGTCGAACTCATGCTGATTTTGTGGCGAAAGAGGCAGAATTAGCTTATAATCATATTTCTACTCACCTAAATTGGAAGTTGAAACATCGCGTTTCAATTATTGTTTATAATTCTCATAATGATTTTCAACAGACCAATGTTATTGGCGTATATATGCGGGAAGGAATTGGTGGCGTAACGGAGCTCTATAAAAATAGAGTGGTGATTCCATTTGACGGATCAAATATAGAGTTCAAACATGTGATACATCACGAATTGGTTCATGCCTTTATTAATGATTATATTTATGGAGGTAGCCTGAAAAATATGATTAGTAGTTCTATAAAAGTGGGGATTCCAGGTTGGATGAATGAGGGACTAGCCGAATATCTTGCCAGTGATTGGGATGCCAAATCAGATATGTGGGTTCGAGATTTAGCCATAAATGGTGGAGAATTTCCTGTTATTAGGATGCTTGATGGTTATTGGGCGTATCGAGGGGGACAATCAGTTTGGAAATTTATTACTGGAAAATGGGGAAATGAATCTATTGCTGAAATATTTTATCAAATTAAATCTAAGAATAGTGTTGAGAAGGGATTGAAAGAAGCGCTGGGGATAGATTTTAAGGGATTGAATGAGCAATGGCATGCTTATTTGAAGCAGGAATATTGGCCCGATATTACCAAACGGGATAATCTTCCTGATATTGCTCGCCAATTAACCGACCATGAAAAATGGGGGAATACTTATAATGTGGCTCCTGCAATTTCTCCTGATGGGAGTCGGATTGCAATTCTTTCTAATAAATCGGGCCCCATGGCATTTTACATGCTCTCTGCCATTGATGGAAAAATTATTAAAAAAATCCTTCAAGGGGAGCGAAGTGCTGAATATGAAGAATTACATATTTTAAAGCCTGGAATTACATGGTCGCCCGACAGTGAACAATTAGCATTTTCAGCCAAATCTGGTCATTCTGATGCATTATTCATTATGGATGCCACCACCTACAAAACTGATAAATATCGATTCGATATGGAAGGTATTTTTAGACCTTCATGGTCACCCAATGGAGACAAAATTGCCTTTGTGGGGAATAATGGCATTCAAGGTGATTTGTATTTATTTGATGTTGAAACTAAAGAAATTGAAAATTTGACTAATGATTGGTATTCTGAAGACCATGTTTCGTGGTCATCTAATGGAGAGAGTTTATATTTTATTTCAGACAGAGGAGAGGATTTAAGTTTGGGGCTGGGGCAAATTCCCCATCATTATAATGTGGATCAATCTGATATTTATTCATTAGATATTGAGTCATCCAGCATGAATCAATTGACCAATACCGCATGGAATGAGACCTATCCAACCGTATCTGGGGATGGAAGTTGTTTAGCATATATTTCTGATGAGAGTGGAATTTCTAATATTATGTTATTGGCGGATGATGAGTCAACGGCAATTACAAATGTGGCTACTGGCATCACTCAATTATCATGGAATGGCGATGATACTCAACTCATATTTACAGGATTCCATAAAAGTGGATATGATATTTTCACATTAGCGAATCCTAAGGAGAAGAAAAATGAGGGGATTGAAATCTCTTTTGCATCTTGGCGTGAAGCAGAAAGCAATGGTGGATTGTTAAGACGGAGTGAGGCCGGTGGGCGAAATCGCATTGATGATAATGAGTATATGAATTATGTTTTTGCTGGAATTGATGCCAATGAAAATATTACTGATACAGCAAAAGTAGAATTGGATGAAAATTTAACTCACGATGAGAGTGGACAGTATAAGACCAATACCTATCGAACCCGATTTACCTTAGACAATGCACAGGCAGTTTATTCAATGGATTCACGTTTTGGCTCACAGGGAATGGCATACTTTGTATTCTCAGATATTTTGGGTGATCATCAAATTTATATGGCGTCTGAAATGGAGGTTAGCCTTAAAAACTCTGATTACTATTTTCAATATCGGTATTTGAAGAATAAGATTGATTGGAATTTTGTTTTATATCATAATGCAGTAAGATATAATCCATCAGAATACGATAGTGAAAATAGTTCACAAGAATACTCAAGATATAGAATTTTAGGAACTAACATTTCAGGTACAAAACCATTTTCTCGATTTGTACGTCTTGAGGGAAGTTTGGATTTAAACTATTCTGAGTATGCAATTGTAACGGAGACTTATTCAACGTATAGTAGTGAGCTATTTGAAGATGTACAAAAATCCTTTAAGACCTTAATCCCCAGCATTCGATATGTATGGGATAATACCTTATGGTCACAAACCTATCCTATCGATGGAATGCGTACATATTTGAAATATAAAATGAGCCCCGAAATAAATCAGCGTTCGCTAGCATTTCATCGAATTACGGGAGATGTAAGAAAATATTTTCCAATTTCAAATGGCATTAGTTTTGCCACACGATTTTTTGCTGGCGCAAATTGGGGAAGTAACGCCCAAAACTTTAGAATGGGTGGCGTTCCCTGGTTGTTTTCCGAAGATGAAAATAGAATTCGCTCTAATGAAAATTTATCTGTTGAAGAACTATATTTCTCTGAATATTTAATGCCACTTCGGGGTTCACAGATTTCTGAACGTATTGGTAAAAATGCATTATTATTTAATGCTGAACTAAGACTTCCATTTTTACTCTATTACTTTCCCACCATCCGCTATTTTGGTCAAATTAATGGTGTATTATTTTTAGATGCTGGCGTTGTATGGAATAATGATGATGATGGGTATCCTGAATTTTGGAATGAAGAAAGTTGGGAAAGTGGTAATACAGGATGGCTCATGTCTTATGGGTTTGGTCCACGCTTTATCTTCTTAGGGATGCCATGGCAGCTAGACTATGCATGGAAGTATAATCCACATAAAGGCACTATTTCAGCGCGAAAATGGTACCTTTCCATTGGTTTAGATTACTAAGCTCCTCTAATAAATTGATTTTATGTGACTGTTATCACAAATTTGTGTATATAGATTGTACTTATCTTATACCCCGAGTGAATGAGATAAATATCTCAATGTGAATTATTGAAGAGGAATGGATATTATTAAGAACGTAACGTGCAATGTAATAAATAGAAAAACCGGTAAACTTAAATTAGTTAAGAGTTACTCAGATGGGTTGTTACATGGAGAATATCTATATTATTGGGACAATGGAAATATCCGTTTACGAGGGAAATATGAACATAGTCACCGTGTGGGAATCTGGCGAAACTTTAATAAATTTGGTGAAATTATTTTAGAAGAAATTTTCAAACCAGAAAAAATTCTTCATTTAACCCCAAATATTAGTTGTTCTCAGTTGGAGAAGCAACTGGTCGGTAGTGAACTTTCCCGCAGTTAGGGTTATCACATTTATACGCTTCCATTTCGGGGCGATCATCCTGATAAAATTCAACCACTGAATATATAGTTAATCCCGAAACCAATAAGATAGCACTCAAAATTAAGCCCCAAACAAGTTGGTTACGTTCATTCCCAGATGATTTACTTTCACAACAATGTTTATATTTTTTTTCGCTTCCGCATGGGCAAGCATCATTTCTATTTATTTTCATAGCCAAAATTACGTTAAAGATATAGTTTTAGAGAAATAAAAAAGGGGTTCATTTTCATGAACCCCTTTTTTAATAATCATAAGATTAAGCTTATTTTACAAGCATCAACTTTTGAGTACTTGTGTAGCTACCAGCAGTCATGCGTACGAAGTAAGCACCACTTGCTTGGTCAGCAGCATTCCATGAGATATGGTTTGCGCCACTAGGCTGAACATCATTTACAAGTTCAGTTACTAAACGACCCAATGCATCATAAACAGAAATGTTAACTTGACTTTCAGAAGAAAGTTCGTAGTTAATAGTTGTTGATGGATTGAATGGGTTTGGATAGCTAGTGTTCAATGCAGTCTTTGCAGGAAGTAAATCACTTGCATTAACATTCATTGATACTGCGATAGTTTCAAGTTTGGCACCGTTTTGGCCAGCAAGAATAACATTTGAAAAATCAACAGCGCTAACGCCAGTGAAATCTTCAGCTGGAGCAAAGTCAAATGCGATAAGTGATGATACATCACTTGCGTTTAATTTTGCACCAGTCATGCTAAACATAAGACCGCGAACAGTTCCGTCATCTTTTTGAGAATATTCAAAAGTAAAATCATCCAAATTAGATTCAGCACCATTAAGGTTCAATTCAGACGGATTATACTTTAAATCGAATTGGATGCCATAAACATCCTTATCAGATTCTACAACAAGATCAACTTTACCTTTTGAAGATACAAGTGCTGCCTTTTCCATACTAACTTTTGCAGTTCCAGCAAAAATCATACTTGCAGACAGTGCGAGGATCATTAATTTGGTTTTCATTTTACTTTCTCCTTTTGTTCTATTACAATACTTACAATTCAGAAACCTGTTTCAGTGAAAGGTTAACTATTAAATTAACACTCTCGTTCTTCTCAGGCCTAAGTAACTTACAACTTTATTTCATTAAATACAATACTTGTACATATTGTAACAATTAGCGGTCTATCTCTTCTCAC
>JACKQG010000020.1_pt1 | contig 191366 bp, 140 predicted proteins | sample 8237621 | NCBI WGS metagenome assembly JACKQG01 (sample SAMN15677084, study PRJNA649215) | marine metagenome | biome: marine; feature: Black Sea; material: saline water; isolation source: suspended particulate matter (SPM) from the Black Sea western gyre | collected 2013-06-09/2013-06-10...
ACATCCAATGAGTACGGAGTCGATAGAACTACGACGACTCGATTCCGGCGCAGCGAAAGGAGCTTAACCGCCAAATACTAAACTTATCAGCCACCGCAACATCATAACGATAAAGCCAACCGCCCCCGCCGTGTAAACGATCGACGCGACTACAATCAACAGCCGCGTGGCAACCGAGTAGTTCGTCTTCCAATAGACCGGAATTCCAAGTAGCCCAACGTGCAACAGCAACACGACGATCACCCACGGTCGATCCAGCAGCTGCTTCAGCTTCTCTTTGGACGCGTTTGGTGGCTGATTCGCAGTCGCCCCACCACAATGCTGACACGTCGCGGCAGTCGCTGCCAACTCGGCACCGCAGTCCGAACAAATGATCGTCGTAACATTGACCGTGTTCATCGACATCTTCCCGGAGCCTACTCTTTGGCTTGACCGTTTCCTTCTCGTTGCCGGACGCGATCCAACTGAGCTTGCAGCGACGCGTGCTCGGCGGTGTGTTTGGCGCGAATCTGACTGTAGTAAAAGAAGCTGCTCACCATATCCGCGAACGCCAGCAGCAACATCCACACGACCAGCGACAGGACAATAAACCATAAGATGGCTGTCATGAGCGGGTCGGTCACAGCAAGACCAACGACGACCGTGATTCCCACAACACCGATCATCGCGCTAGCCTGCATCCGCCGCCGAAACTGCCGTCGCCGAAAATCAAGCGCGCCTTCGTCAAGCTGTTCATTTTGCGAACGGCCCCATGCCCGCATGTGGACCAAAAGCAAAATGCCAGACGCGCCAAGGAGAAACGCCGCGAATACGAGATGGGGCCACATAGTCGTCCGCCGTCGGTCGCTGGTTACTCGCGAGTTTGTTCGACGCCCTTGAGCCACTCCAGCATAACCCATCCGACTTTAGCAAGAGACAGCGCCGAACACTTGTCGGGCGTGTCGGCTTCCGTATGCCAATAGCTCGCGGCGCGCGGGCGCGGATAGTCGAAGTCAATGACGTCGCATGTTGGGATGCGAGCGATCGTGTTTAGTGCTAGATGATCGTCATTGATTTCATAACCCGGCCGCCGGATGAACTCGCGCACCCCGAGCCGATTCGCCGTGTTCCAAATCCCGTTCACGATGGAACGAGCGTGAAACAGGCTATTGCGTTCCTGATAGAACTCCAAATGAGCGTCGCCAACCATATCGAGCAGGACTCCCGCGCGATAGCGATGCGTTGGCGGAGCGGCTACGTACTGGCGAGCAAAGTGTTCCGATCCGAGGAAGTACTTATCGCGATCGGCGTCGAAGATAAACTCCTCGGCATCGAACAGCACAAAATCGACTCCGTAAGGACCTTCCAACGCGGGCATATGTCGACCAAGTTCCATCAACAAGGCAACACCACTGGCCCCATCGTTTGCACCGACGAATCTGCCGCGGGGATTTCTGCGGTCTTGATCAGGATACGGTCGCGTATCGTAGTGAGCACAAAGCAACACTCGCTGCGTCCGATCCGGGTGCCATTGGATGATCATATTCGCCATCGTCACAGCCGATCCGTCTTCCGGATGCCGTGTGTCAAACGGTTGCAACGCGACCTTCGCGCCCAGATTTCCAAAGTGCTTCGTGAGAAACTCTTGTTGCTTGAGCATTCCAGGCGAGCCACTCGGACGAGGCCCGATATCGCAGATTTTCTCAAGATATTGAAACGCCTGAGTCCCATCGAAAGGAATGGTTTCAAGCTTAATCGGCCTGCCGCGCTGGACTTCATTTTCCGCGTCACCGCGATTATTGAAGACTGCAAGATACGTAACCAGTACGAGAACCATCGCGGCGGCGGCGAGGAAAATCGTTTGGCCGTCTGGTTTTCGCATCACAATCTCCTACGGGGGCGAAGCCGCAACAAAGTAGGATGGAGTACGACTCCGTCCCGCAAACTTCGCCGAAACAGCTTGCAGCCGCATTCTAGGCCAATCGGATCGGTGCGGGAAGGGAAACCGTCCGGTGCCTGTGTCTCAGGACACCGAGCGATGTATTCATCTGGCGTCGAAGCGGCAGAGACGCCAAAATGCATTATCGACAAGCCCCTATCGAGAACGTCGAATGCGATTAACTCTGATCATTCTACTACTCATCATTAGCAACCGCGGTACGCCTGCCGCTGCGCAAGATGCACCACCGACCGCCGGAGAGATCGACGCTTGGGTCGTCGAGCTAGGTGCAGAGCGTTTCACGAAACGCGATGCGGCGACAAAGAAGTTGATTGAAAGCGGCATCGCGGCGATCGAGCCGCTGATGAAGGGCATCGCATTGCATGGTCTGGAAGTTACCACACGAGGCATCTATGTACTGCAGCAGTTGGCCGTGGCGGGAGACGAAGCGACCGAATCGAAGGCGCGGGAGTCGCTTGAACAGCTTGCGGCAGCACGCGTGACGGCGGCAGCACGACACGCCCGAGACGCCTTAGACAAGCTCGATGCCCTTCGACAGCAACGCGCGCTCGACAAGCTACAGCAGCTGGGTGCCGTCGTTGCACGCAACCACCAAGAGCTTTCGTCGACGATGGGACCACTATTTGCGATCGAGATCCACGGTGATTGGCGAGGAACGACGGACGACTTGCGATGGCTCAAGTATTTACATGACGTACAACAAATTTCGTTTATCGGTCCAAAGGTCAATGATGAATGGTTGCCCCACCTCGCCGGTATGCCAAACATGCTGCTAGTAAAAATCAAACGAGCCAACATCACCGAAGCGGGACTAGCCCCGCTGAAGACGTTAGCGCGACTTGAGTTCATACGATTGATGTACATGGATATCGGCGATGACGCCATCGTTCACCTGGCTCGATGTCAACATGCGGCGAGAATCGACCTCTTCGGAACAAAAATAACTCGCGATGGAGAAGCCAAGCTGCGCGAGTCGCTCGGCGCTCGAGTCGAGCTGAAACGCGGCGCGTTTCTTGGAATTGCGCCGACGCAGATCGACAACGCAACATGGGAGATCGGGCTCGTAACGCCCGGCACTGCAGCCGACAAAGCAGGACTGCGAGTCGGTGATTTAGTTGTTACCTACGACACGAAAAAAGTTGGTGACTTCCTGTCGTTAAACGCGATGATCGCCGAACACGACGCCGGACAGGTCGTCGATGTGACGCTTCGTCGAAACGGCGAGATCATCGAACGACGGATCAAGCTTGGCGAGTGGGACTAGCGTTTTGTCAATGCTGCGAGGCGACCCAAGAACAGCTGCGGCGACTTCATTCGCCCTCGTCTTCGCGAAGTCGCCGAAAGAGACGGCGAACGTCAACCGCTCCGCCGATCGTGACAATCACTGCCATGAGCGCAAAGCAGCCGATTGAAAGTAGCAAGACGACTTTCCAGAGCAACATCCACGACATTAGGCCACTCCTTCCGATGAGTTTGCCGGCTCACGATTCGGGGAATCTGGAAACAGTAGCGAGACCACGACGAAAACGACGAGCGTGAAGCAGATTGTTCCCAGGCCAACACGCGCTGTCGTTAGAAACTCGGCCGACGCTGCCGCAGAAACGTCTCGACCGAGAGCGGCTAACATCAATCTCGCAACGGGCTCGCGAATCGGCCCTAGCCCAACAATGGCGGAACAACCAGCGATCAGCGCACAAAATGCGCCTGTCGAACTGGCCCGCTTCCAATACAATCCGCCCGCCAACAGGGCAAACGCACCCGTGAAGTAGATCGCTCCAGTAATCGCCATGTAGTCCCAGATGTCGTCGCCTCCGTTGTAGAACAGCCCCCACATCCATATATAAATGCCGATGACAACAATCGAAATGCGGGTAAATAAGACTCGGGTTTTTGTACCAAGTGGTTTCGGCGAAAGTGGCGCGATAACATCCTGAACGATCACGCTGCTCCAGCAAAGCAAGTAGCTGTCGTGCGTCGACATGAACGCTGCGATCATCGCGGCGGATACGATTCCGATCACTCCCGCTGGCAAGAGCCGCCCAACAAATAGAGGCATCGCGTACAACGCATTGGCTGGCTCGGTGTCGTCAGGTAACGGCTCGCTCCCAACGCCAAACGCCGTCGCGAGTGTTGGCTCGTACTGAACAAAGAACACTAAAGCACAGATGCCCCAGAAGTAAGGAACCAGAAACCGGATGGTGAACGAAATCGACGACCAACGAAAGCCTCGCTTGACAGCTGCCGTACTCTCCATCGCTAGCGCGCGAGCTACGGCCGTCGGCCAGAGAGCGCATCCGACGATGCCGAGAAACGCCATCCACAGAACGTACTCGACGCCGAAGTGCCCTTCGGAGACGAACGGATCGAATCCCCCCTTTCCCATCGTCGCTTCAACGGTCTCGAAGATGTTCTCCCAACCGAGCTTTGCAACAGCGAGCCACGTCGCCAGCAAAAGTCCGAAGGCCAAGACGACAAACTGAATGTAGTCCGTCACGATTACCGAGATCATGCCACCGAGTACGGTATAGGTGAGTACCAGTGCTAATAAAGCGGTCATCACCATCGGCAAGGCAATTCCCTCGTTGGACAAGCCCGTTACGCCTACGATGAACATCGACCCAACCTTGAGAAACAAGCCCATGTTCAAAATGCCGCCGCCTGCCAATATGATCCCGCCGAGGATCTGAGTTCGCTTGCCGTAGCGGCGTCCGTAGTACTCGGGAATCGTCAGCACGCCTGCTTCTCGCAGCGGCGCGACAATGAAACCTGTGACTCCAATCGCGAAAGTCACGATCCCCGCGAGTATCGCGATGTGAAACGCGGCAAAGCCTCCCTTGAATCCCTTTTCCGCCGAATACATCACCGTGACCAAACCCAGTTCCGTCCCGGTCATCGATGCCACGCCGAGCCACACGCCGACACTTTGCCCCGCGGCAATATAAGACGACATGCTGGTCGCATATCGCTTCACCACCAATCCGATCGCTAGCGACATCAGTAGGTAAGCACCGACGATACACCAATCCATCGATGTGAAGTTCGTTTTGGTCGCGGCTGCGGAAACGAGTTCGTTCATAAGAAAATGATCTGTTAACCCGTAGCGGTTGATCGCGGTTTGACAAGTGGCAAACGACGACGCTGGAAAGATAAGAAGGCATTGGAGGGAACAACGATGATCATGTCAACGACTTATCTGCTGTATCTCGCCATCAGTGCGGCGATCACGATTTGGGTGGCCAGAACGTTGCACGACCGAGGACGCATCTTTCTGGTCGACTGTACGAAGGGGAATGAGAAACTTGCAGATTCCATCAACGACCTGCTCGTGGTTGGTTTTTACTTGGTGAATTTCGGCTACGTGACCCTTGCGTTGAAGTACGGCACGAAGCCGACAGACATCGTTGAAGGCATCGAGTTTCTATCGACGAAGGTCGGACTCGTGCTTCTGATTCTCGGAGTAATGCATTTCTTCAACATCTTCATCTTCACCCGCATGGGTCGAAAGAAGCCACCGCGTCGCGTTGAAGGCGGAAGTCCGTTCGCTCCTCTTACGGACCGAGCAAGCGGGCAGATGTTTTCGCCACCGTAGACGTCGAATAACAGTAGCCATCACTCTCCGAGTGATGAGCGCTCGTCGCTCGGAGAGTGACGACCACAATCAAGATCCTTCATCGCAACACAGAAACAATAAGGAGACAAATCATGTTCGACGCCATTACCATCATGCCCGCTACTCATCTCTTCTACGTCACCATCGGCATCGCTTTAACCGTTTGGGTTGGTAGAACGCTTCGCATCCACGGACGAGTGTTCCTCGCCAAAGGCTGCAAAGGGAACGAAGAACTCGCTGATTCGCTCAGCCATCTCCTGTCGGTCGGTTTCTATTTGCTGCACATCGGCTGCATCTTGCTCACACTGAAGATGGGTGGTTATGCGATCGATCTGGTCGAAGCCATCGAGCTACTCAGCACCAAGACGGGCATGGTCTTAGTTGTCCTAGCCATCTCGCACTTCGCTCACATCGCGTTGTATGCAAGGATTCACGGGAAGCCTCGATACGCAAACGCTCCCACAGGATTCGAGCGAGCAACAACGGCCGAGATCCTATAGCCCTAACAATCCGATGATCAGACGAGCCCGGTGATTCAGCGCCGGGCTTAGTCGTTTCTTGACATCGACGAGCCATTGGCGTCGCAGAAACGGACCACCTATACTCAGACGCGGCCACTTCACACAAAGATGGCAAGTCAAAGAAACACGCCGGCCTCGGAGTCACACCATGAAACCACTCACACTTCTGCTCCTAACGACTGTTGCTACGTGTACGTTCCTGTCTAACCTACGAGCCGAAGAGGACGGCAAGCTGCGGATCATCGCCTTCGGTGCGCATCCCGATGACTGTGAGTTCAAGATGGCGGGAACGGCCGTCAAATGGGCGCAGCAAGGTCACCATGTCAAGTTAGTTTCGGTCACCAACGGAGACATCGGCCACTGGCGAATGGCGGGCGGACCGCTTGCAAAGCGACGGACTGCGGAGGTTCATGAAGCAGCGAGGCGCATTGGCACAACGGCCGAAGTACTCGACATTCACGACGGCGAACTGCTACCAACGCTCGACAACCGCCAGAAGATCACGCGACTGATTCGCGAATGGAATGCCGACATCGTGATCGCGCATCGCCCGAACGACTATCATCCCGATCATCGCTACACGGGAATTTTGATCCAAGATTCAGCCTATATGGTCGCCGTTCCCTTCTTTTGCCCGGACGTTCCGCCACTGAAGAGCAATCCTGTCTTCATGTACTACTCAGACGGTTTTCAAAAGCCGAATCCGTTTCATCCCGACGTGATTGTTGCGATTGATGATGTCTTCGAGAAGAAGATGGACGCCGTGGATGCGTTGGTCTCGCAAGTCTACGAAGGCGGAGCACTAGGTTCCGAAGAGACATTGCGCCAACGCCACGCCGACAATCCGATTGCCCGTCGCGAATGGGCCACCGCAAGCTGGCAGAGGCGACAAGGTAGAATCGCAGACAAGTATCGCGAAGCCTTGATCGAATGGTACGGCGATGAAGCTGGCAAAGCGGTCAAGTACGCTGAAGCATTCGAAGTCTGCGAGTACGGACGCCGACCGACTCACGAAGAGTTGAAGAAATTGTTTCCGTTCTTTAGCGAATGACGCAGCGCGGGCGACACAAAAGATAGGCCCTGGAACCAAATTACTCAGATTCCAGGGCCCCGTCGCTTACAACAAGTTCACGACTCGATCCGCCAAACCCTTCTCGCCAAGTACGACGTTCAGGTTGCCGGTCGATGCGATCTTTTCCAGAACCTCCAGCTCGCGCAATCGCATGAGCGTCGGGTTGCTGTCCAGGACCTTGGCCGTGTTGGCTTGACTGCGCATGGCAGCCGTTTCCTCACGACGCACGATCAAGTTGGCCTCGGCAGCCTTCTTGGCTTCCGTCACCTTGTTCATCAAGTCCTTCATGTCGCCCGGTAGGATCACATCGCGGATTCCGATCGAGACAACTTCCAGACCCAAATGCGTCGCGCGGTCGCGAACCATCTTCTCCAGCTCACGAGCCACTTCATCCTTGGCTGCCAAAAACGAATCCAGCTCGCTCGCACCGACAACAGCTCGCAATGCCAACTGCACATCGCGGTACAGCGCCTGTTGCGCGCCTTCGGACACCGTGACCGCTTGTCGAGCATCGACGATGCGAAAGGTTACGACCGCGTTCATACGCAGCGTCACCTTGTCGGCCGTCATGATCTCTTGACCACCGACGTCCAACATCGTCTCACGCATATCGACCTCAACAACCTTGGCCACAGCAACGTCACGCCAGAACGCGTACAAGCCCGGCGACAGCGTGTCGATGTACTTGCCGTCCTGAAACAAGACGCCAACGTGTTCTCGCTCAATTCGGCAGATCTCAAGCAAGCGAGCCGCATGCGCCGATTTTGCCATCACCGAAAGCTCGGCGTGCTGGAAACGCACTTGGCGCGCGTCGAGAATCTCGACGCGCACGTCACGCGTGTTCTTCCAGTAGGCGTACAGACCAGGTGACAGAACGACGCTGAATCGACCATCGATCCAGACCAATGCTCGCTCGTGATCCTTCAGGTCAAGCACCTCTGCGCGCTCGGCGAGCGCACCTGACTTGACGATCGTGTCGAGCTTGTCGTGAACCAACCACGGGTCACGCTGCGAAACGATGCGCACTCGCACCTTGTACAGCGGATCGAACAACCAGTGTCGGCCTTCCGTTAGCAAGCCCTTGAACTCTCGGTCGCGGAACAGCAGACCGATCTCGTCGCTGCGGATCTTGATTCGCCTAAATAGGATCATCTTCTCCTCCAAAGTAGCCATCACTCTCCGAGTGATGAGCGCTGTAAATTGTCGTTCTAAAACTCTAAGTCGTTTCGATCTCGAAGCTGCTCTACGCGTCATCGTTTGCCGTAACAATCAACCGTTGTTTGTCCTCAACTCGAACGGGCTCATCACTCGGAGAGCGATGGCTACGACGCCTTCGGCCGGCGAAACGTACTTCGAGTCACGTTTGTGAACGCGGAGTGTCGCTTGAGTGATTGATTTGCTTTGCAGGCTGGTACGTGATCAATGCGTTTGTTGACAAGCCAAACTCATCAATCCTCACATCTCCCAATCGCATCGTCCTACAAAACTCATCCAACACCGCTACGCACTACAAGGCTTTCGCTTACGCTGCTGCGATTTGACTCTCGCGGACAGTCGCTCGATGTCTTACACCAGCCAATTGGCCGATGATCAAATCACCTCACGTCGCCGGAGCTGGCAAACAGCAGCCGACTCATCAATACGCTCGCCGTCCTCCAGCTTCCTGTTGCGTTTTCCAACGCTGGTCGGAGACAGGTTTTGAGCCTGTTTTTGGTACGGGAATCGAACCCGTGACAGCCAGATTAGTGGTCTGGTGCTCTAACCTCTGAGCTAACCGTGGTGGATCACAATGCCTTTGTCATAATCATCACAGAACACACATCACCAACTGGTCAATCGCGACACGCGGCGAATGAGCTGCTAGTCCCAGCACTTCTAACCCTTGCTTAAAACTTCATACAAAGAGACGCCGGTGGGAGTCGAACCCACTTGAAGCTGCTTTGCAGGCAGCCGCCTTACCGTCTGGCTCCAGCGTCATACGAAGGATGAACAGAATGTTTCAGCCTTCCACCTTCATACTTCAACCTTCTCCAGCACCCCACCGAGGAATCGAACCCCGTCTGACAGATTCGAAGTCTGCCGTGCCGTCCATCACACTCGTAGGGCAAAATGGCGGAGTGACTAGAGCCGAGTGACTAGAGCCGGAGCATGCTTCCGGCTCTTGACGCTTCCCACTCGACTCTCGACCTTCAAAAGCAGGAGTGCAAGGATTCGAACCCTGTCTGGCAGTTTTGGAGGCTGCCTGCTCTCCCAGGAGCACACTCCTATAAGGAAGGAGGAAGTGAGACGGCTGAAGGGTGAATTACCATTCTGCCATTCTCATCCTTCATCCTTCCGACTTCATCCTTTCAGCTCCGCGTTCCAGTACGCTTCGCTGAGAAACTTCGTCCAACTTTTGATCGGTACGCTGTCTGTTGCGTATACCGGCTTCCAAGTCGGACGTACCGGTTGCTTCCGCAGCCGGATGCGTGCTTGCTCGGGCGTGCGATCCGCCTTGCGGTGGTTGCACGCTAGACACGCCAGCACACAGTTGTCCCACGTCGACTGGCCGCCGTGGGCTCGCGGAACTACGTGATCAATCGTCAACTCGTCCGTGCCCGGTTGCACTCCACAGTACACACACGTGAACTTGTCACGCTTGAAAATGTTCCGGCGGCTGAAGGCGACTTGCGCCGACGGCACCGCGTCATATTCCGTCAGCGTCACAACTTCCGGAACACGAATCTGTCGCGATACGCCTTGGACGAACGCGTCGTCATCCGTCGGACGAAGTTGCGCCCAATCGCCCCAGTCGTACGTCTGGTAGTCACGCGGGTCGACCGCACGAGCCGTACCGCGATACAACTTGACCAAAGCGCGTGCTACCGTCGCGATGTGGACAGCTTGCCAGTTGCGGTTCAGCACCAGCGTCGGGCGTTGCAATACGTGCGTCATGGCCTTTGCGTTCCGCTCCTTTACTTGGTCATTGTGATTTGGAAATTGGAATTTACATTAAGGGTGTCCGGGGGGAGTTGAACCCACCACCTCGACTTTCACAAAGTCGCGTGCGAAGCCGCTACACTACGAACACCATATTGAACATCGAACGCTGGACGTCGAACTTCCAACATCGAAGTAATTCAGCATTCGACGTTGGAAGTTCGATGTTCAACGTTCACAGCGCCCCGACCAGGATTCGAACCCGGAACTTCTCGTTAGAAGCGAGAGATGATTATCCATTTCACCATCGAGGCATCTTCGTGGCGACGAGCATCTTGCTTGTCGATTCGCAAGCTGGAAGCTTACGCCACATAGCGGAAGGCATGGGATTCGAACCCACATCTCCTGACGGAGGCACTCATTAGCAGTGAGGCCCGGCGAACCGTATCCGGCTACCTTCCGAGTTTGGAGAAGTCAGAGTTCGGTAGTCAGATTCTGTTGCTGACCGCTGACTCCTGACTTCTTTTCTTCAAGTGGCGGGCATGGGGGTCGCACCCATCCGTCCAGGCTTATGAGGCCCGGTTGAGCACTGGCTCGCCCGCGATGTTTCTTGAGAGGTCAGGGATCAGAAGTCAGATTCTCTAACTGACCTCTGACTTCCGATCTCTGACGTCTTTCTTCCCAGTGGCGCGGACGGGAATCGAACCCGCGTCGGCGAGATTGAAAGTCTCGCTGCAAAACCAACATCGCACCGCGTCAAATGTTTTCAGCATCACAGTGGGTTGTGAAGGAATCGAACCTCTCGTCGCCACCTCACAGTTTTCTGACAACGGGGCTACAACCCGCCGCGAGGAGCACAACCCGTTGGCACATGACCAAATGCGAATGGCCAGTGATCAACAAGTAGCACGGGTGGGAGTCGAACCCACAAACAACATCACGAAGGTTTGAACTTCGTCGCTTTGCCAGTTTGCGTACCGCGCCGAATTTGAAGGTTGAAGGAGGAAGGCAGAAGGAAGAAACGCCTCTATCATTCATCCTTCTAACTTCAAACTTCTTCCTTCTCAGAAGCGTCCCCGGTGGGATTTGAACCCACGACCTCCACCGTGACAGGGTGGCGAGCACTCCAGACTGCTCTACGAGGACAGGAACGAAGGTGGAAGGATGAGGGATGAAATTGATTGGGCTTCTTCATCCTTCGGCCTTCATACTTCATCCCTCAATGAGTAGCTCGAGTGGGATTCGAACCCACAGCATCTCTGGTTCTAAGCCAAAGTGGTCTGCCAATTGCCTACCGAGCCGTATATGCCGTCAGTGCCCAGAGCAGGAGTCGAACCTGCAATCATCTGGGTTTAAGCCAGACCGCTCTGCCGGGTTGGCGTACCTGGGCATCCGTCGCCATCACACTCCGAAGGACGAGCACCTGTCGTTAAGGGCTCGTCTCTTGGAAAGTGACGGCTACTTAAGTAGTCCTGGAGGGACTCGAACCCCCGATCGTCTCCTTGTAAGAGAGCTGCCGTTGCCGCTGGGCCACAGGACTGAAATAGTTTTCAGTTGATAGTGTTCAGTATTCAGTCAGCTTGTACTGAACACTGAAAACTCGAAACTGAACACTTACTTCAAGCGGAAGCCGTGAGACTCGAACTCACAAGCGGTTGTTGCCGCCACCTGTTTTCAAGACAGGGCCCTCATCCAGCCGGATGACTTCCGTATGTCGTCATGGCACACCACGACGCACGCTCCTCTCAGTTCGTTAAGAGTCCACCTAACGGAGTGAGGCGACTACACTAGCTCGGGGAGAAGGACTCGAACCTTCACCTCCTGCTTCAAAGGCAGGCCGCCTAGCCATTAGCAGATCCCCGATCGAAGAGAGTGCCCTGCGGGAGTCGAACCCGCCTCGCCAGGTTGGAAGCCTGGAACCTTTGCCGCTCGGCCAAGGGCACATTTCAATAACAAGCTGCGGTGGAAGGACTCGAACCTTCAATCGTTGGCTTAACAGGCCACCGCCTTACCGTTTGGCCACACCGCAGTAGATGAATCAGTCACGATGGTCGGATTTGAACCGACGGTCCCCAGTTCCCGAAACTGGTGCGATGCCAGACTTCGCCACATCGTGAGACCAGAGCGCCCAGCGGGAGTTGAACCCGCACTTCCGCCATGGCAAGGCAGTAGGCTACCGCCGACCAACCTTCGGTCGGTGCCCGCATGGGCGTTTGGTGCTGAACCGAATTGTCAAAGATCAGAATAGCCATCACTCTCCGAGTGATGAGCCCACCCCCCAATCGCTCGGCTGCCAATGAAGTCGGCTTGCAATTTAGCCATTAGCACTTCAACGGGCTGATCACTCGGAGCGTGATTGCTACTTTCAAGAGCACCGGGTGGGACTCGAACCCACGTAACCGCTTTACGGGAGCGGTGTCTTGGCCGCTAGACGACCAGTGCTTGCTTCGTTTTCAGCAATCAGTGTTCAGTTTTCAGTCTCTTTGGCTGAACACCAAAAACTTCTTACTGAAAACTTCGACTCAGTGGGGCCGGAGGGATTCGAACCCACGCCGTGCGGTTTAAAAGACCGCTGTGCGACCACTACACCACAACCCCAGATTGATGTGGGGCTGCGTTTGAATCGTTGCCGGACAGTCATTTCCTCTGGCTCCTGAATTCTGTTCTCAGACGTCTTCCGCGAGTGGATCGGGAGGCGCTCGAATCCTCGTCTGCAGCTCTTCAGACTGCCGCTAAACCTTCTCAGCTACCGATCCGTAATTGCGCACGTTGAGCGCAAGATTCGTCACTCTCTGTTTTGCATTGGGGATTGTCGCGTTGCCCGCGCTTCGACCAGGCGCATGAAAAAAGGCCTGATGTCTTTGTGACACTAGGCCTTTGGTTGCCTTACCCTAAGGGGCGAGTGTCACATGCGCAGCGCGAGTGGACTTTGTTCATTATCCACACTGATATTCCTACCCGCGTTGTATGTTGAGCTTATGAGACTCGACTGTAAAAACATCATCTGTTGAATCCTCCGACGAACAAGACGCGCTCGTCGCATCTTTTATTTCCTTCGTACAGAGAAATAGACGAACTTCTTCCTAGATGGTTCGCGATTCGTCGAAAAGAAAGTTTGTTTAATCGAGTTCGTCTATTAGACGATTCCACAACTCGCGTTCATGACGGGGCTCAACAAGAGGGAGCAGCCGACGGCAACATCGCTCAAGCTTGGCATAGAACTGTTGATCTTGTTCAGCTCGTTGCAACATCACACGCAATTCGCTTGCATCGCCAACTTCGAAATAACCAGGATAGTCGTCACCGAGCAAACCGATCGATCCAGAAATTCGTGATGCAATGATTGGTGTGCCAGCTGCGACCGCTTCGGAGACAACATTAGCACCGCCTTCGAGTCGCGAACTCAACACCAACAAGCGCGCCCGAGCGAGTCTTCGCTTCGTCTGCGACGGAGACAACTCGCCGATCCATTGATAACGTGAGTTGCGATCCATCTCGTCACGCGCCCGCTGGGCCATCGATTTGCTGAGTGCAGCGCCGATGTGTACGATGCGGATGCGAGACGACTCAGGCAAACCTCTCGCCGCAATCGCCGTTCGAAACGGATCTTTCACTGGTCGCAAGTGCCCTACAACCGCGATCTCAAACACGGAACTCAATGGAGTCGGTGGCTTGGACAATCCGGTCGCGGATTGTTGAATGACTCGAGCCTTCGCTTGAAGCGGCTTTGGCAACGCAATCACACCTGCTGGCTGCAACAATACCAGACGGTCGGCCAGTTCAAGAGACTGCTGAGCCACACGGCTCGTCTTGATGTCACGATAGAGGTCCGTCCCCGTTAACGTGAGAAGCAGCGGGGCCTCCGAGCGCGCCTCGTGAAATCGGCGGACGGATTGCGCGCTACGCCTGGCGTGCAGAGCGATCATCAAATCGCACGGTTGCTGAACGAAGGACTCCGCCAAGGCAACTCGATGTCCCAAGTCGCGCAGCAAACTGGCCCACCGTAGCGCGGTGATGCGGTTGCCCTTGCGAGATCGCGGTGGCGCGGGAGTAACAATCAGAATCCGCATGCACTCGCTTTTTAGCCAAACAGCTCGAGAACTGGCTTGCCTCCGTCGACAATCGGAACGGGACGGCGCTGCGCGTCAATGATGCGGGCTTCCGGATCGATGCCGAGCGCGTGATAGATCGTCGCGGCAAGGTCTTCGGGCGAGACTGGATTGCTGACCGCGTAAGCCGCATCCTTGTCGGTCTCGCCATAAATCATGCCACCACGGATTCCCGCGCCGGCCAGAACAGCCGGAAACAGCGTACTCCAGTGATTGCGTCCCCACTTTGCGTTCGCCTTGGGCGTTCGGCCCATCTCGCCCATCGCAACGACCAGCGTCTCGTCGAGCAAGCCGCGATCATCAAGATCAACAAGCAACGAGGACAGCGCTTGATCTAACCCAGGCAGCAAGTGCTTCTGGACATCGTCGCTATGCTGATGCGAATCCCAACTGTAACCATCGACACAATCGTAATGCACAGTCACGAAGCGAGCGCCCGCTTCGACCAGTCGCCGCGCGACCAGCGTCGATTGTCCAAACAAATTGCGACCGTATTGATCGCGAAGTTTGCCAGGTTCCTTGCGGATGTCAAAAGCGTTGCGAGTCTTTTCAGACGTAACCAGCTCCAGTGCCTGCTGTCTGAATTTGTCGTACGCCTGAACAGAACCATACTCTTCAGCCAAACGACGCTGGTCATCAAGCTGTTGCAACAACGACTTGCGTTGGTCGAGCCGGTCGAGCGTCACGTCCGCTCGCGCCTCAAGTCCCTGAATTTGATAATTCAACTCGTCGTCGGCACAATCTCGCCAGTACGGGTTATCTTTTGCATCCTTCTTATCAATGCGAGTGTTGAGCGGATCGAAAGCCCGGCCAAGCCAACCTGCCGTCTCTCCAGGGCGTCGGAGTTGGACTCGGTAGTCTTGCAGTCGACCAAGAAAGTTCGGAACGACAACGTAGGGCGACATCTCCCGCGTCGAGTCGTTGGGAACTTGCTGCGAGAAGTGCTTGACGACTGATCCCATCGCGGGCCAATCGTTCGGTGTCACATTAAATCCGCCACCGATCGGAATCTGCCAGCGATGTCCCGTCTGGATATAATGCCCGCCACCACTGTGATCGTTGAAGTCATGCGTCATTGTCTTGATGACCGCAAACTTGTCTGAGACTGCGGCGCACCGCGAAAGAGGTTCGCTGATCAAGAGGCCCGGCGTTCGACACGCGACTGGTTTGAACGGCCCTCGAATTTCTTCGGGCGCGTCGGGCTTCATATCAAACGTCTCAAGCTGACTCGGCCCGCCAAAGCAGAACAGAAAGATCACTGACTTTGCGCGGGCATTTCGAAACGGCAGCTCTTCTTCCGCTTGCAACAACTTTGGCACGGACAACCCGAGAAGCCCTGCGCCTCCAGCCTGAAGAACCTGTCGGCGAGTCGTCCCGTCGCAAACGCGAGCTGGTCTTCCTAGTACATTCAGCACTGCTTCGCTCCTACGCCGTCGCCGGTTTGAAATGTCTGTTGGAGTACAGCCTTTTAGGCTTCCACAACAGGCTAAAGCCTGGACTCCAGCAATCGGCTCCTACAAATTCATCCTGCTGCCAAGGTACTCGTTCGCGAGCTAGCAGGCAACCTAAATACACTTGCTAGCGACACCCTGACGATCCGAACGATCTTGTTACGCAACGCCAGATCGTTTACAAGCCGCCACCCCTCAGTAGGCTAATCGCGACGGAAGAGTTTAAAAAATGCAAAAGATCCTTCTTGTAGTTCTTATCGGTTCCTTGCTTGTCCCAGCATTGGCTGCTCAAGAACCAATCGAAGCACCAACCATCGAAGCGAACGTAGCTGGCCTCAAGACTCAACTTGAATCTGGCCTCAAGGCGCGTCGACCAGAAGAGTTCGCGTTTATCACAAAAGTGGTAACAATGGTCGGCAACGATCAACTTTCGCTCAAACTCGTAAAGAGCACGTTCCAGTGGACGCGGCAGAATCCCGCCGCCAAAAAATACCCGTTCTTTTACTTCCAACGGGCACTCCGCGAGCGAGCAAAGAAGCTTGGGATCACCGTGTAGCCGTCACGCTCCGAGTGACGAACGACACTGTCCAACGTTACGTGATCACCACACGGAGAGTGATGGCTACTATCGAGTCGCCCAGTAGCCGCCACGAGCATGATCGTAATTTGCTTCGCTGCCACGACGCGACTCGTCAAACGCTCCGTCGCGGAATACTTCGTGCCCCATTACCCATGTCCGCACGGGCCAACCTGTCAGCGATTCACCATGCCAGGGGCTCCACTTGCTCTTCGTTTCTTGCTCTTCGTTGCGAACGACAGCGGTCTTGTCGAGATCAACAAGTACAAGGTCCGCGTCGTATCCGACGGCGATGCGCCCTTTATCGACAATATCCCACACACGCGCCGGCGCGTCGCACATCCATTGCACTACTTGCTCAATCGTACAGCGGCCTTGATGGACTTGGTTGAGCATCAACGCGAGTGAGTTTTCGACCGCGGGTAACCCAGATGGTGACTTTGGATACGGCTGACGTTTCTCTTCCAAAGTATGCGGAGCATGATCGGTTGCGACGACCTGAATCAGTCCGTCGAGCAACGCCTGCCAGAGCTGTACATTGTCTTCCTTGTTCTTGATCGAAGGATTCATCTGTACGAATGAGCCTAGCCTCGCGTAATCATCGACGTTGAAAAAAAGATGATGCGGACAAACCTCTGCCGTGATCAAGTTGTCGTGGTCAGCGAGTAAAGGAGTCTCGGCGCCGGTCGATACGTGCAACACGTGAAAGCGATGTTGATGCCGCTTCGCGAGGTCGATAGCGCGTCGGGTCGCGATTATCGCGGCTTCGTGGTCACGGATTCGTGAATGGTCGGTGATATCGGTCGTGCCGGCAAACCGTTCGGTGTTTGCTCGAACAGTTGTTTCGTCTTCACAGTGAGCACACACGGGGAGAGTTGACTCGGCGAAGATGCGTTCGAGTGCTTCCTGTTCATCGACAAGCAAGTTGCCGGTACTCGAGCCGATGAAGATCTTGATGCCTGGAGTCCGATGTGCCTGTTTGAGTACATTGGTGTTGTCGGGAGTCGCCCCGATGTAGAAGCCATAGTTGACGAGGCTCTTCCCTGCGGCCAGCTCCAACTTACTCTCTAACGCTTCTTGCGTGATCGTATTTGGATTCGTGTTTGGCATCTCCAGAAAAGTCGTGACCCCACCTTTCGCACACGCACGACTCGCCGTGTAAATGTCTTCCTTGTGAGTCAGGCCCGGGTCGCGAAAGTGAACTTGATCGTCGATCACGCCTGGCAGCAGGTGAAGCCCTTCTGCATCGACGATGTTATCTGCGGCGATTTGAGCCGCTGGATCGATGTCGACGATTTTTGTCCCTTCGATCAAGACGGATAGGCGCGACGTCGAATCGGGGAGCATTACGATGGCATTCTTGATGAGCGTTTTCATCTCCGAACGCTACACAACATCAAGCACTTCATCAATCGCCCATCGCGAAGAACGCTTCTAACTTACGATCAACAGCTGGAAGCTTATCCCAGGGACGCTGGCGGATACGGCGTATTCGTGAAATAATGACGGAAATAGTTGCTTGGGACACAGAATCAGAGTTTACCAATGGGCAAACATTCAGAACCTTCCCTCGGAATCGATCTAGGCACGACGTACTCCGTCGTCGCGCATCTGGATCGCGATGGCAAACCAATGACACTTGCAAACGACGAGGGCGAGTTGACGACGCCCAGCGTCGTCTTCTTCGATAAAAGTGGCACGGTTGTCGGTCGCGAAGCGATCAAGGCGGCCGAGTTCGAACCGCAGCGAGTTGCTCGGTTCGCGAAACGAGACATGGGAGAAGGGTTTTATCACAGGTCGATTCTCGGAAATCAACTTCCACCGGAAGTCATTCAAGCATTGATTCTCAGGAAGCTCAAGCAAGACACCGAGCTGCGAATCGGCGCTTTCACCAAAGCGGTCGTCACGGTGCCGGCCTACTTCAACGAGCCTCGTCGTAAAGCAACTCAAGACGCAGGACGGCTGTCAGGCATCGATGTCCTCGACATTATCAACGAGCCGACCGCTGCTGCGATTGCTTACGGCGTGCAGCAGGGTTTTCTGTCGACGAGCGGCGAAGCTCACGAACGAGAACTCGTGTTGGTCTACGATCTTGGTGGCGGGACATTTGATGTCACGTTGATGGAGATCGTTGGTCGCAAATTCAACGCGATCGCGACCGCTGGCGATGTGCATCTGGGTGGCATCGACTGGGATCAAAGCATTGCCGAAATGGTGAACGACCGATTCAAGGACGAGCATGGCGCCGACCTGCGGAAAGACACGACCGCTTCGGAAACGCTGATCGACGAGTCGATTCGCGTTAAGCATGCACTGACGGCTCGTGACGAAGCCACGATTCGATTCGTACATAATGAGAAACGATTGCAGCTTGATTTAACCCGCGCGGAGTTCGAACTGCGCACCGCCGGTTTGCTCGATCGGACTCGAATGACAGTCAAGCGTCTGCTGAAAGACGCGCAGGTCACTTGGTCGGATCTAACGCGATTGCTGCTCGTCGGTGGTTCGACAAGGATGCCAATGGTACAGACGATGCTCGAACAGGAGTCCGGTTTGAAAGTTGATCGCTCGCTCTCGCCGGACGAAGCCGTCGCACAGGGCGCGGCAATCTATGCGGGCATGTTGCTGGCGGGTGGCAAAGGCGTCAAGCAATCGTTCGATGTTCAAAATGTCAGTTCGCACGACCTCGGTGTAATGGGAGTCGATCCAACGACCGGCCGCCCTCGTCGTCATGTCATGATCCCTAGAAACTCGCCATTGCCATGCAAGCGAGCAAGCCTCTTTAAGACGGCAAAACGGGACCAAAAGAGTGTCGTGGTTCACGTTGTCGAGGGTGGTACGGATGCCGGGCAAGGCGCGACAGCCATTGGCAAGTGTGTCGTGCAAGGACTTCCCAAAGAGCTCCCCCAAGGTGAACCAGTGAAGGTCATCTTCAAGTACGGAAGCGATGGCCGTTTAGCCGTTCGTGCCGAACTGCCCGATACTTCTTGTGATGCACAATCGATTATCGAACGAGCAGTCGGTATGTCGGGCGACCAGATCAACGCGTGGAGTGAACGGCTTTCAGGGGGCTTAGTACTCGAACCGGAGCAAGTGCCCGACGAACCGGCCGATGTAGGTGAAATTGAAAGTTTGCTCGAGGATGACGAGGGCGAGCTGGAGTTTTCCGACGACGATTCGGAGATGAAAGAAGAGCCAGAATCCCAGTCAGACCAAGGAACTGGCGACGATGCGCTGGATGATTTCCTGAAGGGAATCGGTTAGGCTGGCTGAATCCAACGCTATGCCTCGATTCGCGCAATAAATAAAGTTCATGTCTGACTTCGATCCGTACCACAAGTGGCTCGGCATTTCGCCGCAGCATCAGCCACCCAATCACTATCGACTTCTCTCGCTCGACTTGTATGAGTCTGATCCCGACGTCATCGAAGCTTCGGTTGATCGAATCGCCTCCTTTCTCCAAGACGTCGCGGCCGGCCCGCAGGCGAAAGAGTCGCAAAAGCTACTGAATGAGATCGCTGCGGCGCGACTTTGCTTGCTCGCCGAATCGCAAAAGTCAGCTTACGACGAAGTATTGAAGGCTGAATTGGCACAAGCGATTTGGCCTCCGGAGGACGAAGGCGAGCGCACACCGCCGCCACCAGTTGCGCCAGCCTTCGCAATCGATACGAACGCTAGTACCACCGCGAAGCCACCGCCTGCTCGCAAAGCAAACCCGAAACGACCAACCGTCGCTGCATCTCCGAAGCGGTCATCCAGCGCACCAGCAGCGAAGAAACCGAAGCAACAGAAGCAGCAAGCATCGCCGCTGCTGCTGCTCAGTTTCGCTTCCGGTGGCGTCCTTTTGATCTGTGCGATTGCCTTCGCCATGTTCGGAAGCGACAGTGAGGCGAAGCGCCGAGCTGCCGAAGAAGCGAGAGTCCGGGAACGCCAAGAAAGCTTCGCCGAGATGGGACGCCAGGCCGAGTCGATGATTCCTGACTTCGAAGCGAACTTCGAGTCCAACACGGCTGCGCCAGCAAGTTCGAGACCGAAGAAGAAACGGAAAAAGAACAAGAAGTAACCGCTGCTCGCTCGTCAAGGAATTGTGGCCGATGTTTTATCGATTGATCGACAATGTTCGCTGTCCCTTCGTCTTCGCATGCCTATGCTTGATTGGGGGTGGACTTCAGGCTGCTACCGGCGCCAACAGCAAGCAACCCAATATCATCTTTTTGATCGCCGATGATCTTGGTTATGGCGAATTGGGCTGCCAGGGAAACGCCGAAATCCCGACGCCGCACATCGACTCGATCGCCACGAACGGAACTCGTTTCACGCAAGGCTATGTCACGGCGCCGAATTGCAGCCCGTCGCGAGCGGGTTTCCTGACCGGACGCATCCCAACTCGATTTGGTTACGAGTTCAATCCGATCGGTGCTCGAAACGAAGATCCGGGAACAGGGTTGCCGAAAGCAGAAACGACGATCGCCGAGTTGCTGCACGAACAGGGGTATACGACCGGCTTAATCGGTAAGTGGCATCTTGGCGGTGCCGCCGACTATCATCCCCATCGTCACGGCTTCGATGAATTCTTTGGCTTTATGCACGAGGGACACTACTTCGTGCCACCTCCTTATCGTGGCGTAACGACAATGTTACGGCGGCGAACGCTTCCCGGCGGCGGCCAAGGGCGGTGGTTAAGTGACCGGCTGATCTATACGACTCACATGGGTGGCAACGAACCCGATTACGACGCGAATAATCCAATCGTTCGCAGTGGGCAACCTGTTGTCGAGAACGAATACTTGACCGACGCTTTCACTCGCGAAGCCGTTGACTTTGTTGATCGACATGCCGACAAGCCCTTCTTTCTGTATCTCGCGTACAACGCCGTGCACAGTCCCCTCCAAGGCGCAGACAAGTACATGGATCGGTTTTCGCACATCGAAGACATCCACCGACGAATCTTTGCCGCGATGCTTGCCAATCTCGACGATAGCGTCGGTGCAGTACTCGCCAAAGTCCACGAGAAGCAACTCGAAGAGAATACACTCATCTTCTTCATGAGCGACAACGGCGGACCGACTCGCGAACTGACGTCAAGTAATCTTCCCCTTCGTGGCGAGAAGGGAACGATGTATGAAGGTGGATTGCGAGTGCCGTTTATGGTTCAGTGGAAAGGAAAGGTCCCCGCCGGGAAAGTCTTCGACAAGCCTGTTGTTTCCGTCGATATGTTTGCAACCGCAGCACAACTTTCCGGTGCGAAGATACCGCAGAATCTTGACGGCATAGATCTCATGCCCTATTTGACCGGCAAGCAATCCGACATTCCTCACGAGACTTTTTACTGGCGTCAGGGGGCGAAGATGGCATTGCGGCACGGCGATTGGAAGCTCGTAAATATGCAACGCAATCGCAGCCGACCGAAGTGGGAACTTTATAACATCGCGAACGATCTTAGTGAGAACAATGACCGAGCCGGAGAGAAGCCTGCAATGCTCAAGGAATTGCAAAACATATGGCGTCGCATGAATAATGAAATGAAAGAACCACTTTTCTAATTAGTCGTCGGTAAGCGACTCGTATGCGATGTTAAACACTTCCGGGGCGTAATACGTTCGAGGCTGGGCACCCGGTAATTCTTGCAGTATTCCAGCTGAAGCGAGTCGCTCCAAATCCGACTTCGCAGTCGGGTAAGTGACGCTAAGTTTCTTGGCAAGATCTGCGACTTGTACAAATGGCGAATGAAATATCGATTCGACGATCTGATTCAACCGCACGTTACCCCCAACTTTCACAAGCCGCGCGCTAAAATCCTCTCGGATCGCCAACATTCTCTCACATCGCTCGATGGTCTCTTTCGCCTGCGTGATCGTTGCATTAAGACAAAACTCAACCCATGCCGACCAATTAGCGTGCGTGCTGACGTGGAAGAGATGTTGAACATACTCATCGCGGTAGCGATCGAAGTACTCGCTCAAGTACAGCCAAGGCTTCGACATTTCACAGCGTTGTTGAAGCATGAGCGCGAGTAAGAGTCGACCGACGCGTCCATTCCCATCGTTGAATGGATGAATCGTCTCGAACTGATAGTGAACCAAGAAGCACTCCACTAATGCGTCAAACTTCGGTTCAGCTTGATGGAAATACTTCTCTAACGCGTCGAGACAAGTCATCACTTGCTCTGGCGGGGGCGGAACAAACCGACGCGTCGAACCAATCGCAACTTGGATCTTCCTAAATTCGCCCGGAGCGCGATCCTTCCCCCGAACGCCCCTCAACAGTATCTCGTGCATTTCCTTCAGGAGCCGCAGAGACAACGGAAGGCTACTTTGCGTCCCATGATGAAAGGCGAGGCGATAATTGAACACTTCACGTTGATCGTTGGCAGGATCACCTTCCGAGAGAGACTCGCGTGGAGCCAGTTCGAACAGTAAGAGTTCCTTTGGCGTGGCGTAGGTACCTTCCAGGCTTGACGAACGAATTGCTTCGCGATCTTCCAGTGGTCGCAGCAGGATCCCAGGGTTTGGCAAATTACGCCCCAGTCCCTCGAGGATTCCAATTTGATGCTTAGCTTCTGCCAGCAGCGGCCACAGCCCATTGGGGAACTCCCAGTCGGGCGGAAGCTGATCCGGAACAAATGCGTGCTCATCGCCCATGATAGGGATGATACGTCCAGGTCTTGCCTCAGCAAATTGCTCGACTTTCATTGGGACATGCTCTTGCGGCTCACGAATCGGACCGTGACAAGATTTTAACGACTTTTCTAGTGATTAAAATATATGGCTATATATTTTAATGCTATTTCGTTGATTAAAATAGCTCCTAACGTGTTGTAGTTACACATGTTAACAACGATACTTAGCGACTTTTCCGGGGAAAGAGTGGGCTGGCATTGCTAGGACCAGTGACTGGCATCGTCCGCCTGTCCCAGTTAATTTGACAAAATTCGATTCCGATCATCGCCGAGAACAAGCAGATGTTGAGCCCCCACGAAACACGAATAGTCCAGTTACAAGCCCGTCGACTCAATTGGACGGGCCAGCTCGTTTGCACCCTGACAATTGCTTTCTCGCTCGCCAACGCAACACCGTCGCTGGCTGAAATTGATAGCGACCTATATCCAAACATTGTCGTTATCATGGCGGACGATATGGGATTCGGCGATCCTGGTTGCAACAATTCCGAATCAAAGATCGAGACCCCGAATATCAACCGGATTGCAAACGAAGGGTTGCGATTCACCGACGCGCATTCGCCAGCTTCGTGGTGTACGCCAACACGTTACGGTTTATTGACCGGTCGGTATCCGTTTCGAACATCGCTCGGCTGGCGCCATCGCCCAGTGATCGAAGAGAATCGACTCACGTTGCCCGCGATGCTGTCCGCACATGGTTATCGCACGGCGATGGTCGGAAAATGGCATCTCGGATTCACGGTCGAGGATCTGGCCGAGGTGCATCAAGGCGGGCCGGTCGATCGAGGATTTTCGAGTTGGTTTGGCATTCCCGCGTCACTCGACATTCCGCCATACTACTACATCGAAGGCAAGCGTGCCGTTGCGCCTCCGACCGATTCGATTGGCGACATGAACACCAAAGGCTGGAGCCCGATTCAAGGCGAGTTCTGGCGGGCAGGTGGATTGGCACCTGGCTTCAAACACGTTGATGTTCTGCCGACACTGACCGCGCGTGCCGAGAAGGAGATTCTGGCTCATGGCAAGTCGAACGCGGACAAACCATTGTTCCTTTATCTCGCGTTGCCAGCGCCACACACACCGTGGGTGCCTACGAAGGAATTCGCTGGGCGTAGCAAAGTGCCACTTTACGGCGACTTTGTCATGCAGGTCGACGCGACAGTCGGTCGAGTCCTCGCGGCACTCGATGAAGCGAAGATGACCGAAGATACGCTGGTTGTCTTCACATCAGACAACGGCCCGGTGTGGTACGAGGAAGATGAAGTTAAGTACGGCCATCGCGCGACGAGCATCTATCGCGGGATGAAGGGCGACGCATGGGAAGGCGGTCATCGCATGCCGTTCGTCGTGCGCTGGCCAGCTCGCATCAACGCTGGTCGCGTCACCAATCAACTCGCTTGCCACACCGACTTGTTTTCTACGTGTGCATCCATCGTGGGGCATGACCTCCCCGAAGATGCCGCCGAAGACAGTATTGATCTATCGGGCGTACTCACAGGAGAGGCAGATGAATCCAAACGTTTGCGTGAAACACTGATCGTCAATTCGACGGGAGCTTTTCTGACGGTGCGCAGCGGCTCGTGGAAGCTGATCCCATTTCGCGGTTCGGGTGGCTTCAGCAAGCCGAGGGTCATCCGCGACGTTCCGCGAGGTGAACCCAAGGGCCAGCTCTACGACCTCGCCGCTGACCCAGCAGAAACGAAGAACTTGTACGACGAGCATCCGGAGATCGTTAAGGAACTCACGACGCTGACTAACGAATCTCGGAAGTCAGGACGTACGAGATAGATCGGCTTTGCGTTCCACCGTCGACGTGTTTTCATCAAAGTAGCCATCACTCTCCGAGTGACGAGCGCCAATTGCGTGGGCTTATCACTCGGAGAGTGATGGCCACTGTAGATGCAGCCTACTTGATCAGCCCCGAGGCACGCATCCATTGCTCGCACCGTTCGGGCCAGTGTGTCACGGGCAAGTCGGTTTTACGCAACCCGTAACCGTGACCGCCTGTTGAATAAACATGTAACTCGCCGCCGACCCCCGCCTTCTTCAATTCGGTAAACAGGAGGATGCTGCTCAACGGTGTTACCCGGTCGTCGGCGGCATGAGCGAAGAACATCGGCGGCGTGTCTTCGGTAACGTGGATGTACTCACGCAACTTTGACTCGTCCTTCTCGGCGAGATAAGCCGGATAAACCAAGATCGCAAAATCCGGTCGACAGGAGACCTCGTCCGTCTTATCAATTGGATCGTACGTTCGGTCATTTCCAAATAACGCCGTCAATGCAGCCGCTTCGCCACCAGCCGAGAATCCGCAAATGCCGATGCGAGCGGGATCAATTCCCCAATCATCAGCTTGACTCCGCAGAAGACTCATCGCTCGCTGTGCATCCTGGACCGCAGCTCGCCATCGCTTTTCCGGCTCGCGCGCCGGCACTCGGTACTTCAAGACAACGCCAGTCACTCCGATTGATGTTAGCCACTCGGCGACCTCGGTTCCCTCCAGGTCGTACGCCAGGATGTGATGCCCGCCACCAGGACACACGATCACAGCGGCTCCCGTATCAATCTCGGCCTTCGGGCGATACACCGTCATCGTCGGGGTTGAAACATTTCCGAGTCGGATCACTCGACGACCCGCAACTAAATTGGCATCGGGCTTGGTAGTATCCGCTTCCGGTGGCAGTTCTTTCGTCTCGCCCGGAGGCTTTGCTGGCCAGAGGTTGGCGGTGGCGGGCCTCTCGGCCTGCGTCGGAATCGATACGCAACAAGCAAACAGCGACAACAAGACGATGAAAATACGTGGCATTAGCTCAACTCGCATCTAGGGGTTCGACATGAAGTCAGAGTCACAACGGATTGGATGTATCTGGGGTACAAGTACAGGTATCGTACAAGATCGAAGTGCATAACGGTTGTCAAGATCGCGAGCGTTCCATGAGACCGTGTTGGAGCCTCTGACGAACTGGATATCGCAAGTTGGCCCTGATCCCACGCGCGTGATCAGTGTTCTACTCGATCGTCGCCTCGCTGAATCTAAGCCAACAAGAAAGTCGGGCACGTAAAAGATCTGAATATTTTCTCTGGATTTTTCTTGCAAACAGATTTGAGATCAAATAGGTTGCTCCCCAAGTGAACCGCGGATCGGGTGCATTCCTGGGCAGGGAGACCGCGGTAACGAATGGTTTGTGTCTTTATCGAATCGAACTTTGGCAGACAACTAGGGTGGAACTATGGCAGATCTCAGCATCCTCGCGCGTCGATGCGCGAAGAGAAGTCGGCGCAGGCAAAACACAAGGCGACGAAAATTCGGCAATGCGATAGGTCTCCGCCTAGAGTTACTCGAGAGCCGACAGCTTCTGGCAGTTCTCGGAGATCCGATCGTCGACAGCGATCCAACGAGCGATGACAGCATCACGCTCTTGCAATCTCCCATTGAGGCTGATGAAGGAGGCACTGCCGCAGAGTCAGACTACGAAGGGGCTGACTATTCGTACTCGACGGATATGGCGACAGAATCTGGAATCGTCGCTGAAACTCTAAGTTATCAGGACGACGTGCCCGCTGGTCTGGAAGGTTCGGCGGCAGAGGATGCAGCGGCGTACTTTGATACGCTGCGAGAGTATTACGACGAGGCAACCGTTACGTTCGGCGTCGATGATGACACGGATTGGAGCGAAGTTGCGCTGGCGCTCGACGAACAAGCCACTGATATTGAGATGCCCGACGATGACTCGTTCATTGTGTTTAACTCGTTGGCGACGATTGATGATAGCTCGCTTGGGACGGATCTAAATGCGTTGGGGGATTCTTCGTGGGCCTTTGGCGACGATCCGTTGTCAACCATCGCTACGACGGATGCGGTCGACGTCGGCTCGATCGCAAATTGGGAAATCGTGGATGCGCTTCCCGACTCGCTCGACGCAAGTTCATTGCCAGAAACTCCTGATGACATTTACGTGTCGATACTCGATGGTCCCACAGAATCCAATGCGGAAAACGAGGAACAGCAAAACACGAGTGCCGGGGTTAGTGAACCTCTTGGGGCGAGTCTTGTATCCGGCGTGTTCGCTAGTCCCCAATATGGCGCGACTGGCGGAACTCGCGTGTCGGTCAGTGATACGACGTTCGGCATCCTCGCAGGAATTCAAGATCGTTGGGACGCGGCTCGCAATGGCGATGCAAGCCAAGACAATGACGAAAGTGATTCACCACTCGCAGCGGATTCGGAAAACAGTGTCGAGCCACAGACCGAACCAAATGGGACGCTCGAATCGAGCGGCGAGTCGAATCTGGTATCACCCGTTGTACCCGGAGAAGTTGCACCCAGTGAAGTTGCAACTGGAGAATCAGCGGGCGACCCGGCGGAAGGGGAAGGTCCTCCCGTCGTAACGAACACGACGGGCGAGTTTGCTATCGATGCGCAGAATCTCTCGTTGCCCAAACTGCCCGACTTCAGCGCAACGGACCCACACCTACCTGGACTTGCGCATTCTGGAGACCTGACCACATTTCAACCGCCCTCAGGAAACATCCCGCGCACTACGAACACGAGCAACAACACAACCACCACGTCATTCACCGACGATCTCGGCGGCAACTGTACAGCGACGATCGACCGCACCACAACCGTCACGCAGGAAGCGTCCGAACTGCCCGCGTGGTATCTCGAAATCCTGCGAACGGAATACTTGGTAGTTACTGACTGCGCTTACCCTGACGGAACGGCGCGGACAACCGATCAATCGGGTTCGAGCTTCTATCAGCTTCAGATCTCTGGAGAATGGCCTCACATCGATTCGATCTACCTTGAGGACAACACACGCGACGCCTTTGTAGATACGGTGACACAGCGCTGGAGTGGCACGGGCGCGAGCGGCACGGGCGCGAGTGGCACGGGCGCGAGTGGGGCCGTGAACTCTGGAGCAACGGTCACTCGCCGCGACGGTTGGATCGAGAAAACTTCCCAGTACGACCGCGACTTCACGCTCGCTGCGGATGGCGTTACGAAGCTGGAATCCTTCTCCAAGTCAAAAGAGATCCGGTTGGATGAGGTCAGCACAGTTGATTCCAATGCCAACTACGACCGCTCCGACCCGACGCCTGGAGTCGTCAACTTCGATAAGGGTTACGCGTTCGTCAGCACGCGAGACCACGTCTACTTCTCAACCGGCGAGGCCGAAGGGCGTGCGTTTGATGGCACGATGACTTATATCAGCCAGCCGATGAGAATGCTCGCGGATGGGACCGGTCATTCAGGTGTGTTTCTGAATGGAGCGGAGTACACCGGCGAGACGATTCCTAATGGCACAACCTGGAACGAGTACAACTATTCGATTGTCAATAGCGACGATTACGGCTATGACCGAGGCATCGAGGGCAAACGCGCTAACGACGGTAGCGGTTGGAAAGATGTTCCATCCAAGAGTTGGAGCTATCAGAGCAACTCGACCAAGACCGAATTCAAGGTCTGGATCGACGCCGGGAGCAAGGAAGACATCGCGGGACCTCCTGCGGACATTCACCACGAAGACATCGTTCACTATGAAGTGTGGTCGAAAGACGAGTCGTCGTTGGATACGAATCGAGACGTGCTGTACGATGCTTCGGGGGGCGAGACCGTCAGAGGTTCCGGAGGTGCCAGCGGCAACAGCAGCGGCGGAAGCGAAGTTCGGTACGAAGGAAAGTTTACCTATGATGCCGTTGAAGGTTCGCTAGCGACCGGTGGCGATGGGGCTGACGATCACCAATGGGCCGATTACAAAGTCCACGACATCAACACGTACTCGTCGTACTACGGTGTCGGCACAACGACTACGACCAATGGCGCAACCGGCGAGGTCGAGACGGCCGGTGGCGGCAGTGGTGGTAGCTCCATGAACGGCGACTCCGGCGCTCGCTTCACCGGTGGAGCGACTTACGACTTCGTCGACACGACTGGCAGCAGCACGGAAGTCGCAAACACGTTCGTCAGCTATGCAACGAATTCGTTCGACAAGTATTCGCGCGACGACACCTACACGATCACGCTCCAAGCCGACGGTGAAGTTGCCACAACGACCCATCCACCACTTGCGAAAACGTGGGGCGGCAGCAAGTCAGAACTCGACGCATGGGGCAAGTACGCATTCGACGATGTCGTGGGGAAGCTGCCGCTGGGCGATGGCGAAACGACGCACGACCACAGCGGCTACTTCGTCAACGTAGACGACGAATACAACTACGAATTCCGCTTCGACACGCCCGGTACCTTGGCCTCGCTGGGAGTCATTTCCAACACCTACAGCCATATCGATGGCAAGGGCGCATCGAACTTCAAGGCATGGGGCACGTACGATTACGACTATCGCAAAGACACCAAAGAGGTCCACGATTTCATTGGCATCGATGTCAGCGACGATGCGTCCTATGAGTACGACTTTACGTACGGCGCGCAAGTGAAAGATGACGGCGCGTTGTCGGTCGGTGGTGGCGGCTACGACAACTCGAAGGAAGATGGCGAATCAAAGTTCTATGGCTACGGCAGCTACGACGACAGCCTGGAGACGGGCAGCTTCGCGAGCGGCGGTGATGGCAGCCGCTTTGCTGAAAACCACGGCTACGAGTTTGAGTTTACCGACGAGTATTTGTACGAGAGTAAGACGAGCGCTCAAGCCAAGACGACCGGCGTGGCAATTGATGAGCGCGGTGGCTATTTGAATTCAATCACGGAGAAGAGTGAGTCCAGCTACAAAGTCTGGGGGTCTGTCGAAGAAGAGACCAAACAAGACAAGGATAATACCTACGCTCGCATCGATTACGAGTCGTGGGGCAAGAGTGAATACAAAGCTAATGACTTTGAGATCGGCACGCCGATTGCGCACGACTTCCTTCAGATCGAGGGGAAGGGGACCGTCTTTTCTGTCAGCGAAGGCGGCACCAAAATCGATGGCCACGGCCACGCGGACTACTACACCGATCACGGCAGCTACTCCGCCGGGGATGGTTGGGAGGCCACGTCGAAGAACACCTGGTTGGTCGATGTCGACGACAAGTATTACTTCACCACCAGCTTGAACAACGACCGGAACAACTTCCAGTTCTCTGGTCCGTACAGCCGTACGACCGGAAACGACTTTGGCAATGTGCAATACGATGCCAAATACGTGTCCCTGACCGACAGCACCTATGACGAGAAACGCGATGCGGCTGCCTACGAATCGCACAGCACGACCACTCGCGAAGTGAAAGCGAACGACGAGTATCGGCACTTCTTCGACTTCAATCACTCGATGTACGCGGACACGAATAATTTCACAAAGGGCACATCAATGCCCGTTGGCAAAGCTTACGAACGCGCAAGTTCTCAAGGCCACGACAAATCGTTTACGATCTCCGACGGAAAGGAATACTGGACGACGAACTGGAGTTCCGGCAACAGCTTTGATAACTATACGCACGACTCGACGTGGAACAGCTACAACGATACCGGATCAAGCTACGATTCAGAATTCGAAGTCGAAACAACAAAGGCTCCGCTGTCGGGATGGCGAACGAGTAAGTCGCATGACAAGGGGCAGTCGTGGGCGATCGGAGAAAGTAAATACGAAACGAAGGACGATCATATTTATTCATACTACGATCCCTATTACTCTTCCGGTGGTGAAGAGAAACTCCACTCGACGGACGAATCGAAATACCAATACGATTCGAAGTACGAAAACAAAAGCGAAACCCAAGCGGATGGCACCGTAACGAACTCGAAAGATTCGTCGACGAGCGATTCGTCCGAACAGACGTACTCGTGGAACAACACCTACACAAATTGGTATACCGATCCTCTCATGGGCGTGACGACCATGAGTTGGGTCGACGCGGATTCCAATACCTACAGTTACGTGTTCTCGGACGCGTCCTCAAGCAGCGAGACAATTCCCGGAAGTGGTACTTCAGGTGACAGCAAGGAAGCCGATCTCAAGGACCCATGGCTTGGCCTCTTCCAAGCCGGCCTTGGATCGCCCGGAAGTTCCTCCGGACGATGGTGGAGTCCTTGGCGCTGGATGTGGACCGGCGATGGCCATGCGTCGGACGAAATGATGAATGTATCGCTCGTCGCGGCAGGCAATTCCGTGAAGGACAATCAGGCTCGCAGCGCCCTGAAAGTCATGGCAACGGTCGACCCCACGCCTCTGTCCGGTTGCGTCGAAGCAACGCTCAGCGGCGTCGAGAACGGAGACAGCGTAACACGCATCGCGGCCAATTGCGCGATCGAAGCCGTTCCGATCCCTGGGTTCGCTGAAGCCAAGAAAGCAGCCAAAGCGGGGAAGAATTTAGTCAAAGAAGGTGCCCAGAAAGCGACGAAATACTCCGACGAGATCGTGACAAAACTTCGCAAAGGAAAGTCGACGGCAAAGATCAACTGCTTTGTTGCGGGTACACCAACCCATGTCGTGCAAGAAGGGCAGTCACATGCAGTTGGCAACGTCGTGATGGCGATCAGCTTTGGCGTTTTCGTCACAAGCGAGTATGTTGATCGCAAGCGGCGCAAAAAACACGGCCCTTGGTCGCCCCAAGATCTTGACGATTGCGGAATCGGCTCAGCCATGGACGAACTCGAACGGGATGACAGCTTCAATGGCATGAGTAGCGACGAACACGACTTGTTCCGCGACACGGTTGATGTGTTATTCGGCGAGTCCTACGAACAGGAAGCATTGGAAACAAGCATAGCCACACTCGTTCGACCGTCCCGTTGTCGATCGACCGCACCGTACGACGGATCTCCGAATCCGTCGATCCAGTCCAGGTTAGCAGTTTCGACGGTCTCGGAGGGCTATCGTACTTTTGCCAGCAGGCCCACAACTCGCTCAGATTCGAAGCCGTCTGACGACATCACGTGGACACGCACTCTCGGCATCATGGCTCTGTGCGCGGGCCTCCTCTTCGGCTTGTTCTCGATCGTCCCCAGTGGTCGAGGCCCAGCGGTCACGACCAAGCCGATCGAGCAGGTGCGCGTCGGACAACGGGTGCTGGTCGATGCACCAGAGGAAGCTCTAGCCGCTGACTTCGCGCGGCTGACCAGTACGGCATTGTTCTGGGACCAAGGTGATGGAAGCTGGAAACTCGAAGCAGACGCCGATCCGCTACGCGAAATCCAACAAGCCACGTCGCAACAAATCACCAAAGCCGATTACCGCCTGGTCAAGCTTAAAGCCCATTCCGTTTGGGAAGACGGCACGGTCGACACGATCAACGTCGAGACGCTGCAACCGTGGCAGTGGATTCACCATCACGAAGCCCACATCGGTGCATTCGCCCCGCTTCCCATTGATGCCCTCGAAATGGGCTTACCCGAAGATCTAACCGGCAAGGTACTCGACATCTTGCCATGTCCGCCGTTGCGAGCTGGTCCCGGTCGAGTCGTTCTGACAACCGTTAATCACCTGAACAAAGACGTCGTCGAACTAACACTGCGCAATGCGGATGGCGAGACTGAGACACTTCGTCCAACCGGGACTCACAAGTTCTACAGCGTCACGCACGGCGAGTGGCTCTCCGCGTCGCAGCTTACCAAGGGCGAACACTTAGACGGCATCAACGGCAAAGTCACGGTCGTCGATCTCCAGCATCTCCCCGGCACCCACCGCGTCTACAACATGTCGGTGCAAGGCGAGCATTTGTATCGCGTCGCCGAATGCGGAGTGTTGGTGCATAACGAAGGCTGCAGTGACATCGTTTCAGAGAATGGCATCTCCGGTAGCGGAAGGAAGATTGATGTTGCAGCGTCAAAGGGGAAACTTGGTCCAAGAGGTGGGAGGCATGGTGACATGCCGTCGCCAAGACCGGTTGACGCACAGTCTCACCACCTGATTGCCAACAGAGCAACAAGAGTATCGCGTTCAGATGGCGCGGCAGTGTTAATGAGAAAGAAGGACCACGCTCTCACCAGTAGTTACAAGAATGCCAGGGCAGTCGCGCACGAACGCAAAATGCTGGCAGAGGGGCGTGCCGCTGAGTTATTTGAGCAGAATATCGACGAGATCATGGAAATTGCGAAAAGGCAAACTGATATCCCAAATGACTACTACGATGATGCGATTTTGGAGGCCTGGGAATACTTTCTAAAACACGGCCCAGAAAAGTATGGAGCCAATTGATATGCCTCGCTTAGACGTTCGGCGGTTGCAGCGAAGTTATCCCGACGGGCAACTTCCGTGGGCGATTAAAAAGCTCTGTGAATATCAAGAGAACTATCAGCATTACGAGTATGCCGGAGAATTCATCCTCGATGAAGGTGCCGTGGATTTTTTGGACGATCTTCCCCACAAAGATGCGTTTGCAGGATTTGGAACTGACGCGACAGGTTCAGTGTTTGCTCATTGGTCCGGTAGCATAGAGTCATTGACAGCTCAATCGATCGAGCGGTGTCCCATCGTATACTTGGACTCTGAAGCCGTGTTTAGTTCCGTGATTGCCAGTGACTTTGGCGATTTCATCGAGTTGCTGCTCTTGGCGACTGACGATCTCGGAAATCTAGCGGCCGAGGACGAGGAACTGCGCGCCGAAGAAAGCACCGACCAAGTCACGCACTTTAGGCAATGGGTACTCGACACATTTGGCATTTCAGTGCCCACGGAGCCCCGTAATATAGTCCGGAAGGCAAAGTCAGTTCACCAGCACGCATTTATTGACTGGTATCGATTGTGGCAAGGTGAGAATCCTTGGACTCCTATGGTTTGATGCGAGCCGCGCGGGATGCGTGAAAGGGGGGATAAGATCGAATGGCATTATGGATTTCGATAAGGTGCATGCAAAAGTGAAATGCAACAACTGCATGTCCGTTCATTCAAATCGACGACGTTTCTAAAAAACGCAATTCATTTTCCAGTTTCATTGGTGTTGATTAGGTCCGATTGGTTGTGCAATAAAACGTAAGATGCCGGCGACGACGGGTGAGAACGATTTCACGGCGGCTCAAGAGGTAGTGGCAGAACTCGAATAAACGAAGGAGATTAAAACAATGACAGACAATTTAGCTAACCAGAACGATGAAGGCGAAACGGCTGGCGTCGGCGGCAAAGAGGCCTACAACATAGTGAGCGATACGGTAACAGGAGCGAATGTCCGCTGGAAAGACAACCTGTTTCAGGCGCTGTCGATCTTGGTCTGTATCCTCTTGGGAGCTGGGATCGGAGCTTTGTCGATCGAAGAACGGATTGGCGGAGCGTTAGTTGGTGGATTCGCTGGGATGATCATTGGGGTACTCGGCAGCGGCACTTTCCTGATGGTGTTTCGAGCCATTATGCACATGCGCGGACGCCATCGTTAACAAACCTGACGTTAGCGGCTCTCGTGAGTATCGCTGACGAATTGTCGGGCAGATCAATCGTGGCAGCTGTCGCGTTTGTGCCCGAACGAGCCTGAGATGGTGGGTAATACGGATTCGGTAGGGCATCGCCTTGGGCAGTTGCCGCACCGTCGGACTTTCTGAGATCTTAACGAGGCAGACGAATGGCGAACTCAACTACTGATGAACGAACTTCCTACGACGAAGTCCCCTACGACAGCTTTCCATTTCCGCAGTCGCATCCCAATCGACTGGCAACGATCGCAACGTTGCTCGGCATGAGTCCGACTCCCTTGGCGGCCTGCCGGGTGTTGGAACTCGGTTGCGCTTCGGGTGGGAATCTGATTCCGATGGCCACGGCCATGCCGCAAGCACACTTCACGGGAATCGATGCTTCGAGCCGACAGATCGAACAGGGCATACAAACCGTCACGGAACTCGGGCTTCAGAATATTGATTTGCTTCATCTCGATATTCTGAACTTCGAGCAGCGCGTTCCGAGATCACGGGGCGGTGCAACAAACGATCTCACCACCGAGTTCGATTACATCATCTGTCATGGAGTTTATTCGTGGGTGCCAGATTCCGTTCAGGAGAAGATTCTTGAGATCTGCGCCGAATACCTAAGTCCGCAAGGCGTCGCTTACATCAGTTACAACACGAATCCAGGCTGGCGGATGCGTGGCATGATTCGAGACTTGATGTCGTACCGCGCGGACTTCTTCGAGACGCCCGATGCGAAGACCCAAGAGGCGCGAGCCTTGCTGGACTTTCTCGCGGCCGCAGTTCCCACTGAACAGAATCCTTACGGCTTGCTCTTGAACAACGAATTGGAAATGCTCCGCACCAAGGCCGATCACTATCTGTTCCACGAGCACCTCGAAGAACACAACGAGCCGCTCTACTTTCATCAGTTTATGGAGCGAGCCGCAGGGAAGCAGTTACAGTATCTTGGCGAAGCCGAATTCAGCATGATGGCCGCCAGCAACTTCCCTCCCAAGGTGGAAGCCATGGTGCGACGATTGGCGAGTAGCAGGATGAACGACTCCGCGACAACCGAACGTTCAGGCAAGCCTCGCGTCTCGCGGGACCAATCGCAATGCGAAGAGCTAGACACTATTCAACTCGAACAGTACATGGACTTCGTGCGAAATCGAATGTTTCGCCAGACATTGCTATGTCGCAGTGATGTCCAGGTTCACCGGGCAACGGCACCCGAGCGATTGCTCGGCATGCATGTTGCTTCTTCGGCCGAACCAGTGCAGCCGATCCAAGATCTTAACACGCGAGAGTCTGCCGTCTTCCGACGCCCCGGTTCCTCGCTCGCCACGGCTGATCCACTCGTCAAGGCGGCGATGATTTCGTTGCGAGAAGCCTGGCCGGCATCAGTGCTCTTTGAAGACCTAGTCACGCAAGCGATCGAGAAACTCTGTCCGGGCCCTCTGCTTGTCGACACAGATCAATTTCATCGTGACGCCATGCGAATGGCTCAACCGCTGCTGAACTGCTACGCAACGGGACACATCGACGTCTACGTTGAACCTCTTTCTTTTGCGTTGAGCATTGCCGAGTACCCAGTGGCGAGCGCGCTTGCCAGACTCCAGGCGGGGCAAGTCGACTCGGTGACCACTCTGTCCCACAACATGACACGACTGAACGATTTGGAACGCAGGTTACTCCCGCTGTTGGATGGTCAACACAATCGAGCCGCCCTCGTTGATGCACTTCGAGAAGACGTTGTGTCGGGAAAGCTCGTCCTGCGAGACAAAGGCGGACCCGTGAAGAGCGACGATCGTGTCTCCGAGATCCTCGAAGACATGATCGACAAACAACTCGCCGCAATCGCAAAGCGAGGTCTGCTTGTTGCCAACTAGCGACTCCAGCCGCGAACGACTACTCGTACTTCCATTTGATCGACCACGGATCGTTCGTGCGATCTTGGAAGGCCTTCAACTCCTTGATCATTTCGGCAAGCAATTCTTTGTGTTGCGAATCGGCGGCGAGATTGTGGCCTTCATGCGGATCGGCCTTTAGGTCGAATAGCTCGAACTTGGGACGGTGCATGTACGAGTCGACAGTCTTTGCACCGTAAGGAGCATCTGGGCCGATCTTGTATTGGGCTTGCCACGTCGGCGCGGCCCAAAGGTCAGATGCAAAGGGAAACGAGAGCGGATGAGCGATGTTCCAAATCAGTTTATACTGCCGCTGTCGAACGACTCGCATCGGGTAGTACATCTGAATCTCGTGGAAGGTATGAGAGGCGTAAACGGTGTCCCAACCTTCGGAATGTTGTTGCTCGAGCGTTGAGAGGATCGAACGACCGTGAAACGTGCCGCGTTTCGTCTTAGGCGTCTGCTGTGTGCCTCGTTCCGGCTGATCAAGCATCGCAAGAATCGACCGCTTCACAGTTCCGCTCTGTTCGTTCAAGATGCCGGCAAAATCCAGGATCGTCGGCGTGATGTCAGTCCAACTGACCATCGCGTTGCTCACGACACCTCGTTTCTTGTTATCAGGATTCCTGACAAGGCATGGCGAGCGCATGCCGCCTTCGTAGACGGTCGTCTTGGCACCGGGCATCGCGATGCCGTGGTCCGAGATGTAGATGAACAGCGTGTCGTCCCATTTGCCTGCATCGTTCAAGATCTCGATCAAGCGGCCGAGCCCCTGATCGATTCGCGAGACGGATTGATAGTACTGGGCGATCTCGGCACGACAGGTTGGCGTGTCCGGCAAGAATCCGGGAACGAGGACCTCGGCGGGATCGTAGATTACTTCTTCGATGCCAGGATATCCCTTCGAATCTGGCTTGGGATTACCAAAGCGATTCGGCTGATGCGGAAGCTCCGTGGCTTCCCCGCCGCCGCGATGCGGATCAGACGTGCAAAAGTACAGAAAGAACGGCTGATCGCTGTCTGCTGCGATCAATCTTTTGCAGTTGTTCGCCATCTCGACCGGGCTGCGCGAATTGCCTTTGATGAACTCGTCGAAGGCGTAGACCGATTCCGGCGCGACATGGTACTTGCCGCAACTGGCCGTTCGATAGCCGGCTTTGCTCAAGTAAACCGGCAGACCAACGATGTTCGTATACGCATTAAACTTGTGGTACGAATGCTGATGGCCATAGTGTCCGTTGGCGTGATTGTGCAGACCGCTAAGGATTACAGAACGACTGGCCGAGCAACTGGCTGTCGTACAGAAGGCGTGCGTAAAGCGTGTACCGTCTTTCGCCAATGCATCCATGTTGGGAGTCTGGATGACAGAGTTCCCGTAGCACCCCATGTCTTGGCTTTGATCATCGGTCACAAAGAGAACGACGTTGCGCGGGGCTGCATTGACGAGCGATTGAATAAGCCCAATCAACAGGGCGACGAGTAGCAGGCGACGGCGCATGTATTTGCTCCAGGAACTCAGTTGGGCTTCATTCGATATGCGAACGATGCAGAGTAACTGGAATCGTGTGACAAATCAACGAACGGGGATCGACAGTTCAAGTGTCAAACGAGCTAAGACGTCGTCCGGTAGCAGTGCAATTGAACTTGATCCCACGTGCCTGTTGGCAAATCGCAATCCCAATACAACCAATCGCATTTGGCCAATACGTTTGGCTCGTCGCGCGGCTGAAGATAGAAGATACTAATCTCGCGTCGTGCAGTCGCGAGCGAATCGCGTATCCTTTCGAGGACTGCGTCCATCACGTGCTCGCTGAATGGGTTGAACAGAAACAGCACGTTGACATCTTCGGGAACAATATAGTTCATCGCATTTTCGGTCACGATTTCAACGTCGCGACACCGAAGATGCCGCTCGGCTCGGCGAAGGTTCGTTCGAGCGATGTCGGCAAGCGACGGTGCGAACTCGATGCCGATCACTCGTCGAAACGAGTGCGTTGCCGCGACAACCACCGCGCGACCCTTGCCACATCCGTAGTCAAGGAACACATCGTGGATCGGATCGATCGAAAGATAACCGAATACTGAGTCGAGTGACGAGTAATTCACGACCTGATAGCAATGGCACGCCGGATCCGAACTTAGTTCTCGTCCCGGAACGTCCCCCTGTGTGTTGATTCCAAGCCGTCGTTCTCGAACTTCCTCGGCAATCCGCTCCCCATAGATCGCTACGGCTCGTCGGACGCCAATCGTGCGGAAGTTATCAACGACTCGCAACGGCAGCCTTAGGGCTTTCAACACGAAACGAGACAGTTTTGGCATCATCAACCCTTCGCACGAATCGACCACGAGGAGTTCAACTCTAGAATTTTGCGGAAACTCGTGCTGCGGCCACTCGGCAGCAGAGGCTAAAACCGACGAATTAGCGCCGTACTCACACGCGCAATCGTTTCAGTTGGCAGAATTGTTGCCTCGGTTCCCAGCTAGCGCTGGCCACCGCCTTCCGGAATCGGCCAATTCCAGCCAGCCGTATATCCGCCGTCGACGTAGAGTGTCTGACCGGTCATGAATGAAGCTGCTGGCGAAGCCAGAAATATCGCGGTGCCTACCATATCTTCGGGAACACCAAGGCGTTGTTGCGGCGTATTTGTCTTGCCCCATTCTTGCATCGTTTCGTCCGACCAAAGCTTCTGCGTGAGATCGGTCAGAATGAAACCTGGCGCGATCCCATTCACTCGCACACCGCTCGGCCCCCATTCCAAAGCAAGACCGCGTGTCATGTGAGCGATGCCAGCTTTACTCATCGCGTACGGCAAGACGTCTTTCAGTGGCCGATCGGTGTTGAGCGATGCGATGTTGATTTGACACCCTGAGCCGCGTTCGACCATGTGTCGGCCAACGGCTTGTGAGAGCAAGAATGCTCCCTTCAGGTTGATGTCGAGAATGAAATCGTAATCGTCTTCGGAAACATCGAGCGCTGGTTTACGGCGATTAACTCCGGCTACGTTTACAAGCGTATCGATGTGTCCAAAGTCCTCGATGACCTGGGCGACGAGTTGTTCGATATCGTCGGGCTTTGCCACGTCGCAGACAACTGGCGTGACGCTTCCGCCACACGTGCCGATCTCTTCGACAGCGACAGCCAGCGACGACTCGTCGCGACCCGTGATAACAACTTTTGAGTCGCGTTCGGCGAATCCCTTAGCGATTGCTCGCCCAATTCCGCGACTGCCGCCCGACACGATGACAACTTGATCGCTGACGGAGAAAAGAGTGTCATTCATAACAATATCGGACCAGGACAACGGAAGCGAACAGCGACGTGGGTAGCATTCTGCGGCTCGGCGAGTGCTTCGTCAACCTGCGCGAGCGACGGCGAGTGACGGCAACCCCAATCGGCACACGAAATGCAACGAAAACAGCTGGTGATGAGATTTCAACTCGAAGGAGTGCAACGATGGCAAGTCCCATGTTTCCTGTGCCTTCGGGCACCGAAGATAAAGGTGCGACGGATGTGAAATGGTTCGCAGGGCTGGCGATGCAAGCCATCATCAGCAAACAAGGGCTCCCGGAATCAGAATCTGCGCGTGACGAATTTGCTCTTTGGGCGTACCGAATGGCTCAAGCGATGGTCCGCGCCGAGCAAGCGCTTCATGCTTCCGAAGACTGAGCATTCGGCTACGAAGAAGGCTGACCGCACTGTGTGCGTGACGCTTGCCGACCGTCGCCTCGTGCGTATCCGCTCAATTATGTCCTCCAGTCTTCAGACTTTGGCGCGTTGAGCATGTCGCTGGCACTTCATCCGTACTCCCTCGTCGGCAATTCCCCCGCCACGTTTCACACCGTCGGTGCTGGCCGAATGAACACGATTCGATAGACTGCGAGCTGGCTGGTATTCGTTCCACCTCAGAAGTCCAAGCTCATAGAAAGACGCACATGCCACTCGCCCATGTAACGCTTGCAGTTCGCAATGTGCCGCAGACAGTCCAATTCTTCGAGAACGTATTCGGCTGGCAACCAATTCATCGGCCCGATAACATCGCTGGCACGGCAGGTTGGTTAGACATTGGGAACGACAATCAGATCCACTTATTACAGTTTCCCGACTTCGAGCCGTCGGTATTCGAGGCCGAATATGGCCGCCACATCGCCGTCTTCTTTCCAGGCAGCAGGTTCGGCGAACTCAAACAGCGGTTGGCCGATGCGGGTGCTGAGTTGATCAACGCGAAACGTCCGACACCGTTCGAGCGGTTCTTCTTCCGAGAACCAAACGGATATGTTTTCGAAGTGATCGATCAAGACGGCTATAACGCAAAATAGCGAAACGTGGCGGTTGTGTCGGAGCAATATGCTCCCGCCACTCGCTAAGCGATCACGGGTTCAGCGTCGATGTGTACGCGTCGCGTGGGATACGTCAGCCATCGGAGCGAATCGAGCAGTTCGAGGGCCTCGGATTCGCTCTCGTGGGATTGCAACTTGTGGGTCAACAGTTTGAACATCAACCGACCAGTCGGCCAACGAACTTGCATTACTTCCCCACAAGTTTCTAGTAGCTGGTAGATGCGGGCGCGCGTGACGCCTAACTCTGACGCCTGATCGCGAACACCTTCTGGAAACGCTTCGACACCCAATCGCCCCGCTGCCAAACGATGAACCGTTTCGCCAGCGTCGCGTTCAATCTGATTTAGAACGGGCAATACAAGATGCTGGCGGATGTCTTGCACCGATGGAACGTCTTCGCTTGCGAGGGCGCTATGCAGCCATTGTTCGATAGGCGGAATGAAAGCCGGTGTCAACTGAGCCACGACGCGAGTCGCTGCTTGCGAGCTGCCGAGCAACGTGTGGACGACATGAAACACTTCGAGCACCGCATTCACGCGTTTGTTACCGTGAGTCTTCAGCAAACGCAATTCGTCGATCGTGTATTGCAAATACTCGCCCAGCGTCTTGTTCCAAATCACCGTCTGCAGAGACTGAAGCGAGGGAGCGAGGCGGCCGAGCGTTTCGTCGTGAAGTCGATGACGCCGGACTGTCTCTTGCCACTCAGCCCACATCAACTGCGATACATTCTCGGGATCGAAGACCTCTTGTTGCAGCGAGATCGAGTCAACCGCCGATGGATCAACTTCCTCACGCGATGATACTTCGGCTGTTAGCGATCGCTGCATTAGCGTCACGAGCGAAGCGAATTTCTTGTGTCCAACACCAGGTGTCGCGAGCAGGTGATCATAGGATGCGGTGGTAAGTTGCCGAACGGTCAGATCCATCAACGCATACGGTAAGCGACGATCGGAAGCCACCGCCCAATGAGCAATCGGTCGATCGAAGTGGCTCGCAGGCGCTGCGGCTAGCCGAGTCACAAGATCCTCGAACTGAGCCTTCAGGGCGAAATCTTCTGTCGAAACCGTTCGCCGAGGCGGCGAAGATGGTGAGCTTGTTGCGTACATCCGTGTTGCATCCATGCGGTGATTTTGTGGCAGTTGAGGCGGCCAGTATCTAGGTAGGTACCTTGCGGCGGATACTAACTAACGAGGCTGCTTCGTCAAATCTAGGTGGGATAGGCAAAATGGTGTCTGCTCCCCAACCATCGCCACCGTTATTCTGGAGGTGAAGCGAACAAGCGTCAAGGAGGTGATGGCATCCGGACGCAAAACAAGTCGTCTCAATCAGTTGCGCCACTTGGTGCGAGTCGAATCCTGATAGTCCGGATGGGTTGTGGGCCGAAGTCCGGTCGGCGTTTATATTCAATCCTCCTACCTAGATCTGTCGCTGGCCCATCAAGGAACCAATGCGGATGAGCACCAATCGAATCGCAGTCTATTCTGGCGACGGGATCGGTCCCGGGGTCATCGCCCAGGCGTTGCGAGTCCTAAACGCGGTTCAACACGATTGCGCGGAACTAACGTTGGAATTCGAGCCGCTTGATTGGGGAGTTCAGCGTTGGGAACGGACAGGAAGTGTCGTGCCCGATGATTTTCTCGATATCCTTCGACCGTTCGATGCGATCCTGCTGGGAGCTGTCGGCTGGCCCGACAAGATTCCCGATCACGTGACGTTGGCTCCGCTAGTTGCCATCCGACAAACGTTCGATCAATACGCTTGCGTTCGTCCCGCGCGATTGTACCCGGGTGTTCGAAGTGTCCTCGCGGACAAGGGCACTGATGATATCGACTTTGTCGTGATTCGAGAAAACTCAGAGGGCGAGTACGTCAACAACGGCGGTCGATTACGTCGTGGGCAGCCCGATGAAGTCACCATTCAAACAGCGTTGCACACGCGGCGCGGCGTCGATCGAATCCTGCGATACGGATTCGCGATGGCCCGCACAAGGCGTTCCAAGCTGACGATGATTACGAAGTCCAATGCGCAGGCTTATGCCTACGTATTGTGGGACGAGATTCTTGAGGAGTTATCCGCGGAGTTTACTGATGTCGAGACCGATCGCCAACACTGTGATGCGGCAGCGATGAATCTGGTTCGCCGCCCAGAGAGCTTTGATGTGATCGTGGCATCCAATTTGTTCGGCGACTTGCTGACGGATCTGGGCGGAGTTATCGGTGGCGGATTGGGACTAGCGGCCAGCACAAACACGAATCCAGAGCGAAACTTTCCATCTATGTTCGAACCAGTACACGGCTCCGCTCCCGATATCGCCGGACAAGGAATCGCGAACCCGGTCGCAGCGATCCTCAGCAGCGCGATGATGCTCGATCATCTCGGTGCTGCATCAAGCGCGCAGCAAGTACGTCGTGCGGTCGAGAAGACGCTGGCCGAGGGATGCCATACACCGGACCTTGGCGGGACTTTGACGACGGAGCAAGTCGGAGATGCCGTCTTGGAGCGATTGGATGCGTAGATGGGTGTTGTGGTGCGGCTGAGGCCGGCACCCTTACATGTTCGCGGCTACTATTCGCCTTTACTCTGCAGCCACGTCACGCCGCGGATCAGCCAGATGATCGCGATTCCGCCAACTGCGGCCAACAAAGTACCGGCTCGAAACACAGCTTGTGCGGCGTTCGCTGGCTGGTTCCGTGAAAACATGAACAAGCTCACCGCGAGTCCGATCCAGCAAAACATCTCGATTCCCTGGTACCGCTGTTTCGCCTTTGGCTTCGGCACATCCGGTGTTGCGACCGCCAGTCGCTGTAACCGCACGAGTTCACCATCGCTGACAGGAACGTAAACGCCACGCTCCACGTTAAACGCAAAGTTCTCCTTCTCGTACTCGCGGAGCATTTCTTCAAGTTGATTCGCGTCGTACACCGTGACGACGGACGACGACGACGAATTCAATCGCGCCAAATGCCGCTCTTGGACTTCCGGCATCGGCTTTCCAGCGTGAATTTCTCCTAGAATGTGCGGCGGTGAATCGAGATCTCCTTTCGATCCGGTTGTCACCAAAGCCGTGCCATCGGTAAGACGGCTCATGAATGCAAAGACGACTTTCTCATCCACAACAACCTGTGTCCAAGTCCTGGCGTAAACGATCAGTAAAACACTACGACCGTCTTCGCTAAAGAATGTTGCCGCCGCCCCTTCGATGGTACCGACCGTCGGAAGCCAGTAAGAAAATGCGTACTTTAGATTCAGAGCCAACGCTTGGTCAGCGACGGGCTTGATGCACTCTCTTGCTCGAACCGAAAGATCTTGCGGCGCGATGCGCTGAAAGTGACGTGTGTCGGCAAAGGCGAACGACATCGGCAGTCGGATTCGCAGGGTCTTGAGACAAAGGCCAATCACAAGCTCGATGAAGTTCTTCGAGATGCGGCGATACTCGTTCAGGCTCAGCTTAGTGCTAAGCGGTTGGTAATACGTCAGCGAAGAAAGCGATGCTTCATATCGAGGAGTTTCATAAGGATTCTGACTCATGACGGCGACTCCGGCTTTCGACTTGAACGTCTCTCAGGCACGCGCTCGTATTCTGTCAGATGCATTTGCGATTGCAACGCTAGGTTCTGACGCTTCAGTCGATTACTATATCCCTATTCGTTCAGGCCACTCATTCAGATTGCGGAGTTCGTTATGGGTTTGCATCGTCGAGACTTCATGAAACATGCGTCAGTCGGAACGCTGACGGCTGGAACGTTTGCTGGTTTAGGATCGCAACCAACCCGCGCCGCAGAAGCAACAAAGGAATCCACCGGATTACCGATTATCGACACCCATCAACATCTGTGGGATCTGTCCAAGTTTCAACCTCCTTGGTTGAGCGGTGCGCCCGAAGTACTTTCTAAGAGTTATGTCACGAAGGACTACTTAGCGGCGACGGCCGGATTGAATGTCGTAAAGGCCGTCTATATGGAAGTCGATGTTGCGCCGAAGCAACAAGTCGAAGAAGCCGAACATGTCATCGCTCTTTCGAAGAGCAAAGATCATCCGACGGTCGGTGCTGTCATCTCGGGTCGCCCCAACTCGGCAAGCTTCAAATCTTACATCACGCAATTCAAGGACAGCCCTTACATCAAAGGTGTGCGACAAGTGCTTCATGCGCCGAGCGCGGCGCGAGGATTGTGTAACGAGAAGCAATTCGTCGCTTCGATGCGTCTGCTCGGCGAACTAGGGATGAGCTACGACCTTTGCATGCGCCCGACGGAACTCGCGGACGGTGCCAAACTGGCGAAGCAATGTCCCGATACACGCTTCGTCGTCGATCATTGCGGCAACGCAGACCCCAATGCATTTATGCCTGACTCAGCAGAAGAACCCTCCCACGAAGTCGATCAATGGAAACGAGACTTGGCCAAGCTCGCCAATCAGCCGAATGTCATCTGCAAGATCTCGGGCATCATCGCTCGCGCCCCGAAGGGCGAATGGAAGTCAGACATCCTCGCACCCGCGATCAACTTCTGCCTAGACGAGTTCGGCCCGGATCGAGTTGTCTTCGGCGGCGACTGGCCAGTGTGTTTACTCGGCGGCAGTTATCGACGCTGGGTAGAATCGCTGAAAGAAGTGATCAGTAATCGCAGCGAAGCCGATCAACGAAAGCTACTGCACGACAATGCCGAGAAGTTCTATCGGTTGACGTAGTCGCTAGCGGCTGAATCGCTGCAATGCATCTCGATTTAACTCGATCCCAAGTCCCGGCTTATCCGGAATTGTGAGACAACCTTGCTCGTCAAGTTGAAAGGGTTCGACGAGTATCTCATCAATGTAGGGAGCCGGCGTTAGGAACTCGACGTAACGAGCGACGGGAATAGCAGCAGCGAGATGCAAGTCGGCGGCAAGGCCTACGGCGGTGTTCCAGCCATGGCTGACGAATTGGATGTTGTGATCATACGCGTGCCAAGCGATGCGTCTTGCTTCCGTCAAGCCACCGCACTTGGTTGCGTCGGGCTGGACGATGTCGAACGCTCCGCGCTCGATCCACGATTGAAAAGACTGCCGCCGCGTTAGCACTTCGCCACCAGCAATCGGCAGCGGAGCATTGTTGCGAAGTCGAATGAACCCTTCGATATCGTCGGGCGGCAGCGGCTCTTCGAACCAGCCAACGTCGTACTCAGCCAGCATCTGCGCCGTTCGCAAGGCCCATTTGTATCCGTGCGGCCAAAACTGTTCGCTGCCGCCTGCGTCGACCAAGATGTCAATTTCTGGTCCAACGGTCTCGCGAGCCGTACGAACAAGCAACTCGTCGAATTTTGCATTTCGTCGTCCAAACGGTCGCCAGCCCAACTTAATCGCGCGAAACCCTCGCGACGAAACGCTCTTCAATCGTTCGGCCAATACGTCAGGTTCGTCGAACAACATCGAGGCGTACGGTTTGATTTTGCGTCGGTAATATCCCCCCAGCAGTCGAGCGACGGGCTGGTTGCATGCCTTGCCAAACAGATCCCACAACGCGATATCGATTCCGGAGATCACATGCTCGAGCGTGCCGCCGCGTCCCTGCCAGAAGCTGCTTTGACGCAACTTCTCGCTGACGCGTTCTGGTTCTAATGCCGACTCGCCTTCCCAAAATCCCCGCAAGGTTTCCACGCCAGCATAAGTCAGGGCGGAGTTTGTAAAGACACTTCCAACTCCCGTTAGTCCTTCGTCGGTTTCGACTTCAACAAGGGTATGAAGGTCATCTTCCGGTTCATGCCCTTCCGGCCAGCCGCCGTCAACGGTGCCACCGATCAGCTGATGAATCTTGATGTCGCGAATTTGCATTGATGTATTAACTTTCTGACCGACGAGGCTGATCGATTTAACGTGAATCGGAATTTACTGGCTGCGCCGCTTTCGTACTATGCAAGTTTCAACAGCTGCCTTGCATTGTCGCGAAAGATTTTGGCTTGGACCTCTTCTGGCAGTTCAAGGTTTTTCTCGAAGAGCTCAAACTGTGGAACAGCTTGCCCGGGCGACAAGAAGTCCGTACCGAACATGATGCGGTCCTGTCGACGGATCAAGAACTCGCGACCGAATTCGAGATTGCGACGGATTGAATTCGCACCACTTCCGGCAGACAGTTCGCCGTAGATATTCGGGTAACTCTCCATCAGGCGGTCAATCGCTCCGCCCTCCACGGTCTTACCTTTCGGATAGCCACCAAGATCGGCTTGCGTCGCATCACCAGAAATGGATCCCCACCACCCTGGACCATGCCCAATGAAAGTCGTTTCGGGATTCGCCTTCAACACACGTTCGAGACCGGGCAATCCAGGCACGTCGGTATTCCGTTGGTTGTCCAAGTGAAACAGCACGGGCAAACCGGCTTCACCACATCCAGCGAAGATCGCCATATTTCGCGGATCATCGAAGGCAATGCCGGGCTTGTGTTCGCCAAAGCCTTTCGCGCCTGCATCGATATACAGCTTCAGCATGTCGACCAATCCCTTATGCCCGCCACGATAGGACGTGCGAGGATCGATCGAACAGAAAGGAATGAGGCGATCGCGATAAGGCTTCGTTTCCGATAGCACAAAGTTCGGGGTCAGCGGGTAACTCGACGACTCCGGATTGATCAACGGAAGGACAACGGCCTGTGCGATGTCGTTCGCATCCATCCAACGCAACAACACCTCGGCGGTAAGCACTTGCGTGCTGTTCCAAGTCTGGCCGAGATGTGTGTGCATGTCGAAGTATCGCCCCTTGGGAAACTTCGAATTGGCGGCAAGCAGCGGAGACGCTACGGCAGCTACTGAAACGCCGGACAAAAACGTTCTACGAGTTAACATCGGCAATCCCTCTCAATGGTGCAACTGTCGCGCGAGATGGTTACATCGGAATTCGTAAGCGTAGTCTAACGCATCGACTGGCGGTATTCGATCCAAGGGCATTGCCACGGCCTTTCAAGCGAATTCACCCTTCGGTTGCCTGGAGTGAACATCCTGGTACGATGGTCGCGTCCGCCCCACGACAGAAGATTCACGCGCCGCAGGTGTTTTTGCAGTCGCGTCAAATAATCCCGAGGTAACGGAAATGAAACTCGCCATCTGTAACGAGACCTTTCAAGAATGGCCCTTTGAAAAAGCGTTCGCCTTCGCACGCGAATGTGGTTATACGGGCGTCGAATTCGCTCCGTTCACGATTAATAAAGACGCGTACAAAATCACCGCCGAACAGCGAGCCCAAGTGCGAAAGCAAGCCGAGGACGCTGGTCTTGAACCGATCGGCCTGCATTGGTTACTTGCATTTACCGAGGGCTACTACCTGACATCGCCCGACGCGGACGTCCGCCAGAAAACCGGCGATTATCTCGCCGAACTGGCACGACTTTGTCGAGATCTCGGTGGCAAGGTATTGGTACTTGGTTCCCCGATGCAGCGAAATCTGTTGCCCGGAGTCGACCACGATCAAGCGATGGCAAACGCTACTGAAGTAATTAAACAAGCGATTCCCGTGATGGCTGACTGTGGGGTTACGCTGGCACTCGAACCGCTCGGACCGGAAGAAGGAGACTTCCTGCGAACAGCCGAATTGGGCATTCAACTCGCGGAGATGGTGGACTCGCCAAACTGTCGACTGCATTTGGATGTAAAGGCGATGTCCTCTGAGGAAAAACCAATCGTCGACATCATTCGGGACAGCACGAACTGGATCGAGCACTTCCACGCGAACGATGCGAACCGACGAGGCCCGGGCATGGGTGAGATTGACTTCGTGCCGATCCTGCAAACGCTTAAAGACCTTGACTACGACGGCTGGGTGTCGGTCGAGGTCTTCGATTACGAGCCGGGAGTTGAATCACTCGCGAAGGACAGCATCGAGTATCTGAAAGCGTGCTTGGAGAAGCTGGCTTAAGCTCCCGCTTTCAGCTCGGCGAGATGCTGGGCCGTTCCGACGAGTCGGTCCCAGTTTTCGTAGATGTACTCGGGAGGTCCGCCGATTTGCGCAACAACTTGAGCGACTTGCTCGGTCGGCACCATCTCGATCGCGTCCCACGGACAAACGAGCAATTCGTACGGGTTCGATTTCTTCTGAGGGATGTGGACGCAAACTTCACATCCGACACATCGCTCGATATCGATTTCGCACCAGGACTGGTTCCCCTTGACGCCCCAATTCATCGTCTTCATTTCGATGCAATCGACCGGACAGACCTCGAGGCACGACTCACACCCGGTGCAGTTATCCGCATTGATAACGGCCAATTCCTTCGGCAGCTTCTTTCGCGGTCCCTGTTTTGCCATCGAACGTGTCCTTGGTCGCGTATGTAAGTCCTGATTAGTCAGGATGTTACGAGCCAGTAAGCTCGTCGCCTGAGAACTTTGAGATTTGCAAGTATAGGTAGTGATCGACCGCCAGCCAACCGGTTCTCCCGGAATTCGAAGGCGACCAAAGCGATGCCATGACCAGCTTTCAGACAGATTCATAGACGTCGAATCTCGTCTGTCAATCACGCGGCGGAATCGCCTCACCTCGCATCAGGTCGTCGTAGGTTTGCCGTGCGCGAACTAAGTGAGTTCTTTCGTCTTCGATCATAACCTCGGCGGCCATTGGCTTCGAGTTGTAATTCGACGACATGACAAAGCCGTAAGCTCCGGCACATTCGATCACCAAGTGGTCGCCGACGCTGGCGACTGGCAGCGACCGCTTCGCAACAAACCCGCCCTCTTCCTGCGTGAAGATGTCGCCAGACTCGCACAGCGGCCCTCCAACCACAACGTCATGCGACGGGCGGTCCAAGTCATCAGAGGCCGGTGCGATTGAAATCGGATGGTATGAGCCGTACATGATCGGGCGAGCCAAGTTGTTGAATCCGGCATCGACAACGTAAAATGTATTGTTACCCATCTTCTTGACCGCGCGGATCTCGGCGATCAAATAACCGCTTTCGGCGGCTAGGTAGCGTCCTGGTTCAATCTCGAGAGAAATCTTGTGGCCAAAGCTCGCTTCAAGCCGCTTGCGAGTTGCATCCCACAAACCGAAGTACTGCTCGATGTCGATGAACGATTCGTCATCCTTATACGCGATCGGTAGACCACCGCCGGCGCTAATGTTCGTCACGGTTCGACCGACGGTCAACGCGAGCTTCTCCATCGCGCCACACACCTGCGCCAAATGTTCCAGATCGGTTCCTGATCCGATGTGCATGTGCAAACCGGAGACACCAATTCCATATTGGTCCGCTCGCCGCAAGCAATCATCGATCTGTTCGTGCCAGATGCCGTGCTTCGACTGCTCGCCACCTGTGTTCGTCTTCTGACTGTGTCCGTGCCCGAATCCAGGATTCACGCGCAACGTGATATTCCGCCCCGGAGCAACTTCTCCCAGTTGGCTGATCATGTCGGGCGAGCCGCAATTCACGTGAATGTCGTGTTCGACGACCAGCGCGAGCGCGTCGCGATCAAAGATATCGGCCGTGAAGACGATCGCCGATGGTTCACCACCCGGCTTGTAACCCGCCGCAAAGGCGCGATGAATTTCGCCGGCACTCACGGCATCGACGAGCCCACCGTGTCGTCGCACGAGATCAACAATCGCGATATTCGAGTTTGCCTTTTGAGCGTAACGCACGGCATCAAAGGCGCTCAAATCATTTAGCCGCTCAACGATTTTTGCCGCGTCATAGACATAAGTCGGCGTCCCAAATTGCTTCGCCAATTCGCTGACCGAAATCCCGCCTATTTCCGTCCGTATCGTTGAGAATTCGCTAACCGCAGGCATGATCGTTTGCACCTCTCGTACAGCCCAATTTTTAATCAACTGTTAACTTGCACGGTAGTCAATCGTGACAGCAAAGAGAAGTCCCCAGCGGCATTCACACTGCTCTCGGTTAGCAATTCACACGATCTGCAACGTAACGGCTTGCGCCCTGATCTCTTGCGTGACGACGTTGCCGAACAGCGTGTATGCCGTTGCGTCGTAGACAGTAATCGGCAGCGTTTCGCCGATCTGTCGGCGATTGCCGTCAAAGACGACGATCCGATCGCAGTGCGTTCGCCCGGTCAATTGAAGGACCGAATCGTCTTCGCTCCCATCTTTCATGGAGCGTTTGCTCGGGCCTTCGATCAAGACGTCGACCGTGCGACCGATGAAGTCTTGATTGTCTTCGCCGCTGATCGCCGTTTGAATGGCGAGCAAGTCGTTGTTGCGCCGTTGTTTCACTTCAACGGGAATGTCGTCCTTCAAATTCTCCGCGCCTTTCGTCCCAGGACGCTCGCTGTATTTGAAGATGAAACTGTTCTTGAAGCGACATTCCTTTACCAACTCCACGGTCTGCTCGAAATCCTCATCCGTCTCGCCGCAAAAGCCAACGATAAAATCGCTTGAGACGGCATAGCCGGGAACGGTCTCGCGAATGCGGTGCATCATGTCGCGGTAGTCTTGAACCGTGTAACCGCGCTTCATGCGTTGCAGCACGGTATCGGAGCCGCTTTGTAATGGAACGTGCAAATACGGCGACACCTTTGACAGATCGCGAACCGCTTGCAGCAACTCGTAGCCCATGTCTTTCGGGTAATTCGTCACAAACTTTAAGCGTTCGATTCCATCAATTTCCTGCAGACCATGCAGCAAGTCGGCAAGCCGAGTTGTTGTGCCGCGATCGACATACTTGTAGCTGTTGACGGTCTGTCCAAGGAGCGTGATCTCCTTGCAACCCTGATCGGCCAAGATGCGAGCCTCGTCGTAAATCTGTTGAGGCGACCGACCTTGTTCTGGACCACGCGTGGAAGGAACGATGCAGTAGGTGCAAAACTTGTCGCAACCGATTTGGATCCGCAGGTAGGCTTGAAAAGGAGTCGGGCGCATCGAGGGATCACGTAGCGGGTCGAACGTCTCGTGGCTCCGTTTGATCTCGTCGACCGAGCCGTCACGTCGGCCAAGACCAACTGCCATCTGGCGCTTCGCTCCAGCTTCGATCCGCTCGACGAGTTCGGGAATCTGCTGCAATTGGCCGGGGCCGACAACGAGATCGACGTAAGGCGCACGTTCAAAGACCACCTTTTGGTCTTTCTGCGCCATGCACCCCATTACACCGATGACTTTCTCCGGGTTCTTTGTCTTGAGTTTCTTCAGGTGGCCGAGGGCGCTGTAGGTCTTGTCCTCGGCATGTTCGCGGACACTACATGTATTGAACAGTAAGGTGTCTGCCTGCTTCGGATCGACCGTCAACTCGTAACCGTGCTTCCGCAAACTCGCCACGACCATCTCGCTGTCGAGGACGTTCATCTGACAGCCGACGGTTTCTATGTACAGGCGTTTGGTCATAGCATGTTAGGTGTGAGATAGTCGGCGGGCGAAATCAAGCAGCTCCACGTCGTCCGCGCTGCTGCTCGATCACTTGCTCGCGGGCCTTTCGTTGTCTTTCTTTTTTGCGTTCCTCTTTTAGTCGTTCCTGCTCTAACTCGACCTGTTTGGTCAAATCTTCGATGATGTCCTCCCGGCGGCGGCGCATTAGCCGCACCAACGTGATCACCGCCAAATACGTGACGGCGGCGAGCAGTATCAGGTCCAACGAACTCATTCCGAACATAGCGATCCCCTCGTGCAATCCTTTGCTGAGCGCAGGTCCACCATCTTAGCACGCGCCCACGGATCGCCGCGAGGGGGATTTCCAGGCGGCAGAGCCAAAGAAATGCGCAATTTCGATACACTAGCAGCATGAACGACGAAGCGGCCTACATTTGCGACGCATGCGGCGAAGAGATCGTTGTGCCAATCGATCTCACGCAGGGAACCTCACAGGGCTACGTCGAGGATTGCCCCGTTTGCTGTCGCGCGAATGTGATTCATGTTGAACTGGAACGGGACGGCGATGTTCGTGTATGGGCTGAAGCTGAGTGAGGCGAGCGGTGGATTCTTCAGGGACTTCCTTGCTTCATCGAATCCAAAACCATCGCGAGCTTCTGTCGCACCACTTTCATCTCGGCTGTGTCATCGTTTTCCAGGATCGGTCGTTCTTCGAGCTGATCGATTGGTACGTCAATCAATCGTCCATCGTCGTACAGCTTGTAACGTTTGTCGCGAGCGAATCGAACCAACCGAAAGCGATCCTTATCCCAACCCGGACGGGGATCGAAATGGCAGAAGACCCATGGTCGTGTGGCGACGTCTTTGCCGAGCAATTGCGGATAGAAACTCAATCCATCGGTGAACGCATCGCTGGGCAGAGGACTGCCCGCTGCATTTAGAACGGTTGGCAAGAAGTCGGTCGAGTCGACGAGGTTGTCATTTACTCCAGGTTTGATCGTTCCGGGTTGCCGACAAATTAGGGGCACATGCGTACCAGCGTCGGTGGTCTCGCCCTTGCCTCCTGCAACGGGGCCTGTGTTCGTCTGTGACGTTACTTTCAAGTGCGTTCCGTTGTCGGCGAAGAAGATGACGAGCGTGTTTTCCGCGATGCCAAGTTGATCGATTTTGTCAACAACTCGTCCCACGCACTTGTCGGTGTACTCGGCCATGTCTTTGAAGAACCGCACTTCTTCTAGATTTCTTTTTGAAGGCTCCTTCCATTCGGGACTGTCCGGTGTGGGGACCATCGGCCAATGAGGTAGCGCCATCGGATAGTAAACAAAGAATGGTTCGTCCAAGTTGCGTTCCATGAAACCGTTGATGTACTCGACCCAAATGTCGGGGCCGTAGCGTCCTTTCAGATCTTCGCGAAACTTGCCGTTCTCGAGAATCACCGGGTCGGCATAGCGCGACCCTTTGACTTCTGTGTGGCCGGTGTGCCACAGGCAATACTCGTCGAAGCCTGCATCTTCAACTTTCATTCCAATCCCGCGTCGCTTCGCCGCTCCCGGATAGTCCGGTGGGTCGTAGCTTTGCAGTTGCCATTTTCCTGCGATGCAAGTTTTATATCCCGCCTCCTGCATCCAGTGCCCGACGGTCTTTGCCGTAGGATCTAGAATGCCAAACGCGATCCAATTGCGGTGGTTGTACAAGCCGGTCATCAGTTGGAGGCGAGTGTTCGCGCAAAGTGGCTGCGCGTACCCGTGTATAAAACGAACACCCTCGCGAGCCAGTCGGTCGAGCGCCGGAGTCTTGTAACTCGTACCGCCATAGCTCCCCAATCCTTCCACACCGAGATCATCCGCCATGATCAAAACGATGTTCGGGTGCCTGCTCGACTCGGCACGAGTGGCCTGACCCCAAATCAGCTGCGAAGTGAGAAACACAATCGCCAACGCCGTCATTCTGCACAACAAGTGACACGAGGTGAAGTGATCGCGATTGGAGTGGGTAGCCGTTTGTCGACCGTACATGATGAATTATCTCGTTAGACTCGCCCGAATTCGCTAACAGCGGGCACCTAACGACTAGGAACTGAAACCGCTTACGGCTTCAGTATCTTCACTAGAATTTGCTGGGTCAATTCCCAACCACAACTGGCAAGGAAGCGAAAGTAACGACCACAGCAGCACGGCTCGCGATGGTAATGAAGGTCTGTGAGTTCAAAGAGAATCGCTTCGTATATGGCTGCAGCAACACACGACACTCAGTGGGCTGATGAGGACAACGATCCGCTTTGGGAGTCCCTCGGGAAAGAGAAACAAGCAAACGTTGTGATCGAGGCTTTTCTAACTTACAAACTCCTGTGGATTCAGCACAAGCGCCATTCGTCCACCGCCAAGTTGTGCGACACCTGTGAATGCGGTGGTATTTGGTAGCAGATCTTGCAGGCCATTGATTACGACTTTGCGCTGGCCAATTACGTTATCGACTAACAAGCAGATACTCTTGCCTTTGTGTGTTAACATCACAGCGTTGGTCGGCCCGTCGCCCTGTGTCGTCCGCGAACTCGTCGCCAACGCCTGGCCCAAGCGGATTGCCGCAAAAGGCTCGCCGCGAATTCTGGCTACTAACGATCCCTGAACCGTCGAAATCTCGCTCGCTTTCAACTCGAAGATCTCACCAACGTTGCCAAAGGGCACAATGAACGTGTCGCCATCTTGGGCGAGCAACAATCCGTCCACCACGACGACTGCTGCTCGAAGTGGAATCGCTATGCGAAACGTCGTTCCTACGTCGACCTGAGAATGGACTTTGATATCGCCTGAGTGATCGCGAATCGTGGTCCGCACAACATCCAACCCAACACCGCGCCCTGAAACGTCCGAGACCTGTTCCGCGGTGGAAAACCCAGGATGAAAAATCAAGTCGACCGCCTCATCATCCGAAAGTGAATTCGCCTGGGCCGCGGTCATAATTCCTTTGTCAATCACCTTCTCTCGCAGACGCTGTGGGTCGATCCCGCGGCCGTCGTCCTGGACAGTGATGATCACATGAGTTTGCGTCAACTCGCATTTCAACCACAGGTTACCAGTGTCGCAGACGCCGCGCGAACGCCGCGATTCTGGAGTGTCGATCCCGTGGTCGCATACATTTCGGACCATATGCATCAGCGGCGAGTCCAAGTCTTCGATAAGCGATTTATCAATCTCGTTCTCTTCACCCACCAAGTGAACGTCCAATTGCTTTCCAAGGTCGGTCGCCAGAGTCCGAGCGACGCGCGGAAATTTGGAGAACAATCCGCGCGCTGGGACTTTTCGGAGAGCCACAACACTTGATTGAAGTGCCATCGTCTGCCCGGAAAAAGTTGCGTTAATCTGCCGCAATTCGTCGACAAGCTCACTCAATTGCATCTCGCGGTCCATGCGTGCCTGCAAGTCCTTCAAACGCTCGCATGTAATGAAGAGCTTTGATACGTCGTTCAAGAACGTGTCGACTCGCTCCTCGTTGACTCGCAGAAACCTATTTCTCGGTGGTGCGGTCTCACCTGTCTGCGTTTGGGTTGGTTGGACGTTTGCCTTGGCTTCCCTCTCCGGAGTGTCCGTCGGTGTCTCTTCCGGGAGCGGTTCGCAAACTCGAAGTTTGTCCAGTTGCCGTGCAAGCGTCGACCAGATGATCCCGAGCAAATCGGAGTCGATATCGAGAGGGCTAGAGAAGATCGTTTGAAAGTCGGACGCGGCAGAGTTCAAAGGCTGAATGAGCCAATCAGCCTCCGACGTCTCAGCCCAATTGGCGAACTCGCGCGCCGCTTCCAAAAATGACCTGCCGTGTTCTTCCTCGTACTCTCCACAAGCAGTGACACGGAACAACTCCAGCAACCGGTACACACGCTCCGAAACATCATCATTGGCATACCTAAACCTCGCACCATAGAAAGTGTCGATATCCGGCTCGCCTACCTTGGCCTGCTCTTCAAACGCATCGTCGTCACTACGATTTGCAACGAGCGCGCGCAACCGATCTGACCAATCCAGTGATTGTGGAAGCCCAGCCGCGGCCATCTCATCTGCCAGCGACGACACTTCTTCCAACAATCGCTGTTCTTGCAACACGTCGCTAGAGTAGTCATTTGCTTGTTGCTCGATTCTCGCGAGCAACTGAACGTAGTCGTCTTTCAGCGTCTTGTCAGTAACGCCATTCAGTGCCTCATTCAACATGACGTCAAGATCGTCGAACGCTTCTATGAGAGATCGCGCGAGATCCTCGCCGAGAGACGACTTCCCGTTTCGAATATCATCCAAGGTGTTCTCGACAGAGTGGGCGAACTGCTTGATCGCGCTGAGCCCGAAGAAGCTGGCGCTTCCCTTGATGCTATGAACGCTGCGGAAGACGGAATGCACCGCTTCGGCATTCTCCGGGTTGGCGCGGTACGCCTGAAGTTGCGCTGGTAACTCGCGCAACGACTCCAGCGACTCGTCGACAAAGTCGCCCAACAGACCTTCGCTTTGTGAGATTGACTCGCTCATGGTGGAAATCACTAGGTATTGCTACTTGGCTTGGTTACGACTGGCTTTCCTCAAGACAGCTAGTTGCAAGACGTTTACGATTCGTCAGGTCTCGTAGTGTTTCCCACCAACGATCTAGTTTCGCAAAAGCTTCCTCGACTGCGGAAGCGAGTGGCTTAACGTCCGTCAAAGGCTTAAAGAAACACGCTTCCGCACCCCATCGCAAGGATTGCAGTACCACGGTCATCGAGACAAAACCGGTGAGCATGATCACCTGGATTCCGCCATCCTGTTTCTTGATTTGTCGCAGCACATCCAATCCGTTATATCCGGGCATGTCGATATCCAAGATGACAACGCGGTATTCATTTTTCAGCAGCATACCGACTGCCTTCGACGGATTGTCCAATGAGACAACTTCGTATCCAAGACCCTTCAATTGGTGTCGGATCATCCGTAATACTTGTGGGTCGTCATCAATGTGCAGCACGGTTCGGCTGGTTGAATTCGTCATTGTTCTAACTCAGGCTGAGAATAATGCTGTTTTTGAAGCGGTCGCATGTATGTCTTTCAATAACCGACAAGAGCTGCTCACGGTCGAATGGTTTGGACATGTATTCGTCACATCCGGCATCAAGACATTTTTGCTGATACTCCTGTAGCGCGTGTGCTGAGAGAGCAACAATCGGACCACGATATCCTTCCGCTCGTAGCTTCTGTGTCGCATCGTAACCATCCAACACTGGCATCTGCATATCCATCAGCACGAGATCAAAAGGCTGATTACTCACTTCAGCAGCTAACACAGCCTCGACGGCAAGGAGTCCATTTCCGACGGTGGTCACATCAGCGCCGGCTTTTTTAAGCAAGAACGAGATCAGCCGCTGATTGTCAGGATTGTCTTCTGCCAACAAGACGCGACAGTCGAGTCTCGGCGGCGTTGAGGCCGCTGGTTGGATTATTTGTGCAACTCGCGAGTGGTCGTCGGGCGAATTCGCCAGAAGCTTGCCCTCATCGAGACACTTCGCAGGAATTGTGACGCGAAATGTCGAACCGTGTCCCGCCTTGCTGTTGACGGTGATCGTGCCGCCCAACAACTCGACGAGTCGCTTCGAGATGGTCAGTCCCAAGCCGGTACCACCGTACTTGCGCGTGGTGGAAGCGTCTCCCTGGACGAACGGCTTGAACAATTGCTCCATTTGCTCTGCAGTCATTCCGATTCCCGTGTCGATAACGTCGAACTGCAATTTCGAGTTATTGTCATCGGAGTGAACCAGTCGTGTGATAAGTCGCACGCTCCCTTGCTCGGTGAACTTAATTGCGTTGCCAATCAAATTGACGAGAATCTGCCGGAGCCGAGTTGGATCGGACTGGATTGTTTGAGGCAGCGGCGAATCGCATTCCGTTACCAACTCAATGCCTTTCGCTCTAGCCCGATTCCCCATGAGCGAGACGGTATCCTCGATAATCTGAAGCGGTACAAATGGGACTAGTTCCACATCAATCTTGCCGGCCTCAATCTTCGAGAGGTCAAGAATGTCGTTGATCAATTCGAGAAGATAATTGCCGTTTCTTGCGATCGTTTCGATCGCTTCGATGTTCTCGGCCTTTTCAAGATTGTCCAGCAAGACTTCTGCAAAACCCAGAATGGCCGCCATGGGAGTGCGGATTTCGTGGCTCATGCTTGCAAGAAAGCGACTCTTGGCTCGATTGCCTTCCTCGGCAAGGTTCTTGGCCACTTCCAGGTCCTGAAGGGCTGATCGCAAGCGACATTCATAATCGTGCATGGCAACTTCAAGTCGCTTGCGTTCGATTGCCTGCAGAATCAGACGCATCAGCGGCATCGGTTTCAGTTGACCTTTGACAACGTAGTCAGTAGCACCCGCCTGAATAGCATTGACTGCATCCGACATGTGGTCGTTTGCCGATAGCACGACGATGGGACGCGTTGGCGCGGCAGCACTCGTTCGGCGCACTGTATCGATACCGAGGCTGTCGGGAAGGTGTAGATCCAGCAGGATGAAATCGAAATCGCAGCTAGAAAGCTTCCGACAACCGTCCGCGAGATTGGTGACATGCGTGATGTCAAGACGCAGGTCCATTTCCGGCGCGACTGCCGACAGCCCATCTTGAATCACCGCGCTGCTAACGAGATCGTCTTCGACCAGCAGCGCCGAGATCGACTGTTTCGTCGCGAGTTTACTTCTTACCATTCGTTCTGCCCACCTGCCAGAATTGGAGTACTTCGATCATCCAAGATCGAGTGCGTTCTATTGAGTGCAACGGTTAGCCGTTTGAGGACTTACCGCCATATCCGTCGATAACAGTCGGGCATCTGATTCCTGTTGGCTCGCCATTGGCAACCGGAAAATGAATCGCGTTCCGCCGGTGCTGCAATTTTCAACATCGATGGTCCCCTGGTGGTGTATCACGATTTCCCGTGCGAGTGCTAGGCTCAATCCTTGCCCTTCGGTGTGATGGTCAACGTCGACCGCGCCGAACTCGTCGAAGATGTAAGGAAGCCGGTCGGGCTCGATTCCCGGTCCTTGATCTGTGACACTTAAGCAGACAGTATCATTACGATCCTCCACGTCGACTGCGACAACGCCTCCACTCGGACTAAAGCGAATTGCGTTGCCGATTACTGACTTGATGGCAGTAGAGATTCGCTGTTCGTCGAGCATCACCGATGCCATGCTAGCGCTACGAACATCAACGCCGACGTTCTTTTCAGTTGCGAGTCCTTCCAGCGCAGAGACCGCTTCTCGTACTACGCGACCAAGCTCTGTCGGCACGAATTCTAATTCGTATAGGCCTGACTTAATGGCACATAGATCAGTGACCTTTTCAAACAATTGATGAATGCGTTGCGCATTTCGATGGACCATTTCTGCCAGCATCTTACGGTGGCCTTCGTCCACGCTCTCGTCAGATGCAAGCATCTCGGCCGGTGAAATCAAGCCGCTCAAAGGCGTACAGATCTCATGGCCAATTAGTGTCAAGAAGCTCGTTTTTAGTTGATCCATCTCCTCAACTGACTTGAGGCGAAGATAGACGCCAACTTTAGCCAGAAGCTCGTCGTGATCAAACGGTTTAGAGACGTAGTCATCGGCACCCGCCTCGTATCCTTCTAGCCGTTCCTCGACCATCGCTTTGGCCGAGACCATAATGATTTTGGTCTCACGCGATGCCAGGTTGTCTTTAACCCGCCGACACACTTCGTACCCGCTCATGCCTGGCATCATGATGTCCAGTAAAATCAGGTCCGGTCGGAATTCGTCGACGAGAACTAACGCTTGGTCTCCAGACTCTGCCGTTCGCAGGTCATAGTTGTCGCGCAGTAGTGTTTCCAGAATCACGAGATTCGTCGGATTGTCGTCGACGGCCAGGATTCGATTTTGTAGCGACATGGGCTGATCTCTTACTATGTTTTGATTGTCGTGGCGCGAGTCTCGTCATCGTTGTTCTTCTCAAGAGTGTTGGGCGCTGTTTGGTTGTTATCACCACGACCTGCAAAGCTGTAGTACCACGCTATTAACTCGATTAGCGGTCGTTGCTGGACTGGTTTCGGAAGATAAGCGTCGCAGCCTGCGTCGATGCACTTCTCGCGGTCGCCAGGCATTGTCTTGGCCGTGACGGCAACGATCGGTCGGTCGTAGCCCGCGGCACGAAGCTTGCGAGTCGCCTCATAGCCATCGAGTACGGGCATCTGGATGTCCATCAAGATGATGTCAATCGGCTTCGCGCTGTCGCGAGCCTTTATCGCTTCGTCAAATGCAAGTTGGCCGTTCTCAGCGATCACAACCTCAGCACCCACCCTGCGCAGAATGAACGAAACCAGACGCTGGTTGTCCGGACCATCCTCAGCAAACAAGATGCGGCAGCCTGATAGGGCGAAATTTTCAGTCGGATTAGTCATGCTGAGATACGATTTTTCCGTGAAAGGTCTTGACGAATTCCCACGCCGCGCAGGTCATCGTTCACCTTGCGATCTTCGCACGCTGAAAGTGCGTGAGAAAACATACAAGCAGAAGGGCCAAGGCAAGGATCTAGAACTCATATTTTGCGGGAAACCACGGGCGGAACGGTAGTTGGCGCAAGAACTGGCACGCTGGCCGGAAATCTGTGATTTGTATATTCACCAGACAACGTTCTGACTTAGGCTTGCATGGTTCACAGTTATCCGCCGGGGAAGCACCTCAGGCCGAAGGGCCAGGAATTCCTGAGGACGATCTAGAAACGATCTTTGAGAAATTCAGACAGTCGAGCGCGACGAAGACTGGGGCGGAAGGAACGGGTTTGGGATTGGCTATTTGCCGCGAAATTATCGACGCACGCAATGGTCGGCTGTGGGTCGAGAATATCGCGACCGGCGGAAGTGTGTTCATCTTGGAATTGCCGGTGCGATGCGGCGATGAAGTTAGCGTCTGCCATGAAATCGTCGTGGAAGTTTGAAGAGCGAGTTGTTTCTAGAATCGGAGCAGAACATGAAGTCGAAAGGCAGAATACTGATCGTCGACGACAAGCCGATCAATATTAGTATCCTTTGCGCGCTATTGGAGCCGGAATTTACGTTGGAAACGGCGGGGAATGGGGAAGAATGTCTCGAGAAATGTCGTCGGTTCGAACCGGACCTAGTCCTCCTCGATATCGTGATGCCGGGCATCAACGGATACGAAGTATGTCATCGTATCAAATCGAGTCCCGTCGGAGGCTTTACGCAAGTGATACTCGTCTCCGGGAGGGCATCGCCCGAGGAGCGTCTCCAAGGCTACGAATCCCAAGCGGACGACTACATCGTCAAGCCATTCGATCACGACGAGTTGTTATGGAAAGTTCGCGTACAGTTTCGACTACGGGATGCCCATGCCAGACTCTTCAAATTGTACGGGCAGATCGAAGCGAACAACGCCGAGTTGGAACAACGCGTGGCCGAAAGAACAGCTGAGGTTACAGCAGTACAGGATCTGGTGGTCTTCTCGCTGGCGAAGCTGGCTGATTCGCGTGATCCTGATACTGGCGAACACTTGGTTCGAATACGTGCTTACTCACAAATCCTCGCCAAACAACTGAGCCGCAAGGGACCCTATGTCGACGAAATTGACGATCGGTTCTTGAACGATCTGTATCGCGCTAGCCCGCTGCATGACATTGGGAAGGTAGGGATTCCTGACGCGATTCTTCAAAAACCAGGCCGGCTCACAAACTGCGAATTCGAGTTGATGAAACAGCACGTAATCATTGGGGCCGAAGCGTTGGAGAAGGGGTTGAAGCAAAGCTCGGCGGCGCAGTTCCTGCAGATGGCTGTCGATGTTACCCGTTACCACCACGAACGATTTGACGGAACCGGGTATTGTGCAGGGCTATCGGGTTGCCAAATACCTCTTTCTGCCAGAATCGTTGCCTTGGCTGACGTCTACGATGCCCTAACTTCAAAACGCACCTACAAGCCGGCATTCCAGCTGGACACTGCTTGGGAAATTATCGTAGAGGCTTCCGGCTCGCATTTCGATCCGGCCATCGTTGACGGATTTCGAGTGTGCTATGACGAGTTTCTGCAGTTCGCCAGCCAGGATGTGGCGGAAGACCTACAAGTACAAAAAGAAATTGCGTGTCTCGTTGGCGCGTGATGCTGCCTGACCTATCAGAGAGCGAATTGGATTGCTCCACTCGATGACAGGCGACAAGCATAGGAAGTGATTGAGCCGACATATCGTTCACAGGAATCCGCATAATCCCTACACGTCAACTTAATCACTAACCTCAGTTAGGGCACCGACGTGGTTTGCCACTAGACCGTGTATTAGTCCGCGATCTCTTTTCGTTTCTCGGACGATGTACGATCAAACGATGGCGTTTGATGGGACTACTCGATAATAGCACCGAATGATATTGCAAATTTTGTCATAGACGAATGTTGAGAGGAGGCCGTGATGAGAGAAGGATCTTTCGTGTGCCGGAGTCTGATGTGCTTCGCTCCGTTGCTATTCATAGCTTGTTGGGCAAGTGAATCGCCGGTGCTAGGCCAGTTCACGGACGAGTTAGAACAAAGCGGTGCTGGAGCATTCATCGACCCGAGCGACCTCGATAGTTTGCTTGACGCTGTCGAGCAAGATATCGGTCAGTTGACTAATGTCAGCGTCCTCGCGCCGGCCCTGCAAACCGAAGTTACCACGGTGAGCCGGCAAACGAGTACGGTCGGTCGATCGCCCGCGGCGGTGTTCGTGCTCACGAACGAGATGATTCGCCGGAGCGGGGCGCGCAGCGTCCCCGAAGCTTTGCGGATGGTACCAGGGATACATGTCGCGCGTGTGAATGCGAATCAGTGGGCGATCAGCATTCGTGGATTTAACCACCAGTTCGCCAACAAACTGCTCGTACAAATCGATGGTAGGACCGTATATACTCCGCTGTTTTCCGGTGTTTTCTGGGACGAGCAGCAGGTAATGCTGGAGGATGTTGACAGAATCGAAATCATCCGCGGGCCCGGCGCGACCGTGTGGGGTGCCAACGCAGTCAATGGAATCATCAGCATCATCACCAAAAGGGCTCGTGATACGCACGGAGCCGTTGTCCAAGGTGGCGGCGGAACCGAACAACGTGGCTTTGGAGCGGCACGCCTTGGTGGAACAATTGGTGATTCGCTTCATTACCGCGTGTACGGCCAGGGCTTTAGCCGAGACAGCGCCTTCAATCCGCGCGATGCTCAAGATGAGTGGCACCAGGGACGTGTGGGAGCCCGAGCAGACTGGGACCTGTGCGAACATACAACTTTGACAGTCCAAGGCGATTACTACGAAGGAACGTCTGGCGCAAAGGTTGATGAGCAGATCCCCACACCTCCCTTCTTTGCGATCGGCTCGAATCGAGATGATGAGATTTCCGGGGGGAACGTCATCGCCCGCCTTTCACGAACGCTCAGCGAAGACTCGGATTGGCAAGTTCAAGTCTATTACGATCGCACGGAACGAACGGCCGATAACGTCAGCTTTTCACAGAGCATGGAGACGTTTGACCTGGACGCCCAGCATCGCTTCGCACTGACCGACCACCAGTCTTTGATATGGGGTTTCGGATACCGAAATCAAAAGAGTGTCACCGATGGCAACTTTGTCATCTCTTGGGATCCTCCGGTGCGAACGTTCGATCGGATCAGTTACTTTGTCCAAGACGAGCTTGCGTTTCGTGATGATCTCGTCTTCACGGTGGGATCGAAATTCGAGCATGGTGACCTAGGTGGCTTTCAGTACCAACCCACAGGTCGTTTACTGTGGCTTCCAACGGAGCGACACGTCGTCTGGGGCTCCGTTTCTCGTGCAGTACGTACACCTTCACGAACCGACATGGATCTCCAAGTTATTGGGGCTCCGGTTGCCTTTTCGTTTGCCCCCCCTCCCCCAAAAGTCACTTTCATGCAAGTCCTGGGTAATGACGCCATCAAGGCGGAAGAAGTCATGGCCTACGAAGCAGGTATCCGCGCACAGCCGCACGACGATTTCTGGTGGGACGCCACCGTCTTCTTCAACAAGTACCGCAATCTCGTGGCCACCGTGCCAACGACTCCCTTTCCGCCAGCACCGAGTTTCCCTCCCGCGTTTTGGGACCAGACATTTGCGAACGTAATGGATGGCGAAACCTATGGGTTCGAATTGGACGCAACGTATCAGGTCAATCCGTCCTGGAAACTCCGAGCCGCATATACATACCTGCAAATGCAACTGCACGGGTTTACGGACGAGGCTGAAGAGCTGGAAGGAGAGAGTCCGCACAATCTCGTTTATGCGCAGTCAAGTTGGGACATTGGCGCAAACATTCAGTTCGATGTCATGGGCCGTTATGTCGACTCCGTCCCGCAGTACCAGATTCCGAGCTACGTCGCGATGGACATCCGACTCGCCTGGCTTCCCACGGACAACCTGGAAATGGAGGTCGTTGGCCGGAACCTACTCGATTCTCACCATCCAGAATTCTCTGAACGGTCGTTCTATCCCTCGGAGATTCAAAGTGAAGTTTATGGCATGGTGACATGGCGCCGCTAAGCGGGGCATCACGGTACGCACAAGACTCATGCTTCAAGATCCCATCGTACAACTCGAATCAAGCAGCCGGGGGCCGCGCCGTTCCAAAGCGCGCGCCCGCCGTTCGATGTTGTATGGTCGGATGGCTCGTATCCTGAGCGCGCTATTGTTGTTTTGTGCCATCACGGACAACGGTCAGGCCCAAGCACCAACCGTCGTGGATCCAGGTTACGAGTACAACGTAAAAGCTGCGTATCTCTACAGCTTTGGGCGATACGTGAAGTGGCATGCACAAGCACTCGCGCGGCACCACAACGAGTTTGTCATTGGAGTTCTCGGCGAGAACCAATTTGACGGGGCGCTCGAGAAGATTGCAGAAGCAAAGCAAATTCAGCAGCGGCCAATCAGAATTCGCTACTGGAACTCGTTCGACGAGTATGAGCCTTGTCACATTCTGTTTGTGACGAACACAATCGACTTCGAACAGCAGCTAGAAGTGATTCGGAAGCTGGCAACCGACGGAGTGCTGCTGGTGGGTGAAACCGAAGGCTTCGCCAGCCAAGGTGGCACGGTAAATTTCTACGTCACCCAGGGAAAGGTGCGTTTCGAGGTCAACAAGAACTCCGTTCAACGTGAGGCGCTGACAATCGATGCCAGGCTATTGCGTCTAGCGACGCCGGTGGATGGCCAATGATCACTAGAATTACACGATTCTTGCCCAGGCTCTATGACGGGATCTCGATTCGCGCCAAGCTGATGCTACTGGCCACTGTCTCCGCGAGTGTTGCACTCCTGTTGTGTTGTGCTGGGTTCGCCTTTAGCCACGTCGAGGAGATGAAGTCCGCTCGACTCAAGAACTTGGAATTGCAAGCAGGACTTCTGGCCTTCAACGCGACTGCCGCATTAACTTTCGACGACCCGCAGTCAGCGGAATTGCTCTTGTCATCGCTACGGCTACAACCCTCAGTAGACCAAGCGCGTTTGTACGATAAGGAAGGACACATAATGGCCTCCTATGTCAGAGAGGGTTGCCTGGAATTGGCGCACTCCTTGTCGAATCGCGATGCTCACAGTTGGACTACATCCGGCGAGATCGAACTGAATCGGATTGTGTTAGACGACGGCGAGTTGGTGGGCACTTTGTATGTACTGGCAAACGTAGAAGAACTAGAGAAACAGTTGTGGGAATACACACGACTAGCCATCGTTCTATTGTTGTTCTCACTGGTTGTGGCAATGCTCCTGTCGTTTGCTTTGCAGAAAAGGATTTCGGCACCCATCTTAACCCTAGCGGACGCAACCAGAAAAATTGCGGCGGCAGGTGACTATTCGATCCGAGTGAATCCAACATCTCAGGATGAACTAGGTGACTTGTGTCTCGCTTTCAATCGCATGGTGAATCAAATCGAAGTGTCCGAGAATGCGTTACAGCAATCCAACGAGCAACTCGAAATACGCGTTGCCAAACGTACTACTGAACTGAAGGCCGCAAAGGACTTTGCAGAAAACGCCAACCGAGCCAAGAGCGAGTTTCTGGCAAATATGTCACACGAGCTACGAACACCGCTGCACGGGATTCTCAGTTTTTCTCGCTTCGGCAATGATCGGTACGCCAAGGCCAAACCGGGACAGGTGCGAGAGTACTTTGCGCGAATTACCGAAAGTGGCGAAACGCTTCTTGATCTGGTGAATAGTCTCCTCGATCTCGCCAAGCTTGAAGCGGGAAAAGTGATCTTCGAGTTCAAGACGGTGCAGCCAAGCCTCATTGCTGCCTCCGTCAACGATCAATTCCAAGCGATCTGTTCGGAACGACAACTAAACCTTGTGCTAGAGGATTCAGAGGACGTCGGCGAACTCCTGCTGGATGCGGAAAAAATCAAACAAGTGTTGCGAAACCTTGTCAGCAACGCCGTCAAATTCTCACCTGATGGCGGAACGATTCGCATGGTCATCTCGCAAAGAGACGAGCAATTGCGGATCTCAGTTCAGGACGAAGGGCCAGGCGTTCCCGAGGACGAACTAGAAGCGATCTTTGAAAAATTCAAACAGTCGAGCACGACGAAAACTGGGGCGGGAGGAACGGGTTTGGGATTGGCTATTTGCCGAGAGATTGTCGACGCGCACAATGGTCGGCTGTGGGTCGAGAATGTCGCGACCGGCGGAAGTGTGTTCATCTTGGACTTGCCGGTGCGATGCGACGCTGAAGTTAGCGTCTGTCATGAAGTCGCTGTAGAAGCTTGAAAAGCGAGTTGTCTCTGGCTTCAGGGAAGAAAGTGAAGTCGCTATAAACGGCGATCCAACCGCGAACACGAGCCCCTTCGCTTTGAGTTATCATAGGAACGTCGTGCCAACGTAGTTTCGATGGTGAAGGAACAGCCGCATGTCGGAATTGTTAATCGGGTTCCTCCTGCTGGTCGCCGCTCCCGCGTTGATTGCGATTGGGATGCTCCTGGGCCGGCTCTTGTTCGGAAGAAACGAATCGCATCCAACGCGACTGAGTGACGCGGCCACAACATCGAGGACCATTCAGCGGCTGGCGAATGACGGTGCGATCGACGAGGAGACGCGAGCGAAGCTAGTCAACGTACTTCGCGAATCGTACGCCCAAGGACTCGATGTTCCTGCTCCACCCTTGCGAACTGTAGAGCCACCGCACGCAGAACTCGTCCAAGATGGATCAGTGCCGCTCCGGACGACCGAAGCGCATGAGCCGCCTGAGTCCGTGAACGACGACGCGGAAGTTCCTATCGAAGCTGAGATCGTCGAGGAAGCTCCGTCACCGCCGGTCGTTCATCCGCTCGACGCTCCCGAACCTGTCGCGGAACTGGGCCCCACTCGTCCGCAGCAACATCGACGAGCATTTGCCGATGTGCTTTACGCGTTCATGCAGGATAAGAACATTCGCTGGGGCGAATTGGTCAGCGGTTTACTCATTGTCGGTTGTTCGATTGCGTTGGTCATCAGTCTGCGCAGCGAGATCGAGAGCCTCAGCGAACGCTTCATCTATTTGCCAGCGCTATTGTTTATGCTGGCAACGGCGGCGATTCACGCGGCGGGAAACTACACGCTGCGACAGTGGAACTTACAAGCGACCAGCCGCGGGGTACTGATCATCGCGACGCTGTTGATCCCGATCAACTTCCTCGCCGCCATCATTGTTACCGGCCCGGAATCGCAACAGCTTCCTCCGTTTCATCCTCTCTACCTGTCGGCGGTTGCCGTAGGCATTCTCGCTTTCGGCACGATGGCGTACTTTGCTAGTCAGGCGTTAATGCGTGAAGGGTCGTGGCGATTGTGGGTCGGCGTGATGGGCACGTCCGCCGGACAACTGCTGATCAACCGTCTTGCGGATCGCGGAGCCACAGCGATCACGGCCAGTCTACTCGTCAGTTTGCCATTGATCGCCTATTTGGTTGCGATGATCGCCCAACTGCGAGTTGCTTCGCGGCGTCCTCGCATTGGAATGACCCTCGCCACCGAGACGCTCCTCTTGCTTGGCATCACGAGTTTTGCTCTGGCATCGTCGGTCGGGCTGCTGCTTTCAAAGTCCGATTCCGTGCGAACCGCGCTCGCTTGGCTATCGACGCCGTTAAGTTTGCCCGCCGTCGTGATACTCGCGACAGGCCTAGCGTTACACCGACGGCTGCTGTCGCGGCGATTGACGACGCTAAAAACGGTCGGCACATCACTGACGATGACCGGCGGAGTGATGATGTTGGTCGCGGTCTTGCTGGCTTGGCCAGAACCACAGCTTCTGATCGCGGTCGGAGTGTTTACGTTCACTTCGCTCACCTTGCTTGCAGGCGTTGGCCGGCTGCCCGCGTTACATGTGCCGGCAATCGCGTGCGGTTCGTTAGCGTTGCTCGTCGCGTTCCACGCGGCGCAGAGTTCGTTTGTTGGCTACGAAGGCAACTTGTCTCGCCGCATGTACGAACTCTTCTTCTTGGGGCGCAGCGGCGTCATTTTGACGGTCATCGCAGTCGTCATTGCCGGCGCGGCGGCAGTGTTGCTTCGACAAGGTCGCCGTGCTAGCGCGTTCAGTTACCTCGTGGGTTGTGCCACGATCGCGGGATTGAGTGTTTTGCTCGCGGTCAGCGTCGGCTTCTTTGGTGCCGAAGCCCAGGAATCGAATCTCGCCTCGCCGGTGCTGCTCTTTTATGCGGTCGCGTTGTTCGTCGCAAGTTACTTCGTACCAACGACAGCGCTGACATGGACCGGTTCGACACTTTTACTGATAAGCTTCGTCCACATGGGAGGCTGGAACACGGCAGTTGAAGGTTGGCTAACTACTGCCTCGCTTTCGCCGACGCGCCCGGTACTGCTGGCTACGATACTACACGGGCTTGTGGCTGCGACCATCGCATGTGTACTGGCCAAGCGCAAAGCATCACCTTCGATCGACGAGCCTGCGCTCCGCTGGCGACAACTCGTCACTCCGCTCACGCAGTCTGCGTTACTTTCATCGGCGTTGGCTTTGCCGTGGTCAGCGCTAGTATTCGACCAGCAATTTGGTGAACACGCTTGGTATATGGCGGCGTTGTCGTTGATATTTTTGGCAGCTACTGTGATTCAGCGATCCTCGTTGAACTTTTCTATCTTCCAGACGCTGGCAACGGTCGCCGTCATCTTCACGACGACCTCGATCTGTCAACGACAAAGTTGGTGGAGTGAACAGCTTCTTTCGCCACAGCATCTGCAATCGCAGTTTGGCTCGCTCGCCGTGTGGTGTTTGGCGTGGAGCGCCGGTCGGCGACTAATACGCCGTCGGTGGCCGGGCGTCGCGCGGCTGATGCGATCGAATGAACAGACGGTGGACGAATTCGTCTTAGCAGCAACCGTCGTCGCGATGATCGTGATGTGCGTCATCGGATGCGCGTCAGGCGCTGCTGTCGAACTCGGCATTGGAGCGGCTACCAACTTCGAGAGCTCACAATCGTGGCAACTCGTCTTCGGAACCAGTTCTTGGGTCGCATCGGCACTGCTGCTCGCGGCAGCCATTGGTTCGCTAGTCGAACGATTTTCGCTACAGGCGTTCTGCACGTTATTCTTGATCGCTGCGACTGGCGCCTCGCTGGCGGGAGGCCGCGCGTACGAATCGATTGCCGTAGCGTCCGGGCTCCGTTGGTCGTTCGCCTCCATTGGCGTTTTATTGACGATCGCGGTTTGTATGAGTTTACGAATCGAAGCAACGATCCGACGACTGGCATGGCTCGAATGGGACGAATTGCCTAAACACCTCAACCGCGTCGCGCGCTGTTGGACCATCGGGATCAGCGCGATCCCAATTCTTGGACTCACAACCGCAAGTCTCGTTCAAGCAGCAACCGGCGTCGCGCCCAGCGGACCAACCGCTGACTCGTTCTTCACTCGAATCGGCTCGGAGCTTTCCTACGGCGTGCCGTTGGCACTGCTTTCCGCCATGCTGATCGCCCATGCTGTACGCGAGAAGAAGACAACTCTGATGCTCGCGGCCTCCGGAGTGTTTCAATACCTTGTTAATCTCGCGTACCTCCTGCCCATTCTGAAAGACCCCGGCGCGAAGCTCGACTGGTCCGTCGTCATTGGTTGTTTGCAATGGAACGCGTTAGGTCTCGCAGTGTTTGCGCTGGCTTGGTTGAGTGTACGACCGTGGCTTGACACTCGGCATAGGGTCACTTCACCGGGGGCCACTTTACCAGACACGTTTGATCGCTGTTTGGTAATACAAGTCGTCGCCGCACTCGTGGCGGTCACAGCGACAACCGGTCTTGCGACGGCGGTCGTTGTTGCGTCGCCACAAAACCTGACTCGCTTTGGCGATCTGGGTAGCTGGCTCAGTTACCTCGTCTGCGTACTCGGCTTTGGAGCGGCGACATGGCTGACTCGATCTCGCCAGGAAAGATTTGGCATTTCGCTGCTGCTTGGTTTCTTATTCGCAATCGGCGGACCCGTTGCCGTATCACTCGAAGGCCGGCGCGGCGATTGGCAGGCGTTCCACGCTTTGATGCTCGCTTGGTTGATTATTGCCAGCGCAGCCACGATCTTGGCCTGGGTTTCGCTACGTTGGCGAAAGAAGAAACAACTCGTCACCACTTCCGTCCAGTGGGCGACTATCTTCGTCGGCCTCTCGGTTTTACTTGCGCTGCGTGCGACACCGTTCGATCCGGGAACACCTTGGTGGCCGTTCGCAACGACGTTAGCTGCGGCAGGTTTGGCAGGAGCACTCGGATTCCGCACGCGCTGCCAAGGGTATGCATACGCTTCGACTTTGTTATCAACGGTCGCGGTCACCATCGTCTGGTGGGGAGCCTGGCCGAACGACATGGTACAGGGCGTGATCGAGTTCGTGCAGTTGAATCTGATCGCCGCCGTTGTGGTGTCGATCGTTTGGTTGTTCGCTGAAGTCCGGTGCCAAAAGCGATTCGGTCGCAGCTTTGATCGATTCTCAAAAGCTCCGTTAGTACATCATGTCGTACCCATCGGCGCAAGCCTAGTCTTGCTCGTCTTCGTATCGCTCGGATTCGGATTGACCGGACTGCTTGACGCTGCGCGAAAAGATATCGACATCGCGAACCTCACCGGTTGGATTCTGTTGCCGCTGCTTGGCGGCTTGGTGATCGGCTCATTGTGGGACCAGCGGATGAAGCTTGCGCTGCCGTTGCTGTTTGCGTGGGGCGTGATCACGATGTTGATGTCGCTGGACCAAGTCGATCAGCGGTTCGAATTCGATAGCCAATCCGTCTTTGTCGCAGCGGGCATAATGATTGCCGCTTACGTCGCCCTCGCCGGGCATCTTTGGAAGTACGGGGCGAACCTGGCGGCAATCGGAAATCGTCTGGGGATGCCTGATACGGTGCGCCAACTCAAACGCACACGCTCTTGGCTTCCCGTCGTGACACTGCTGCTTACAGCAATCATCCTTGTCGCCGAATTGGCTGTCGTGCTGGCTTTCCGAGAGAGATGGATGCGAGTCGGCGCGGCCTTCGCACCATTGTTATTGGCGTACGCGGTCAGTTGCCACGCTCAACAAGCTCGGCGAATGACGATGCAGTACGCGAGTTTGATACTAGCGAGTTTGTCGGCTGTGTTCGCTGTGTGGGCTGATATCGAGCCGGGTTGGCGAGCGACGTTTGCGTTAGAACGAGCAGTTCGCTTGCTGATGGTCGTGGCGGGAATGGCGTTCTTGTATGCGATACCATTCTCTCGTTGGACCAAGCAGCGCGGCGGTGATTGGTTTCCAGTCGTGCGACGCATGGCGGCAGTTTGTGGATCGGCGGCTATCGTTGCGTTGTCCGCCGTCCTGTTGCTTGAGTTGGCTTTCTTCGAACCGGGGATCGGTGCGCCGTTCGGTCATCCTTACGAAGTTGTCGCCGTCGTGGTGGTTCTCGTCGGATTGATCATCGCCTTCATCGCCATGGCCTTGTCGCCCGAGCGTGATCCGCTGTCGCTCTCCGAGCAAGGACGCATGGGATATGTGTATGCGGCACAGGTCGTCGGAGCACTTCTGTTCGCGCATATCTACCTTTCCAATCCTCAGATTTTCGGGGCGTTCGCGGCGTACTGGCCGTACATCGTGATGGGAATCGCATTTGCGGGAGTTGGTGTTGGCGAGATTTTCCAACGCAGTAATCTTCCAAACGGGGGTTCGCGCGTACTGGCGGAACCATTACAGCGTACGGGCGGTTTTCTGCCGTTGTTGCCGGCACTTGGGTGGTGGTTGAATCAACGGTTGGAGATCGAAGCTGCGGGACACTATTCGCTGTTGTTGTTCTTTGCTGGGCTATTCTATCTCGCCTTGAGCATGCTGCGGCGTTCGTACATCAGCGGCGTCGCGGCAGCAATAGCAGGCAACGCCGCGTTGTGGGCGTTGATGGCCGATTACGAACCGTTCTCGCTGCTCAAGCATCCGCAGTTCTGGCTCATTCCGCCCGCTTGCTCGATGCTTGTTGCCGCTCATCTCAATCGGCGTCGGCTGAACGAAAGCCAACTAACGGCCATCCGCTACGCGTGCCTGTTAGTGATTTACGTCAGTTCGACTGCGGACATCTTTATCGAAGGCGTCGGCAACAGCCTGTGGGAGCCCATGGTTCTCGCGACGCTGTCGGTGATCGGTGTGTTTATCGGCATCGGCTTGCAGATTCGCGCGTTCCTTTACCTTGGCGTGACCTTTGTTTTCCTATCCGTCGTCAGCATGGTTTGGCACGCGTATGCGAACATCCAACACGTCGGCATCTGGTGGGGCTTTGGAATCCTACTCGGGCTATTAATCCTGACCATCTTCGGCGTATTCGAGAAGAAGCGACCTGAGCTATTGCGCATGGTCGAAGAGATGCGGCGATGGGAACAATGATGATCGTTCGTTCGTCGCGTTGCCGATCTAGTTCTTGCCCTTCAGCGTCTGGCTTGCCGCGTGGCTCATCTTCTCGCCGATCAATGCAATTTTGTGATCATGCAGCCGCTTTTCGTTCAACCAGTACGGGCTGGTGATTTCCTTGAAGGCGTAGATGGCCGCTTGAATACCCTCGGCCCAGGCGACCGCGATCAGCTTAATGTCGCCGTGAACGTCACCGACGGCGAAGATGCCGCGACGACTCGTTTCGTAATACGGATCGATGGCGATGCTGCCGTCATCATTCAGTTTCAGGTTGAGGCGCTCAAACGTCTCCTTGGCGGAGAGAAAGCCGATCTGGACAATTGCGTGGTCGCACTCGATTTGCGCGTCGCCCGTCAAAGTTGCCGCGATTCGATCACCGGCAAACTCAGCCGAAATAACTTCGGTATTCGTATGCACTCGACCTCCTTGTTGCACGACGCGAGCGAGCGTATCGGCCTTGCCGCTGGTTGCCTCGCCGCGCACGATCAAGTCGACCACTCCGGCACGTTGAAGGACCATCACTGCAGCGTCCAAAGCCGAATCGCCACCGCCGACGACGATTACTTGGTTGCCTTCGTAGTCGCCAATTTTTGGGATCTTGTAATGCACCTTTTTCGAGTTCAATTGATCCAACGCGGCCAGCCGACGTGGATAGTGAAGCAGGCCGCAAGCCATAATCACTTTCCGGCACAGGTAGCTACCCTGACTCGTGATCACTCGCTTGAGAGGATCATCCTTTTCAAGTTGCTCCGTGTCTTCGATGGTGACTAGTTCCTCGTTGAATCGGAACTGAACTAGCGCATTGGTTGCTTGGCGAAACGTCCGTTCCGACAACTCCTCGCCAGTAATACCGTCAGGGAAACCTGGAATGTCGACGATTTTTTTGTCGGAGTAGAGGAACTGAGGTTGCCCACCTGGCTTGTCCTTGGCCTCGACAACAAGGGTGGTCAATCCTCGATGGGCAGTCGTCAAACTCGCAGCCAACCCGGCGGGTCCTGCCCCGATGATCACGACGTCCCAATAATCGAGACTGTCAAAGTCGAAGTCCGCATCAAGTTCCGTCACCTTGAAGTCGGCCACGATATCGTCCTTTCGTCAGTAGGCATCCGTGCAGAATACACGTAAATCTTCCGCGTGAGAGATTCTTAGGCGCAAGCGGAACAATTGCAAACTCAAGTTACCACGGGCGGCGAGCGAAGAGTCGGGTCGGTCGTGTTAGGGAACCCGCGAGACTACAATGCGTACCGATAACAGTAATATCGACCGAAACAGTCGACGGGAATATCTCTGGTCTACCACGAACTAAATCGCACACGAACTAAATCGCAAAGTGAGTTCTTTCATGAGCAAAGCAATATTCAAGTTTGTCGTACTTCATCTCGCCTCGCTGCTAATCCTTCCACTGACGACGCTCGACGTCGTCGGCGAAGACAGACCGCTCAAAGTCTTCATTCTTGCAGGCCAATCAAACATGCAAGGGCATGCTCGGATCGAGACGTTTGACTATATCGGCGACGACCCGTCGACCGCGCCCTTGTTAAGTGAAATGCGTGGGCCGGATGGAACGCCGCGAGTGCTGGACGGTGTCAGGATCTCGTATTTGACTGGCATCGGAGAAAACAACGGAGAGGCCTTCGGAAAGCTGACGGCTGGTTACGGGGCACGGCGTAACCCGACTGAGGACGATGGCAAGATTGGCCCCGAGTTTACGTTCGGGATCACCATGGACCAGGCGTTCGAGGAGCCAGTGCTATTGATCAAGACGGCCTGGGGCGGCAAGTCGCTTTACTACGATTTCCGTCCGCCGAGTGCTGGTCCGTACAAACGTTCTGAAAAGGACATCGAACGAAATCGCAATGCTGAGAGCGGCTCGGGCCACTATTACCGGCTGATGATCGCGCACGTCAAGAAAGTTCTCAGTGACATCGAGCGAGTCGCTCCGGATTACGAAGCGAGCCGCGGATATGAGATCGCCGGATTCGTTTGGTTCCAGGGTTTCAACGACATGGTGAACCGAGACGTATACCCGGTCCCGCCGAAAGAAAGCACCGAGAACCGCTTTGCGAACTACAGCATTTGGATGGGCGATTTTATTCGCGACGTTCGCAAGGATCTCAACGCTGCTGAGATGCCATTCGTAATCGGAGTCATGGGAGTTGGTGGGGAGAACGCGAACCCAGACAACTTAAAGTTTCGCGAGGCGATGGCAGCACCGGCAATGTTACCCGAGTTTGAGGGAAATGTAGTCACGATCCCGACCGCGCCGTTCTGGGATGCTCGCCTGGGAGCGATCGATGACAAGTACGGGAAAGTGCGACAGATGGCGTATCTTCTGAGAACCGAGAACAAGAACCACGCCAACAAAGACGGCACGATGAGCAAGGAAGAACAGAAAGCTTACATGAGAAAGTTCGAAGCCGATCTGGTGACTCCCGAAGAGGTCGCGCTGCGTCAACGCGGCGCTTCCAATGCCGGGTATCACTACCTGGGCTCTGCGAAAACATTTGCCGTCATGGGTAAAGCCTTCGCGGACGCGCTGCTGGCTTTGATGGATTGAGCAAACATCGCAACCCGATGCGACCTATTCATCCTCATTCAAACTTGGCGGAGCATTCGCCAAGGTTACGAAACGATCTTCCCCGCTCGCACGACTAACGTTGCTTCGAGGCAACCACCTGGCCGTCGCACATCTCGCGTATCAACGAGTGGTGCCGCCGAGCAGTTGTTGGTGAGCAACGTCACGTCGGCGCACGATCCAGGCGCAAGCGTTCCGATTTCGCGGGAGAGTTGTAGGATCTCTGCAGGCCGCGCGCCGACTCGCGAGAAGACCTCATGCTCCGGCATTCCTGCGGCCAGGAACTTACTCATCGTTCGCGGCAGGTCGTGCTGCGGTTGCGAGCCAACATGTATCGCGTACTGGTCGGTCGAGATTGTGTCTGGATAGAAGCCATCTGCGATGGCCGCTTCGGCAACGTGAAACGAAAAACTATTCATTCCGTGGCAGGCGTCGAACAATACACCCCGTTCGCCGGCCTCTCGAACTTCAGGAAGCACACGACCATCATCGCCGACGATACTCCATTCATCGTCGCGAAATATATAGGTAACAACGTCACCTGGGCGCAGCAACGCAAGCTGTTCCGCGATCGGCCAATTGGGTGGATCGTGCATGCCGTAAAGTAGAGGCTTGCCCGTCCGCTCTGCCACATCCAACCCGTGACGCAAGACAAGCCGGGGGTCGAGGGCACATGAGTTCCGGCTGACATTGACGGCGATGCCCCAAATGAAGTCTCCTCCCTCGCGAATGGTCCGCGCACAAGCATCTACGTCAACCCAATCGATTTCTCGAAAGCACAGTCCTCCTTCGGGCTCGCCCATTTTCGAAAGATTGATAGCAAGTCGTACTCGCGTGCGGCTCCCTTCGATCGTTTCATTGCGGTAAGCCGTCCAATTCTCCGCGCCGACGTCTCCTTGCGAAAGCGCGGTCGTCACGCCGCGGGGCAGGAATTCAATATCGGGATCGACTCCGTACTTAGATCCACTCTTGGCGGGATGTGCGTGCAGATCGACGAGCCCAGGCAACAACAACGCTTCGGGAAATTCCAACAAACGCTTGGCAGTTCCGTCGACTTCGCCACCGGATGCGACGATTCGATCGCCGCGAATCGCGACTGCTCCGGGCCCATCGAGCCCCGTCTGGGTGCAAACGATACGCCCGGCTCGGATCAAGAGGTCGAAATCGCACTCGGCCATGCTACCGCTCATCGCTGTAAGTTATTCGTTTAACGCGACTGACAATGCTATCTGGATGAACCCTCACATTACACCTCCCTTATGCGTTACCATTTCGTTTGAATCCACTTGTCTCCTTCAAGACGGTAGAACCAACGACATGAAGATTACAGAAATCGTTTGCCAGATCCTTCGAGTTCCTGCCATCGAAGCAAAAACAGCGAGCAGCCAAGATGCGTGCATCGTCCGAGTGCGTACCGATTCTGGCTTAGAAGGAATCGGCGAGGCGGACGCTTCCCCCGAAGTGGTTCGCTCGATCATTGACGCACCGTTCAGTCACAACATTGCATGTGGGTTGCGTGAGATTCTGTTAGGCCAGAATCCGCTCGAAACCGAACGGCTGTGGCAGGACATGTATCGCCGCACGATGTACTTCGGTCGAACGTCGGTAACCATCGCCGCGATGGCAGCTGTCGATCTCGCGCTGTGGGACATCAAGGGAAAACATTTCGGCGAACCGATCCACCGGCTGCTCGGCGGGAAGCAACACAATTCGATCAAGGCTTACGCATCGATCCTGTTTGGTGACGACGGCGCCGAAACCGCCGACATCGGGCGTCGCTGGACCGAAGCGGGATATCAGGCAGTTAAGTTCGGCTGGGAGCCGATGGGGGAGAGCGAAGCCGTCGATATTGATCTCGTTCGCGGAGCGCGTGAGGGCATCGGCGATGCCACGCTGCTGATCGACGCAGGCTGCGTTTGGGATACTCGAACCGCGCTGCGACGTGCCCATTCGTTTGCAGACTTTGGCATCGAATGGCTTGAGGAACCGCTGCGCGAGGATAACATCGACGGCTACGTGTGGCTGCGTGATCGCTCGCCCGTGCCGATCGCTTCTGGCGAAGGCGAATGCGGTCGCGAGGCATTCCGCCCGCTGATCGAGAAGCGCGCACTCGATGTTTATCAAGTCGATCTCTCGAGAAACGGCTTCACCGATGCGTCATACTTACGATCCCGCATTGAAGAAATTGGAGCGCGGCCGTGCAACCACTTTTACACTTCACCAATAACCGCCGCAGCCAGTCTGCACTGGTTAAGCACGTGTCGAGACGCCTTTCTCTTTGAGGATTGTGTGGAGGATTCGCCGATTCGGAACGACCTGTGCCACGAACGAATCCAGGCAGAGAACGGCTTCCTTACCGTTCCCGATCGTCCAGGCTTGGGCGTGACGCTCAATGAGGAAGTCGTTTCGCAATTCTTGGTGGCTGAATCCAAGTAGATGGAAGTTGCTCCGGCTTCGGCCTGATTCTGAAAGTTTGAAGAGTCAACGCTGCAGGACTAAACTACTTCGAACCTCCGCCCACCCTCGCCACGAAGGAAACGATCCATGCTCAAGACAAGCGGACTTCAGCTCTGCGTCATGATTCTCTGCGTCATGATTCTCTGCGTTACGATCGCAAAGCACATTCAAGCTGCTGACGAAATGTTTGGCAAAGCGCAGCAGGCCGCAATCGCCGACGTGGATAGCCATGCTGACGAATTGAAAGCCGTGAATCAGGCCATCTGGAAGCTGGCCGAAGTCGGACTCAATGAGCATAAATCAAGTGAGCTGCTCATCGACAAGCTGCGAGCCGCCGGGTTTGAACTCGAAACGGGAATCGCTGGAATGCCGACAGCCTTTGTTGCGAGTTACGGGCAGGGAAACCCAGTGATCGGCATCCTTGCGGAGTACGACGCCTTGCCGGGAATGTCTCAGAAAGTCGCTCCGCAACGTGAAGCGGTCGAGGACGGCAAGCCCGGCCACGCATGCGGGCACAGCGGGCTGGGAACTGGCGCCTTGGGTGCCGCAATCGCGGTGAAAGCGGCCATGGAGAAGCATGATCTTCCCGGAACCATTCGGCTGTACGGCACTCCGGCTGAAGAAACCGTGATCGGCAAAGTCTATATGACGCTCGCGGGCGTGTTCGATGACTTAGACATCTGCTTGCATTGGCATCCAGGCACAAAGAACGAATCTTGGTCAGGAAGTTCCAAAGCACTCGTCTCGGCGAAATTCACCTTCGACGGAACTGCGTCACACGCTTCGGTCAGCCCGTCGAGCGGACGGAGTGCGCTGGATGCGGTCGAGTTGATGAATGTCGGTGCCAACTTCATGCGCGAACACATCAAAGAAGACGCCAGACTGCACTACGTCATCATCGACGGCGGAGGCGCTCCCAACGTCGTGCCTCCCAAAGCGACGGTTTGGTATTTCTGTCGCGCCGATGCTCATGAAGATGTCGAGTACAACTTCCGCTGGTTGCAGGATATCGCTGCCGGGGCGGCGAAGATGACGCGTACCAAGCTGAGCATGAAGATTGATACGGATTGTCACGAGATCATTCCGAACGGCCCTTTGTCGCAAATGATCACTGGCAATTTGGAAGAGATCGGACCGCCTGAGTTCAGTGAGGACGAGATCACGTTCGCGCGGCGGCTTCAAGAACCATTGGTCACTCAATTCGGCAAGCAATTTCCGCTGGCAATCGACAGCCGTGTGCATCGCATTCCCGCGAACCCAGAACCAAGCAAAGGCTCGACCGACGTCGGCGATATCAGTTGGCGCGTGCCGACTGGAGGACTGCGCACATCTTGTCTGCCGTCCGAGAGCCCCGGTCACAGCTGGCAAAACGTCGCCAGTATCGGGTCGACGGTCGGAGAGAAAGGAACGATCTACGCCGCGAAAGCGTTGGCCGTCACAGCGATCCAGCTGCTCCAGAATCCCGACGCCATCGCCGCCGCTCAGGCCGATTGGAAACAGCGGATGGAGGGAAAGAAATACTTCTCGTTCATTCCACGCGGTCAACAACCTCCCAAGCAGATTAGGTAGCGCGTTGCCGCGATTCAAAACTGCACGAGCTTAAAGTCACAGAAATTATGACGCATCAGAACTCGCGATCACGCTCGCCGCTTAGGCCAACATTCTTGGTGATTGTGCTCGTATCGCAATCGTTAGCGTGGACCGTAAGTGCCCAGGAATCTGCGCCGTCTTCAAGCGAGGCGGATCGCGACGCTGCATCCGTGGCGACTGCGTTCAAAGAACGCGTGCAACCGCTGCTGAAGACTTATTGCGTGCGGTGCCACAACGCGGACGAAATGAAATCCGGCATTCGCGTGGATCAACTGAGCGGCGATCTTGAGGAGAGGCATCTTCGTCTATGGGAGGGTATCCAGCATCAGATCGCGGACGAAGTAATGCCGCCAGAGGACGAACCACAGCCGACGACCAACGAACGGAAGTTGCTTGTCGAGTGGATCGAACGGGGACTCAATGTAGCTCGGTCCCGGAAGACAGAACGCAACGGATCGATCCGACGGCTGACAGTTTCTCAGTATCGAAACACGCTCCGAGATCTGCTGGGACTGGAGGACAATCTCGCGGACGTGCTACCACCCGACGCATTATCTAAAGACGGCTTTACAAACAACTCGCAGTCAATGCGGTTGTCGCCATTGCAAGTCGAAGCCTATTTCAACATCGCCGAGAAAGCGCTCGACATCGCCATTGTCGATGAAAGCAGCAAACCGAAGATCCAGAACTTTCGCATGGATCTCGGCACCGCGATCAACAACGAACCGTGTCCGGACAACCTCATCCTCGGTGCCAACAACCATCTGTTGCAAAACAAAGACTTCATGGTGACACAGCTGTCGCTCGCGAAGCCATTCGACTATGAACCGTTTTTTATGCGAACGAAGTATCGATTCATTGAAGGCTACGAAGGTAATTCAACCGTACGAGGATGGCGGGAATATGACAGCATCTACCATTCAGTATTTGCCTGCATGCGAGGCAACGAGGGCTATCCAAAGGGACGCGCGTATCAGACTATTCCCGAAGGACTGCTTTTGCGACCGGCGATTCCCAGTGCGGAATTGTTTGGCGTAGAAAGCACGTATGGCCCAAAGGCGAACTTCAAAATCTCGCTACGCGAGTTGCCCAATCACGGAAGATTTCGTATCACGGTAAACGCCGCCAAGTACGATGATGGCCTGCTCCTCGACCAAGGCACAGAAGCGCAGATTGAGCCTACTGAGGGAGCGATCACCGTCACGAACCTCGCCGCATCGCAGATGATCGAAATCGAGAAGGCCGGGGTCTATCAGATAGATGCACATCTGCGCTTAACACCCGAGGATTCGATTCCGCCGGACGCATCGAAGTTGCACGAAGGACTGATCGCATCCTGGCCGCTAGACGGGGACGCGCGGAGTCAGTCGGAAGAGAATGGATTTGTCGGCGAACTTGTTGGCGGCGCAAAGTTCACCAAGTCACCTTTTGGCGAAGCGCTTTCTGTTGACGGCACATCCGGCGCCGTCGTGGTCCCTCGCAATAATGCCATGAACGTTGCCGATGGCGACTTCACGATCGCGGCATGGATTCATCCGCGAGAGTTGCGTCAGGCGGGCATTGTTTGTTTGGGTGGCTATGGCTATACGCACGGTTGGTTATTCGACATGCCAAACGGGAACGGAGTCATCCGGTTGGAAACGGCGAAGCAGGGCGGACTCTCGAACGGTACCGTACAGTCGCGGGCGGGCGTCGTTCGAGTCAATAAGTGGCAACACGTCGCGGCCGTTGTTCGCCGAGGCGAGAACGCGACTCAGCTGTATGTCAACGGTTACGAAGTGGGTGTCGGCGCCATCGATGTCGACAACCTTGACAACCCGAATGTTGCGTTGCACATCGGTCGCATTCCAAACGCCAATCTTTTTGCGGGCGAAATCGATGAAGTGCGATTCTACCGCCGAGCTTTGGAGGTCGCGGAACTCAGAGCCCTGGTTGCGCCGGGCAGCAAGTTCGCCAAAGCGCCGCCTCGCGAAGAGCCGCGGAACCTATCGCTGCAGCTTGGCCACCGTCACTTCTCTACACTCCTGACTCAACCGGCATTTATGGCCGTGCGTCTACCCTCCGGTCCATTCCCGTTCACTGCTAAATACGACGGCAGCACGATATTGGAACGCATCGTATTAACTCCGCTGCAAAACACTCAGGGAATAACCAAGCGATTCGAACGCTTTGAACAACGTTCCCCTCGGATTGGCGTTCACGTAGGACTACGTCGCGATTGCGGAAGTACGCTGACCGCGGTTGGTCGACCGCAACCAGTCGCCTCAACCGCGTTGACCGGGCTTGTATTCGAAGGAGCGATCAACAATTTCCCCAGTCCCGATGTCGAAAAAGGCAATGTCAACTACCTGGCGGGCGTTCGCGAAATCGGCGTGCGTAGCGAATACACCGACGGCCGTGACATGCCGCGCGTGTTAATTCGTTCCATCGAGTTTGAGGGGCCACTCTACGACTCCTGGCCGCCAAGGATGCACCAGAACATTCTCTTCGACTCCAACCTGAAAGACGATCCGCCAGCTTACGCCCGCCAGGTGATTCGGTCTTTCGCGACGCGGGCATTTCGTAGACCGCTCACTGAGGCTGAAGAGGCTTCGCTCGCGGCTGTCTTCGATAACTCTTTCGATGAGACAGGTGATTTTCGTCGGAGTATCGAGGACGCACTCCTCGTCGTTCTGACATCTCCGCAATTCCTTTTTCTGATCGAGAACAGCAGCGGCCCGGAAGCGGAAGCACTTGATCCCTACGAACTGGCATCGAAGTTATCGTACTTCCTTTGGAATTCCGCACCTGACAAGCAACTTCTCGATCTTGCCGCGACAGCTACGCTGCATCAATCGCTAGACGCGGAGATTGACCGGATGATCGGCGCTCCGCAGTTCCGAATGTTTGTGGACGAATTTGCGGCGCAGTGGCTAAGCCTTGATAAGTTCGACGTGGTCGAAGTGGATCGAAAACGGTATCCGAATCTGACGCGTGACACCAAGAAGCAACTACGCGAAGAACCTGTGCAGTTTCTGCGGTATCTGCTCCAACACAATTTGCCTTTGGGAAGTCTCGTTCAATCCGATTTCATCCTCGCTAACGAGGTCGTTGCAGATTACTACGACCTTGCCGACCGCACTGAAAGCGGATTTCAATTCGTTCCGATCACACATAATGACGAAAATCTAGGCGGCCTGCTCTCTCAGGCAAGTATTCTCGCTGGACTATCGGATGGGCGCGAGTCGAATCCGGTCAAGCGCGGTGCCTGGCTGGCGCGCAAGATCATCGCCGAACCGCCAGACGATCCGCCGCCAAACGTGCCGCAACTTCCGGAGGGAGATGAAGCTCATCTGACGCTTCGACAGAAATTGGAACAGCATCGGAATCAAGAGGGCTGTTCCAAATGTCACTCCGGAATCGATCCCTGGGGATTTCCGTTCGAGAAGTTCGACGCTGGTGGCCGATTTAAGAAAGACCCCAGCGTGGATGCAAGTTCGACGCTTCCAGACAAAACGGAGATCGTCGACCTGAACGAATTGAAGGACTATTTGGCGAACGACCGCATCGATCAGGTAGCATTCAGTTTCCTGAAGCACTTGGCTACCTACGCCATTGGCCGCAGCTTAACTTACAATGAGATTGTATTTCTTGAGGAACAGGGCCTAGAATTGAAGCCCGATGGCTACCGCATGCAAGACATGATCCGGTTCGTCATCAAAAGTGAGCTGTTTCTAAAGAAGTAGCAGATCAAACAACGAATTTCCTGCCGCCTGGATGTGACCATGACAAATCTTTCAAAACTCGATCGTCGAGCGGTTCTCAAAGGTATTGCCGGAACGACGCTGGCTCTGCCGATCTTGGAAGCCATGGGAAAGGAAGTTGCCGAGCTAACTCCTCGCCGCTTCTGTGCGCTCTACACCGCCAATGGTATGTCACTGCCGAATCCAGCCAACGGAATCGACGAGTGGAGTTGGTTTCCAACCACGGAAGGTAAGGACTTCACTTGTGGCAAATCGACGGAGCCGCTGAGTTCTTTCCGTGAGCAGATCAGTTTCCTCGGTGGTTTACAGCACGCCAACGGTGCCAAAGCCGATCCGCACGTGTGTTCAGACATGTGGCTGACCGGCGCTCCGCTACACGATCCCAAACCAGGCACGTACAACTCCGTCGCGCTCGACCAACTCATCGCGCAACACACTAAGCAACATTGCCGCCAGCCTTCCTTAGTCCTTTCGATTGACGCGGGCGTTGGGTTTCTGTCTCGCACCGGAACGATTTCCTACAACGTCGAAGGAAAGCCGATTCCCGCGGAGAATAATCCGCGTCGCGTTTTCGATCGACTGTTCCGAGGCGACCGAGCGTCGCTCGAATCGCAACGAGCGCAGTTGAAACGGCGCATTAAGCTGGTGGATGCAGTACTCGAGAACGCGCGGTCGCTGAGCAGACAGCTTGGTCAATCCGATCGACAAAAGATGGATCAGTATTTGACGTCGCTGGATGAACTCGAATCGCGACTGACCGCATCCGAGAAGTGGATCGACATCCCGATGAAGGAGCAGGACCGATCCCATCTAAATCTTGACGCAACGACCGAGGGCGAGCCCGGCGAGTACTATCGCAACATGTTGGATCTGATCGCCTTGGCGTTCGACGCGGACATCACTCGTTCCGTCGCGTTTATGCTCAACCGAGAAGACGGCATGGGGATCAGCGATACTTTTCCGTTGAAGCTAGGTTTGAGCCGAACGCATCACAATCTCTCACACGCCGGAGACAAAGACGGACAGTTGGAGTTCGCCAAGTACGACTTGTTCCTCAGCGAGCAAATGGCTTACTTCCTGAACCGCCTCCAACAGTTCAAAGACGCCAGCGGCAGCGTGCTGGATAACAGCATCGTTTTGTTCGGCAGCGGCGCAAGCACGACGCACAATCCGACCAACCTGCCAACTCTCCTGGCAGGCGGCGCGAACATGGGCCTCAGGCACGGCACGTATTGGCGCAAAGCAAAGACTCCACTCGCAAACGTCTACCTCAGCATCTTGCATTCGATGGGAATCGAGCAAGAAGCTTTCTCGGACAGCACGGGCGTGCTGAGCGATTCGATCTTCGCTGCGGTCTAGCTGATCGTAGAAGGCCGAGAACAACTGTGTCTCCGCATAGAGTGAACCATGCGCACCCACACCTACCTCCCCGCGGCAGCACTGCTAATTTGGATGCTCGGCACGAAGAGTTTGAACGCCGAGGATTGGCCGCATTGGATGGGGCCTCATCGCAACAATGTCTGGGCCGAGTCCGGAATTCTCGAATCATTTCCCGAGCAAGGTCCGAAAGTTCTGTGGCGGACGCCAATTGCCGGTGGCTTCTCGGGCCCCGCGGTGGCAAACAGAAGAGTTTTCATTACTGATTACGTGACGAGTGACAACGTCAAGGTTGCCAACTTCAAACGCAACAGTTTTACAGGAGTCGAACGAGTACTTTGCTTGGACGAGAGGTCTGGGGAGATCCTGTGGCAGCACGAGTACGCCGTCAAGTATTCGATTTCCTACCCGTCCGGCCCTCGTTGTACACCCATCGTCGACGACGATGAAGTTTACACGTTAGGCGCGGAAGGAGATTTGATCTGCTTCGCCGCAACAACGGGTGAGGTCAAATGGTCGAAGAACTTACCGGACGCATACAACACGAAAACGGGGCTCTGGGGCTACGCGGCGCATCCGTTGGTTGATGGCGAGCGGTTGATTACGCTCGCTGGCGGTGACGGCAGTCACACCGTCGCGCTTGACAAAATGACAGGCAAAGAAATCTGGCGTTCCGGTACGGCGTCCGAACAAGGTTACGCGCCACCGACGATTATCAGCTACGCAGGAGTCCGGCAGCTGATTCTATTCAGCCCCGATCACGTTCGCGGCGTGAACCCGGAAACTGGAGCCGAGTTCTGGTCGGTTCCGTATGAAGCTTCCAACGGCTCGACGATCATGTCGCCAGTGCGATGCGGCAAGTACCTGTATGTCGCAGGATTCTCGCAACGCAGCTTACTGTTGGAATTGACGTCGGACAAACCGGGAGCGAATGAAGTTTGGCGTAACCGGCGAAAGGATGCGCTCTCGCCTGTCAACGTTCAGCCTTTCTTCGCCGATGGCGTTCTCTACGGCTTCGATCAATCAGGCGATTTTGCTGCCCTTGCATTGCCGTCGGGAAAGCGACTCTGGACGACATCACAACCGCTGGCCGATCGAGGACAGGACTCAGGCACGGCCTTCCTCGTTAAGCATCAGGACCGTTATTGGATGTTCACCGAACACGGCGAGCTTATCATCGCCGAGCTTGACAAAGACGGATTCCGCGAACTCGACAGAACGAAAGTGATCGAACCGAGTAACGTGGCCTACGGACGCGACGTAGTCTGGAGCATGCCAGCGTTCGCAAATCGGCATGCCTATATCAGAAACGACGACGAAATCATTTGCGTTGATCTGTCGAAGTGATTGATCGTGATTCGGCACTTGTTCGCGTTCGCTGTACTACCAGCAACTAGGAGACGACCGCTATGCCATTCATCGATTGGATCAACGAAGAAGATGCGACTGGGGACGTCGCGGAAGTTTATAACGCCTGGAAGGCTGCGAATCCTCAGCGAGATCGAGTTCCCGAAATATTGAAATGTTTCAGCCTAAGGCCGGACTTCCTGAAGGCCGTTGTCGACTTTTCGTACGAGCTGCACTTTCAAGACGGCCATCTAACACGGCGCATCAAGGAGATGATCGCCACTTTCGTATCCGCTTTGAATCAATGCCCCTACTGAACAGGTTCTCACGGCTACTTTCTGCAGTTGCAGGAAGAAGGAAAGACGTCCGTCGAGGCATTGTGTAAGGGAGATCTCACATCCACCTCGCTACCTGAGAACGAACGGATTCTTCTTGAGTTTGTCGAATTGCTGACACGTCATGCTTACCGCACGACACAAGCGCGTGTGCAGCGAGTTCGTGACGTCGGCTGGACCGATGAACAAATTGCCGAGTGCGTATACATCACCGCGTTATTCGCATTTTTCAATCGTGTCGCCGATGGATTTGGGCTGGCGGACCCTGGCTACATGCAAATGCAGGTAGAGGGTGGCCAGCCACCTTCCCCCGCCAGCCAATCTCGACCCTCGTAACTACTGGTTTCTCTCGTCGCAAGAGAATAACCTATGCGTTCTTGCCCAGAGACACCCAACGGAGATCCACGATGCGACCGTCCTACACTTTGCTGATGCTCGCGGTATTACTTGCATGTTACGTTGCACGAGCGGGTGAACCGGAGTACTTTCGGCGCGACAGCGGCGTCTTCAGCGGCAAGCAACCGTTGCCTGATAACTTCACCGACGGGGCGACAGCCGTGTGGCGCACTGAATTGCCTCCAGGCAACTCGACGCCTTGTATTCACGGTGATTCGGTTTTCTTAACGACCTGGGATGCGAGCAAAAAAGAACTGGCGACCGTCGCGCTCAATCGAATTTCGGGAGAAGTGCTTTGGAAACAAGTTGTTCCGACAGCGGAGATCGAGTTGGTGCATCCTGTTGGCAGCCCTGCATCATCTTCGCCCGCGTGTAACGGCGAGCAGGTGTTCGCCTTTTTTGGCAGCTATGGATTGTTGTGCTACGACCTGGAAGGCAAGCTGCTGTGGGAAAAGAAGATGGGGCCGTTTCAAGATGAATTCGGAGCATCCAGTTCCCCGATTCTCGCCGACGGATTAGTCATATTGAACGAGGATCACGACGTCGACAGCTTCCTCGTCGCCATCGATCAAGAGACGGGGAAGACCATCTGGAAGACGCCGCGACCCGACTCCACTCGCAGTTACTCAACACCAATCGTCTGGAATGCCGGTGATTCAAAGCAAGTCATTGTGGCCGGATCTCTGCAGTTGGCGGGCTACGATCTTGCGACTGGAAAAAAGCAGTGGTGGGTGAACAGCCTTTCTCGAATCGTTGATCCCACGCCGAACTTATACGACGGCCTGATATATGTCGCGACATGGACTCCCGGCGGCGATCAGACCGAGCGTATCGCGATGGAACCGTTTCCCGAAGCGCTCGCCGCGTTGGATAAGGACAATGACGGTCAAGTTGCGAAATCCGAACTGCCCGAAGGGAGTCCGGTTATCCCACGTTTCTTCCGAGTCGATCTCAATCAAGACGAGAAGCTGAACAAGCTCGAGTGGGACCGCCACGCCAGCGTGTTCGCACGCGCTCAGAACGTCGCGATGGCGGTCAAACCTGGTGGCCAAGGCGACGTCACCGAGCAGAATGTCAACTGGGTCTTCCATCGTTCACTGCCAACCGTGCCGAGTTCGGTCGTCTATGAGGGCGTGCTGTACATGGTGAAAGATAGTGGCATTATCACGAGCCTCGGCGCTTCTGATGGCAAAATGCATAAGCAAGGCCGCGCCCGCGGGCGAGGCAACTACTACGCGTCGTTAGTTGCCGGCGATGGAAAGGTTTACTTAACCAGTGAGCGCGGAGTGATCACGGTCTTGAAGGCTGGACCGCAATGGGAGGTCCTTTCCTCGCATGACTTCGGCGAACGGATCATGGCTACACCTGTTGCCGCAAAGGGCCAGTTGTTGATTCGGACCGACGAAGCGCTGTACTGTATTGCCAAAAAATAAGAGGTGTTACGTTGGGAAGCGAGTTCGACGGACGCGTTGCTTTGGTGACAGGTGGTTCGAGAGGGATGGGGCGAGCCATCGCGATCAAGTTGGCCCGCGGCGGAGCTGATGTGGCGATCGGCTATGCTTCGCGCCGCGAGACGGCCGAAGACGTTGTCAAGGAGATTGAAGCGCTCGGGCGCAAAGCGATTTACGGCCCGTGCGATCTTCGTCAGCAAGATCAGATCGACGCGTTGGTCGCTCAGACACGTGAGCATCTAGGGCCAATCGAATTGATGGTCAACAGTGGCGCGATCAGCAACTTCGCGGACCACAAAGAGATGACATACGACCTGTGGTTCGACACGCTGGACGTCAACCTACACGGAGCGTTTCGCGTTCTGTTCGCCGTTAAGGACGAGATGATCGAACGAAAGTTTGGCAGAATCGTGCTGATCTCATCGATTGCGGCCTACACTTTGCGACCGCAACAATTCCACTACGCGACGGCCAAGTCCGGCGTGATCACAATGACCGGTTGCTGCGCGGAGGCGTTCGGACCTCACAACGTGCGAGTCAACTGTGTCGCGCCGGGACTTGTCGATACCGAGATGATGCGCACGGTGCCCGAACACCTGATCGAACAGGCCGTCGCAACAACGCCGCTGCGGCGAGTCGGAACACCTGACGAGATTGCCGATCTAACGACGTTTTTGCTCAGCGAAAAATCAAGCTTTATGACCGGCCAAACGGTGATCGCGTCTGGCGGGCGAGCTATCAGGCATTAGCAGCTATGTGGCTGCCGCTAGATCCGATCTGAAGTGATCGGTCGCGAAGCGTTCACCATCCAGAAGCATCCTATGAACTTCTGATTTCTTAGAACTCTCGGCCAATAGGTCACTTCGAGAGAATAGCGATCTGTGTATGGCTTCAGAACACGACGACTTAGCGCCGGAAATTGACGAGTTAATGGCTGACGCTGCGGCGGGCAATCAACGGGCAGCAGAAGAGCTGCTTCCGCTTGTGTATTCGCAATTGCGGGCCGTCGCGCAACAGCGGATGTCGGCGGAGCGATCTGGCCACACATTACAGGCAACCGCACTCGTGCATGAAGCCTTTCTTCGACTGGTCGGTCCACGTCGCATTCCATGGGAGAATCAGGCCCAATTCTATACGGCCGCCGCGGAAGCGATGCACCGAGTTCTGTTGGATCACGCGAAATCTCGCGGTCGCAACAAGCGTGGTGGCAGCAAGAGTTATGTTCCGTTGAGCGTTGTTGATTTGGCTGAATCCGGAGATTCTGAAGATGTTGTGGCGTTGCATGACGCCGTTTGTCGCTTAGAGGATGAAGAGCCGGAAGCAGCACAAGTTGTGAGGCTTCGCTTTTACGCCGGTTTAAGTGTCGATCAGACGGCCGAGGCCCTCGGGCTATCGCCACGAACGGTCGACCGCCGCTGGAAGTTCGCTCGCGCTTGGTTGTTCCGCGAACTGTCGTAGAACTTTTCGGCAGGGCGTCGCTCGCCAACGCACCTTTGGGAGGACAAGATGGAAAAGCAACTTCAGAGGAAATTGATTGTTGGGCAAACGCTTGTTTGGGCATCTGCCATGATTGGCAACGCGATCGTACTCGTCATTCTTGACAACTGGGACGGTCGCTTCACATTCGCCACGGTATCAATGTTCAGCCTTCAGTTCATCATCTTCTCTTACATCATCGCGCACGCTCATCTCCAGTCTATTCTTAAGCGAGTAAACGCCGGTAGCTCAGATGGCGAACAAGGCTCGGATTCTCAATAAGCGTCCGACGCGAACAATACTTAGTGATGTCGATTCTCCCAATCAACCGAAGATGCCGCAAAGAAGTCAACTGACTATGAAGAATCGAGCACAAGAGATATTCGAAGATGCTTGCGATTTAGACGCTGCGAATCGTTTGACGTTGTTGCGTGACGCATGTGGTGACGACATCGCGTTGCGCGACGAAGTCGACTCGTTGCTCGCAGCGCATGATGGGGCCGGAAAATTCATGTCGAGCGCGACGTCCGAATTTGTCGAACCAGCACCCGTCGAGCAATCGATTCCGGAAGAGCCCGGCAAGATGGTCGGTCGCTACAAACTGCTTGAAGTCATCGGTGAAGGTGGATTCGGTGTCGTCTATATGGCTCAACAAACGGAACCGATTCGACGTCGAGTTGCGTTGAAGATCATCAAGCTCGGTATGGATACAAAGCAAGTCGTCGCTCGTTTCGAGGCGGAACGCCAAGCGTTGGCGATGATGGATCATCCGAACATCGCTCGCGTGATCGATGGCGGAGCAACCGATACCGGGCGTCCCTTTTTTGTAATGGAGTTGGTTCGCGGCGACTCGATCACGGACTACTGTGACCACGCGAGGCTGACGACGCGAGCACGGCTGGAGTTGTTTCAGCAAGTCTGCGTCGCGGTTCAACACGCCCATCAAAAGGGAATCATCCACCGTGACATAAAGCCCAGCAACGTCCTTGTCACGATTTCAGATGATAAGCCTTTGGTGAAGGTGATCGACTTTGGAATCGCCAAAGCGACGAATTCGGAACTGACAGAGAAGACTTTGTTTACTGAGTTTCGACAATTGATTGGCACGCCACAATACATGAGCCCTGAACAGGCAGAGCGATCGGGAGTCGATGTCGATACACGTACGGACATCTACTCGTTAGGTGTGTTACTTTACGAGATGTTAACGGGGCGAACTCCGATCGATCCGACTGTTCTAAGTTCGGCAGCCTGGCACGAACTGCAACGAGTGATCTGTGAAGAAGAGCCGCTGCGACCATCGACGTTAGTTTCAACAGCTAACGCCGGTCAAGCAGAAATCGCGAAGCGACGGTCGACCGAACCAACACGTTTGGGCGGAATCCTTCGCGGCGATCTCGACTGGATCGTACTCAAGTCGCTCGAAAAGGAGCGATCACGTCGCTACGCCAGCGCCAGCCAACTCTCGGAAGATGTCGGCCGCTATCTGCGGGACGAACCTGTCGAAGCGAGTCCGCCGAGCATGACGTACAAATTTTCAAAATTCGCAAGACGCAATAAGGGATTGTTCGCGACCATTTCGATCACGTTGCTCGCGCTTTTCGTCGGCCTGCTTTCCACCAGTTACATGGCGATGTGGGCAATGCGAGAACGAGAACGCGCCATGCTCCAAAGCCATCTCGCTCGCGAGGCCAGCGAGCAAGCGCAAATCGCAAAGCAAGATGCCCAACGATCGGCGATCATCGCTGGTGCCTCGCCACTGCTTCCCGAAGACGAGGCCCTAGCCTTGGCGAATGTATGGCGTACCGAGATCGAGAAGCTGCGCGCCAATGCGAATGAAGAGAGAGAGCTTGCCCAGCAGGAGGCTTACTTCGCCACTTGGTACGGCAGTTGGTTGGTGCGACAGAACAAGGCAGCGCAAGCTCTGAAAGTGTTGACTGAGTTCTACGACCATGTAACGCAAGTCATTGGCCGAGAGAACGCCAGCTTTTTCGCCCTCTCGAATGCGAACATTCAAGCACATGTACTTGCCGGTGCACCCGCAGCAGAGATAGCTCTGCTGTATGAAGACATTCTCATCGCCATGGATCACGTTCATGGACCAGACTCATCGACACAGCTTTACCCAGAGTATGCGACGACGCTTGCCAACGCGGGGCGCGGGGCCGAGGCGGCTGAGATCATGCGCAAGTATTTAGAGGTCCAAGGAAAATCCAACGCTCCCATCAGCCAACTCGACAAGCGACGCCTCGACCTTGCACTCGACGGTCTTGTAAAGTGGAGTGGGGAGCAGCCTGATCTATACAAGCAGTTGAAGGATTATCGAGCAACAGGCAATGTCACTGCCGAACTCGCGGCTCGCGAAGTCGATCCTGAATTGGCCAAAGATCTCGAATCGCTACAGGGAGCTTGGGATACGGAAGATACGGGCGGCGTTCCAAACGCGGTACGTATGGAGCAAAAGATCGATGGTAACAACGCCACAGTCAAGTGGTATGACGCCGAAGGCGAAATCGTTCACGGACGTGACGGAACAATCAAGTTAAGTCGCAGCGGAGCGTGCAAGGTATACACGTTTTACTTCGCAGGCGATGACTACGCCGAATCGGCATTCATCTACATCATCGAAGACGATCAACTCAAGCTCGTCTCCGGAATGCTCGCCAACCGCCAAAGCCAACCCGGCACGGCACTCAGGGTGTTGGAACGAGTGGCTGCAAGTGAGGAGTAGGAGACAAGGACTTCGTCGTCTGCGCAACTTGCTTTTTGGGGGCTACCGAAAGATAATCGGCCCAATCAACGAAAGCCCACTATGTTTTCGTCGTGCGCGACGATCAGATTTGTCGACATGGTGTGACTAAAGAGACATGGTGTGACTAAAGAACAGTTGGACGTTCGGAATGCGAGTCGATTCAGCCCCATCTTCGCAATCGCGTTGCCCTGATTCGTACTGACAAACATTTGGTAGAATAACAATTAGTTGTTCCGTGTCGCCACTCACGGCGACCGAAACGAAGACCCGTTGAGTGGCCTCCCGAGTGACAATTGCATGTGGCGTTGTTCAAAATGCGAAGAATCAAGTAGCGACACGTTTGCAGTGTGCTGGCACTGTGGCACGGACAGACATGGGAAGGAAGACCCTACCTTCCTCGTTGACGCCGACGTTGGAGACGCGATTGCCGAGCAGGAAGTCACCACCAGATTTCAATTCGGGCTAAGAAGCATCTTCGTTGCGACGGCTTGTGTGGCACTCTTCGTGGGCTTCGCTCGCGGATTACCTGATGTCGTTGTGTTGAGTCTCGCTGGGATTGGTGCGGCGAATCTGCTGGGTCTGATCGCCGGGGTTTTCGTCACGTATGTGCTTCTGTTCCCGAACGATGGGTCGTTGAGTTGGAATGAGGATGATGAAACGCCTTCACAAGACAACGATCACAACTAAATCGAAATTGGGCACCGAGTGATGTCGCCTTCCATGTTTATCACCGACGCAGGCGATACAATCATTTCTCCATCGGCGCAGCCGACAGAGTAGTGCCTCCGTTCGTTGGACCAGGTATGGACAAACTCGTAACGATCGCGACATTCGACTTTCCCGCTGAAGCTCAGACAATTAAGCTTCTCTTGGAAGAACAAGGAATCGAGGTTTTCCTCGCCGATGACAGTTTGGTGGGGATGAACTGGTTCCTTGCCAACGCGGTTGGCGGCGCTAAACTTCGAGTTCTAGAATCGTACGCCGAACGTGCCAGACAGTTTGTCGAAGAGTATCGACAAACGTCTCGTCAAAGTCATGAGTTTGAATTACCTGCCGTCGACTTCGACTGCGAGGAATGCGGACACGCCTTGACTTTTCCAGGGCAGCGTCGCGGCGGCGTGGAGACTTGTCCGCATTGCAACCAATACGTGGATGTACCTGAATAGAGCAAACACATGGGTCTAGACAACGAAACTCCCACCAAGTCGGTCCTCATCACCGGTTCGTCGACTGGCATTGGAGAAGCTTGTGCGATTGCTTTGCACGACAAAGGCATTCGTGTTTTTGCCGGTGTGCGACGGCAAGAGGATGGTGAGCGATTAGTGAAGCAGACTTCGGCTGCGTTGATTCCGCTGCTGCTTGATGTCACCGACGAACAAGCGATCAAAAAGGCAACACAGCAGATCACAGATGCGACCGCAGGTGGCGGATTGAGCGGGTTGGTGAATAACGCTGGCATTACAATAGCATTCCCGCTTGAGTTTCTGCCGATGGACGTCCTTCGGAAGCAGTTGGAAGTCAATGTGATCGGACCGGCTGCCGTTACGCAAGCGATGTTGCCGCTGATCCGACAGGGCCAAGGACGAATCGTTAATGTGAGTTCAATTAGCGGTTTGGCAGCGGCCCCGTACATTGGGGCCTATGCCGCATCGAAACACGCATTGGAAGCGATGAGCGATTCGCTCCGCGTCGAGCTTCGCAACTTCGCCGTGCCCGTCTCGCTCGTTGAACCCGCCGATGTCGCAACGCCAATTTGGGAGAAGTCGCGGCAGGCGGCGAACGACTTGCGGTCAGAGGTCATGGATCGCGGCGAAGGGGACGATGTGTCGGAGGAAGTTCGCGAGGCCTACGCCCGCGACATCGCCGCCATGCGTGAAGCGACCAGCAAGAGCGAAAAGCAGGCGATTCCCGTCAGCCACGTCGTCAAGGCAATCGAGCACGCGTTGCTCGCTCGGCGACCGAAGACCCGGTATCTGGTTGGCGGCAAGACTCGTGCTGTGAAGTTCTTCTTGCGACACTTGCCGGATCGACTTCGTGATCGCATCGTCATGAACAGCTTGGGTATGAAGTAAACTGTTTAAAGCGAAACGACGCACGTGAACTGCGACCGACGAAACCAACAGCAAGGCGTTTGCCAGTGATAAGCGACGTTCAGGAGAAAACGGCTGCGATAACCGGGGCGGCCGGCGGATTGGGTACACGGTTTTGCCACCAGTTGGCCGAACAAGGCTACCGGTTACTACTGATCGATCGCGACCGGACGGCACTCGATGAACTCGCAGCAGAGTTAACCAGCCAGTTTGATATCGCGGTCGACACGCAGTGCGTCAACTTGGTTGATGAAGAAGCGGTCAAGGTGCTGGCGGAGCATCTAGCTTCACTACCGGAAGTATCGCTGTTGGTGAACAACGCTGGTTTTGGTCAGTCAAAGTATTTTGTGGACATCGATATCGAACATCATGTCGACATGGTCAACCTGCACGTCCACGCGCCCGTGCGTCTTTGCCACGCGGTCCTGCCCGGGATGATCGAGCGTGATCGTGGAGCGATTATCAACGTTTCGTCGCTCTCAGCCTGGACGCCTTGCGCCGGCATCGTGCAGTATTCAGCAACGAAGCAATTCTTGGTCACCTTCTCCGAAGCGGTGAGAGAAGAGTTGAAAGGGACACAGGTGAAGATTCAAGCCTTGTGTCCGGCGTTCGTGAAAACCAAGTTCTTCGAAACCGACGCGATGGATACCTTTACCGAGAAACAAGTGCCGAAGTGGCTTTGGATCGAACCAAATAAAGTGGTACGCTGCTCGCTTAAGCGACTCGCCGCTGACCAAGTAATTGTTATTCCAGGCTTGGTGTGCCGAATTCTCGGGCGGCTTATGCGCATGCCGCTTGCTCAACCATTCGTCCGTCGGCTGGCTACGAACAAACGCGAAGTGAACAGCGGTCCCTGATGCGACGTTCCGACTTTTCCGTATGGCGATAACGGTTGTGTCGCTCCGACAACAGAATTCGTAGCCATTGCACTATGATCAGCGACGACAAATCTAACTCAACAGACTCTGGCATCCTGTCTGCTTCTTGCGATGAAGATTCGCGCCCACGGCATCCCGCAAAAGCGAATATCATTCTGTTGAGTTCGACAGCGTTAATGCTCCTATGGAAGTATTTCGGCAATACCGATTTCTACGCGGATGTTCTTGCAGACGAGATTACCTTCGGCAATCCGGAAGCGCTGGCGGCCTTCTACCAGTTCAGCAGCTGCCTGGTTTTGCTCGGACTAGTGCCCGCCTTGATTGTGAAGCTAGTGCTACGCGAACGGCTCGCCGACTATGGGCTTCAGTTTGGAAATCCACTGTACACGATTCGCTCGTTCTTGCTCGCAGCGCCGCTGCTGGTCATCGGCGGCTACTTGGCGGCCATGGACCCCGGCATGCGTGAAGCCTTTCCCGTTAACAAACAAGCCGGATTGGCGACCCCATTCGCGCTCCACGTTTGCACTTACCTCTTGTTCTATCTTGGCTGGGAATTCCACTTCCGAGGGTTTCTTCAGTTTGGTTTGTCCGACTCGATGGGTCGCACACAGGCGCTGCTGATTCAGGTGATGGCATCTTCGCTGCTGCACATTGGCAGACCATTTACCGAGACGGTTGCAGCCATCGGCGCAGGTATTCTGTGGGGTTGGCTGGCCTATCGAACCAACTCCATCCTGTCAGGAATGATGCAGCATATTCTGATCGGCGTGGTCGTTGATGCGGTGATCGTCTTTTCTTAATCGCAGCTGACCAAAGCTGTGTCCAGTCTCGCGAATTGAGAGGGATCACGACGACCTTGAGCGTCCCGCTCCGGCTCGCGCCGTCATCATTCGGACGACATCACCAACTCTTCTTGCTGCCGCCCGCGACGCACTGCACTAACTTAAGTGCTTGTATCAACATAACATGCGCCGCAATGTTGATCTTCTGGCACGACGTCTGCGATTGAGAACTGGCGTTAAAGAAGGGCGATCGCACAGTTCGCCAATTACAAAACTGTTTTCAATCGACCTGAAGGAGAAAGCCATGAAGCGTATTGCCCTTTGTTTCGCTACCGTCGCCGCATTGGCTGTTTGTAGCCACTCGGCAGATGCATCGGATTTCAGCAAGCTGCTGCGAAAGGCTTTCGGCACCGAACATCACTCGTATCACCATGGCGCTCAGTTCACTCACGCCCAACATCTTGCCGATTTGGAACGACGCGCGATCGAGCGTGAGTTTGCTCACCGTTCGGCCCATCAACGACCACTAACCAGATCACAGCACAATGGATTGCACCGCCAACTCGACCGTGCAGCTCACTACGACGAAATAGAACACCGATCGGCTCACACCACACGAGCCTACTCGCCGTATTACGTTCAGCGCAGCCGAGGTACTTTTTCTGGGTACGGCACTCGATACGATTCGCCACAATACCGGTCGTCACAATTCCGCGCATCGCAGTATCGCCCCTACCAGTTGGAAAGCCGACCTGGCTGCTTGCCGTACGTCGGATACTAGTTGGACCAACGCTGGCAGAGACGCTTCGAATTCGTCGGCGGTATTGCTTCCTCTTCGCCCGCGATCAACCGGTTTTCCGTTGACCGCGGGCGACTTTGTATAATTCTCTCGCGACGGGCGCACAGCGCTGACGTTGAGGTTAAACTGGTCGGTTTCCTGCCAGAATCTGCACACACGCTAAGGAGCCTCCGCCATGAGTCTAGCTGTTCGATTCATCTGTTTGTTCACTGCCATCGCTACCGCGAGTCACGCCCCCTGTTTCGCCGATGAGTATTTGAATGGAATCAAATGGGAGCCGCCTGCGATTATCACGGTCGGTGAAAACGGAGTACCGTCTGACGCACTCGTATTGTTCAACGGCACCGATCTATCGGCCTGGGATAATGCGGACAATTGGAAGATCGACGAAGGCGCAATGGTAAGCGGAAAAGGCGACGTGCTGACCAAGGAGTCGTTCGGTGATTGTCAATTGCACATCGAGTGGTCCGCCCCAGTTCCCGCCGAGGGAAGTGGCCAAGGTCGCGGAAACAGCGGCATCTTCTTGATGAATACATACGAGATTCAGGTACTCGATTCGTACGAGAATGAAACGTACAACGATGGCCAAGCCGGAGCGATCTACAAGCAGACTCCACCGCAAGTTAATGCGATGCGCCCGCCGGGCCAGTGGAACGTCTACGACATCATTTGGACGGCTCCCCGATTCGATGAGGACGGTTCGCTGGTGTCGCCCGCCTACATGACCGCCATTCACAACGGAGCGTTGATTCTGAACCACTTTGAGCTAAAGGGGGATACGCCTTACACACGTCCTCCCAAGTACAACAAGCATGCAGATCGATTGCCCATTCGGCTGCAAGATCACGGTAACCCGGTCCGCTTTCGTAACATCTGGATCCGCGAAATCAAGCAAGCTCAAGGTGAGCAAGTTCGTGAACCATTCTTACGTGATGGCGAAGGCGAAGAGCGACCGATCGAGAGTGAGTAATCACGTTGTCCGCCAAACAATAATTCTCGGCAAGATCCGGTCGAGTTTAAAAGACTCAATCGGCTCTCGCACTGTTGAGGAGCCCAGATCGCATGAACAACTTCATTAGTCACCCGTCTATCCGAAAACATCGATGGACGTGCCTCGGCTATCTTATCGCGGGAATCGTTGTTGTTGCCTCGATGCCGCGCGTGAGTGCGGACGATCTTCAATTAACGCTCCCTCCAGTCATCTACGCCGTCCCTGGAATGGAGTCGGCGATTTACTACGACAATCTAGTTTTGACGCAATCGCCGGATACATATCGATTTGAAATCTCGTGCGATCTCGGCACTCAGGAAGCGACTCGGTGGGCTGTCACGCCAGCGACCGCTTCTCGCGGTGACCATGCGGTAACGATCCGCGTGACCGATGCGGAGGGAAAGGATCTTGCCGAGGCAAGGACGATCCTGCGTGTCGCAGCACCAAACGCGGGTGATGGAAAGGAACTGCGATTATTGACCGTCGGCGATAGCCTTACTCATGCGAGCGCTTATCCAAACGAACTGCTCCGCTTACTGAAGCAACCCGGCAATCCGAAGCTAACAATGCTGGGAACTCACAAGCCCGATCGTGCCGCGGAAGGTGTTGCTCACGAAGGCTATGGCGGTTGGACCTGGCAGCGATTCGTGACCAAATACGAGCCTGACCCTGATGGAACATACCGCAAGCGAAGTAGCCCCTTCGTTTATCTTGGCGAAGACGAGAAGCCATCGCTCGATGTGGCGCGATACATCGCCGAAGAGTGCGGTGGCGATCCACCTGACGTCGTCACGTTCTTGCTCGGAATCAACGACTGTTTCAGTGCGAATCCAGATGATCCGAAAGCGATCGACGCTCGAATCGACGACGTCTTTCAGCACGCAGACAAATTGATCATGGCTTTCTCGAAAGCCGCCCCCAATGCGAAACTCGCCATTTGCCTGACGACTCCGCCCAACTCACGACAAGCAGCCTTCGAAGCCAACTATCAAGACCGTTACACTCGTTGGGGCTGGAAGCGAATTCAACATCAACTTGTCCAACGGCAAATCGAACGCTATCGCGATCGAGAGGCAGAACAGATCTACATCGTTCCGACCGAGCTGAATCTAGATCCCGTCGATGGTTATCCCATTAACAACGGAGTGCATCCCAACGAATTGGGTTATCGGCAAGTCGCTGCCAGTATTTACGCGTGGCTCAAAGCGGAACCCTTGCGATGACGGCAAACAGATCAGCGCATGCTAAATCGGCTGATCACAAGTTAATAAGAAGGTGCCGTTTCGGTTAGAACTGGGACCAAAGGCTCGCTGGACGGCAGCGCGCGTCTGGCCAAGCTTGCTGGAGTTAAAGCTGATGATTGATCGCATCGCGCCAACTCGCCGACCGCCTGGGAGCATCGCCGGTTACCAAAACTGGCGTTCGTTGCTGTTCATGCACTGGTCAGTACCGATCGAAGAACTACGCCGGTTGGTTCCTCACGACTTGGACTTGGACCTTTACCAGAACGAAGCGTATGTCGGCGTCGTCCCGTTTGAAATGGAGAACGTTCGCGCGCGGTGGTGGCCTCGTTCTTGTGCGATGAACTTCCTTGAAACAAACCTGCGGACGTATGTCATCTGTAACGGTCGTCCAGGGATCTACTTCTTCTCTCTCGAAGCCACCTCGCGCCTCGCTGTATGGGGTGCAAGAACTGGCTGGGGCCTGCCGTACCACTATGCTCACGCGAGCATGAAGCGAACCAATGACGTCATCGAATATGAAACCCAGCGCCCACGTAACGGCCCACGCCACTGGGTTCGCTATCAAATCGGCAACAAACTCGGGTCGTCCGAACCCGAGACATTGCAACACTTCTTTCTGGAGCGTTACTTGTTGTTCGTCCGGCGACACGGCACGATCTATTCAGGCCAGGTGTATCACACTGCGTACCCGGCGTTCGAAGCAACGGTACTTGAAGTCGAAGACGAGTTGATCGCAACCACTGGCCTTCCTCCGGTCGTCGCACCGCCGGCCTTCGCACATTTCTCGCCAGGCGTCGACGTGGAAGTGTTTCCGCTATCACGTGCTCGGTGAGTGACGATCGACAAACGCGCGACGCTCGCTCGTTTATGCCTGGAAGGGTCGTGCTGAGATGCCAAAAACATAGCGAATCCGTGTACGAGTGACTTCCTTTGGGGCAATCCAAGCCAGCCCAATCCGGTGGCACTTCCGTGTTTCGCGATACTTAATTACGAACGGCAAGAATCCTCGAAATGCGAGTGCACGTTCGTGGCCAGTCGTGATAGAATGGAGCCACCGTAGGTTGCATTCGCTGCCGGTGGGTTGCGGCCCAAAGATCGTCCATGCATGACGTGTCTCCGAGTATTTCATGCAAGTTTCCAAATCGACAAGTGACTTCATAACGCTCCTCAAGAAGAGCGATTTGCTGCAGCAAGCAGATTTGCAAGATGCTGCGCTCACGGCGGCGCATCTGAATGAACCGACGCAACAAGAGATCGCTGACGTCTTGGTGGAAGATGGGTATCTCACTCGCTTCCAAGCGGACCGCTTGCTCGAAGGTTCGTTCCGTGGCCTCGTGATCGATGGATACAAGATCGTCGAAGTGTTGGGGCGTGGTGGTATGGGATGGGTCTACATCGCGGAGGACTCGGAAACGAATTGGCGCGTCGCGCTAAAGGTTCTGCCTGACGAAGCGCGGCACGAGGCCGGCACGTTGGCGCGGTTCCGGCTAGAAGCACAAGCTGGGATGAGGTTGAACCATCCGAATATCGTTCGAAGCCACAAGCTGGGCGAAGCCGAAGATCGTTACGGACCGGTTTCTTATGTCGTAATGGAGTTAGTCCGTGGTGTGAACTTGTTCGAGTTCATGTTGATGAAGAAGAAGCTCGATGTTAGCCACGCATGCGACATCATCATGCAGGCCGCCAAGGGATTGTCGTACGCTCATGAACAGGGTCTCGTTCACCGGGACATTAAGCCCGAAAACATCTTGGTCTGTGCGGACGGCACGGTAAAGATCTTGGACTTTGGTTTGGCAATGATCGACGAGAACGATGAAGAGTTCTCAATGGCGATGATTTTTGGGCAGAACCGCCTCGGGACAGCGGATTACATTTCGCCTGAACAGTATCTAGACAGCTATCAAATCGACGCGAGGGCGGACTTGTACAGTCTGGGATGCACGTTCTATTTTGCCCTAACTGGGAAGGTCCCATTCCCGTTCGAGACATCCGACCAGAAGCTCAAAGCGCACCTTAAGAAGAAAGCGACGCCGATTCAAGAGTTGCGTCCCGACGTACCGCGAGCGGTCACTGCTCTGGTTGCCAAGTTAATGGCGAAACGACCGGAGAATCGTTTGCAGACATCGGACGAGGTCGCTCGATACTTGCGACCGCTTGCCGAGCGTCAGGCAACGGCTTTCAATTTCCGCTCCGTACTCAACGCGCGGATGGCACATGCCAATCGGAAGGAACAAGACAAACAGGCCAAGATCCGCGACCGGGGCAGCACAGCTCGAGCATTGAGCGATGCCGTTAAGCCAACGCCCGATGAAAAGCGTCAATCCACGATCGAGACGATTGTGCGAGAAGAAACGATGCTGAATCAGAAAGAGCTCCGCAAGAAGCAGGAGTAGAGTCGCTTAAAGAATCTCGCTCGTCTTCTCAGCCTGCTCGAGTGTTTTATCCGTGCTTGTCGAATCGACTTGGCGACAAGATTCAACCAAGCGATCTGTAATCTCATCCAGCTCGGTGCGCCATTCATCCTCGGTCGTCTCAGGTGGACAAATCTGCTTGAACTCCGCGAGCAGCAAGATCATTCGCAGCAAGTGCCGAAAAATGACACCCTCTTGTTTCTGTAGTCCGTTGCTCGTGATGAAGTTATTGAAGTCCCCACCGAACTCAAGCAACTCGCCTGCTGCCCACACTGGCACGACCCGTACGTCGTGAACACCAGGGAAGTCGTGGTCGAACAGAATTCATAGCTTCTCGGCCAGCGTCAACACCCAGACTCGTTCCTCTTCGAAGATGCCATCGCCTTGACGCCGCTTGTTGTCTTCCTCCTCCTCTTCGGCCGCTCCAAGTTGCTCGAGCGTCACTAAACCGAGCTTGAGCAGTTGAACATCCAAGCGCGTCGTAGCGAGTGGACCCGGAGGTAATTCTTCATGCTTCGGTACTCGCACGAATCGTGCGACCGAACCTGGAATCTCTAGGATGCTTTCAATGGCTTGAATCCGCTCGGCGCGATCGGCGACTCCGAGATGATTGAGCAAGAAGACTCCATACAACGGATTGACACCACGAAAGTGCAACAGTCGCTGCATTGTCTCCGTGGGGTGAGCAAACTGCGGTCGATAGATGTAGGGCGTAGGGGGGACGTCCGGGACATCATCGAGCAGCTGAGGTCGAGGCTTCACGACTTCAGCTGAGACAAAAATCCGAGGACTCGATGAACTGCCCCCAGGCTCCTCATCGAGTTTGATCGCTCCTCCCACCTCCTCTTCGTCCTTCGGAGGTTCCGGATCGAGCGAGACATAGCCTGCTGTCCAGAGTGTCATCAGCATTCGATCAAGTATCTTCTGACCGGCCTCGAACTGCTTGCCTTCCTGCAATCGTTTGTCGATCAGTGTTCGAATCGGCTCTAGATCCGATGACACATCGAGCATGTGAGCTAAGAGACGCCAAGGGAGAGCCCCGCGACTGGCGAGTTTGCTTGATGGCGCATCGTAAAGCTTCTCGAACTGCTGTTCGGTCCAATACTGCTGATTCGCGCGACGCTTCGGCATCTTCTTCTTCAGCGCCTTCTTCGCCTTGCGCAGCCCGGGATCCTTGGTGTCTTCAGGGATCTGATCGTACTTCACTTTCCAACGAAGATGCTTCACATCGTCTTCGTGAGCCAGTGCAAATACATGACCTTGTGAATCGAACTGCGGACGCCCGGCACGACCAAACATTTGATGCGCCGCACTCGGTTCGATCAGCTTTTTTTTGTCCGGCGGGCCTTTCAGCAATTCCGGGATGACTACGCTTCGCGCGGGCAAATTAATCCCCGCAGCCAGCGTCTCGGTACAGACACAAACGGACAAAAGCTTCTGCTGAAACAATTCTTCGACGATTCGACGATACTTTGGCAATACACCCGCATGGTGGACTCCCACGCCGCGATAAAGAATCTGTTTCAGCTTTGGTCCCGCTCCCTGAGACCAATCGTGTGCGTTCAATTGCTTTCCCAGCTCCGCTTGCTGACCGTCGTAGAGCAGCTTTTTGCCTTTCAGTTGCTCGGCGACGTTCCAACACTGTTCGCGATTAAAGCAAAAGACTAACGCTGGTGTATACCGAGCTTCTTCTTCACCTGCCGCCATCGATTCTAGATGTTCTGTCAGCAACGCGTCGCCAATCCAGTGATGCGTGAGGGGCACTTTGCGGTCATCGCTCTGGACTAACTCGATGTTGCGGTCGTGGGCTCGCCGCAGCCAACTCGTAAACTCGTATGCATTTCCGACCGTCGCCGAGAGTAACAACAACCGCACATGTTCTGGCAATAATCCGAGCGTTAACTCCCAGACGATGCCGCGTTCTGGGTCGTTGAAACTATGAAACTCGTCCATCACAACGGCACAGACATCGTCAAATTCAAACTGATCGCGATGAAGCAAACGATTGAATAGAATCTCGGCAACGACCACGAGAATCGAGGCTTCAGGATTAACGCGTCGATTGCCCGTCACCAATCCGACATCGTCGGTGCTAAACCCCCAGCGAACAGCAGCCGCTTGCATCTCTTGCAGCTTTTGTTCGGTCAGAGCGATCAAGGGGGTCGTGTAATACGCACGCTTACCGGTCTTCAACGCCTCGAACAAAGCCGCTTCGGCGATCAGCGTCTTTCCGGTCCCCGTCGGAGCACAGACCAAGACGCCCTGATCGGAGGCGAACCAGTTGAGCAGGGCATCTTCCTGTACGGGATAAGGTTCGAACTCCAACTGATCGAAGTAGTCACTCGCAAGTTCGTCGCGAGTCGGAGATGCAAGAGTCATGCGAATCCATTCGATGGGCAGAAGTAGGGTGTCGGCGTCAGCCGCACCTTCATTACAAGTGACTGTGGAGTGAGTATGAACTTCGCCGAGACGGGATGTAACTTCTACAAAATCAGGTATGCCCCGTGATTTCGCCAACTAAGAACGTTACGGCCATAACCTGTGTCCCGACAATCGATTGCGTCTATTTCATGATAACGACTGCGTCGCCTTGGCATACCTCTTGCATATGATTGTAGCGAACGGAGTGATTACAACATATCTTCCAAGGCGTTCTGCCTTGCATCTACGAGGGAGTTGAGTGATGCGAATGATCTGGCAAGCTATCCGAGCTGTGACGATCGAAGTGATGGGTGTTGGTGCCGTGATCTTCCTGTTGTTCGGTGCCGCTGGATGGACAGTGGAAAGTGCCGCAGTGCAACCCAAGCAAGAAGTCGACCGCGCGTGGAACTGGCTTCGAGAAACCTCTGATGACTTCACTGCATCGATCCAGCCAAACTTGACCGCCGATGAACGCGAAAGCTTCGCCGCTGAACGACTCGACTACTACGGGACTTTCTACGGCGAAGCAGCCGACAGTTATGCGAATCGAGCCGTGGAGCATTTGCAGCGTCGCGCCGAGCCAGCTGACCAGAAGCCCGCCCTACCGACAAATCAACTTCTCGGAACACTTTGACGCGTCGCATTACATTGAGCGTCTGGCAGTCATCAAAATGCCAGTGGCTATGCAAGTGATGCGCGAAAGGCGATTCACTCAGCGGCGTCTGCCTCACATTCCAAATGGAAACACCTCATTCTTGCCCTACTCTCGCGTTGTCCATTCGCCTTCTCGATAGACCGATTGGCGAGGATCGAATTCGGTAATCGTTACGAGTGCTCGAGACTTAATGGGCTGGGTGTCATCACGGGCGATGAGTTGAGACCACGGCGCAAAGCTGGGCGGTTCATCGCTGGCTTCGGTCGTGACTGCCGCGGAGAGCGTGAGTTCTAGCGTGAGGAACTTACGGAGAAGACGGGGCGAGAGACGACCCTCGGCGAGGCTGGCTTCTTTGTATTCACTTTCGGAGACGATGTGCGAATAGTACGCTGCCGCGGCCTGTACCTGCGGACGTGAGAAGGAGCGGCGGGCTTCGACTAATCGACCCGTTCGAAGCATCTTTAGCGTGATCGTCAGAGCTTTGCGATCAGCCTCGGTGATTCCGGTGAAATCAGCAACCATCGACTTTGGAGCTTTGAGCAGCGACGGATCGTGGTCGGAATCCAATGAAAACGCCATCGCGAGGAACGCCCTCTCCTCATCAGGCGTTCGTGCGAGTCCCGCCATCCCAAGCAAGCAGCTGCGCCCAAGTTCGTCAGGGCGGAGATGTGCGGCAATCAAGTAGAGTCGGATCGCCATGACGCGTGCTTCCGGATCTTCGGTCTTGACCGCGAGATCCTCCGCATAGGTTCGATAGTCTTCGGGAGCTTCCGGTTCTAACGCTGCAAGTCGATCGAAATCAACGGCCCGAATAATGTCATCGATGGAAACTCGCGGCAGTATGTGTTTGCGAAGAGCGCCGCTGGGAAGTGGCTCGTGGACTTCGATGCTGACCGCGTTCTCGTTAATCAAAAAGCCGCGAATCGGCTCGTCTTGATTCTTCTGAAAGACAATCACGCCCCAACAAGGAATGGAGATCGCACCCATTCCAAGAAAGATCAGAAGCGTCAACAGTCGTATCATCTCGAGTCACCTAATTCGTTCGATTTAACAGCAGCCACATTCGCAATGTAGTTTCGTGCCCATCTCGCAATTGCACCAAGACATGTTTCGCGTCGCGATCACGTAACGCCAGTTGTTCGCCTAACGAATCAGTCTCCGCCTTTAGCGTAGGCCGCCTTCGAACACACTCGACGGCCAACAATTTCAACCATGCGCGGTCGAGCAAGACGAGCCTCTGGAAATCGTTCGTCGCCAAGTAGTCAATCGCTCGCATTTCGACACGGCTCTGTTGAACTTGTTGCTTTCCCGCCGGCGAAAGCGCCGCCTCAAGCAACTGGTTCGTACGCCCTTCGATCATTGCCTGGACCACGACAGTAGGAGTAACCGGTTCGGCCGGCCATTCCGTCACTCGAAACAAGATCGCCTGCGCCGTGTAGAAATCATACAACGATTGCGCCGCATCGTTGTACACCTGAAAATTATTCTGTCCGCCGACATCTTCTTTCTTTGCGTCAGCCAAGACGTCGCGGAGCAACTCGTCTCTCAGAGCCATGCGCCCTGCGTCGCCTTTACCAACTTCGTACTCGCGTCCAAGCAATTTCGAAGCAATCTCTTGCAGTTGCTCGTCACTTACTCCGACTTCTTCAATTTGATCAGCGACCGCCAATCGCACTTGCTTCCACTTTCCAATCTCTTCGACGTGAGGGAGCGTCGCGCGATACTCTTCGATTCGCTTCTTGCCGAGCAAATAAGTTGCCAGGGCGGCAGCTTGTTCCGGCGCCAGATCGTCCACCCGATCGGTGTGCCCAGCAATTGTCTCGACGAAGCCGAAGCGAGTGACCGGGCTCGTCCGAGGATTCAGCAACATTCGCAACCGTTCGTTCAGCATCCTTAACGTCGTAGGTTCCAGCGGCGTTGGTTCATCGCGAGCCATCGGCGCGGTCGTCTCGTCCGCCGTCAAGAACGCGGCGGGATCTTGTGCAGCGAGCGTGTCAAACGTTGCCTCACCTGCATTTCCCTGTGCAACGGCGCACCCAAGCGTGCTGTGGTAGGCGAGATTCACAATTTCGGCCAACAGAGCTTCCGGCTCGCTCACTTCGACACGTGGTTCGTCGAGCAAGCTGTTCGCTCCGACAACGAACCGAGTCAATCGTTTGTTGTCGACATCTTCCACCGTTGCGCCGAGCGACTTTCGAACTGCACTGGCAATTCCTGCGACGTCGCTCGATTCGGGAGCCTCGGCCAGCCGCGCGATCATCGCTTCCGCGAGAAACTCCTGTAGATCGAGATCTTTTGTCTTTTCATACACTTCCAGTATCCGAATTACATTGATGGGACTCTCCGAGGCGACCGTCTTGATTATCAGCGTCTCATACTCGCGCCACGTTTGGCTCGCGCCGGAAAGGACGAGAACCAGGAAGTCAGTGTTCAGCTTTTCAAGCTTCGTCTGATCCAAGTACTCCGTGGTTTGTTTGGCAATCACAGCGTGGGCGGGTGCCACCAGCGCTGGCTCGCTCTTAGCCAAGGCAATTAACAGGCGATAGAGCCGCTCGGCGACGCCTTCGTAAGCGTGCTGCTGGAGCATGTGCGGTTCGAGACCTGCGTCGATCGTACGTCCAATGGCCCGTCCCAATTCCGTCGAAGCATCGTCTTGCCGTTCATCGACTGTTTGAGTAACCAGACTGACAGCAGCTTGCGTAGCAAGAAATGCGTGCGGAAACAGCTCGTCGTTCGCTCGCAGATCGCGCTCCGATCTTGGAATGCGAGCGATCAGGTCGTCGAGCAATCGACGCGCGGCTTCTTGATCGGGATCGCGCGCATAACAAAGCGAGATCACACGCATCAGCAGGTCGCGTTGTTCATCGTCGTGAACGTCCGAGAACAGTTCTTTAACGAGTTGTCCGTAGGCAGAGCGGCGCGTGGGGGCCTCCTTCGACTCGATTTGGATAAACATCGGGCGCTGCGAACGCATTTCGCGACGAGCGCTGCTGATGGCAAACTCCAATTCTTCGCCCCACCACGCCGTATCAACGTTCGCATCATCGACGACAATCGGAGCGGGCACGCTCGGCGGCAAGGGACTCACTTCGACGGGGGGCAGGATGGTCAGGTTGTTGTTAATTGCCACCCAACCAAAGAACCCCACGACCATTAAGGCAGCGACGCCAGCCGCCAGCAACGCACCGTGCGTGAAGTTGCGTTCTGAACGATGGCGTTGATCCTGCATCCGTGTTCGTTCTTTAATGATCGCCGCCACCTGCTCCACACTTAGCCCCCACTGCTTCCCCTCCGATTCGATGCGAGTTCGGACGTCGTCCGACAAACGAACCGACTCACCGAGTTTAGAATCAACCAATTGTTCAATATGTTCTCGCGCCTGTTGTTCAGAAATCTGGCGAATACCGAGAGCGACGCATACGTCACGGAGAGCGCTCGCAACCAGTTCTGTCTTGATGCCGTGACGTTCTTCGCCGTGACGACGTAAGTTCTCTTCGATATCGAAGGTGAGTAGTTTTCGTGGCAAACTGATCAGCGCGCCTTCGACCAACTCTCGGAATCCGACCAGTCGCTCCTGCTGTTGGGCGTCCGTATCTTCACGAGGTGTCGTTGACCGAAACTGAGACGTGGCAACCGCTCGGTCAACTTGCTCTTCAGTGAGTCCTAACTCGGTGGCAATCGCATTCAGCAAGACTCGACTCTTGGCGTTGATGCCACGATGCTGAGCCAGAATAGGAGCAGAGCGTTCGAGAAACTGTTTGACGTTCACATCGGTCGAATCGTTTTCGTCCGACGTCGTCAACGGTGAATCAGCATCCGCTTGTCCCGATTCAAATTGCAAACCCTTCTCGGCGGCTTCGTCGTACACCACATGTTGGGAAAACGTCTGTGCCAAGCCCAGCACGGACGTCCCATGTTTAACAAACTTTTGTTCCAACAACGTCGGTACTATGCCGTCGGTTATTTGTGCCAGCGAAGCACTCAAATAATCACGATAAATCGCTTCTGGATTTCGCGGCGGAGGTGGAGGTTCCGGAGGCGGCGCACCCTCCACTCGCCAACGCTTGCTTTGCTGCAACGCTTCGTCGGACTCCGAGTCGTCCGCAACATCAGCGTCCTTCGCTCCGTTGGTTGGAGGCGGTGGCGTCGGGGCGGCAACAGGCTCGCGGTTCAGCGACCGCAGGGCGTTTGTTGCCTCTTCTTCGCTAAGCCCCATCTCGTCGGCCGTTGCCGCCAACATCATCTGCGTTCGTCCACCGAGTCCTCGCTGCTCGGCGATAATCGCTTGGGCACGCTCGAGATAACGACGATCGCGTTCCTCGCGTGAAGCATCAAGCACGGGCTGCTTTGGCGGTGCCTTTGATTGAGCTTGCGGGCCACGTTCCGACTTCGATTGCGGGACGGGTGGCGGCGGCGGAGGGACCGGCGGCGTCAGTGAAAAATCTCGCTCCGGACCAGCTTGTGCAGAAACGTCCGCCTTGGCTTTGCTTTCCTGGCTTGGTAACGGTGGCGGTTTCAGTGGACTTAGATCGATGTCTGAAATGACGCCTCGTTGGCGCAGATCGTCGATCGTGTTCCGTAGCTCCTCGTCACTCAGCCCGAGCTCTTCTGCAAGCGATACCAGGAGCCGCCAGTGCGCGCGATCTAACACCGGACGTTCAAGCACAATCGACGAAGCACGCTCGAGAAAGATCTGGATCTTTCTTTCGTCGTCTGGCTGAAGAGTTTGCGGCGGTGGCTTGGGCTGATTCAACGCGGGATTCCGAGAATTGATGAGCATTCAACGGCGATCCCATTCGTCAACTCAATCGTATCAACAAGTGGGCCGCCAATGATCAATTCTAACCGCCCTGCGCCATTAGTGCAGTGCCTTGAACTTGTCTCGCCACTCGGGCGGCCCGAGACTTGGGTAAAGCAGCTTGAACTGATCGTTCGCGACACGGGCCTTGTCTGCGTCGAGTTCGAACAGGCACGCCAGCTGATGGAATTTGGCTTCAAACCGCTGGGAGGGAGAAGTGACGAAGGTCCGAATGAATGAACCGGGCTACTCTGCTGAATCGCGGGCTCGGCTTTCAGGCTGACCCAAGAGTGCCTGCTCGGTAGCGCTGGGAGGGAGCGGTAGCCGGTCCACATCGCAGCCAATCGGTTCACTGTCTTGCAACCCGGACCGATGTTCTTGTATCCACTCGCGACTGAGCCGCAAGTCGGATGGCTTGACGCGAGCAAAGTCGCTTATCACGGGAACGACATCACCTCGTCGATCCTCGAAAGAACCGCTGTCCTGCCACTGTTGTTGCCACGCCTCGAGGTTACTCAGAGGTTGCGTCTTGATCGGCGCGGCGTCGGGCAACAAGTGCTCTTCGGTTAAGAAGTGCTTCATCCTGACATAGCCGTTGTCGCGACCGTGCCAGGTAATCAAGTCGCGCAGCTTCGGCAGCCGCGAAACCGAAGTAGCCGTGGCGTGCTTGTGCCAGAGCCCTGGACCGGTCGCGACACTCCGTTCCATGCTAACTTGAACACGTCTCCACACATCATCATCACATCGGACCAAGAATTTGCTGCCGTTGCTGTTCTGGTCGCTGTACATGATCGTTTCCCAAAACCGAAGTTGGTGCGGAGTTGGTGAAGACTGTGGGGTCTCAAGGTCGTTCCACAACATCCAACTCACTTCAGGGGCAACCCACAGGCAGCGAACACAAGTCATGTGCAGCGGTTGCGACACGGCATGCAACGTCGGCCTCACGTTGCGAAAGAAGCAATTCTCTAGCCACATCTGGGCGGGATTCTGATGTTCTGCTGATGACTCCGCGATCACAGCGAGGTACGGGTAATACCGTATGTCTTTGATGTGTGCCGTGACCGTGCAGTCCTCCATCACCACCGTTCCTTGCGGGGACAGGAGGGCCACGGCATGGTCCTCGCCGGTCGTCGTCCAGTTATGCAGCACAAAGTGCAAGCCTTGCAGATTCACTGCCGCACCGGGTTGGATGGTCAGCCAAGCCCGATCGGGCATATGGTAGTGCCTATTCGTCGCAGGGTTCGCAGCCACGGGCACGATCGGCTGAAAGCCATTCGCTGCACGGATCGTTAGATCGCCTTTGGTCCATGACAATTCGGACTCGATCTCGCATTGCGCCATGGCGATCTCGATGACGTCTCCCGACTGCGCCGTTGCCAAGGCATCGCCGAGCGAGTGAAAAGGACCATCAGCAGAAACTCGCAGCGTGCCGCGATTCGCCTTGGTGACTTGAGGCATCTCTGTCGGATCGACGCGACTCCAAGTGGGCCGAGCTGTTTCGTGTTCGGCGACTGGTTCGCTGGCCGACGGCGCGCCCCTCGGTGAATCGCTGGCTGGAAGATCGGGCTGAAAGCCATCCTGAATCGCCGCGAGCCCAAACAAGAGTAGAACCACGACCGCGATGGCTCCAGTAGTCAATGCAATCGGATTCCGCAGCAGTTTCGATAATCGCTGCTCGGAACTTGCCGCCGACTTTGCCAGCGTGACCTCCCCATCCAGGAACCGTGTCAAGTCGTCTGCCAAGTCTGCGGCGGTTGCATAACGGTCCTGCGGGGCCTTCGCCAAACACTTCAGACAAACGGTTTCCAGGTCTCGCGAAATGTCGGGACGCGAGTGCCGCGGCGGGACAGGTTCGTCCTGACAGACGGCGTGAAGTGTGGCCAACGAGGACTCGAGTTGGAAAGGCGGTCGGGCCGATAGTAATTCGTACAAGATCGCACCAAGTCCGTAGATATCTGTTGCAGCGCCGATGTCCTTGTTGCCTAACGCTTGCTCTGGCGACATATAACTTGGCGTGCCAAGCAACGCGCCAGTCTGCGTCAAGCCAGCCGGCGCGTCACCATCCGCGAAGGGCATTTGCTTGGCGAGCCCAAAGTCGGTGATCTTCGGAGTACCGTCTTGCTTCACCAAGATGTTCGCGGGCTTCAGATCGCGATGGACGACTCCTAACTGGTGCGCGGCTTGCACGGCCTGCGTTAAAGTAAGTACTAACTCTGCAGCTTCGCGGGCGGGAAAGCCATCTTCCGGGATCTGTTTGTCCAGCCGGATGCCATCGACGAACTCCATCGCCAGATATGGACATCCACGGTGATCGCCGACCTCGTAGACATGGACAATGTTCGGGTGCTGTGGCCGAGCTGCCGATTCAGCCTCGCTACGAAACCGAGCTAGCTCGTGGGGACTTACGTACGGCGACCGAATCATTTTCAACGCCACTACGCGATTCAAGCCTTGTTGCCGAGCCTTATAGACGATTCCCATGCCGCCTTGACCAAGTTTTCCCAACACCTCGTACTGGCCGATCCGCTCGCCGGGACGGATCGCGTCTTCGAATCGCTTCAGCGTTTCGCCTGCGACCGCCGTATCCGCAGCTTCACTCCCGAGTACGTCATGGACCTGGAACAGTTGGCCGATATCTTCTCGCAGCGTAGGGAATTGATCCTGCCAAGTCTGTAGCGTTGGAGTTTCGCCAAGTTCCTGCCTGACGATGAACTCGGTGTAGATGAGTTCGAGTACTGCCTCCTGCTGCTCCATCAGATCGGGAAACTCATCGAGAAGCTGCGTGGCCGTACACGATTTGCCAGCTCGCAGCTGTCGTTCAAGCTGCGCGCACGCTCGGCGCAATTGCTCGTCGATGCCGAGTTTGTGCGGTACGTGCATCGGTCAGACAGGACCTACGAATGTTAGGCGCAGCTATATGTTACATTGTAATGCCACAAGGGGTCTCAAGTGTTACAGGTTTTTTCGGATGGGCGAACCAACGGACGAATTCGCAGCAACATTGGCATTAGCGAAGCAAGGCGATCCGTCTGCGATCGCGAAGCTGGTGGAACAATACGAGCCGAAAGTTCGCGTCGTGGCTCGTGTATTGTTGGGCCGGGCTTTGCGGCCGTATCTCGATTCCGTCGATCTTGTCCAGTCCGTGCATCGCAGCTTGATGGTCGCTCTTCGCACTCACGATTACGATCTGGAGAACCCCGAGCAACTCGTCGCGCTGGCAATCACGATGGTGCGGCGGAAGACGGCGCGACATTGGCGGAAGATGCAACGCCAGAAGCGAGTCGGTGAGGGTGGCCGCGATTCGGGTGACTTGCCCGATGTGTTGATCTCGCTCAGTGATTCTCGCGACGATCCGGCGAAGGCAGCTCAGTTCAACGATCAGATCGAGCGTCTTTGCAAAGAGCTTGACGAAACGGAGCGCCGCATGCTCGATCTGCGTCTGCAAGGCTACACGTCTGCCGAAGTCGCCGACGAACTGGGCATGCACGCCGTCGCCGTGCGAGTCCGCTGGACGCGGCTGCGTAAGCGACTGCAGGACAGCGGCGTTGTAGCCGACTGGATGTAATTCCCGTGCGATCACTCGTCGTGTGATGCTCATTCATTGATCCGTTGCTAACGTGTTGCGGCGTAAGTTGCCCACCGGCTTGCAGGCCTCCACACAAATCTCGGTGTTTTCTGTAACACCTTCACCTGGAAGTGGCATTCCTAAGTTGACCCACTCTGCGGCGTTTCTTGCCGAAGCGACCCCGTTCACGCAGTGAGCATTCTTATGAAGGCACACCAAGACAATCGCCGTGTTTCATTCCGCCGCAAGTCAAAACGCACTCGAAGACAACGGTTTCTGACCGATCTGCGAATCGAGAGGCTCGAAGATCGCCTGGCTTTGGCAGCCGACATCGAGTTCGCCGACACGTCCCTGCTGCATGGACTCGCGTTCGAAGCCAATCTAGGGCAGGTCGCTTCCGACGTTGATTTTGTCTCGCGTGGCGAAGGTTATTCGTTGTATCTCGAACCGACCCAGGCCTCGCTTTCGCTCTTCTCGCCATCCGGCGAGGAGAGCGCTGGTATTCAAATGCACCTCGTGGGCGGAAACCCAGCAGCGCCAGGAAAGGGACAAGATTTGAAACCGGGCGTTAGTAATTATCTGATAGGCAGTGATCCGAGCCTCTGGACAACGAACGTTCCGAACTATTCCGCCGCGCAGTTTGACGACGTCTACGTCGGCGTTGACATTGTCTACTACGGCAATCAAAGACTGCTCGAATACGACTTCCACGTGGAAGCAGGTATTGACACGAGTGTGATTCGGCTGGCATTCGAAGGGACAGACCAGATATCCGTCGATGATATGGGAGACTTGCTGCTGACGGTGGACAGCGGTGAACTCCGATTGCACAAGCCGATTGCGTATCAACAGGTGGGCGATCAGCGGCAACAGATTGGTGCCAGCTATTCAATCGATGAACAACAGCGGATTGGTTTTGAGTTAGCGACGTATGACGAAAGTCTTCCATTGGTCATCGACCCGGTGGTGGTCTACTCGACGTTCCTGGGCGGTACGAATCAGGAATTGGCATACGACATCGCGACCGACGCTGCGGACAATGCGTTCGTGGTCGGTCACACTCTGTCGAACGACTTTCCGGATCAATCTGCGCTACAAGGTTCCCACGGTGGCGGTTTCGACGTGTTCGTATCGAAGCTCGATCCGACCGGCACATCGCTCGTTTGGTCAACCTACCTTGGCGACAGCGGCAACGATTTTGGTCGAGGCATAGCGCTGGACGCCACGGGGAATGTTTATGTGACAGGGGACACCGATTCGCTGAACTTCCCCACCACACCGGGAGCGTTTCAACACGTGAAAGTTGGGGTCGACACGGACGCGTTTGTCGCCAAGCTGGATCCGACGGGGTCGACACTGCTGTACTCCACTTACATCGGTGGCAGCAGCCAAGGGGCGAACGCGCGCGGCATTGCGGCCGACAACGGCGGGTTGGCCTACATCACCGGCCGCACCAGCGCTGCCAACTTCCCCGTGTCCCCCAGCGCGTTCGATTCATCGCTTAACGGGCTGACCGACGGATTCATCGCCGTGATCAACACCGACCCCGTCGATGCCAGCCCGGCTGATCCGGGCGACCCGGCGGATTTGGTTTACTCGTCGTTCATCGGCGGTGACATCGCCGACGCGGGCGATTCGTTAGCGCTCGATGCGGCCGGCACGGCGTTCGTCACCGGCCAGACAAACTCCGTCAACGCTTTCCCCACCACGGCGAACGGATTCAAAACCACCAAGACCGCCGGCCACAACGATGCGTTCCTGGTCCAGGTTGATCCGTTCCAATCGGGCGCGGCATCACTGGTTTACGGCACGTACATCGGTGGTGATTTAAATGAAGAGAACTCAACGGCGTTCTACGGTGGCGTGGCAGTGCATCCCAGTGGCGATGTATTTGTCGCGGGTCACACGCGCTCCGACGACTTCCCCGTGACCCCTGGAGCGTTCGACACAACGCGCGACGGCTCGGATGCGTTCGTGATGCGCATCGATCCGACACAGGCGCCGGCTTCGCAGGTTGTTTACGCGACGTTTCTGGGCGGAACTGGCGCTGACGACGCGTACGACCTCGCCGTCGATGCGGCGGGCAATGCTTACGTTACCGGTTCAACCGACGGCTCGGGAACGTTCCCCGTGACCGGGGACGCATCACAACCCGCCGGCGCAGGTTCCGTCGACGCGTTCATGGCGATCATTGATCCGACGGGTTCGCAACTGGTTCACGGCACATTTCTGGGTGGAGGCACCGACACGGACATCGGCTACGGAATCGCGCTGGATGCGGTCGGCGACATCTACGTGGTCGGCGACGCGGGTTCAGCGTCGTTCCCCACAACCGCCGGCTCCCTTCAGCCCGGATTCGCTGGCGGGTTCCGCGACGCGTTCATCACCAAGTTCTCAGGCGTTCCCAGCGGCGGCATACCCAACTCGATCGACCCCACGGCCGCCGACCAGATCTTGTTCGCGCCCGGCCACTCCACTCACACGATCGCCGCCAACGAACCGAATCGGCTGTTCCAATTCGCTCTCGACTTCCCCACCTTCGAAGGAGACGTCACTCTCGACCTCGCCCCCGCAAACCCCGCCTCCCCGTCGCCCGCCGGTCTGGGGCTTTATGGGGCGGGGGGCAATTTGTTGTATTTGGTTGATGCGGATTTGGATGTGGCCAAGCCGGGGATGGAGTCGTTGGAGGTGACGGTTCAAAGCGGTCAGCGGTACGTGGTCGGCGTGTTCTTTGGCGACGGAGTGGTTGACGATTTCGAGTTGACCGTATCGGCGGATCAGGTTGTCAATTCGGGATTGACGATCGATCCTGGAACCGGCGCGGCGACGCGCGCGGCGGCCGGCGGCGACGATCAATTCAACTCCCCGCGCGACGTCGATTACTATCCGCTCGACCTCACCAACGGCGCCGAAAGCGGAACCGTCACCGTGGCTCCGCAAGCGCTGGGAGTGGCCGTGGCCGGCACTTTGTTCGGACGTCTGGACGACGGCGATGTGTGGCAACCGCTCACCACCGTCATCGCCGACCCCAATGGCTCGCCCATTCAACTTCCGCTGACCCCATTCAATGACCTCAGCCTCACCGACGCCGAATACTTGTTGGCGGTCGCGCCGGCCGACTTCAGCGCGGCGGCCAGCGCGTATCAGGTTGATGTGGTGACCACGCTTGTCGGGCCGGCGACGTCGACCGGGTTCAGTAACATTGATAACCAGCTCACCTTGCCGCCGGTTGCGCTGGGGCAAGCGAGCTTGGAAATCACCAACGACCTGAACGGCGTCGACCAGCGCATCGTTCAGTTCCGCCTGCCGCCGACGCTCCCGGCTGACACAGTGCTGACAGTCAACCTGACCAGCCAACAGTTCGCTCCCGTCGTTTCGGTCTACGACGCAACCAACGGCGACCTGATTGACATCGCCACCCGCACGGCGCCGGGCACGGTTCAGTTGCAACTCAGCGGCTTATCGGCCGACGCCGAGTACATCGCTCGCGCGGCGACGTTGGACAAGGGCGTCGCCGACGCCGAACAGTTCACACTGACCATTCAATCCGACTACGACCCGACTGTCATCGCCCTGCCTCAACCCACCCTCGAACTAAACTCCCTCACCCTCGGCCCCACCCAAGGTGCCGAATTCCTACGCATCGAGCCCAGCGCGGACATCGACGTGGTGTCAGTGCAATTGACGCCCGACACGAACGGCGTCAGTCTGATCCAACCGCAAGTTATGATTGTCGGCCCGAATGGTCCGGTAACATCGGGCACGACAATTTTTCCAGGCACGCCGCTTTTCCTGGCCTTCGAAACGGGCGGCATTGGTCCGTTCGACATCTTCGTCGCGGGTCTGTCCGGCAACGACCCGGCCACGGTGCGCATCGGGCAACTCGACGTGCCCGACACATTGCTCCCCGGCCAGTTGCCGTCCGAACTCATCGACTTGTCGACCAACCAACTGACCTTCAATGGCGCCCTCGGCGGGTTCGGTACGTCAACTGGCGTCGAGTATTTCCAGTTGCTCACTCCACCCGGCGCAACGACAACCGTCACCACAACCACCGCAGTCGACGCTGATCCGTTGACCGCTGTTTACGCCGAAGAAGAAGGCTCGTTACGGCTCAAACAAATCGCCCTGCCCAACTCGCCGCAATCAACGCTTCACACGACCGCGCTGCCCGCCAACACCTTGACCGCCGCCGTCGCCTTCAACATCGGCCTTGACCCCATCGCCGCTGCCTCGGCCACAATGACAGTGGTCGCACCGGTTATTCCAGTGCCGGTCGGCATGGTGCCGGATTTGAAACCCGATCCGGCGCTCCCGGTGGGCGAATTTCAATCGATCCTTCAGATCGATCCCGTGACGTTGGAGGAGAACTTTCAGCGGCACTACTTCAGCACACTGTTGCCACACAACATCACCGGATCTCCGACAGTGTTCTTCACCCGTTCCACGCCGGACGGACCGTTACAGGCAACCGTCAAGATCTTTGATCACAATGGCAACATCATTGGCGGCAGCAACATCGCGAACCCGGGCATGTCGGCCATCGGCGTCTCGGGCATCGTGGACAACTTGCGCGGCCGCGAACTTCGGTTCGTCGTCGATCCCGCTCCCGGCCAGTTCATTGGCGACGGCACGTACAGTTTGAAAATGAAGGTCAAGACCGATGAGCCGTTTCCGTTCGAAGTGATCGAGAAGGCATGGCGGTTTCCTGGAAAGTCCGTCACGGTCACGCTGAACGATCAATCCACGGTGGCCAACCATGAGGACGGCGGCGACTGCAACCCAGTCAATCTGACCGCGCCGCTGGAAGACGACATTCACAAGGTGAATGACCCGAACGAGGACAACTACGGTCAAGGCGGAGGAACCCACATCCCCTGCGTCGGCACTTTTCCGTCATTGGAATTAGTCAAGGACATCGTTCAAAACCAATTCGGCGACGGCATCGCCACCGGCGAGTTCACCAGCACGTTACCGTACTTCGAGACACCGCCCGGATCGTTCTTCAACGGATCGGCCGGCTCAATCGACGTCTTTCGGTTCTGGGCCGCCCCCGGCCCCGTCGTCGTCCGCACCCTCGCCCAACCCGATCCGCAGGCCCCCGACGCCTTGCCAGTGAACACGGCGTTGAAGGTCTATCGCGCTCACTTCGATGAGAACACGGGCGAAGTTGATTATTTGAACGAAATCGAAGACGTGTTCGGTAGCCGCGACTGGTTCCCCGCCGATCGGTCCATCATCGACGCCCAGACCTACATCAACGATTCCGACGCGATTCAGTATCCACCCAGCCCGCCCAAGAGTAGTAGTGGTGGCGGATTCATGTACTACGTCGTCGTCAAGAACCAGGAAGCATCGCTCGGCAAATATCGCCTTGAAATCGATGCACCCAACTTCGCTCGACGCGTCATCACCAACCAAACGACCGACACCGTCGCCTACCTCGATCCCGTCAACGGGGGCGCGGTCAACATCAATATCGACGATATTGAAGACTACCCCGAGTTTGTTGGCTACTACACGATTCAGGTTCCAGATCGTCACGACGGCTCGCTCGCCGTCGTTTCAGCGCTTTCAACCACGCAGAATCCATGGGACTTTGCCCTGTTCAACGAAGACGGGCTTCCCGTAACAGGCTCTGAACAAGACCTGAACGGCCAAGTTTCCCAAACCACAGCATCGTTCAATCTTCGCCCGGGCCCACAGACGGCGTATCTGCGTGTTCAAGAAAGCAAAGTCAATAACAGTGAGGCGTCCATCGACGTCTCCACAAACCTCACCATCCCGTTCGGCGAACTCGCCCCGCCGGCAACCCTGCCCGTGTTTCTGTTCCCCGACATCCTTCCCACCAACCCATTCGGCGATGGCTCGGTTGACGGTACCGTTTCCGCACTCAACAGCACCCAGGCATACACCTTTCCCGCGCCGGGCGGAGCGATGGGGGTGACGGTGACGCCGGATGCGGCAGCGGACGCGGTGTTGCAATGGGGTGTTTATGTGGATGGTGAGTTACAGGCGTGGGAACAGAATCTGACCGGTGCAGCGGCCACACACGAGGTGACATTGCCGGGTTCGCAGGAGGTCGTCGTGGTGGTGAAATCGTTGAACACGCCAACCAACGGCAACTTCAACCTAACCGTCGATAGCGGCATGCAATCATCTGTCTGCGATCCGATCAACCTCGACGAACTGGCGGCCAACCCAACCGCGCCGCCTCGGTATCCGTACACCGCCTTTCCCTTCAACGAACCCGCCGATCGTACCGCCTCACCGCACCTCCAAGCGTCCAGCCCGACGTGTAGTCTTGCGCCGATCCCGACGCAACGGTTGATGATCAATCCGTTGACCGGTATGGGCGAGTTTCCGGAGCAGGTGGCGCTGATCGTGACGGGGCTGGATTGGATGACGCTGAAAGTACCACAGGGGATCGATGGTGTGCCGTTCTTGAGCGTGTCGCCGCAGACTTTCACGACGACCGCGCAGCAGGTGCAATTGGAGGTGTTTAACAGTGACGGGGAACTGGTTCAATCAACCAACGCCAGCACCAACCCGCCCGCCACATCCAGCGTCAACTTCGGATTGCCGAATCTGAGCGGCAGCGAGCTTTACCACGTTCGCGTCGGAACGACGAACAACGCGACCGGTCCTGTTTTACTCAACTTGTCAGCCAGCATTCCCAAAGCAACGTCGGGCAAAAGTATCCCTGACAACCTGATCCCGGACGCTGAAAATCGTTTTGATCGGCTCGACAACTTGGGACCCGACGGCCAGTTTCCTGGGGGCCAGGCAATTACGTTTTCGCAGTTGGCCTCGTTAAACCACTCCCTCGCGTTCTGGGTCGGCGCCGCCGGTACGGCAACCTTCAACGCCAACATCGGCGCGATTCCGGGCGGAACGTCCAGCGACGAGTTTCTCGCGTTGTATCGCGCGGACTATGACTGCGCTGAGATTACGGGATGTCAGCTTGATTTGACTTTGGTCGACTACCTCAACGAGACCGACGGGCCGTCCACGAATTTCCTTTTAGAGTCCTACGTCGAACCAGGCCTGTACGTCTTGGAATCCGGCCGAGCCAGCGGAAGCGGCATTAGCGGATTGACCGTGTCATTTGATTTGCCCGATGTAACGCCCGAGCGGATCGTGTTGGATCCCAACTTTGGGACCAGTTACGGCGTGCTACAAAATGTCGACCGCGCCACGCCGATCAACGCCACGAACTCATCATCCGCGACCTTAGCCACAAACTACAGCACGCGGTTCTTTGCCGCCGAGTCACCCGTGGGCAGCTTGAACGGCACCACGGCTTTCGGCATCAACCTGTCCTGCGCACCGGCCGACGCGGATGGCGACGCGCTGGTGTCCGTGTGGCACGGGACCAATGGTCAGTACAGCCATTTCGACAGCAGCACAAATCTGATCGACCCGCCCACCGCTGCCGACGATACGAACACCGTGAAGCAGTGCGACGACAACACGGAAAATCACCCGACCAACCCCAGCTTGGCAGTCGTCCAGCCGCTGGTTAACGGCGAACCGCTCCATGCCGACCCGTTCGATGAATTCATCCTGGCCGTGCACCGCAACGACCTGTCCACCAAGATCGGCGTCCAATCGATGTTTGTCGTGCCGATATCGGGCACGCCGGACCTGGTGGTCGAAACGCTCAACATGTTGCCCAACGACGGCGAAACCCTTGTGGTCGTCGGCGTCCGTAACGTCGGATACGCGCCCTCGTCGTTTACGACGGCTCAAGTTGAGTTCACGAATTACAACCTGCCGATTGAAAAAAACGAACTACCGCTCGGCCCGTTCGCCAGCCGCACCCAGGCATTTCCGTGGACGCCGTCGGAGCCCGAAGATCATGTCAAGTACACCACCGACTTTGCCGGCAAGATCGACGAACTCGACGAAGGCAACAACTCAATCGACCGGCAACTGAAAGAGGTCGATGCACACTTCCCCTCGGGCCAAATTACGCTGGCGGATGACGCTCTGCGTGGTGCCACGCCCGACGGACAATGGGGCCGTTTCGTGTCGGGTATTCCAGGCCTCGATACCGCTTACGTTTTTCAAATGATCGATCTGGATTTTGACATGGACGCTAAGACCGACACTGACGGGGATGGTATCGCGGATTACTTCCAAGCCGACGTGACCTTCCCGCTAGGCACCTTTGGCCAGACAGGCAAGCTGACCTACGGCCCAGACGCCTTCCATCAACAACCGGTCAGCTTCGGCAACTTGTTCCCCACCGTGCCGGCCAATCCAAACCAGGTCACGATGCTGGTAACTGACCGCTACGGATTGAAGAGCGAACTGTTGGTGCAGGACATCTTCGTCGCCCCGAACCCTGGCTGGCTAAATGGCAGCGATTCGAGTATCACGTTCAACGGCGACAAAACCAACAATCCCGGTTACGACGTCGTCTTCCACAACGATCTGATCAACTTCCCCGAACCCGGTAAACAGACTCTTAACGGCCTGCTTGACTCGACGATTCCGTTCATCGGAAAGAAGAAGAACCAGTTCCTGGTCGAGGTCAACGCATCCACGTTCGTCCCGCTCGACCCCGCGCAACCCCTCCTCGCGCCGGCCTCCGCGCATGTGCTGTTGCAGGTGCTGGATGAGAAGGTGTTGGATGAGACGTACGGCGGAGCCAATCAGCAGGTCACGGACAAAGTCAAGCTGCAGACGAATCTGGTGATCGATTCGAAAACGCTGGATCTCGACGCGGCCAAGTTCACGGCGTTGCTGGGACACTTCGACTTCGACGGATTCCAGACGCCCGATATCCCGTTGTTCAACTACGGCGCGCCCGGTGTGGTGAGTCTGCAGGCAGCCATCAATTTGGGAATCGATTTTGGATTGGATGCGGGCATCAGCATCATGATTGATCCCGGTATTGTTCAAGACATCTTGAATCCGCCCAACCCGCTGGGATTGGCGGGTCCCACGTTTGTCCAACCTGACACCACGCTGTCAGCCAACATCGTGGGTTCGTTGGAAGTTTTTGGATTCGATATCGCCAGCCTGGGCGGTGGCGTCACCTTCAACCTGAAATTCACCGGCGGCTTGGACTCGAACGACGTCACCGAGATCATCGAGTTTGGTGACATCCTTAACCGATCGTGCGTCTCCCTGGACGGGCAGTTTGGGTTGACGATGGAGGCACACGTGCTTGGTTTCGAAGTGTTCGAAGTGCAGAAACATTTCCCGTCGTTCAACATCGCCAGCAGTTGCAAACAGGGCATCTTGATTGACAACAACAACACCTTGGTCGGCGCTCCGGCGCAACCGAGTAACCAGTTCGCCGCATTGATCGACGGACTGAAACTACTCGCCAATCCAAGCGCGTTGTTGACGCCCACGGTTGACATCGACATGCAACTCACCGGCAGCGATCCCGTTGGCACGTTGGTCCATGACCCGCATCCGGGCCTAGTGATCGACAAACCGTCGGGCGACGCGATTTACGTGCAGGTGGTTGACGCGAATGCGGCCCCGAACATCACGCACGGGAATCTGGCGTTTGCTCAACGAACCGGTGGGGCGTGGTCGGGGTTGGATCAAGGCACACTGGCCCAGGCTGAACATGTCGCCCAACCAGTGCTGGCCGAAACCCACGACCAAGCCACCGGCCAACCGGTCGTAGTCGTCTATCAATCGGCGACCGTGCCCGATCCCGTCACCACGACGGCCAACGATTTCCTGACCAGCCAGGAAATTCACTCGCGGTACTTCGACGGCACAACCTGGCAAACGGCCCAAGCGGTCGCGGCCGGTGAAGGACTGTTCGATTCGCATCCCACGATCGCTTTCAATGATGCCGGGGTCGGCGTTTTGACATGGACGCGAAACACCAACACGACGCCGATGACCACGCAACTTGATCGTTCTGCCAACGAGATCATGACGTCGGTATGGGACTCGTCGACGCATTCATGGCAAACACCGTTGATGTTGACCAACGACGTCGCCAGCGACAGCCAACCAACCGTCTTTGTCAATTCGGAGGGTTTCATTCACTTGGTCTGGTTGCGCGACACAGCAACCGGCAATGAGTTGATGACTAGCGTTCACGACGGGACAACATGGAGTACGCCGCAGGTGTTGCCAACCATCGGTCTGCCCGCCGGCGGCGAAATCAAATCGGTGGCTCTCGGCAGCGCCGGTCCGGGACGGATTGATCTGATGTTATCGCACGCCGTGCAGCCCGATCCCGATAACGATCCCAACACGCCGGCTCAGTTCACATTGTTCGATCGGGCTAGCTTGGTTGAGGATTTCCTGAACCCAACGCCGCTGGAACAAGTGGCCGACGGCGCGAGTTTCTACGATCTGAAAACTTTGCAGGATGACGGTGAACTGGTCGCGTACTGGCAGCAAGCCGACGGTGTGGTTAACGACGTGTTTGTTGCTCGCCGCGGCGCGACCGGCACGTGGTCAACGCCCGTGCCGTTGACCGTCAGCGAATCGTTCGAGTTTTCCCCGGCGGTCGCGGTCGACACCGACGGGTCGTACTTGATTGTTTATGAACACGAAGCCGTTCCGACCGTACCCGGCGCGCCCAGCCCGATCAATCAGTTCTCGTCCACGTTGGCGTTCAATCCAATCCAAAGTGGACCGCCCGTCGGCGCTGGCGTGGGCATGGACGTCGTCGAGTTCCTGCCCGAGTTGACCTTCACCGCGCCGATGACTTTCCCCAACATGTCCCTCGCGCCCAGCGGTGCGCAAATCCCGGCGCAGGCGTTGGTGAGCAATGTTGGGTTGGCGGGGACGGAGATGTTGGTTGAGTACTTCGACGAGACGCCGGCCGCCAACAGCGTGCCCGTGGCGACACAACTGCTGCAGATCAATCCCGGGCAAGTCATGCCACTGGAACATCCGTTCGAAGTGCCGTTTGGGCCGAACACGTTTTGTATGCGAGTCAGCACAGCCGATGGCGAGGCGTTCTCCACCGCCGACAACCTCTCGTGCGCCGACCTGGAAGGCATCGTTGACATCGTCGTCGGTGACGTCGTCGTAACCGGCAACCTCATCGCCGGCCAAACCGTGCAAGTCAGCGCCGAGATCGCCAATCCAACCGACCAACCCATCGGCCCCTTCGACGCCGTCCTTTACCAGGGCGACCCCGGTTTAGCGCCCATCCCAGCGCTGTCGATTGCCACAGTGCCGGTCGCCGGTCTCAATCCGTTCGACGAAACACTGGTTCAATTCAACTGGACACTTCCGTCACCCGGCAGCGCCGCGTACGACGGCACCGGCGGCCCTAACGGCGATGGTATCGGCTTGGGAAAGTTCGTCCTGACCGTCCGCGCGGACGACGCCGATGTGATCCCCGAATCCGCTGAGGCGAACAACGACGGATTCTCGTTCGTCAGCCTCCTGCCCGATCCCGCCGCCGGTGAATTGACCACCACCGTGTTCGATCAATCCGGCGTCGCCAACGTCATCGTCCATGCCACCGTCCACAACCACGGCCAAACAGACCTGACCAACCTCCGCGTTCAGCTCAATCAAAGCCACGACAACGGCCCGTCCCAAACACTCGCCGCCCCCCAACTCATCCCGTCGCTGGCCGCCGGCGCCGAGACCGTCGTCAACTTCACCCTCGACGTCCTAGCCGGCGATTACGTCTTCCAACTTGTCGTCGATCCCGCCTCCGAACACCCCGACGACAACCCCGCCAACAACGTCGCCCAAACCCATCTCTTCATGCCCGGCCTCCCCGATCTGGCGCTCAGCAACCTTCAATTTGACACCGCCACCTTCATCCAATCCGACCCGTTGACCCTCAGCGCGACGATTGACAACCTCGGCATCGCCGACGCCGGCCCGTTCGACGTGGAGGTCTTTCGGGGCAACCCGTTTAGCGGAGGTCTACTCATTGGCCAACGATCCTTCGCCGACGGGTTGGAGCCCTTGTCATCGGCGCAAGTCAACATCCCGCTGCATACGTCGCAGCTATCCGGTCAACAAGATATCTGCATTATCGTTGACCGCTTGGACCGGCTCTTCGAATCGAGCGACGTGAACAACGTGGTCTGCACTGAAACGGAGTTCATTCCGAACATCACGGCGGAAGTTGTCGATGGCGAATTGTTGATTCACACCACTCCGCTTGACGACGTGATCGGCATCAACCTGACGGGGCCGATGATTGCGGTTGACTTCGACGACGACGGCACGCCAGACGTGACGTTCGATCCAAACGATGTCGACATTCCGATCTTCAACATCGAGGTCATCGGTGGCGCAGGCGACGATTTGTTGAAGTTTGATTGGTATGGCGAAGAAAGGGAAGAAGAGGAGCTGCAAACTCGGCCCTCGCCGGTGATGTCGGTCGAGTTCGACGGCGGCGGCGGCATCGACTGGTTGCAGTTCACCGGCACGCGGCCTGATCCGCTGCCACCCGTGTTCAATCCCATCGATGCGCTCTATACGCCAGGGCCACCAGTTGATGCAGGCACGTACGTCCAGACGGACGGGGTCTTTACGCTGAAGGTCCAATTCACCAGCGTCGAGCCCATCATCGACGACATCTCCGACACGTTGACCGTCTTCGGCACCAACGGCGACAATGCCATCGACTACCGCGAGGGCTCGACCCCGGCTCACGGCATCATCAGCGTCGATGAATACGAATTCGTGGAGTTCACCAACAAGACGACTCTGAACATCTTTGCCGGTGCCGGAAACGACACTGTGAACATCGCCAACGCCGCAACGCCAACCGATCTGTTGGCGATAACGATTCATGGTGACAATCCCAGCACCGAGGACAAGGTGATCGTCCGTGGCGCGAACGAGCGGGATTCAATCGAGGTGCAGCCGCGTCAGGAAGGCGCGACGGTCATGATCGCCGGGCTGCCGGTGGTCGATGCTTTTGGTTTCTCGGAGGTGGAAATCGATGGAGCGGGTGGGGACGACGCGTTCGAAGTGTCCTATTCCACTCGCGTGACACAACCTCCTCAGACCGTGCGCGTGCTCCCCGGTCAGGCCATGGACTCAGGCACGGTGATGGTCGACTCCAAGACACCCATTCAATTCCAGAACCTGGGGGAAGACGCTTACTTACAGATCACCTCGCCCACAGGCAGCCATCTGATCCATGACGGAACTCCCGCGGCGGATGTCTTCAACGTAGACATCCGGAGAGGCCGACCGGGTATTGGATTGAACGATCGAATCGACACACTCACATCCGGTGTTGATCGATATACAGTGCGCGGCATGGGCGGCAGCGATATGTTTGCTGTGAATCCTCTTGACGACATTCGAGTTGCGGTGCAAGGAGACGAGGCAGACGATTCGTTGCAGGTGAATTCCCAAGGCGCGACCGTTGTTAACCTGCAACGCAACCTCATCGACGACGCGGGTTCCCTGGGAGCGAACGACGTGAGCTATTTGGGCATCGAGAAGCTTGTGATGAACTCGCAAACCAATGACCTGCAACTTCGCGGCACCACGAACCACGACGAATTTGAGGTCTTCGATTTGGGCGAAGGCTTCGGGTCGGCCCAGCTTGTTGGCGATCACCCGGGCGTCATCTTCCATAACACGGAAAGCTTCGTGATCGACGGCGACCTAGGCGCGGATCGACTGGTCGTTCATGGTACGGCGTGGTCAGAGACGATTACAGTCAATGACCTCGTATCGCCGCCGGTGATCACTGTTGGCGCCGCACAAGTTCAGGCTGACCGTATCGAAGCCATCACGGTGAACGCTCACGAAGGTCGCGACGTCGTCTCGGTGAACGTGCTGAACGATCTTAGCATGAAAGTGTTTGTTGATGGTGGAGATCCCATCGAAGAGTGCGGCGACTTCGACATTTTTTGTAGCATTATTGAAGCGGAGGAACTGTTGGGCGACAAACTCGAACTCGTTATCTTCGGCAGCGCGGTACAAGGCAGCTTTGCTGGTCCGGAAGCTGACGAAGGTTCATTCCAGATCAACAACGGAGAGTCGATCAGCTTCGATCATGTCGAAGGAATCGAAGTTCGTCACGATGATCTGAATCTGCCGGGAGTCTTCAATTTCGGAGGTGCGTCGGAAACCGACACGATCACTGCGGGCGTAGCTGCTTCCGGTGCGATCTTGGTTGCCTTGAACCACGGAGTCCCAATCAGCTATGCGGGATTCGACTCACTCTCGTTCGATCTTGGCGCTACGACTGCCACACTCACGCCGGGGCGCGAGGGAGCTGAGGCAAGTACGTTCCAGATGACAGGCAGCGGCCGCTTCCAAGTCGATCCGGCCAAGGGGACGGTCAAGGCCGGCGCGTCGCCGCAATTCAATCTTCAAGGCGTCGATATCATCGACCTTGTTGGGACTGGACTGAGTTCCTTGGAGCTTCCCGGCACCAGCGGAGCGGATCTGTTTCAGGTGGAGGTGACCGAGGCGACCGCTATGGGAATCAGCACCGCCGTCATTACCAAAGGTTTCAATCCGCAACCTGAACCGCCCAAGATCAAGACGTTTGGCATTTCAAACTTCGAGCTGCAAGGTGAGGCAGGCTTCGACTCCATTGAAGTTACCGGCGACGCGATCCCGGGCGCGACTATCCATAGCGAATACTCGCCGGGTCCGACGATTGGCGATGGCCAGAATGTCATCACGGTATCGGAGATCAGTAGCACTGGCGGTCCACCTGTGGAACTCGGCCAATTGACCATCAACTTCACCGGCTTCGAACCGTTCTTCGACAACCTGCCCGGCACGCTCACCGTCAAAGGCACCGATTCCGACAACGCGATCGATGTTCGCCAAGGCTCGACCGCCACACGTGGTCTGGTGTCGGTCGATGAACACGAGACGATCGAGTTCGAGAACAAAACGACGCTGACCATCAACGCCGCAGCAGGCCGGGACAACCTTAATCTGAACAACCTGAACGTCACGACAGATCTACAACAGATTAACGTCGTCGGTGGGAATTTAAACGACGATAGGCTGACCATCAACGGCACGCCGGGATCGGACGTAATCGGCGTCACGCTCGACAGCGCAGATTCAGGCTCGGCCCTGGTTAACTCGATGCTCGTCACGTTTGACCTGGTTGAATCCGTTTCAATCAACGGCCAGGGCGACGGCGATTCATTCGAAGTGATCGCTCCCAATTCGCCGAGTGTCATCGAGTTCACACCTGGCGCAAGCGACGATTCCGGACAGGTTCGGGTGGACTCGCGCGTGCTGCTGGAGTTCGAACAACTGGGTTTGGGTGTGGTGACGATCACCGATCCCGATGCCGGTAACTCCCAACTGATACACAACGGCTATGCGACCGATGATGGGTTTCAAGTTCCGTCGTCGGCCTTCTTTGGTTTCGTCCCACCGGGAAGTGATCCGCCGCCCATCCCACCCTCCATCGGGCTCAACGATCGGGTACCAATCATCACTCAAGGCATCGTCAATTACACGCTCCGTGGGCTTGAAGGAAACGATTCGTTCGGCATCTTTGACGGATTGGGGCTGAGTGTGGAAGTGGAAGGCGACGGTCCCGACGACAACGACTTGCTGACGTTCATTACCGATGCCGCAGTAGAATTGGATCTCGAATCAAGCCAGTTCATCGTGACGGGGCGGGTGTTTCCGTTCTCCGGAATCGAGACCCTGCAGCTAAACTCGGACGGCCTGGATATTACTGGCACGAATCTTGATGACCGTTTTGAATTCGCGCCGCTGAGCACATTGCGAGGCAAGGTTCATCTCGATGGCTATGGTACGGACATTGAGTTTCGCGTTGAAGGGCCGGTAACCCTGGATGGGCTGGGCGGCGCGGACGCACTGAATGTCGTTGGCACACCTGAGCCCGAGACGATTGTGCTCAGCGATCTGGGCGCACCAAAGTCGGTGACTGTCGGCGAACGTTTGCCCGCGTTTCATGAAGGATTCGAAGCCGTCAGCGTGGATGGCCGCGAGGGAGTCGATGTCGTGCGTGTGCGCATGTTCGACGAGCTATCGATTCCGGTTTTCGTGGATGGAGGCAATCCGATCGCTCAATCCGAAGTGTGTGTCCCCAACTTGGTGCTGCTTGGCCCCACGTTACCTACCGACTGTACGGTCCACCCCCTACCTGACGGCCACGGCGACAAGCTGGAAATCGAATTGGTTAATTTCGGCGCTTTACCAGCGTTTGCCGTAGATGTCTTGCAATACGAAGGACCAGAAAATGACTCCGGTTCGTACCAATTCGGGGCTGGTGCATCGGTCAGCTACGATCAGGTGGAGATCACCGATATCTTCACCACGGAAGTGGAACTGCATCTCAACGTAAAAGGTCTGCTGGGCTCTGGAAGCATTCTTGCCGTCCCGATCTCACCTGACACCGTGTCGATCTCTCAAGGAGGCGTGCCGACAAACATCACAGGGCTGACTAGTTTGTCTCTCGAAGCGGCGGCCGTCAGCCTGGATCAGATACAAGGCTTCACGATTCCGGTGAACGTGATTGGGCCGGGGACCGGCACTTTGATTGTGCGCGGACTGGAAGTGGACGATGACAATCAAGTAAGCACGGTGCAGTGGCAGCCGACCGGCGCTGGTGGAGTACTCAGCCAACTCGACGCGGCGGGCAGCCCGACGGACATCATTACCGCAAGCGGCCTCGGGGAGTTCATCTATGATGCCCGTGGTGGGAACTTGAAGGTCTTGGGAAGCGGCCAATCCGACGTGAGTCGCGACTCGGTTCGCATGGCGGATCAGCCAGAAGTCAGATTCTTCAACACCGCCCTGATACTGGAGGGTACCGGAGCGCAGGACTCGATCACGTTCCAAGGTGGCAAGGATTTGGATGCAACCCACAGCTCATCATCCACGCCCGGTGAAGGCACCGTCTCGTTCAATTCACACATTACCTACAGCGGTATCGAAGCCTTCTTATCCTTCGAGGGCTTCAACAGCTTGACTGTACCCGCATTGGATGGCCAGTCGGTGCGTGTTACGCCGACGGGCAGATTGTCGGATCGAAAGATCACTGGCCTTGGTCTCCCGGTTTCGCTGATTGACACGGGATTCGTCTTCTTCCAGGGGACCGGAGATCTTGCGTTTGAACTTGGTCTCGGCAATTACGGCGTTCGCGTGGCGGGCAATCCATTGCTCGGCCGCGATCAATTGAGCCGCAATGGCGCAACCTGGGTCGAATGGTCGCCCGGTGTTCGCATGCAAATCGATGCGGAAGTTGGAACCAACGAAGTCCAGGTTGACGTACTCACGCTCAATTCCGCCGAGATTGATGTCCTGGGAGGACTCGATGACAAGCTGGTCGTAAACGCTGCCAGCCTTGTTGGCCAACAGTTCGACGTGACTTCCGGTTCTGTCAACGTCACCGTAACCCCGCGTGACATGTCGCGCGACCCGGCGACGGTCAATGGTGCCGGAGTCGGTGGGGTGGAGATTCGTAGCGCGCTTGGACCGGATTTATTCAATGTTGAATTGACCGACGACATGCCACCCATCGTCATCGTGGACCCGAACGATGGCTATGGCGATCGGGCGACGTTCGACGCGTTCTTTGACGTGAGTACCGAAGTCGAGATCGTCACGCTTCCGATCGGCCACATCATTCAACGCCAAGGGCGCGATCAGCTACCGTTCTTGGCGCTACTCCCGTCACAGATTGGCATCACGCTGCCGCCCAAGGCGAATCAGCCGCCCACCGCCAACAACGATTTGGCAACGACGGACGAAGATATTGGCGTGTCGATCGTCGTGCTGGACAATGACACCGATCCGGATGGCGATCCGCTGAGCCCTAGCATTACCATCTTGCCCACCCATGGAACCGCAGTTGTCGAACCAGGCGGAACCATCAAGTACACGCCTACGCCTAATTTCCATGGAGTGGACTCCTTCAACTACAAAGCCAACGATGGCACCGTCGATTCGGTCGAGGTTAGCGTCAGCGTTACTGTGAACCCGGTCAACGATGCTCCAGTTGCCAACGACGATTCAACGATGACCGGCCAGGACGTGCCCGTGGTTATAGACGTGCTGGTCAATGACACCGACCTCGAGGAAGCCTCTTTGCGCATCTCTCAATTTAGCAGTATCAACGGCACCGCCATCATCGACGACAACGGCACTCCGACCGTCACCGCTGATGATCAGATTCGGTTCGTACCAACACTCGGTTTCAGCGGTATCGCCACGATCACGTATCAAGTGACCGACGGAAACCTGTTTTCCAACAAGGCCCTGGTCAAAGTAACCGTCAACGCAACCGATCCCGATCCCATCCCGCCAACGGCGGACGCGGGCGGCCCCTACACGGTGAACGAAGGGAGCTTTGTGACTCTGTTCGGTTCGGCCTCGACAGGCAACGCGCCGCTCACTTATGCCTGGGATCTTGATGCCGATGGGCAGTACGATGATGCCAATGGCAGTACGCCAACATTTAACGCGCTCTCGCTAGACGGGCCGTCCACTCACTCGGTGTCGTTGCAAGTGACCGATGGAGGGAGCCTGAGTGCCATCGCGACAACGACGGTCAACGTGCTGAATGTCGCACCGATCGCCGATGCGGGTGGTCCGTATCTGGCGATCAACGGCACAGCGTTACTCGCGGCTTCTGCCAGCGATCCGGCGAACCAAGTTGTTAGCAACGATTCGTTGACGTTCCGGTGGGACTTCGACGGGGACGGAGAATTCGACGACGCGATCGGGCGGACGACGATCTTCACGGCAACCGGCGACGAGAAGAGCTTTATCGTTGCCGTACGCACCGACGATGACGACGGCGGTGTTAGTCCGCCAGCATGGACGACGATCACCGCGCTGAATCAGGGAGTTAGCTCATCGAATCAACCCCCGGACATTCACTACATCGAGGCACCGGTACAAGTGGATGTTGATGCTCCTAGCGACGTGCGAGTCGTCTTTACCGATCCCGATTCTGGGGAATCGCCGCCCACCGTCGCATTCGACTGGGGTGATGGCACGCCGCTGGAGACCGCAACGGTCTCATTCGACCGAGGATTCTGGACTGCAATCGCCGGTCACACGTACCAGCAAGAGGATGAGTACGTGATTCGTGTCACCGTGATCGACGAGGGAGGTGCTGCTGCCACGGCTTCGCATCGCATCTCCGTCACCGATCTGAGCGACGTGTTGCGACAGCTCGACCTCACGCACGGTTACCAGTTCCCTGGTAACCACTTCGACAACTGGGGTAACCGTGGCGAGAAGTGGATACAGGATGCATTACAGAAATGGCACTTCATTACTCCCGATGGACGCTTGTTTCGTTGGGACCAAAGCAACACGGCAACGGGTGACGTGATCGCTTTCCTGGCCCCGTCGGTGTACGAGGATCCCTCGCTGTTATACGAGGCGGCGATCGAAGCCGAAGGTGAGGGGCTCGATTCTTCGCCGCCGCTCGCAAAGAGAATCGGTGTTTGGACCAACGGGCGGAACGTGCTCGATGTCAGCAGCGACGGTAACGTCACGCCATTGGACGCATTGATCGTCATCAACAAGCTGAACAGGCTGCTGCTGACCGGCGGCAGCGGCAAACTGCCAAGCCAGCCCGTGCCTTCCTACTACTATGATGTGAGCAATGACGGCTCCGTTTCGCCACTTGACGCATTACAGATTATCAATCATCTGAACTCACCAGCGGCCAGATTGTCAGTAGATGCCGAGGGAGACACGTTCGGCGGATTACAGCCATCCGCGACACAGGAGCCTGGAGGGACGCTTCTTCCTTCACGACAGAGCCCGGTCATGCCAGACAGCGACGCGAGCGACGCTTACTTTGCCGACACCACCAAGCGGTCGGAGTACACGACCGACTTGACTCTCGCTCTTCCACGCGCAAATGACATCGGCCTTGAAGAGTATCTTGCGGAAGTGGAGTAGTGCTTGTCACAACTCAAACCAGGAACGCCTCACACTCTCACGTGGCTGTGGCTTCCGGCCCGCTTTGGTTTGCGTCCATCTGAACGGGCCGACATGATGTCAGCCCAAGGCAACGGCTTGTGCGCTGGCTCCATTCATGTCATGCGACCGTGCCACTAGTGAAGTGCCTTGAACCTGTCTCGCCACTCGGGCGGCCCGAGACTTGGATAAAGCAGTTTGAACTGATCGTTCGCGACACGGGCCTTGTCTGCGTCGAGTTGGAACAGGCACGCCAACTGATAGTACTTCGCTTCAAACCACTCGTCGGAACCCTTCGCCACACCTCGGACCAAGGTTCGCCAACTAACAATCGCCGTGTCGTAGTCTTTGGCAGCAAAACTCGCCAGGCCGGCGCGGCGCAAATAACCTTTGCTCGGTGGACCGTTACTCGCCTGCAAGAGGCTCGCCATTCGTTGCGCCGCAAGTTCATGTTGCCCGAGACGAGTCGCGTAGCGTGCGAGCTTTGAATTTGCGACCTGAGTATTCTTACTGGCCCGTATGGCCTCCGGTGAATCACCCAGCAACTCGACCAACCGCTGATATAAGGCGAACGCTTCGCGGACGTCATCGCTCGCACTGCTCGCCGGCGCTGCAGCGATCTTCTTGTCCATCGTGCGAGCCATCACAATGATCGCGGCAAGCTCGTATCGCGACCCAGCTGCATTCTTGACGAGCCAACCCGCGTTCAACCGTTCTTGCAACGAGTCGCTTCGTTTCTGTGCTAACTGCATCGCGTGAAAGTGAAGTTCGGCAACTGCCGAACTGGACGAAGGGAGTGACGTCGCGAGAGAACTCGCCTGATCAAGATACTTCGCTGCGAAATCTGTATTCGGCTCGGCCCCATTCAGCGCAACATTCGCCGCCTGGTTCAGCGTTCTCACGAGGCGACTCTTGTCCGACTCGGATCTCGCCAAGGCTAGATAGGTCTCGGTCGCCTCGAACAATCGTCGCGCGAGCGATGCTTTTTCGGCTGCCGCGGCCTTCGCCCATTGCTGATACAAGAGCGTCGGAATTTCGTAGCGTGCCGACAGATAGTCCGGCGAGTCGGCGGCGACCTTTTCTAAGCTGCGAAGCGTCTCGACAGGCGAAGTGCTTTGTCGCAGCTTGCCAATGTAGTAGTCAGCGCGTTTCGCATACTCATGTTCCGGGAATTCGCGTTTAATGACATTCAGCATATCAATCGCTGCATCCTTAAACCGAGGCGCGGACTTGCTCGCCGCTTGAAAGGAAACAAAGCCCATCCAAGCGGAATCGATTGCGTGGTCGTTTCGTGCGGCGATCAGCCGTTCGCAGGCCAATTGAAAATCACGACCAGCCGCATCGTATTTTCCTTGTCGATACTGGCACCACGCGAGCTGGCTGCGGCATTGACCCGCTGCCCCAAGGTCATCGTTTGCGGCAGGATCACGCAAGGCTTGCGTTAGCGTTGCCGCGGCGAGCGCGTAATCCGCCGCTTTCTTCGTTTGCTCGGCGCTCTCGAACAACTGCTGCCCGCGCAACCAACGCAAGTAGAAGCCAGCATCGTCATTTAATTCGATCCCGTGCTTTACGATCAATTGCTTGGCCGTGCCTCGTTGGCCGATCTTGATCAATCCGCCTAGTCCCAAGATCCCGAGAGGCTGGGCTTGCGGGTTCGCAATCGCGCCACTGGCGTAAGCGGCTTGAATCAGACTGACGCAGAAACTAACTTGCCCTTGCGTTGCGGCTCCCTTGAACGCGGCGACGTGCTTCTCTGCGAAAGAGATAGCTTCCGCGTAACGAGCGACATTCAAGAGCGATTGCACACGCCAATAACTCGCTTGATCTCGAAGCAGAGGCGAGACCGAGGCGTGATTTAGCAGCTCGAAACAGTGGTCCCCAAGCGCAGAATGGTTTAGTGCGGTTTCGGTCAACGCTAGACCAATTAACGACCGCGCCCGCCAGACAGAATCTAAACCAAGTTCCTCGGCCTCGACATCTTCATAACGGTCGCTGACACCCAGCAACTCACGAAAGATCTTTAACGCGATGTCGAAGTCAGTCTCCGCATTCTTCGTCAGGCCTCGATAGTAGCTGGCCCATGCCGCAAAGTAAGAAGCGCGTCCGACGATGGCTTGCAGTCGCGACAGCTCTTTCTCTTTCAGATCAAGCTGTTCACCTTCCTCCATTTCGTTGATCTCTTTGAGCAGTTTGTCGTGTCTCGCATTCAGTTCTGTCTGGAGCCGATTCAACTCCGGAGCGATCCGATCAAGAATGACTTGCGCGTCGCTGCGACTCGACGAATCACCGCGATCAGCAATCCATTTCGCCACCAAACCCTCAGCGCGGTAATAATCGGCTTGCAGCAACATCACTTCGAGTAACGGCGTTTTTGCCGCGGGAACAGCCGCGAGGAGGCGGTTGATTTTCTGAACGACTGCGGTGTATTTACTTGCCTCATCGGCGAACGCCAGCAACTGGCCCGCGTAGACGTCGGCGAGGCGTCGCGCAAGCTTCAATCGCTTTGCTTCGTCGGTTTCGACAGCGAGAACTTGCTCCATGTGAACCGTCTGGAGCTCGATCAATCCCAGTCGTGTCAGGAACTTCTCTAGCCGGTCATCTTCCGGAGCCGCCCATCCAATTCCGGGCAGAACGGTCGACAAACCGATCATCGCAACGCAAACGCACAGAGCGGTACGGTGTGGCCGCCTCCACGCCGATCCGTTCTGACTCGAATTCTCAATCGATCGGAACATAAGACACCGAAACAAAGTCCGCATCCTTACAAGCTTGGATCGCAACTGCCGCCATCTCGAACGGGGCCCCGTCGCTGACTCGCACAAAGGCACCGTCCAATTTATTCGGGAAAGCACGCAAGACATTGGTCAGCTCGTCGCCTGCGATCAACTCACGCGAGCCGACCCGAAAGACGAAGCCAGTTCCGCCAGCAACGATTTCAACGATCGCCGGCTCCAGGTCGCTCGCCTGCGCAGCCGACTTCTCGTTCACTTTGATCGTGGAATCGAGATCGCGTTCCGTTTTCACAAAGCTGGCAGTCGTCATGAAAAAGATCAACAGCAGAAAGACAACGTCGATCATACTCGTCATCGACAGAGCGATCTTCTTTTCGTGTTGTACTTTGCGACTTGAAAGTTTCATGGCGAGTGTAGAGGGTCTAGAGCGTAGAGCAATGTGCCGGAGAAGAAAGCGTAATGCGTAGGTCAGAAAAAGTCTGCACTCATTGCGGTACTTCCACCGCGATGCGTACGCGTTTGATTTGCAAATTATTTAACGCCGAGACGACGGCATTCACGCCCGCGCTGGCTCCGCGTTGGTCAGCACGAATTACAATTCCCAGGAGATTCGGATCGTCACCGACGTGACGCAATTCACGATTGACCATCGAAACGAAGTCTCCAATCGAAAGCGTTCTTCCCGAGACGACGATCTCGCCAGCTTCGTTCACGTTGATCGTGAGGACCGCAGGCTTTTGGTCCTCCGTGCCCTTCAGTTTCGGCAACTCCAATTGCTCTTTGTTCAGCTTCGAGACCTGTGTCACCGTCATAAAAAAGATGATCAACAAGAACACGATATCAATCATCGGTGTCATGTCCATCTCGGGACGTGTATTGCGGCGACGTTTGGTGAGACGCATGTGTTTGTCTGGCTCGAGGTCGATGAATTCAAATGTCGATGAAGCTTGATTACTTTCGCCGACCTAGCGGTGTGAGAACTTGCTCTACACGTTTCCCTGCTTCGGCGATGATCGAATCAATCTTGTTGCGGAAGTAACTGAACGCGACCATCGTCGGAATAGCAACGACCAATCCCATCAGCGTCGTCACGAGCGCTTGCCCGATACCGCCCGCCAATTCTGCCGGCTTCGCTGCGCCATCGGTTGCCGCGATCGTATTGAATGCCTTGATCATACCTAGCACGGTTCCCGTCAATCCAAGCATCGGGGCGATCGAACCGATCAAACCGAGAACTTCCGTCTTGCGGTACAACGATCCCGTTTGATCTTCGCCAGCTTCTTCGACAGCCGCCTTGTACTCGGCGAAACCAAACTCCGACGCTTTGTAACGTTCCAATCCAGCCAGCACGACAGTCGAAAACATCGACTCGTTCGGGGGATCGTTGCAGTACTCGATGGCCTGGTCGATTTGCCCTTGCGCAATCAGTTCCTCCAAGTCCAACGCAACTTCGTCTGGCATCAACGTCGTTTTGCGAATCGTCATGAAGTGCTCGATAATGAAGCCGACCGAAACGACCGAAAGCAATACGATAAACAGCCCAACGACTCCGCCATCGATAATCGTGTCGAGAACCGTACGGGTCTTCTGTTCGGGTGTTCCGGTTGCCAAACCGCTATCGACATCCGACAAAACTTCGTCGTCCTGCGCCAACGTCGCGGATGGTGTCGCCAGACTGGCGAAACCGGCGACCATCAATGACAGGGCAAGAGACATCGACAAGGCTCGTTGAATCTGCATTCGGACAGACGTGGGCTTCCCGAACTGGGTAATGCAATCCATGTTGACTCCTCAGGGTTGTGCTTTCTTACGCTCAGGGCTGGGGTTCGGGATTCGCTTGGCGATCGACCTGCTTTGCCGAGTAGGTACTGCCGTATTCGGCAAGTAACTCGCCTCGCAAAGCGACGCTGCCACGGACGTCTTTCATTTCAGCGAGCTTTTGCAACGCCGACAGCAAGGCCGCGCCAGCCAACTCGGGTTGCGAGTCGCCGTGAAGCGCCGGAAGGCTCAAAAGAGCAAGCAAGCCTAGTTGCTGTGTTCCAAGATCGTCCGAACTTAGATTATGCCTCCCCAACCAATACAAGCCGAGCGGCCGGTTATCTTCTGTGAGACTTGCAAGGTTATCGTGAAGATGCCGCGTGGCGAAGTTGGGTGTGGCACCAGTGAGAATCTCACGTTGTGCCGCGACGATGTCACGTAATTCGCTGACCGGCGGTTCCGTCGACTTGACCGCACCAAGTACTTTCCCTGCCGTCGCGTCGTCACCGGCCGCCGACGCCAAACTCGCATAGTAGATAAAAGCACCTTCGGGCCGATCCTTCATGCTGCGAATAACTTGGAAGACTTTCGGCATCTCGCTTTTTGCAGCTGCCGTATCGAACCACACCGGCGTGATGTCCGAAGTGATCGCAGTCTGAGTGTCGAACACAAGTCGCCGTTCGCCGGGCAGGAGAATCTCCGACTTTGCGCGGCGTCGCAAGATGTCGTAGCACTGTAGATACGGAGCAAGAGCCGCTTCGCGCTGTCCAGCGGCCTGCCTGCCCCACATCAAAGCTTGCAGGACGGTGTACGCGGCGTCGCTTGTTCGACCCACATAGTTCTCATAAATGGCTTCAGCGTGAGGCAACAAACCTTCGTAGTCGCCAACCGACAACCGCTGGCGAATGCGGTAAATGTGCCCGCCCAGCCCGGCGAGCATTTCGTCGAACGAAGCTTGTTTGTCGGGCGAGATCTTCGCCTTTTCGATCTCGTGCCAACCAAGAACCTGACGGTCATTCAACCGGACGCCATCTTCATCAAACGATGTAACGGTTTTGTCGGTGAGCACCTTCAGGTTGCGCAAGATGATCCGGTCTGCAGCGCTAACCGTCTGAACTGTCGAGCCAGAAAGCCAAAGGAACAGAAGGGAGAGAGCAAGACGAGAACAGACAGCTCTAGGGTTTCGGCAAATCTGCTTCATGAATGTGTGTATTTTGCATTTCTTATGGACACGCCCCGGCCCGTGGAGGATGTCTAGTGCCATTGTAGACATATCACACACGTAACATCCAGCTCCTCCGCGTCTGAGCTTCGATCTAGGGCCGTTTGGGACCAGAGGCGATCGATCAAGGAAACAAGGGAAACAAATAATAATTCGCACAGTAAATGTGGCATTTTTAATTCGGTCGACTATTCCGAAACTCTAAGACAAATGTCGCGATAATTCGCGTGAACTGGCTTGGCGCGAGGTTTTTTATGTGGATAACATATCAACCAAGCGAGGGAGTCACACCTGGGGGAGTTCATGCGGATTCGGCACGCCATGTGAAAGGGAAACGATGGAGGTCTCGCTACAGATTCGACACGGGCGGCTAAAGAGTGGTGCCGGGGTGGAGAACGTAGGTGCCTTCAGGATTCCACAACGACGCTTCGTCATCGGTCGAGGCACCGACTGTAACATGGTGTGCAAGAGTCGTCTCGTCAGTCTACGGCATTGTGAGATTATAGTTGCCGACGACATGGTCACGCTTGAAGATCTCCACAGCGAGAACGGAACATTTGTCAACGGGATTCGCGTCGAAGGAAAGAGACGTCTCAAGACCGGCGATGTTCTGAAAATCGGTCGGCTTGAGTTCTTTGTTGCGGTCGACGCAAACCAAGACGTTCCCGCTCGCGACGCCAACGCACCCGACGCAGCAGCACAAAACGCGCGTGACACGGTCGCGATGTCGGCAACCGCTTCCGATACCGTCATAAGTCCGCCACCCAGTGCGCGTGTCGACAAAGCAGAAGGCATCGATGATCTTGTGAGCGATTTGCTTCTGGAAGCAGATGAGCAGGAGCGTACTCTTAGAATGAACGATCCCGCTGCACGATATTTGCGAGTCGAATCTCCCCCAGCGGGAACGGGGGAACTGGATGCGCCCACTACCGACGTGCAAGAACCCGTAGCGGAGGAAGAAAAACGCAAGCGTCCCGCTCGCAAGGGACCGATCAAGCTACCAACTGACAAGCGGCCTCAGCCTACGAACATAACTGGAAAGGACAGTGTCGGAGCCGCCGAACTAGCGCTCGAAGAATTGCTGCGTTCGTCGAAGAAATAAATTAAAGGGGAGGAACTTATCATGCGTCGAATCTCACAATCACTGCTTCGATCCTGCACGCTCGGTGCCATCGGACTTGTCATGTTGGCTGTGGGTGGATGTTCATCGAACTCCGTCCCCGCTCCTGACTTGAATGGCAGTTTCGCCAAACTGACCGTCCAAGTTGAGCAGATGTCTGCGACGCTTGAGGCAGTGCCCGACAAGTTCGAATTAGATACGCGCAAAAAGGTTGATGAAGCCAACCAGCTACTGGAAGACACAGCCAAGCAGCTCGCTGAACAGGCACTTACATTCCACGAGGCGTGGGAATCGTTGCGGGCACATCGAAATATGACTGGCGAATTCGACACATCACACGTCGATTCGTACGCCCAAGCAATGCAACAATTCGAGACTCAGTGGCAGCGGCTATTGCAGAACAATCAGCGTGCATCTGATCGTCTATATCCACTCAAGCAGATGGTCGACGACGCGACGGCCGCCTAACCAATATCGCAACACGGAAGGAAAGTAGAACCATGGCTAAGCAGCGCTTATCGAATTCACACGGCTTCACGTTGGTCGAGTTGTTGGTCGTCATTGCCATTATCGGCATTCTTGTTTCGCTTCTCTTGCCGGCAGTGCAAGCCGCCCGCGAGTCGGCTCGCAGAACGGAGTGCCAAAATAACCTGAAACAGATCGGCCTCGCTTCGCACATGTATTCGGACTCGTTCAAAGTGTATCCCTACGGCTACCAGCAGACGTATCGAGGATATGGCTTTGGCGTGTTCCTGCTAATGTTCATGGAAAACAAGACCCTTTACGATGCCGTCGCACCTGACGGACAAACGTGGAACTACTCGACTGCATCGAACAGCCCAGCGAGCAACCGCATCAGCACCTACATCTGCCCGTCCTCGACACACGAAGGCCTCTATCACGGTTTCCTTGGTCGGACCTCGTATGTTGGCAGTAGTGGCCCGTACTATACCTCCGGCGCACCACTATCGGGTGTCTTCGGCCAACGTAGCGCGACCACCATGGCGCAAATCACCGATGGACTCAGCAATACGATCCTGGTCGGCGAAACCGAAGACCAACGGACGTCGCATATTGCACCGATTTGGATCGGACCCTACTGCTTCGCCGAACAATCGGCGCGGCGGACAATGGCCGGCACGAAGATCAACTCGGGAGACGGTGCTTTCGGCAGCCGCCATCCAGGTGGAGCCCAGTTCGTCTACACGGATGGATCGGTACAGTTCTTAAACGAGTACATCGATGCCGACAACGACACGGTCGGCCCATCAATGGGACTGTTTCAACGCCTCGGCCACAAGTCCGACGGAATGCCGATTCAGAATTAGGAAGAGTCGTCGTCACATGTCTCGCCGACACTAGACTCGTGAGTTGGGCGCGTGAATGGATAATCAGGTGTCGGTATACTGTCGCCGCTCGGAATCATAAGAACGCAAGTTCTAGCGCGGCAGCTGAAACGGTACGCGTGACACTCCTTTCCAATACAACGCCTAGTGACTCTTGGCCGCGCCCGCGATTTGGCATCAGTGCCATGCTGTGGACAACGTTTGTCGTCGCTTTGGCGCTCGGCTATTTACGCCGGTTCAACTCCCCTGCTCTCTTTGCTTCCGCCGCGATGGTCATTGCGGCAGCCGTGGTCATCGGAGGTCTGATCGGTTGGTCAGCAGGTCGGATTGGCGACGCCACGTATTGGTCCGTTGTGATTGCCGCGGCCACCTTTTTGTCCGTTGCCGGTGACCTCGCGGCTCCATCGGTCTTTCGCTTTTCCTGGTCAGCGGTCGGGATCATTGCTGGAGCCGCGTGCGGAACTGTCGCGGCTGGACACTTGTTGCGGCGCGTTATCGTTGGGGCGTCTGCGAGTGGCATAGCGATGCTGCTTTGCTCGACCGCAATGTCCGTCCATGACCTCGAATGGATCTTCGATCTAATTTGCGCGCCGATCGTAGGCGCATTGGTAGCCGTGCTAATCGAATTGATACTTTGGCTCGAACGCCACAGCTACTCGCCGCGGTATATCACGGCGTCGTGGCTGTTGTGCGCGGTGATTGTGGGAAACTTGCTCGTGCCGTGGGTACTCGCTTAAAACGCGGCCGTTAAGCAGTGGCGAGATCAATCTGCTTCAAGTAACCATCAACGGACTCCTCGCCTCGCTGATTGCTAATCGCGGAAGAATCAAGAGATCGGCCGCTGGCGCCATGGAATAGGCATCGTCGGTGACGTGCGATGATAGTCCCGTCGCTCGTCTTTGGGGCGATCTTTGAACCACGTCACGAACCGGACAAGTTGCTTGACCGCTTCTTCGTATGCCCGCTTCCCCTTCTCTTCACTGGCCAACTCGGCATCGCCAAGCACGCCGGATTCGCTGTAGCTGCTGGTCCACGAGATAACCGACGCAGGTCCTTGCCCCAGCAGGTCAACCCACTGAAACGGACTGTCTTCTTCATTGAAACTGACTACGCCGCTCTTGATCTTGTCTTTGCGAACATTGTCGCCATCGAGATACATGTACAGCGATGTCTCTAGCTCGCAGGCGTGGGAACAGCCTCCCGGAAACTTGCTCTCGCGCCAGCTCGGCAGAAACTCTTTGTCTACTGTCAGCAAATTCCACCACGCCAGACAAACGCATTCGGCGTCCGTTTCCAAATTGGCTCGGCGAGCCACGAGATCGAGATTCGGCATGTTGGAGCCATGACCGTTGAAAAGCACGATCTTCTTAAAGCCGTGATAGGCAAGCGATCTGGCAATATCGAGTACATGTTCTTGGAACGTCAGAAAATCGCTGTTGATCGTCCCAGGAAAGTCCATCACATGCCCGGTGTACCCATACGCGACAATCGGCAAGACGAGCATCTTGTCCGGAATCTGCTCGCCCGCTCCTCGCAGAATCCCGAGTGGGCAAACCAAATCGACATCCAACGGCAAGTGAGGCCCATGCTGCTCGACCGCACCGCAGGGAACAAAACAAACGTCTCCCATTTCCACCGCGTCGTCGATCTCTGGCCAAGTCAGCTTCTCATAGCGATACTCCGTCGCGGCACGACTCGTCATGGCGATCTACTCCTAGGGTGGCTGAAGAATTCATGATCTTAGAGTTACGAAACGCGTAACGCAATCAATCGAGGTCCACAAGCGACAACAGGTACTCGCCATATTCGTTGGGGCATTCGGCGGCTCTTCGCCGGAGTTGCTGCTCGTCGATAAAGCCCTTGTGGAACGCGACCTCTTCGAGGCAAGCAATCTTCAGCCCTTGTCGTTCCTCGATCGTCTGCACAAAGTTCGCTGCCTGGGCCAACGCTTCGTGTGTGCCCGTGTCGAGCCATGCGAAACCACGCGTTAGACACTCGACATTCAATTGATCGCGATTCATGTAGTCGCGAATCACGTCAGTGACCTCTAACTCGCCGCGTGCCGACGGTTTCAATTCCTCCGCTACTCGGACCACCTGATTGTCGAAGAAGTACAAGCCCGTTACCGCCCAACGAGATTTTGGCTCAGCAGGTTTCTCCTCGAGCGAGAGAGCCCTTCCATCGATGTCCAACTCGACGACGCCATATCGCTGTGGATGGCGAACTTGATATCCGAAGATCGTCGCCCCGGTCTCACGTGATGCGGCGCGAGCCAGCACAGTCTGGAATCCCTGCCCGTAGAAGATATTGTCGCCAAGAACCAACGCTACATTGTCTCGGCCGATGAAATCGCGGCCAAGCACAAATGCCTGCGCTAAGCCGTCCGGACGTGGCTGGACCTCGTACTGAATTTGTAAGCCGAGTTGTTGCCCGTCGCCAAGCAAACGCTCGAAGCTGCTCAAGTGTTCGGGAGTCGAGATCAATAGAATCTCTCGGATGCCTGCTAACATCAGCGCCGAAAGCGGATAATAGATCATCGGCTTGTCGTACACTGGCAGCAGCTGCTTGCTCGTCGCGCGCGTCAGTGGGTACAGCCGCGTACCGAAGCCACCGGCAAGAATGATTCCTTTGCGAAAGTGATGCACCTCGCTCACGATTCGTTACTCGCTGAGTTCAACCCCAATCGTTCTCGTCGATATCCGCCGGAAGCAATTCGCTCGACCCACTCGCGGTGGTTGATGTACCACGCGACAGTCTGCTCGACACCGGCAGCAAAAGTCTTTGTCGGCCGCCAACCCAATTCCGTTTGGATCTTCGTCGCGTCGATGGCATACCGTCGGTCGTGCCCAGGGCGATCTGGAACATACGTAATTGAGTCGGCACAACAACCGCGTTGGTCGTCGGGTGCCAGTCGATCTACGGCGGCGCAAATCGCCTCAACAACTTGCAAGTTCGTAAGTTCTCCAGTTCCTCCGATGTTATAAACGCTGCCTGGTACTCCACGTTCGACGACCGCACGAACCGCTCGGCAATGATCTTCGACATAGAGCCAATCTCGAATGTTTTGACCGTCTCCATAGATCGGCAAGGACTTGCCTTCAAGTGCGTTCAGAATCATCAACGGAATCAGCTTCTCGGGGAACTGATAAGGTCCGTAGTTGTTGGAGCTATTTGTGATCAAAGTTGGGAGCCCGTACGTTCGATGATACGCTCGCACAAAGTGATCGGCGGAAGCCTTCGAGGCCGAGTAAGGCGAGTTTGGCGCGTAGGGCGTCGTCTCAGTAAAGCTTCCTGTCGGACCAAGCGAGCCAAAGACTTCGTCCGTGGACACATGCAGAAAGCGGAACTCATCTTGCGCAATAGGCGATAGTCGATTCCAATACGAACGCGCCGTTTCAAGCAAGGTACACGTCCCCACAACGTTAGTTTGGATGAACGCAACAGGACTATCTATCGATCGATCGACATGCGACTCGGCCGCCAGATTAATGATGGCGGTCGGCTGATGCCGCGCCAGCAACCCCGCGACGAGTTCCGCGTCCGCGGTATCTCCATGAACGAAGCGATAGTTGGCCGCGTTCTCAACATCGTGCAGCGAGTCGAGGTTCCCCGCATAGGTCAATTTATCGAGATTGATGACTTGATGAGTACTTTCGGCGACCAGTTTCCGTACGAGGCAACTGCCAATGAATCCCGCTCCGCCAGTTATTAGTACAGTCTTCATGTCTCGAATTGGCACCTTCTGCTGCGTTCGCAACTCGACCGCTGCCATCCATTCTACCCGGCGGAACGCTCGCTGTGTTCGATGCCATGTAGGCGGATATCAGCCTTGCGTCGCTGAACTTCCCGTCTTGCGTTCGAGCCATTCTGATGTCGACGGCAAGGACAACTCTCAGACGCGACGACAGAGTTCGACCGCGTAGTATGCACTATCGAAAGGATCAATACGCAGTCTGCTCAGGCGCTAAGCTCTAGCGTGCCCCACAAACTTGGATCTTCGACGAATGGAAACTCAGGCCCGACGCTGAATGTTTGCCAACCGAGTTCTCGATCAACTACCGCGTAAGTGAATCCAAGTCGCGGATGGTCGGTGGGCTCAAAGCCCGTGATCGCTTCGGCTGGAATCATGACTTCCAGGGTGTAGCCGTCCGGGCGCTTCGTACTGCGGATGCGAAACAACTCCGCTTCGACCGGTTTCGGACTGTCTTTAGCCCGGTTGATCGGGAATAGGGCCGCGATCGGTTCGTCTAAGCGATGGCCCCCGCCAAATGGCAGAAACTGAAAGCGATGGCAGAAGCGATTAGCGCGATGTACGTTGTGCGAATCGCGAGTGTCGATCCAGATTTGCAACCCGTCGCTGTCTTCCATCCGAGTCGGTCGGCACCACGGCGATTGCGTCTTATCGTTCACGTTCAGAACAAATAGAAGCCCCTCCTTGTTCCAAGCCGCGCGAAGATCGGCGAACTGTGTTTTTCCTTCCAATTCGCTGAAACTAGGCACGATGTATTTGTCGGCCAACTTGATCGTACGGTCCGACCACACCTTCTTGCGGTGATAACAAGCGGTCGAAAAGCGGAACAGAAAAGTCGGTGCGAGAAGTGATTCGGTCATGATGTTGTTCTAGCGGAGGCGGCGCGAATCGACAAGGATCGGCCCCTAACGAATCTCGTTACTTACGCTCCCAGACAGGGATCACTTGTAGCATGCAGCATAGCCGACAGCGTATGATTGATGCCTGCGTCGATATCTCCACGTACGATGAGGACAACCATGCAAAATACCGCCGCAATCGTTTTGTCTTTGTTGGCGACCGCAGTCACTGCGGCGGATGCACCACAAGCCCGCGACGAGCGATTGACCGTCGAGCTGTTTGCCGAGCATCCGCAAATTGTCACACCGACGGGATTAGCCGTCGCGAAGGACGGTCGTGTCTTCGTCGCCGAAAGCCACACACACTTTCGCCCTGACGACTACGACGGCCCAACCGCGGATCGAATCTTGATCTTCGAAGACACAACTGGCGACGGTCGAGCCGATAAGCGAACGATCTTCCACGAAGGCTTCACGCACGTGATGGACATCGAGTTTCACGCCGACGGCTCGCTGTACGTGGCTACGCGGCGCGATATCCACCGCATGCACGACGTGAATGGTGATGACAAGGCGGACGAGATCACCCGCGTCGTTTGGCTCGATACCAAAGGCGATTATCCACACAACGGTCTGTCCGGACTGGCATTCGATTTCGACGGCGGTTTGAATTTCGGACTCGGCGAGAACTTGGGCGCTGCGTACACGTTGCACGGAACCGATGGAATCAGCTTCAGCGGCGGTGGCGAAGGAGGCAGCACCTACCACGTTCAACCGGACGGCAAACGGCTTCGGCGTGTCTCTACCGGATGGTGGAACCCGTACGGAATGTGCGTCGACGCATTCGGGCGCGTGTTCGGAACGGACAATGATCCAGGAGCATCGCCGCCTTGCCGATTGATCCAAGTGGTCGAAGGAGGCAACTACGGTTACGAATATCGATATGGCCGAACGGGCCTGCATCCCTTGATTGGATGGAACGGCGAGATCCCCGGCACTCTACCGATGATCTCCGGAACTGGCGAAGCTCCCTGTGCGATCGTCGCTTACGAAGCTGATGCATTTCCAAAGGAGTATCTCGGCAATCTGTTCGTCCCCTGCTGGGCCGATCATCGCGTCGAGCGTTACACCATCACGCAACGCACCGACAAAGGACTCGTTGACGCCAAACGTGAGATTCTGATTGAAGGCCCTGATGATTTTCGCCCTGTAGGGATCGATGTCGCGCCCGACGGAACGGTCTATATCAGCGATTGGGTATCGAGCAGCTACTCGCTTCATAAACTAGGACGGATTTGGCGGATACGACCAAGCGCAACTTCGCTATCCACAGCGTTAACGCCAGAACCAGCCGAACAAGTACGTAAGAATTATCGGCGTATTGGCAGCTTCAAGGTATCCGAGACGTTTCCCTTCTTCAGCGGTGGAGACATTCCAAGCACTGACAATCTGGAATACATGTATGACGCATCCGGCAATGATCCATTCGACCGACTCCAGGACCGTTTGGGCTTAGAAAGCAAGAGAACACTCAGCAGACCCAATAGGATGGCGTTGGACCTCTTGGCGGTTCGCCTCGGTACGGCGACAGACCAAAGTCAACTCGCAATCCGCGCACACTCCATGCTCTACCGCAATTCTTCCGATCTAAAGGAGGTTGCCGCAGTCCCTGCTTACCATCACGATCCGGTGTTTCTCCACCCCCCCGCAAAGGCTCCTTTACCGCGGTGGTCTCAATCTCACCGCTCGCTCGCGCACACCCCACCTGGACTCCTGGTATTACTCGCATCCCGGCGCAACGACTCGGTACGGTCATATGTCGCCGCTGAACAACTAGACCTATTTCTGACGGCGGACAACCCGGACACTCGCTTCCTCGCCATCAAATGGATCGCTGACGAGAAGCTTGTCGACTATCGACCGGATCTTGTGCGAATGCTCAACTCCAGTCAACTTGATTACCGCCTGTTCCGAGCCGCGGCAGCGGCCATTGATCGGATCGACGAGAAGAAGCCCGCTGATCAACCGTCCGTCGAGTTGCTACTTGCAAAGATCAACGATTCCAACGCACCGGCTTCGATTCGAAGCCTCTGCCTAAGAATGATCGAGCCGACTGCAAAGGGACTCTCGTTAGATCACTTGCTCACTTTGGCCAGACATCCCGATGCGAAACTTCGACTAGAAGCAGTTCGTACGTTAGCGAATCATCCCGATGATCGTCGCGAGAAGGAATTGATCAGCCTCGTCGTGGATGCAAAGCAATCGGAAGAAGTTCGAGCCGCAGCGATCGTGGGCCTGGCGACAACCGCCGAGTCGCACGTGGAAGTGCTGCTCGAAACCGCAACGTGCGGCGAACGTCCACTGCGCGACGAATTGCTGCGCTCACTCGTTGGGGTCCAGCTTACGGATGCTCAAAAGAACCAGCTTGCTGAATTAGCCATCGCCCATCCAACGACGAACGAAGCCGTGAAGCGAATCTTGAAACAAGCCGCAGACCCTCGGCCTCATCACGAACAAACCGAGGCGTGGAAGGAATTGCTGAGCGACGGAGACGCGGCTGCCGGGGAACGAATCTTCTTTGGCAACAAAGTAGGAACTTGCTCGCGATGCCACACGATGGACGGTCGCGGCAGCGCCGTCGGGCCTGACTTGTCGAAGATCCGACAGCGAGTCAAGTCAGAGGGCGTCGAGTGGTTGCTGGAAACGATTCTCGAGCCGAGCAAGCAGATGGCTCCTCAATACACGCCGTGGCAGATCGTCACGAAGGACGGCAAGACCCTCGTCGGGTTACCTCGACGCAAGGGAGGAAGCGGGGAAGCATATCTCGGAATCGATGGAAAGGAGTTCAGTGTGAAGAAGCCAGATATTGAGTTTCACCGCGAGATGCCTACGTCAATCATGCCCAAAGGCTTGTTGCAAAGCATGACGATTCAGGAGTTGAACGACTTAATGGCGTTTATTGTCGCCGACTGAACACTTGCGAGTTCAGCTACATGCACGAACGACGTGCGTGTTGGATTGAGGAAACGTTGCGTTGCACATCGAGTTGTCGGTATCCTTAATGCACCGGTTCGAGCCAACCTGACTATCGATTGAACGATCATGAATACCTCACTCTGCAAACCATGGGAACACCAGCTGTCGCGTAGGCAACTGCTGGGCACAACGACTGGCGCTGCGGTTGCAGCGGTCGGATTAGGCCCGCTGCTACAGCCCGTGATTGCGGAAGAGTTAAAGAAGAAACAGAAGCAGGTGCTGTTCGTTTGGCTGGACGGCGGGATGAGCCAGTTGGAAAGTTGGGACCCGAAGCCGAACACACAGTTCGGCGGGCCGTTTCGCGCGATCCCGACATCCGTCCCAGGTATCCATATCAGCGAATTGCTTCCGAAGTCCGCCAGGCAAATGCATCACTTGGCAGTCATTCGAAGCTTGTGTACGCAAGACAATTCGCATTCGGCGGGCGTTGCTCGCATTCAGCGCGGCGATCCGAAAGACCGCGGTGTAACTTATCCCTACTTCGGGTCAGCCGTCGCGAAACTGCTCGGCCCCGGCGAAAGCAAGCTGCCGCCGTACGTTTGGATCAAGCCCGGAAGCGGCGGATTCAAGCATACAGATGCTGGGTTCCTCGGCCCGAAATTCGGAGCGTTAGCATTCGGCGACGGACAACCGCCGGAGAATCTGTTGCTCCATAAATCAATTACCGAGCAAGCGGATGACGAACGCGACCAACTCCGCCGAGCCGCTAACCGGCGCTATGCGGCAAAGCGAAGGAAGCAGGTTACTGAAGCAAACAGCTACGTCTTCGAGATGGCTCGCACATTAATGAAACGACAGGACTTGTTCGATACGACGAAGCTCGATCCAAGCGACGTCGAACGTTATGGGACGCATGAGATCGGTCGACACATGCTGCAAGCTCGGAAGATGCTCGAAGCGGGCGTGACATTTGTCAAAGTCAATTCATACGGTTGGGATACGCATGGCGACAACTTCAACGGACACGCCAGTCTTGTTCCGAAATTTGATCAAGCCTTCGCAGCAATCGTCGAGGACTTAGCGGAACGCGGCATGATGGAAAACGTGTTGGTGATTGCCATGAGCGAGTTTGGGAGGACACCTCGAATCAACGGACACATCGGTCGCGATCATTGGCCCGAGGCATGGTCGCTGGCGATGGGTGGCTGTGGCGTCCGTGAGGGAATCACCGTCGGGAAGACGAACGAAAAGGGAACTTTCGTCGCGACCGATGAACATGACATCGGCCACATATTCCACACCTGGTTTCGCGCCTTAGGAATCGACAGCACCGACATCGAGTACGACAACGGCGGACAACCGCTCCCGATTGCTCATGACGACATGCACGTGATCGAAGAGCTGTTAGCATAAATGCCAAGTAGAGTGTCGGTGTCGGCCACACCAAGAATTAGCTAAAAACTAAAGACCTAGACCATGACCGAACAACCACAAGACCTCGCAACTCGCTTCGAGCCAAAAGAGCTCGCGGTCATTGGTGCCGACCCACAAGTATTCGCTGCCAAGTTCAATCCGTCGGGGAAGTTGCTCGCGGCAGGCGGCTTTGATGGTCGTGTCCGATTGTGGGATCTCGCCACGGAAGCGCCTCAAGAACTGCCTGCGTTAACCGCCCACGATGGCTGGGTGCAAGCGCTCGCCTTCTCGCGCGATGGCCAACGACTTTACACAGCCGATTCTTGGGGAAAGCTATGTGCGTGGGATGCGAACGATGGGAAGCCGGAACTAGCTTGGTCCTTGAACGAGGCACACGATGGTTGGCTTCGTGATCTGGATGTGAATGCGGATGGTACGAGAATTGTTACCTGTGGTCGCGACCAAGTGGTTCGTATTTGGGCCGCTGTCGATGGAGCACCACTTTTAGAGTTGCAAGGTCATAAAACCGATGTCTACTCGGTTCGTTTTCATCCAGAGAAACAGCTGATCGCTTCAGGCGACGATCGTGGCATCGTAAAGCTATGGGGAGCAACAGACGGTCAACTCGTTCGGGAGTTCGACGCGAGTTTGCTGTATCTTGAGCATCGACTGCAAGATGTCGGCGGTGTTCGAACGCTGGCGATTGATCGAGCCGGGAAGCGTCTAGCCGTCGGAGGCACGATTCCGAAAAATGGGGCAACGGTCCAGGGCACGCCGAGCGTCTTGTTGTTCAACTTTGAAACTGCCGAGCTAACACACACTCTGAATTTTGGTGCGTCGACTCACTGCTTTGTCCACGAAATCATTCTGCATGACGAAGGGTTTGTAATGGCCGTCACCAGCGGCACACCCGGCCAAGGGCAAGTCATCTTCCAGCTGCCCGACGAAGAAACGCCGTTCTACACAACGACGAAACTTCTGAATTGCCACAGTATTAACCTGCACGGGCCAACGGGACGAATTGCGATTGTCACAACCAATCGTGGAAGCAACGGCAACGGACGAAGGCTTGCAGAGAACGGCGAGTACGAAGGCAATAACTCGCCAATTCATCTCCTTCAGTTCGCCGAGGCAGCGAGTTCCTAGCGGCCGTCGAGCACTTCTGAAGCCCAACGAAACACTTCGCTGTCGCAATTATCGTCGAATATCGCGACTTGCGTCAAAGCTCGAGACACTGCTCTGCAATCGCGGTACGATCGCCGCAGGTTGCCCTTGGTCTGGATCGACTGCATCGACAACGACTTGCGTCTCGCTGATATCGACGAAGAAGTCATCGCCCGTTAGAGGATTGATCTTGGCCTTTGGCGGCGTCCCCCCGGTGGCGATTTGCAACGCCAGCGCCCAGGCCTCGCACTTCGCCCGATCCAGCGCGATTAAACGGCTGCCTTGATCAAGTTGTAACAACAACAGCTGATCGGCAACGAAGGGATAATCGTCGCGCCCACGCAGCAGTTCTAGATTGGCTTCGATTTGCCGGAAGACTGAAGCGCGTTCGTAGTAAGGCTTCTGGCAGGCGTCGACGACATCACGCATTGTACGTAAGTAGAACAACTCGTCTTGATCAATATTGACGGCGACGAGTTCAGCCAATTGCTGGATTCCGATCTCATCGCGGTATTCACGGAGCTCTTCGTAAGAAAGCATCGACAACAGGTAGCCATCGCGGATCAACTCGTACGTGTGCAATCCCTGCGCTCGATCACCGATCCAGGCGTTCGCGTCATCTGGCCACCGCTCCAATTGCTGGACAACGAGCATCTTCAGTTGCCGATGAACGGAGGGCGTGGCAGCTGGGTGTCGCGCGATGCCTTCCAACAACTGGAGAGCCTCGCCTCGTCGCACTGCCCCTCCACCCCGCGAAACGATATTCCTTTCGCCGGCCAATTGTTCGCTCACGCGCAACATCAGCCGTAGCGGTTCGATGGCCCTTTCTGGCTCACCGGCTTCCAAGAGGCCAGCGGCGTATAGACCTTCGAGTCGATTACCGATCTCGATCGCGTCAAGGTAACTCGTGTCGGCGGACAACCCAAGCGAATGATCAACGGGAACGTCAAAGTCCACCGCCGAGACCAGCTGCTCGTATTTCTCACGCTTCGCCCGATAACGCTGCGACAACGTGGCAACAACATGAAGAGTTGACGCCGTAAACTCAAAACCCTCGACCGGCCAAACTTTGTCCAAGTTCTCGCGACTGGAGTCACGAAAATTGGGTGGAAAGATCTCGTCAAATTGTGCGACCACAGAAGCCGCGTTCGGCATTGCCTCCAAGCGAGAATGATTCGAACCGGCCCGAGACGAATTCCCCATCAGTTGGAGCGGAGTCGCGTACTCCGCGATTAGTCTCGCGAGTTCAGCTTGCAGCTCCGCGTCGTGCGTCTCGGTCAGACCGGGCAACGACGCATACTGAACAACGTCCGCCGGTGTTTTGACGGATGGTTCGTTCTTGTTGCATGCGATGCAGCAAAGCGGAAGGAGGATCAGGGGCAAGAAGTTCCATCGAGATCGCAACGTACCGATTCCTTTCCAAGTAGTCGGTAATGCTACCGCCGACACGTACTCCTGGGAAAGAGCAACTCTCGGCGAATGCGTGTGGCACTGGAAGAACCTAACGCTAGAGCGTAAGGCTCACACCTGCGATTGGCGTTCGCGAAACTCTTGGGCGAGTTTGACGACATCCACGAGTTCGGCCAACCCGGCGGCGGCGAACTCGGGGCCTGAGACGTACGTTCCGGGTCGGACCCATTTTTCAATATCGTCTTGCGCAGCTCCGAACATGTCGGCAAGGAGCTGATCCATTTTTCCTTCCAAATGGGCGAAGTGCCGAGCCCACTCGGCGGCTTCCGCCAGCTGAACGCTTTCCTCACTTTGCCAGCGCATCGGATGAAATAGCAAAACACTATAGGGCGTGACGACGCGCCGAACACACGCCGCTAGCGGCCACAGCGCGGCGGACGAACACTCGCCCGTCACGATGCCGGTCGCCTGTACCTCGCGCATGACAATCAAGTTCATCAGCGACAATGCACAATAGGGACTGCCACCCGGTGAATCGAAGTAGATAATGCACTCGCCACCTTGAGGGACGCTGAGCAGTTTGTCCGTCAAATCAGCGCCGTTCTCCGTCATGTCGCCGACGATCGCAATTTCGACTGCACCTTCGTCTTGATCTTCGATTTCTTCCTGCATCCGTGATGATTCCTGCCGATGTTCTGTCTTAGACGTAATGTATAGGATTGAATTGGCATCCGGTGACGGTGCTGGTATACGCGGATCTGCGATTCGCCGCAAGGAAGTGCAAGCTCGCCCAGCGTTTCAGTTCGCTTCCCATCAGTACCGCTCAATGTATAATAGTGGTTCTCGAAACTGCGGACTCACGGACGCCTGACCCTCTCGCCCCCTCGCACAAGTAGTTAAATGGGCATTCGGTTTTATTGCCCCGATTGCGGGCGACGACTCAACATAAAAGCGTTCCTGGCTGGAAAACGCGGGATCTGCCCTCATTGCGACTCGCGTGTGCTGATTCCGATGGAGAGCCAACTACCGTCCGATGCTCCAAAACATCGCCCGACTTCGGTTCAGGCGGCGGCAACTCCGGTCACTGCCGGAGCAACAGCACCCGCGAACGCTCCGTCCGCCGATCCGGTCATTCAACAACCGTCGCCTGAGCCGATCTCCGGAGAGAATCCTTCCGATCCAATCGGCGAGTCTCCCGACTCCGTTTGGTACGTGAGACCGTCGGCTGGCGGACAATATGGCCCGGCGCGCGGTGACGTCATGCGTCGTTGGCTGACGGAAGGTCGAGTAACCGCAGATTCAATGGTGTGGCGCGAAGGCTGGGAAGATTGGAAACTCGCCGCTCCTGTATTCCCTTCGTTGGAAACAACACCCTCGACGAAGAAGCTCGATCCCGTGACGCCAGTTCCATCATTCTTGGTGCCTGATGATGAGGAGCAAGACATTAGCAAACCCGTGGCGGCACCTGCTCGCCGCGTAACTTCGAAGAAGAAATCGATTGCTCCGCTGATTATATTGGGGCTGTTGATCGTCGTGCTGCTGGTTGTTACTGTCGTAATTCTACAGAGTGCATGACTCAAGCAGAATTGAAACTCGAAGACTGAAACTCAAATACCGTTGCCGTTAGGCTCACCTAAATACAAAATATCTTGCTCGGACAGGAATTCACAATGCTCTCACGTTTAGCAATAGCAGCCACGTTGATTCTCGTTGCGACCACCTTCACGTTTGCGGCTGACGAGGTCAAAGACTCCAAAGTCGGTGAAATCACATTGAAGACTCCCGCCAGTTGGAAGCAATCCAAGCCGACAAGCAACTTGCGCTTAGCTCAGTTTGAGATTCCCGCCGCCAAAGACGGCAAGGAAGCTGCCGAGTTGGCGATCTTCTCGTTCGGTGGGGGCGGTGGCGTGCAAGCCAATGTCGATCGCTGGGTGGGTCAGTTTTATTCTGAGGGGCGCAAGTCAAAGGTTACCAGTGGAAAGTCAGATATCGGGCAATACGTTGTCGTCGACGTCACGGGCACCTACAAGAAACCCGTCGGGCCGCCGATTCTTCGCAAGACCGAAGCGTTGAAGGACGCCCGTATGGTGGCAGTCATCTTGGCTGTCGAGGGGAAGGGAAACTACTTCCTTAAGATGACAGGAGAGGAAGTGACCGTTTCTGCCGCTGCTGAAGCGCTTCGAACCTCGTTCGGCGGCAAAGAAGCCGACGAGAAAGCACTCGAAGCCGAGTAGCAATCACGAGGTAATGCCTGGCCGTAAAATACGCCTAGCGTGCTAGCAAGTAACAATCGGGCTGCTCGCGTTCGACTTGACGGTTCGCACGAGAACTGAGACACTTCGCGCGCATTGGTCTCAAATCCGTCCGCTCACTGTTGACATGGAAGTCATCGTTATGAGCAAGCAATCGCTTCTCGTCATTACATTGCTCGTGGCTCTTGCTGCGGGGTGCAATCCGTCGTCGTCCGACAACGCAGTCGTGCCGGATGAAAATGCTCGTGATCTTTCGATCGACGCGTCTTCGGATATTCCGTTTGCCGCAGCCGACACGAACAAACCGGATGCGGTCGTCGAAGCGTTTCTCGTCGCACTTCGTGATGGCAACAACGAGATTGCGGAGGCGTTGCTAACAACCATCGCCCGCCGCGAAACGAAGGAACACGAACTCGCGGTCCAGCCTCCGGGTTCGCCTTCGGCCCAGTACGAGATCGGTGAAATCAAGCACGTGCAAGGCGGCGTACACGTCAACAGCATCTGGAGTGAGTTCGATGAGTCAGGTGAGCGATCGGTCTACGAAATCGTCTGGGTTCTACGACACGAGCCAATCGGCTGGCGAGTAGCCGGGATGGCGACGGCCGTAAACCCCGCTAAACCGCCGATTTATTTGGACTTCGAGAACGTGCCAGACTTGCTCCAAAAGTGGAAGCAGGCCGATGCCGAGTTGGCGGCGCAGGCCGAAGAAGATCAGACGCTGCAAGCCGCCCAGCCTACAACAACGTTGCAGCGCTAACGCGCCGAATCGCCAAGCGCTCCATCGCCCGCGCGTGTCGAGAGTAAACCGAGTATAGTAGTCTCCTACGGTTCGCCAAGAACCTCTGGAAACTTTCTGACTATGCTGAATCACGGGAGTTACTCCGATGCCTCGTATCTTAAGTCGATTTACATTCGCATGCAGATGTTCGCTCCTGTTACTTGCATTTCAATGCGCCCAAGCCAGCGTTGTAACCGCCGAGGATACATTCGAGTTATCCGCTGAGCAGCGGGATCGCTGCCTGAAGATTCTTCGTGACGGCATGAAGAGCGAAGAGTTTTGGCCTTCGATTCATGCAGCGGAAGGCTTGACACTCGCAGGGCACGGCGACGAAGTACGACAACATCTCGAGCCCAAGTTGCCCTCGGAGAAAGATGATCAGCACAAGTGTGGCTTGGCACGGGAACTCGTTCGCGCCGGTGATCGCGACAAGGCTCAAGTCATGCTCGACATCCTTGCTGGAGACGATCCGTACGGCCACGTTCACGCAGCTGAAAGCCTCTACAAGGTGAACGAAATTGGTGACGGAAAGGCGATGAAGCGTGGCGCGAAACAAACCAAGAATATAAAGCTGCATTTAATGGCGAACGCGGCCCTTGCGCGCAACGGCAACAAGAGGGCGATGAACCGACTACGAACGAGTTTGTCTGACGCCGCTCCAGAGACAAGAAAGATCGCTGCATGGATCTTGGCCAGAATCGGCGACGCTTCTGATATTCCGCAAATCCGTAAGAACGTCGGGTCTTCACCGGATGCGGTGTCACGTGCCTACAATGAACACGCGCTCGCATCGCTCGGCGACGCCGCGGGGTTGCGGGCACTGGTCGCGAATCTGCAAGACGACGATCCAGCGATTCGGACTTACGCCGCAACATTTGCTGGCGATGCGAAGGCGGTCAGCGTCGGCCCTAAACTGATTCCGCTGCTCGATCACGAGAACATCGACGTCCGCGTTCGAGCCGCCCAATCGTTGTTCGTCCTCTCGCGACTTAGCTCGAAGTGATCGCCGCGACTAACCACGGTTCGCAGCTAAAAAAGCTTGCGAGACAGCGTTGCCTTGGTTCAGCATTGAAGAAATGTTGCCAAACGTCGAATTGAGGCTTCCGGCCAATTGCTGAATTGCGGCAATCGTTTCCGGATTCGGCACGTACTGGACGAGTTGCTGGGCTTGAGTACGAATCTTGCCGACCCACGTGTTCAACGTGTGGGCCATCTCGTTGTTGACCAAGCCCGTCGAATGGCTCGCGGCCAGCGTGCTGTCCCAACCTTGCAGCGACTCGAGAATTGCTTGGGCCTTCTGCTGTGTGACTTCCGGGGGATCGTTGACGTTCAACTCGGCCGATTTTGCTGTGACCGTGTTGATCACGCTACCCAAGTTCGTAAGTTCCTGTGGCACGAGGCTTGGAGTCGTTGCCTCCGGCTGCTTAAAACCAGCAAACTGAAGCATTTTTGAAAACGAGAACCCTTCATTTTGACTCTCGGTTGGGTGTGTCTGCGGGGCCGCGACTTGATTAGCGGGCGTCTGCGGAGAACTTTGCGAGGACAAAGTATTGGAGCGAGTCCCTGGCGACGCGCAACCCACAAAACAGACAAGTGTCAGCGTCAGCAACAAGTCTCGTCTCATCTTCCTTCTCCAGCGGAATCAAACCAACGGTCACATCGGATCGATACAAGTCGATTCGCAGCACCTAGTCGATTTCATCGTCACAATCGCTCGAGTTCCAATAATCTGTTTTGGAGCGGCAGCTAATTTCGGCATGGGCCGCGTTCCGAATCACGCGGTTTGCCGGATGGAGTGCGCCAACCACACTCAATGCGTCTCGGCATGGCGTTGTTCCAGCAGCTTCTTTTGGTAGCGACTTTGTACGATGTCGATCACTACTAGCACTGCCAGCACGAAGTAGAACGTGCTCTTGGTCATGGCCTCGACCTCCGAGCCGAACAGGTGGATATGCGCGAGGTGCGCGCCCTCGGACAGCAACATCACGCCAACGATGAACAAGATGAACAAACCGAGCACCTCGTACATGCGGTTCTTCTTAAGGAACTCAGAGACGTGATCGGAAAGCCAGATCATGAGCAAGCCGCTGATTACGATCGCCGTTGCCATCACAGCAAAGACTTTGGTCAACGCAAGAGCGCTCAAAATCGAATCAAACGAGAACACCAGATTCATAACCACGATCCATGTGATCGCCACGGCTACGGATCGCTGCCTATCACCGTCCGGCCCATCAATGTCGTCAACGGCGAGCAGATGATAAATCTCTTTCATCGCGGTATAGAGGATGAACCCGCCGCCAACCAAGGTGATCAGACTATGGACATTGAATTCACCCTCGAACACACCTTTAAGATGCAGTGCAAAAAATGGCTCCTTCAAGTGTTCGATGGCACTCATGACGACCAACAGCAAAACAATTCGAAGGCCGATTGCCAAGCCAATCCCAAGCTGTCGCACGAATCGCTGCTTCTCTTCCGGGACGCGTTTCGACTCAATCGAGATATACAGCAAGTTATCGAAGCCAAGCACTGCTTGCAGCAGCGTCAGCATGGCCAAAGTCATTAAATTCGCGATGGTGAATAGCTCGCCCATGATTTCTCACTCGTGAAACGAAAGTGGATACGCAGAATTCGCCATAGCGTACGGTCTTCGTAAGACGAATTCCAGCCGAGTTGACATTCGCTCAGACCGAATCGGTTACCCGCTCAAGCTCTTCCCAACGCGAGTACGCGTTGGCAAGCTTGTCTCCCAGGTCCTTCAGCTCTAACTGCTTCTTCGCGATTTGGTCACGCGACTGCTGGTAAAACGTCGGCTCGGCCATTTGCTGATGAAGCTTTGCGACTTCGGCTTCGAGTTTCTCAATCGCTTCCGGCAACGCGTCGAGTTCGCGTTGTTCCTTGTAACTCAGGCGTCGTGTGGGCGTCGTGTCGACATCCGTGGACTTTGATGCTTTTTTCTTGGCGGTTTGTGTCGCGGTGACGGGTCGCATCGTTCGTTGCCGCAACCAGTCGTCATAGCCGCCAACATATTCTCTGACACCATCAGGCTCGAAAACAATCGTACTCGTCACCACATTGTTTAGGAACGCACGATCATGACTGACCAGCAACACGGTTCCTTGAAAATCGATCAAGCGTTCTTCAAGCATCTCCAGTGTCTCGGAGTCCAAATCGTTTGTTGGTTCGTCAAGCACAATCACGTTTGCCGGCCTACAAAACAACTTTGCGAGCAGAACGCGATTGCGTTCACCCCCGGACAGAAAGCGAATTGGCGTTCGCGTTCGTTCTGGGGTAAACAAGAATTTCTGGAGGTATCCAATGACGTGCTGCTTACTATCACCAATACCGACCGTATCACTTCCCTCGCCGACACACTCCTGGACTGTCTGCTCTTCGTCCAACTGTTCACGCAACTGATCGAAGTAAGCAATTTCGATATTTGTCCCTGTCCGAACCGAGCCGGCCTGCGGTGTCAGTTGACCGAGCAGGATTCGCAGGAGGGTCGTCTTACCAACTCCGTTCGGCCCCATCAGTCCGACCTTGTCGTTCCGCATTATCGTGGTTGAAAATCCACGCACAATTTCATTGTCTTCGAAGGAGAACGAGACGTCTTCGACTTCGGCGATCAGGTTCCCGCTTCGTCGTCCTTCCTGAATCTTCAAGTTAACTTTGCCAACCGCCGAACGCCGTTCACTTCGCTCAAGACGCAATTCTTTCAGCGCCCTCACTCGACCTTCATTGCGAGTGCGGCGTGCCTTGATACCCTGACGAATCCACACTTCCTCTTCGGCAAGCCGTTTGTCGAACAGCGCATTCTGCTTCTCCTCCGCGGCAAGTGCCTCATCCTTGCGACGAAGAAACGTGTCGTAGTCGCACGACCAATCAAACAGCCGTCCACGATCGATCTCCAAAATTCGCGTCGCCAACTTGCGCAAAAACATTCGGTCGTGAGTCACGAACAAAAGCGATGCGTTCCAGCGCCCGAGAAACTCTTCAAGCCAGCCAATCGCTTCGATATCTAAATGGTTCGTTGGCTCGTCGAGTAATAGAAGATCTGGACTGGATACAAGCGATTTCGCCAACAAGACTCGGCGTTTCATCCCCGATGAGAGTAACTCGAATTTCGCCTCGGGATCGAGTTCCATGCGAGATAGAATTTTGTCGACCTGATGCTGCGAGCGCCATTCGGCATCGTGTTCGTCGTCGGCCTCCTCTGAATCGATGAGAACGCCTTCGGCGACAACGGATGCGATGCTTCCTTGAACATCCTTCGGAACGTCCTGAGGCAAAAGCGAGACTTTCGTTCCAGCGGCGAACAGAATCTGTCCGTGATCCGGTTGGACGTCGCCCCGCAACATTCGCATGAACGTCGTCTTCCCGGCTCCGTTTCGACCCAACAAGCCGATGCGTTGCCCCGGCTCGATCGTACAATCAACGCCGTCGAGCAACGCAGGCCCGCGAAAACGAATACTAAGGTCGCGTATGGTGATCAGTGGCATGAGTATTTAACAACAGGGTGTTTGACATTCTGCCCGCCAGGAAGCGAATTATCTACGATAAGTGCCTTTTGCAGAAGCGGCAGGTAGCATCTTAGCAGTAGGATGGACTTCCAGTCCGTCGGAGCATGGACGGACTAGAGGTCCATCCTACACTCCTTGGTAAACTCACTACCTTGACTTGAATCGGTGCCGCAGTTCATCAGCGGACGAACGGCCTCAGTTCGCCGTTTGATTTACGTCATCTCAGGAAATGCGAATATGCGTTGGGACGTGGTCGTCGTAGGCGCGGGAGCGGCTGGATTGGTGGCGGCTATTCGAGCTGCGGAGCTTGGACAACAAACTCTGCTACTAGAAAAGAATCGCAAGCCTGGTGCAAAGATCTTGATGTCGGGTGGCACTCGCTGCAACATCACACACAATACCGATGCGCGAGGCATCGTCGACGCCTATGGCCGTCAAGGCCGCTTCTTGCATTCGGCACTCGCCGCGCTAAGCCCAGCAGACGTCGTTGCGCTGTTCGAAGCCGAGGGCGTTGCCACAAAGGTCGAAGAGACTGGAAAGGTGTTTCCCGAGAGTGATCGAGCGACGGATGTACTGGCAGCGTTGCGGCGAAGACTCGAACGTAGCGGGTGCGAACTCCGTCTTGGCAAGCCACTCGTCGAGATCGCTAAGAGAGATGTCGGATTTCAGTTGGTCACACCAGAGAATGAATACGAAACCGACGCCGTAATCATCACGACCGGAGGTCAATCCTATCCCGGATGCGGCACGACCGGAGATGCTTATGCGTGGCTGGCCGATCTCGGACACACAATCGTTCCGCCGCGACCGGCTCTGACACCGATCACGACCAACGCGGCGTGGGTCACCGGACTGAAGGGCGTTACCATTCCCGATGTTATCGTCAAGGTCGTTGTCAGCCAGCGAGCAACGGGTTCAAGCGAGGCGACTCGAAAGAAGAAGAACAAGCCACTCTATGAACGCCGAGGATCGTTCCTGTTCACTCATTTTGGCTTGTCGGGACCAGTTGCTTTGGATGTTAGTGGAACGATCACCGGTCATCCAGCGCCGACCTCACTTGACCTGGAGTGCGACTTTCTACCAGCCAAGAGTGCAGAAGAAATTGAAACCTATTTGGCTCGGGAGGCCGCGAACGACGGAAAGAAGCAGCTAGTCGGGATGCTCACGCGACTTGTACCGCGCCGGTTAGCAGAAGCATTTCTTGAACACGCGGGCGCTGATGCCGATGTAAAGGCGGCCGAGCTATCAAGACAACTTCGGCGTCAGTTGGTAGACGCGATCAAACAAATGCGCATCCCGGTCAGCGGAACTCGCGGCTTCAAGAAGGCGGAAGTCACCGCCGGCGGTGTTTCACTTCGTGATGTCGACTCAAGCACGATGCAAAGCAAACTCGTGCCGAATCTATTTCTCGCTGGCGAAGTTCTCGATCTCGACGGCCCGATCGGAGGTTTCAATTTTCAAGCCGCCTTCAGTACCGCGTGGCTCGCCGGTTCAAACGCTTGACAACCCTACGCGGCAGGATCGTTACCATCTATCCAGGGACCTTCGAGGCTTTGCCACTCGGGTGTCTTTAGCGCGCTGCCTTTGTCGCCCGCGTTCCAGCCTGGGACATGCTGAGTTGGACCACCAGCTCTCGAACGAGCGACCCATTGGTCTGACCAACCGGGATCGACATCGCTTGCTTGGCGTTTCTCTTCATCCCAGAAGAAGACTTTGCCTTCACGATAACTTCTCGCTCCGAGTATCACGGCGATGACAGCTGCCGCGCCTAAATCCGGCGGGTTGTTACAGTGCGCCGGCTGGTTGGACCGGATCGCCTCCAACCAGTTCTTGAAATGCGCCGCGGTCGTATTCTTTACTTCGCCGACTTCGTGACGAATCTTCGTATCTCGGTGCAACGAACCGATTCCGGTTACCTGTGGTCGCTCTGGCTGGAAATCGAGCCCAGTGAACTTCTCGCCGTTGCCAAACAGCAAACTTCCATGGTGGCCGCGAATCAACTGCGGGTACGCGGCGTCTTCGTTACACATGGACGCGGAGATTAGCGCTTGCACGCCTTCCCCGTAATCGGCCACCACGGTCGCGACATCGGGAACTTCGCGACCGTCGTACTCGAGGAAAATGCCGCCGGCACCGACGACCCGTTTCGGAATTCGCAGGCCCGTTGCCTTCAACATGGACGTCAAACGATGCACAAACAAATCGGTGTACATCCCCGCACCAAAGTCGAAGAACCGTCGCCATTGTCGATAGACGGCACGATCGAACGGACGGTCGGTTGCCAAACCTTCTTTCGCACCAAGCCAACGCTGCCAATCGATGTTCTTCGGCGACATGTCGCGGGTCAGCTTGTAGTTTCGCCACTGGCCGATGTTCGAGTTCCGATAGAATTCAGTTTGGAACTGAAGCACTTTGCCGATCGTTCCTTCATTGATCAACTCGCGAGCCTTATCCCAGACAGGCAAGCTGGTCGATTGCACACCGACTTGCATGACTTTACCAGAAGACTTCCAAGTGTCGACGATGTCGATCGCTTGCTCGACGGTTTTCGTCATCGGCTTTTCACAGTACACATGCTTGCCAGCGTTCATCGCAGCAATCGCTTGCGTCGAATGCCAATGATCGGGCGTACCAATACAGACGGCATCAACATTCGGATCAGCGAGCAAGTCTTCATAATCGACGTACTGTTTCGGCAACGTGGCGGTGTTCTTTTTGATGTAATCTGCGGCCTTGTCGCTTTGAACGTTGAAGACGTCGCAGACAGCCGTGAGGTCGATGTTCGCACCGGCCTTCTTTAGTTCCGCGAGGTTCTTGACATGGGCACCGAATCCGCGGCCACCCGTGCCGACAAATCCAATCCGAATCCGATCGTTCGCCCCTTGCGCTGGCGCCGGAGCAGATTGGCTCACCGCAGTTGCAGTCACTCCGACCAACGCGGCCGTAGCGGAAGCCGTCTGTACAAACCCTCGCCGTGATACTTGGTTCTTTGACATCAATTGTTCCTCACGCACGGTAAACATAACGAGACGCGAGCCACCGCCAGGCAACTCGCGTCTCGTTCATGATTCAGTTATTCGTCAAGGGCGCTAAGATGGGCCCGGCCTAGCAACTGGCTTAGTTTAGTAGCGGCCTCTGCCGCCACCACCGCCGCCGCCGTATCCACCACCACCACCGCCACCGCGACGATCTTCACGTGGGCGCGCTTCGTTGACGTTCAGCGTCCTGCCACCGAGATCTTTGCCATTCATGGCTTCAATCGCTTGCTCCGCGCCGTCTTCCATTTCGACGAAGCCAAAGCCTCGCGAACGACCCGTCTCGCGATCCGTAATCACGGTTGCTGAGCTAACCTCTCCGTATTCGCTGAACGCGTCACGTAGATCGTCAGAGGTCGTTGCGAAAGCCAAGTTTCCCACGTACAGTTTCTTAGTCATTGCCATTCCCTGAGCCACGGAGGCTCACTCCAAAAAACAAAACTCACATCCGCTTTCGCGGTTCTTCGGAAGATCGCAGTTGCCGTCGCCCTCGGTGAGCTACCGCCGCTGGAGCGAGCCAGCGGTCGATCCAAACTGCTGTGAGTGACTCAAAGCGGGGATCGGGAACGAGCAAACGAGGCGTAACAATCTAAGTTCTTCCAACTAGGTTCGGCACGCGCCTAACCAACGGAGCATTATACAAGAGTTGCTGGCAAAGCAATACCTACGGCAGTTTTGTCGGTATTGCCCTGCTGAAAGCACTTGGATTGCGGCTTTAGACCAGCAACGCGGCTGAATGCTGCTCACCGCAAGCCGCAACGATCGCATCGCGAATCTCGTCAGCTTGCTCGTTTGTCAGAGTCGTTTCAGCGGACCGTAGCGTAATTGAGAACAGAAGCCGCTTCTTGCCATCACCATCGCGTTTCGCGTCGCGATAGACATCTTGGTAAGTCACTGCTTCGAGCAATCCGCCGGCGGACTTTTGCACCGTATTGGCAAGATCCGACCAACGAAGCGACTCGTCAACAATTAGATTTAGATCTCGGGACATCGCGGGAAAGGCGCTTTGTGGCGCATGCTGTGGGATTAGATTCGCAATCGTTCCCAAGGCTGCAATGCTCAACTCAGCAACCGTCGTTGGAGTTCGAAGCTTAAACGATTTAAGCGCCGCGGCCGTCACGTCGCCGAGAAACCCGAGCAACTGGCCATTCACTCGCAGTTCGCAGCAACGATCCGTGTCGAGCAATGGTTGATTCGTCTCGCTAACTTCAACAGCGCAACTCGGATTCAATGCGGTCACGAGTCCTTCGATAACGCCCTTGAGTGACGAATAGCCTTCACCGCTCGTAATGCCGAGCGTGTGCTGCTCGATCGGCAGCTCTTCGTCGCTGGGCAAATAGATCTTCGCCGTTTCGAATAGTTCTATGACCGGGTTTGAAACCGATTCGTTCACTCGCCGGACATCAAGCAGACTTGGAATCAAGCTCAACCGCAGCCGATCGGCACCTTTCAACGTGGGGGTATAACTCTTCAGCGGCTTCGCATCGGTCCAAGGACTGAATGCCTTGGTCCAAGTCTCGCTGACGACGCTCGCGGTTAGCGCTTCATCGAATCCGGACGAGGTGAGAACTTGTCGCACTTTGCCTTGAACCCGATCCGCGTCCGTACGAATCGATGGACACATCGGTACCGCCGCGTCTTCGGGGATCTTTTCGTAGCCATGAATCCGCGCGACTTCTTCGACCAAGTCGATCTCGCGCGTTAGGTCGCGACGCCACGATGGTGGGATCACTTCGACCGATGCGCCATCAGCGCGAACTTCCTCGTTGCCGAGGGCGATTAGGATTCGTTGGACCTCCTCCGCGGGCACATCAATACCGAGGATGCGTTTCAGCTGGGCAAGACGCAAGATGACAGGTTTGGTTTTCGTGCGTTCGCGAGCCACGTCGATCACGCCAGCCGCGAGCTCGCCTCCTGCCAATTCGAGAATCAACTCACTGCATCGCTGGCTGGCCCAATCAACACCTGAGGGATCGAGGCCGCGTTCGAATCGATACGACGAAGGGCTATGCAGATTTAGCTTGCGTGCCGTGCCCCGAATGGATACGGGAGCGAATTCAGCGGCTTCGACGAGCAGATCCACGGTCGAAGCCGAGACTTCCGAGTCGGCTCCTCCCATGACTCCACCCAACGCGACCACTCGCGAAGCATCGGCAATCACGCACATGCCAGGTTCCAACGCGTAGGTCTTATGGTCGATCGCAAGGAACTCTTCGTCTTGGTTTGCCTCGCGAACGATGATCTGTTGGCCGCCAAGCTTGGCCAGATCGAACGCGTGCAGCGGCTGGCCGCACTCCATCAAAACATAATTCGTGATGTCGACGACATTGTTGATCGATGCAATGCCCAACGATTGCAGTCGATCTGACAACCAAGCGGGACTCGGCGCAATCTTCACGCCCCGAATAACCCGAGCTGTATATCGATAACAAAGACCCGGACAATCGATACGGACTTTTACGAGGTCAGCGACTGTCGCTTCACCTTCACTTGGCGCTGGCTCCGGAATCGTCAGTGGTTTACCAAACAACACAGACGCTTCTCGCGCAACGCCAACGTGCCCCAAGCAGTCCGGGCGGTTGCTAGTCACTTCAAGATCAATAGCCAAATCATCGCCGACCGACTCGCTGCCCTCGTGGTTCAACCCGGCCATCATCAGCCGTCGTTCGACCTCAGCAGGCTCGACGTCCAGCGCAACATAATCTTTGAGCCAATTCCAGGAGACGATCATAGGAGTCTAGGAGTGAAAGGATCGAATTGCGAGTTAAAACTGGTGTAAGAAGCGAACATCGTTCTTGTAAAACTCACGGATGTCAGTCACGCCATGACGCCTCATGCAAAGTCGTTCGATGCCAAGACCGAATGCGAATCCAGAAACTTCTTCCGGATCATAGCCGACCGCACGAAGCACGTTCGGGTCGACCATTCCGGCTCCGCCGAACTCGATCCAATCGTCGCCCCAACTCATGTCGGCCTCAACACTCGGCTCAGTGAACGGGAAGAACGATGGACGAAAACGGATGTGAACATCGTGGCCGAGATAGCTCGTCGCGAATAAACGCAAAACGCTCTTCAGATCGGCCATCGTGACTTGCTTGTCGATCAACAAGCCTTCGATTTGATGAAACATCGGATAGTGCGTAGCGTCTGCCGTATCGGGGCGATAGACACGACCGAGCGAGATGATTCGGACAGGCGGTGGAGTATTCTCCATCACGCGAATTTGGACCGTGCTGGTTTGGCTTCGTAATAACAGCGGTTTGCCGTTCGATTTCTGAGCGGCGGCAATGTAGAAGTTTTCGAGGGGATCGCGAGCTGGGTGGTCCGACGGAATATTCAGTGCTTCAAAGTTGTGGTGCTCGTCTTCGATCTCGGGACCGTCGGCGACCGAGAAGCCGAGCCGCCCCATGATGTCCTTAAGCTCCTCGATCGTTTGTGTGATCGGGTGCAAGTGACCAAGTCGCGGACGCTGGCCGGGAAGCGTCGGATCGAAGATCTCAGCAGGCTTGCCAGCTGCACTCGCTCCGCCGGAGGCAACTCGCTCTGTGGCTGCTTGTATCGCCGCATCAATGCGAGTTTTAATCTCATTGAATTGAATGCCGGCTGCTCGCCGATCGGCTTTGTCGACCGCACCCATTCCCTTTTGAGCGGCCTTCAGGCGTCCACTCTTCGCGCCAACGAACTCGACGCGAGCCGCTTCTAGAGAATCCGCGTCGGTCGCTGACTCAAACGCGGTGACAGCTTCGACCGCAAGGTCTTCGAGCTGTTGAAGGAAATCTACGAGCGCCATGGTTTAATCGCGCATCTTGTAGGCCGGAGTTGCTGGTGGGCACGAGGTTGCGTTAGGCGGCTTTGTCCAAAGCTGCCTTCGCTTGCTCCACGATGCTACCGAAACCTTCCGCATCGTTAATCGCTAGTTCAGACAACACCTTGCGATCAAGTTCGATCTCGGCCAGCTTCAGGCCATGGATCAACTGGCTGTAACGCAAACCGTGTTCGGCAGCCGCGGCGCTCAGGCGAGTGATCCAGAGTCGACGGAAATCACGCTTGCGGACGCGTCGATCGCGGAAGGCATAAGCTTCTGCCTTGACCAGCGTCTCTTTCGCTGTTCGCAGCAACTTGCTGCGCCCACCGCGATAGCCCTTTACCTTCCTAAATAGCCGCTTCTTGGCTTTATTGCGAGCCGCGCCTTTGGTTGTACGCATCGATCCGATCCAGTAATGTTCGCACGACTAGGCCCTTCCGTCGGCGGAAGCGTTTGGTTGCCCTCGTGCCGGAGTTTCTCCTCAAACGTCAATTGCTGTAGCCATTTAGAGCGATAGTTATTCTTTTTTCCATCGGCTCGGCCAGGACGCCCGTGCCGCGCAGATTCCGGCGACGCTTGTTCGAAATACGGAACGCCAAGTGGCTCGTTCCACACTTACGGTGCTTCACCTTTCCGTTTGCGGTCAGGCGAAATCGCTTCTTCGTTCCTTTGTGCGTCTTCATCTTCGGCATCGGAATACCCTTTGTGCTGGCAGTGCGTCGCCAGTGCCATCGCTCAAATCTATTGGAAGCCTCGAATTTTAGATGCTATCGAAGCGTTGCGAAAGGGGGATTTCGTCGAATCGATGCGTTCTCCATCTAGTTCTCCATCTACTTGCGGCTGAACTTGGCCAGCATTACTCTTTTCAATCGCCCCCGCTCTGGATTCGATCACCCGAAATTCGTCTAACCAGCATTCGATTGCTCGAAACCGTTGCGGAATCTTCCGCAAAAACTAAGGAAAGTCGCTGAAATGCTTGAGCTTTACGGCCAAATCGAAGAAGCGGTCGCCGCCATTAAGGCGAAATGGGACAAGACGCCTCACGCTGGAATCATCTTGGGAACTGGGTTGGGAGGGTTAGTTGACGAGATCGACGAAGAAGCGTCGCTCGATTACGAGGAGATTCCCAACTTTCCCCGCTCGACGGCAATCAGCCATCGAGGACGGCTGGTGTGTGGAACACTGAGCGGCTTGCCCGTGATGGCGATGGAAGGCCGGTTCCACATGTACGAGGGATATCCCCTCAAGCAAATTACTTTGCCCGTCCGCGTGATGAAGGCGATGGGAGCCGAGTTGCTCGTCGTCTCGAATGCCTGCGGCGGATTGCATCCCTACTTCAGTAACGGTGACCTGGTCGTTATCGAAGATCATATTAACTTGATGGGCGATAATCCATTGATCGGAATCAACGACGATCGACTCGGCCCAAGATTCCCGGATATGTGCGAGCCTTACAATCGAAAGCTCGTCGACAAAGCGTTGGAGATCGCGAGGAAAGAAGATATCGTCGCGCACAAAGGAGTCTTCGTAGCCGTCGCGGGACCGAATCTTGAGACGCGCGCCGAGTATCGCTTCTTACGGACCATCGGCGCCGATACGGTCGGCATGTCGACCGTGCCTGAAGTGATCGTCGCGGTTCATTGCGGGATGCGTGTTGTCGGCTTTTCGATCGTGACGGACATGTGCTTGCCCGATGCGCTCGAACCGGCGGACGTGACCAAGATCATCGCCGCTGCGAATGCCGCCGAGCCGAATCTACGCACGTTGGTCCGAGGTGTCCTGGCCGCTGAGAGCGAGTAACGGCTGGTCGCTCTACGCATTTTGTGTATCGACGTGGGGGAGTCGAATGACGAGCAGCACTGCCGTTGATGAATGTGTTCGGATCATCCAAAGCCGCTGGAGCGAGCAGCCTCGCGCAGCGGTCATCCTTGGGACGGGTCTCGGTGGGCTGACTTCGCACATCAACATCGCGGCGACGTTTGACTACTCGGAACTTCCTTCGTTCCCAATTCCAACTGCTGTCGCCCATAAGGGACAGCTGGTTTGCGGTGAACTGGCTGGCGTGCCAATTATCGCCCTTCAAGGTCGCGTTCATTACTACGAGCAGTTCACATTCGCTCAGATTACGCACCCGGTTCACGTCGTGGCGGCGTTGGGCTGCGAGTTGCTAATCGCGTCGAATGCAAGCGGCGGCATCAATCCACAATATCGATCCGGCGACATCATGGTCCTGGAAGACCATATTGATTTGATGGGCACTCTGAACGCGTTCTCACTTACAGAACCATCGCCGCCAACTCTCTATGACCGCGAACTTGCATCGATGGCCATATCGATTGGACGCCGTGAGAACTTCGCTTGTCATCGAGGTGTTTACGTCGCGGTGACGGGCCCGAACTACGAGACGCGCGCCGAATATCGCTTCATGCGTCGGATCGGTGGCGATGTTGTCGGAATGTCGACCGTCCCAGAGGTAGTCGCAGCTGCGGACGCTGGCATGAGAGTACTCGCGTTGTCAGCCGTCACAAATGTCGCCAAGCCCGACGCTCCAGACACGGTCGATGCGATGGACGTCGTCGACATCGCCCAGCATGCCGAACCTAAGTTGCGTGCGATTACGACTGGAATTGTAGAACAATTCTGAAGCACACAGGCAACGTGCGTTGCAAAATTTCCTCATCCGAATCGGAACATTGAAGACAGGCCAGCTGACAAGAGCCGTCTTTCGGCTCAATCTGGCAATTCAGCTCCGGCGCGATCGCAAATAGCGTCCTAGGCTTTAGTAGTTGCCTTGCGCCTCACTAAGCGTGCGGGCCCATCAGCGCAAGTCCTTTCAGTTGCCCGATTCAGGGCGAGTTTCCGACTCCACGCTAGTCACGTGCTTCGGCCGGGTGACGGGATGATTCATGATGTCGAACAACAGGCGATCGCTATCCGCATTCTTTCTTGCGTTCACACTTTCGCTTTCGATTACCGATACGTCAGCTGCCGAGGACTGGCCGCGTGTGATTGAGAATCTGAAACGTGGAGCGTCGTCGCGCGATAAGAAGCAACAGCTCGCCGTCGCTTACAACAACTATGCGATCGAGCTGTCGAACCAAGGCAATTGGACACGCGCGGAATCAGAACTCAAGCGAGCCATTGCGATCGATACCAGCAACAGTCAATTCAAACAAAACCTCTCCGTCATCTTTCTCAATCACGCCGCGTCGCTTCGCCAGGATCGCCGGTCGAGTACGCGCGGGACCAATGTAAAATCGAAGGTTCTCGTGCAACAAGCGTTGCATTACAATCCAAAGTCAGCCGACGCCTACGCCATCCTTGGCGACATTGCCTACGACACGCAACAACTCACGCACGCGAAGACTGCTTGGGAGCGGGCGAAGCGGATTGATCCTTCGATGTCCAGCATTGACGAGCGGTTGCAGAAGCTAGACACGGAACATGCGGTCGAGAAACAGTTCGATCGCGCCGCTAACGCTCACTTCGACTTACGTTACCAAGACGGCATCGCATACTCGGCGGCGTACGACTTGCGTAGAGTTCTCGAGCAAGCACGACGTGACGTCGGCCGCGACTTCGGTTATTGGCCGCAGCATCAGATCGTGGTACTCGTCTACTCGGAGGAAGCCTTCAAGCAAGTCCGCCAAGGCCCGGATTGGATCGCGGGACTGTACGATGGAAAAATCCGCATTCCATTTCCACGTAGCCCCGCCGCGCAAGAGTCGCTCAAATCAACGCTCGTCCACGAGTACACGCACGCCATCATCCACGACATCACGCGCAACCAATGTCCCGTCTGGATGAACGAAGGACTCGCGGAATTTCAAGAAGCTCGCACGCGCAAGCCTAACTTGCAACACCTACGACAAGCGGTCAGCAACAAACAGCTGATCCCGCTGGCCAGCCTCGACAGTGCCTTCAAGAGTCGCGACCCCAACGTAGCAACGCTCGGATATCAGCAGTCCTACGCCCTGATCACCTATCTCGATCAGAAATATCGCTTCTTCCGAATCAGGAAGATTTTGGACCAAATGGCCAAAGGCGTCTCTATCGAGCAAGCCCTACAAAACGAACTGCGTCTCTCACCGTCGCAGCTCGAGCAACGTTGGCAACGCTGGTTGCCGACGTTCGTCCGTGGCTCGCTGGCCAGCCGGTAACATATCGGCTTAGCCCACACTCCCGGCGACACCAACGAGTCATTAGACTGGTGCGATGCAGTTCATCAGTTGATCTCGATTGTGTAACAAGTCTAATGACGATGCGTGGAAACGGCCCTTTGTTCGTTGAACCGGATTGCGATGCGGCGCGACAATGGTTTCGTGAGAAGCCAAAGCAGATGAGCGACAAGGTCATGTCGGTCCAAGATGCCGTGCGCCAATTCGTCTCGGACGACGACTATCTGGCTTCGGGCGGCTTTGGCGGAGATCGCATCGCAACGGCGCTCTTACACGAAATTGTCCGACAACAGCGGCAAGGCCTCAGCTTCGCAGGCCATACGGCGACACATGACTTTCAATTGCTTTGTGCCGGCAACGATACCGGGCGAGGCCAATTGCTAAAGCGAGTCGACATCGCTTATATCGTTGGACTGGAAGCTCGCGGCTTGTCGCCACACGCTCGTCGAGTGGTCGAGAGCGGACAGATCGAATTGTGCGAGTGGACCAACTACGCGCTGGCGCTTCGCTTTCAAGCGGCCTCGATGGGCGTGCCGTTTCTGCCGGTGCGAGGCTTCGCCGGAACTGACACGTTCGATCATAGCGCGGCCGCGCGTGTGACCTGTCCGTACACTGAACAGGAGTTGACCGTCGTGCCAGCGCTATGGCCGGACGTTGCGGTGATCCACATCCACGAAGCCGACCGCTTCGGGAACTGTCGTATTTTTGGGACATCGGTTTCCGATTGGCATGTAGCACGCGCCGCCAAAAAACTGATTGTCAGCTGCGAGCGTTTGATATCGAACGACGAGATTCGTCGTGATCCGACGTCGACGACGATTCCGTTCTACTGCGTCGACGCCGTGTGTCATGTGCCCCATGGTAGCTACCCTGGCAACATGCCGTACGAATACTACTCCGACGAAGAACACCTGCGAGAATGGTTGACGGTCGAGCAAGACTTCGACGCCTATCTTGAATTTATTGAGCGCTTGATCTTTGACAGCGCCAACTTTGAAGAGTATTTAGCACAGTGTGGCGGCGCGGCGCGGATGGACACCTTGCGGCAGCAGGAACTTGATCCATGATGAACGTCCAACGTTGAAATTCAAACTTTGAAGTAAAGACTGATCGAACGACTGCGAGCGGCCAACTGAACACTCCCACCTACAAACCGATGGAATTGATGATCTGTGCCGCGGCCCGCACGTTGGAAGATGGTGCGATGGTTGTTGTGGGCACGGGAGCACCCTGCGCGGCTGCGATGCTGGCTCAGAAGACGACAGCACCAAACTTGACGTTGATGTTTGAAGCCGGTGGAGTCGGACCACGACTGCCTCGAATGCCGATCAGCGTCGGCGACTCGCGTACGTTTTACGAAGGCCTCATGGCGACAAGCATGAGTGACATCATGGAGACCTGTCAGCGCGGGATGGTTGACTATACGTTTCTCGGCGGTGCCCAGATCGATGCCTGCGGTAATCTCAACTCGACGATGATCGGCGATGACTACCAGCGGCCAAGAGTTCGCCTGCCCGGCAGCGGCGGAGCCAGCGATCTCGGGTCGCTCTGCTGGCGAGTCCTCGTCATCACGCCGCACGATCGCCGCCGCTTCGTCAAAAAACTAGACTTCGTTACGACGCCCGGGTATCTCGATGGCCCTGGTGCGAGAGAAGCCGCCGGGCTTCCGCCGGGGTCCGGTCCGTATAAAGTCATCACAAGCTTGGCCGTTCTCGGTTTTCACGAAGAGACGAAACGCATGCAGATCGAATCGCTGCATCCGGGTATTACCGTCGAACAGGTTCAAGCCGAAACCGAATTTGAACTCGAATGTTGCTCGCCACTTGAAGTCACCTCGGAACCAACCGCCGAGCAACTAGACATCTTGCGGCGCGAAGTCGACCCGCATCGATACATCATCGGACGCTAAGTCCACACCTTCACTGGAACAACCCCGATTGGCACTCCGCTGTGGCATCGCAACCTAAACCGACCAATCCTTTCTATATCGTGTTGCTAATCGCGGGCGTGCTGTTCGTCGTCACCGCTTGCTCCTACTTTGTCATGACCATCAAAGGGCGAGATGCCAGTTTCGGCGGGCGGGAAGACCCGTCAAGCAAACGCTTCGTCGAGATCGTTGACCGCTACGGCTTTGCCGCGTTGATGATTGAACTCGGCGTATTGGCCGGTGCAACGATCGCAGCGATGGCGACTGATGAGTATTGGACCCGTCGCGCAGAGTTCGAAGCTCGCCACCAACCGAACGACGAATCCTCGGAAGACGCTCGCTGAAAATTTCGCTACGCAAAACAAAGTACGGCGCATGGTTGAGGCTCTCAGACGGGTGTCGATTCGAATTGCTGAACCGTTCAGATGGATCGCCTGATGCCCTGGCTTACGTCGAACGGCGAGAAGCGCGGCATTGTCGATCCAACTAGGATGGATCATCGTTCGCCATTGTTGATGTTACATGGCGAGATGTGGACTTCCCAGCAGTCCTACTTGAAACGCTCCTAGCACCTGGCCGATGATGGTAGCACCGATGTACAGCACAATCTTCCAACTCGAACAAACGATCGTTGCGATCACTCTCGTCGCGTTCGTATTCGTCCTGTCGCCAGCAGCCGCGCAGACGCAAACGTTGCCTATTAGTGAAGCGGGCGAGACGGCAGCGCCGTCGAACCGATTTGACTACCACGCCGTCCGTGGCCGCCGGCCACTCGTGTCGCGGAGTGGGCGACACGAAGGTGAGCGGGATTTTGCGTTGCTGGGAAAGTCTCGGGTGCAAGGGCTGAAACACTACGGTGATCAGTGGAGCGGTGGCGCGCACCTTCTGTGGGATGGAAGTGTCGGTGCGACTATGGAGACCTCCTTCGATGTCGAATCGGAAGGCGTCTATGACCTAGCGTTCCAGCTGACGGTCGCCAGCGATTATGGCTTGTTCGAAATGTCGCTCGCCGGAACGGACGTGAAACAGTCGGTCGATCTATACGGTCCCAAGGTCGAATTGGCACCACTGGTAAAGCTAAAAGATGTACGGTTGAAGAGTGGTAAACAATCGCTGTCGTTCAAGCTCGTTGGTAGCAACCCCAAGGCCAAGAAGTTTCAGGGCGGCTACTTGTTGGGCCTCGATTACTTGCAACTGACGCGGAAGGATCAACCGCAATCCGACACAAACGCTTTCGATCCAACGATTGACCGATCTTCGGTTTCAGCGAATTCGCCCAGCCGTGCGACGCCACTTGCGTTCAACGAACTAAAGGTAACGATGAATCGATTCTGCTACCGGTGTCACGGTGGGGGCTCGACCGAAGCGGATGTTGACCTGACGGCCTTCACACACCGTGAAACGTTACTTGCCGACATCGATACGGCTCGTAAGATTCGCGACACGTTGGCGTCCCACGAGATGCCGCCCGAAGATAAAAAGCAACCGACGCGCGAATTGCGGGCACAAATGGTTGCCAGCCTCGATGCAATGTTGGATGAGTATCTCAGCAAGCATCGATCGTCCGCTCCTGTCGTGATGAGAAGATTGAATCGCTACGAGTACAACAACGCCGTGCGAGATCTCCTGCAGCTAGGCGGTGACATCTATCCGCTGCCCGAAAAGACGATCCGATCTAACGCGCCCTATTTCGATCCGGCATCGGGTCGTTTTCCGGCTGTGGTTCACGTGGGAAATCGAACGCTCGGTAAGAACCAAGTCGAACGCCAGATTCTGACGGGCGTCTCACCCTTCGCGATCGACCTTCAAGCAGAAGGTGGTTTCAATAATCGCGGTCGCGAGCTGAGTGTTTCACCGATCCTCCTGGAGAGTTTTTTGAAACTAGGACGATCGATCGTCAGCAGTCCTGAATTCGATCGGTATTGCGGATCGACGAATTCATTGTTCGCCGTCCCGAACGAATTGACACTCGCTCAACAAAGCGACCTCGCACGCGAGCGGCTCTCCACATTTCTGGAAGTAGCCTTTCGTGGTGAATTGGAAGCGACGGTCCTGGACCGCTATCATCGTTTCTTTGTACAGCGGCTGGAACAAACGCAGTCTTTCCGGCTAAGCATGAAAGATGTCGTGGCGGCAGTACTCGCGTCGCCAAAGTTCATTTACATCTCCGAGTCGGCGGCAAGTGAAACGGAATCACGGTTGAGCGGTTACGAGTTGGCCAATCGTTTGTCTTTCTTTCTCTGGAGCAGTATTCCCGACAAGCTGCTGTTGGATGCCGCTCGCGACGGATCGCTCGCGCAACCAGCCGTGCTAGACGCTCAAGTCACTCGCATGTTGGAAGATCCGCGTTGTCAGGCGCTGTCACAAAACTTCGCTCGGCAGTGGCTGAGGCTTGATCAGTTGGTGACTGCCGTCCCGGACTTCGATCGTTTTCCGCAATACTATTCGCGAATCGGTTGCGAGCAGTGGAAATTCGGCTTACAGACCATGCTCGAACCCTTGCTGTTGTTCGAGAGCATCATGGTCGAAGACCGCTCGATCATGCTGTTGGTGGACTGCAACTACGCGTACCGATCCGACGAACTGCAGTCTTGGTACGACGACAAGGTCCCGTTCGCCGGTCGAGAGAACCGCGAACGATTCAACACGAATCAACAACTGTTTCGAAAGCGAGTCCTGAACGATCGTCGATACGGTGGAGTAATCACTTCCGCCGGGACGTTGACCATGACGTCGGCACCGTTGCGAACGAGCCCCATCACTCGTGGCGCTTGGGTGGCCACGGTCATCTTCAACGAGCCACCACCTCCACCGCCCGACGACGTGCCTCCGATCGAAGCCGATGACAAGGTGATCGAAGCCCAAGGTCTGACACTGCGCGAGCGACTTCAGCAACATCAGGTAAATCAATCTTGCAAGTCATGCCATGCAAAGATTGATCCCTTGGGATTTGCGTTGGAAAACTTCGATGCCGTTGGGCGTTGGCGCGACGCGTACGGTTCTGGCCTCGAGATTGATGCCAGCGGCAAACTGTTCGGCACTCGGGAGTTCCGTGACGTCGTCGAAATGAAGAACGCACTTTTGAAGCATCCCGAATCATTCATGCGCGCCTTTTGCGAACACATGCTCTCCTATGCGTTGGGTCGTGAGCTAGGGATTGCCGATGAACCGGTCGTCGAGGAAATCGTTGCACGCTTTGCCGCCGATCACGGTCAATTCAGCACGGTGGTTCGCGGCATTGTCCAGAGTCATCCGTTTCGATATCGGGCACAGCAGATCGACACGAAGGAGTCGAAATGAAGCGTTACACGCTCTCTAGACGCGCTGCATTACGGGGCACGGGCGCGGCGATTGCCCTGCCGTTGCTCGACATCATGCAAAACAACTGGTGCCACGCGGCGAGCGATGTCGCGCCGCCAAAGCGAGCGGCCTTCTTCTACATTCCCAACGGCGTGGTGCAGTCCGCATGGAATCCAGTCGATACAGGCAAGGACTTTACGCTCAGCCCCACCATGCAACCTCTGGAGTCGATTCGCAACAAGGTTTTAGTTCTGAGCAACCTCGATCGCATCAAAGTTGCCGGAACCGACGGGCATGCGCAAGCCAGTACTTGCTGGCTCAGCAGTGCTGCGCCTGACGAACTCTCGCCAGCCGGATATCCCCTTAAACGAACGATCGATCAGATTATCGCGGACAAGGCTGGACGCGAGACGGCATTTCGTTCGCTCGAACTCAGCTGCAACCCCTACGAAGACAACCGAGAGTCCGTCTACTTCGACAATATCTCGTGGTATGGCCACGGCCACGTTGCCCGTTCGCTACGAGACCCTCAAGACGTTTTCAATCGCTTGTTCCGAATCGATCAACATGCCGCCAGTAGCAGTATTTTGGATCTTGTTATGGAAGATGCGAGATCGCTGCGTCCACGACTCGGCAAACTCGATCGCGAGAAGTTAGAGGAGTACACACAATCTGTTCGCGCCGTGGAGCAGCAGATCCAGCGAGTGCGAAAGCGACAATCGGACATCACCAAGCTGAATCCAGAGGCACCGATCAAGCCGTGGCAGGCAATGCATCGCGACGAGTTCATTCAAGTGATGGGCGACTTGATGATTCTGGCGCTGCGAACCGATCTGACACGAGTCGCGACACTGATGACCGCGCCAGAACGGTGGAGTTCGCCGTTAAAGGTCGAAGGCTGGTTCGACAAGCCGATACAACATCACGGGTGGACGCACAATCAACAAAACGAAGACGTTCGCAGGCAGTTAGAAAAGCTTGACCGATTCCACATGGAGCAGTTTGTTCAGCTCGTCCAGAAGATGGACGCCACGCCGGAAGGTGAGGGCACGCTGCTGGATAACATGATGTTCCTGCTCGGATCGGGACTCAGCAGCGGCGAGTTACACATCTGCAGCAACCTGCCGACCGTCATTGCCGGAACGGCGGGCGGCCAACGTCAAACAGGCCAGCACGTGCGATACGCCGAGGGAACCCCGATCGCCAACCTGTGGCTCTCCATGGCACAGGTCATGGGCACGGAGCAAACTCGCATCGGTGACAGCACGGGAGTCCTGAAGGAAGTGGTGTGTACGTGACTAACGCTGAGAAGCGGGTTGGGACGATGAGACTGGTTCCGAAGAAACCAAGATATTGGCCGAACCTTGTAAGGTGATCGCAGAGTTTGACTGCACCAAGGTCGTCAGTTAGCTTGGCTCATCCCACAAAACGATCCATCGCGAGGTGACTATGGCAATCGCATTGACTCAATGTCTGTTGCTGGGCATGTTACTCGGCCCGGTTGACGATCCGAACGCGGATGAAGGAATCAAAGTTACCGTCATCTTGCGCGGTGCAGACAGCGACGCGGATCTTGAAGTGCTGACAAAGGCCCTTCGATCGACCAAAGGTGTGAAACTCATCACGGAAAGCGTCGGCGTCGGATTTCGCAAGTTCAACAATCGGTTCACGACGCCGATTGTTGTTAGTGTACCGAAATCACCCGGTACGGACGACGCTAACGTAGGAGCACTGGCGACGGTCGTATCGAAAGCAAAGACATCGAACCGCGATAAGTTTCCTCCGGGCGTGAACCTGATTCTGTTTACTGACGGTACGCTCAACGAATCATCTATTATGGATCTGCGTTCATCACTGAGCCGCTTGAATGGTGTTGAAGTCGACCAGCCGGGAGGACTCGGCGCTCGCATACAAGAAGGTTGGTGCTGGATTCAGTTTGAGAATGCCGGTGGTGCGATGTTGAAGGAGATCGAGGAAAGGGCGCAGGCATCTGGGCTGAAGTACCGGCGTTTGAAAGACGCGCCCGACGAGTGAGCGCCCGATCGAGCCTGCAGGGAAAGAACGTCAATAGAGGAAGTCGTTATGAAGTGGTTACGCGACATCTCGTTGGTCGCCGTCGGGCTTGCGATACTATGGAACGTCGAGTTCGCGCAGGCAGACAACTGGCCTCAGTTTCGCGGCGTTAACGCATCTGGTACAAGTCACGAGACGACCAGTCTGCCAACCGACATCGGGCCTAACCGGAATGTTGTGTGGAAACTGCCGGTCGGACGTGGGCATTCGTCGCCGGTGGTATTTGGCGAGCGAGCTTATCTGACGACGCTGCGCGATGAGAAGCTCTTGACACTCGCGGTTGACGTCACATCCGGAAAGATCGCGTGGGAAGCAGAAGCTCAGTACGACAAGCTCGAGAGTGTACATCGTATCGGCAGTCCGGCGACGCCCTCTTGTGCGACGGATGGCGATGTCGTCATTAGCTTCTTCGGGTCAAGCGGTTTGCACGCGTATTCGGTCGCTGGCAAACTCTTATGGAAGCAACCAATGGGCCCGTTCGATAACAGCTTTGGCGCAGCTGGTTCGCCGATCATCGTGGATGATCTCGTCGTCATCATCGAAGATCACGATACGGGCTCATTTCTCGCTGCCTTTGACAAGCGAACCGGCAAAGAAGTGTGGCGAACGGACCGCGCCGCGTTTCGCCGGAACTATTCGTCGCCCGTCGTCTGGCCCCAAGCGGATGGTAATCAGATCGTGGTCGTGGGCACAGGACAAGTGAATGCTTACGAAGCCGCTTCCGGGAAGCAAGTTTGGACGGTGCGTCGCGGTTCGCGAGTCGTCAGCTCGACTCCGGTCGTTAGCGACGAAGGTCAGCTTTACGTCGTCAACTCCGGCGGAGGTGAAGCGCCGGATCAACCACCGTACGCTCAACTGATCGCGACCGCTGATGCCAACAGCAACAAAATGCTTGAGAAGACGGAGCTGCCGAACAGCATCATCCGCAGCTTTATCGATCAGTTTGATCGAGACAAGAACGGCTCGTTGGACGAACTAGAGTATGAGAGCATCCGAGGAACGATGATGTACGCCAAGCCGATTGCGATGCGAATTAAAAGCGGAGGGCACGAAGACATTACGGACACGCACGTCGCTTGGAGTGCGACCAAGTCGCTGCCGCGAAACGCATCGCCGCTGGTCGTCAACGGCGTGGTCTTCATGATCAAAGACGGAGGCATTGCCACTTCGCTCGATGCCGCATCGGGCGAGCAGCTCAAATCTGGACGACTGCGAGCGACTGGGAAGTTTTTCAGCTCGCCTGTTTACGGTGACGGCAAAATCTATGCGTTGACCGAGCAAGGAAAACTGAACGTTGTTACGGCAGAATCAAATTGGAAGCAACTCGCGACGGCTGATTTCAGCGAAGACGTGTATGCAACGCCGGCGATCGCGAACGGTCGTCTTTACATCCGAACCGTCCAACACTTGTACTGTTTCTCCGACACCGAGTAACTAAATCGCCCGACTTTAAAAGCAAATCGTTGGACTGAGTGAATGCTCAACACGATTCGCTTTCTTTTGTTGTTTACTCCTGCAATCGCCATCATTACTGCGGCACTCTACATTTCCGCGTGCCGCAGTCGCACCGTCATTATCGCGGCAACAGAAGTACTCGGCTGGTACTTTCTGTCACCAATTATCTGCGTGTTTCCGCCGTCGCCCCCAACATTTTCAGAATCACTCATTTCGGATTTTTGGCTAAGCGGATTACCTCTCGGCTGCGCGGTCTTCTATATGACCGCAATCGAAATTGCGCTGACCAAAACGTATCGATGGTCTATAAGCACCACGTCAGAGAGTTCCCGCGAAGTCGAACGAAAGGTGCCAAGTTCGCCGTATGTGACCGTATCGTTACTCGCCAGCTCTACCGCCCTCTTGCTTCCGCTTGGCTATCTCTGTTCGACGGGTCCTTACATGGGACCTGATGCTGTTGCGGATCGAGTCTTCGTGGCTGTGACGTTCCTGTTCTATTGCGTCTTCGCGTTGCCTTGTATTCTTATCGCCAACATCGCTGGTTGCAGGATTGTTGTCCGTTCAATGCAACTCGCCGCGTTCCGGTCCTTTGTTATCACCGTGATCACGGCTTCGGCTGGATGGGCTGCAACTGCGTTCTGGATAAGGCACCGACAACCACGCCGTGAAGGAAGAAGAGATTATCGAGACGAATCCTGTCAGCGGCATGAAGAAGCCGGCTGGGTTTGCTCGCGTCACCTACTTCAAGGAAGACGAGATCAAGGAAGTTCTTGACTACTGCAAGCGACCACCAAAGAAGAAGGCCGTGAGCCTGAGTCCGATAGGGGAGTATTTCGCTGCGTTGCTTCTCACCGGTGCTCGTCCATTTTCTGAGCTTGCACGAGTGACAGCGGACCATGTTCAGGAAACAGACAAAAGGATGGTGATCAGAATCAAAGCAGGGTCCGATGACGATGGCAACTACCGTCACAAAGCAGCGAAAAAGACCGGAAAGGATAGAACCATCTATCTCTTTCCTGAAGTTGAAGAAACGGTGCGAGCGTTGATGCTTCGGTTTCCTCGTGGCTCGGGCAACACGCTCTCACTACGCCCAGTGGTGTGATGAGTACAACGAGCCATTGTGGGCGGCTGTGGGGCGGGGGAGTAAAGGTAAGCGGAAGGCGAGTTAAGTTGTGATTCAGTTGGCTTGTCTAAATTGCAACATTCAAAAAGCTTGGCTTAATCGAGCACATGGCATTGCTCCTGTGGGTGGAAACGAAACGAGTTTCGCTCGTATGGTCATACCGCGTTCCTTCTCATTGAGTTGGACCGCAACGTTAGAGGCCAGCGCGCTTGACAACTTCTTTCACGTCGATCGCCTTGAGCATCTTCTGGGTTCGATCGTTCAACACGGCGTCGACGCCGCTGGTGAGCGCGGCAGGGAAGCTGGCTTCTTCTAAAGCTAATTGGAATTTCTTCGTTCCTGCGTCACCGAGCACGTTGCCTTTGATGATTCGATCGGCCAGCATGCGGGTAAGAACTTTTTCGTCGTCAAGTATTTCGGCAAGTCGTGCTGCTGTCAGTTTGTCGAGCGCGGGCATGACCGTTTTTCGCATCGCCGGCTGCATTTTGGCTTGAGCGTCGCTGCGAATCTTGGCAATTTCGCCGCGTGAAGGTGGACCACGGCGACCCTGCTTGCGACGCTGGGCCGAAATCTTGCTGCTCATGTACGCCGGCATGAATTTTTGCATCATGCCAGGAATGGTTGTTTGAGCGATCTTGTGCGCATGGTCGTGGATCTCGTTTTCCCGTGTCGTTTTGAACGTCGAGACTGTCGCATCCCACTGCGACTGACTGAGCAACGCCTTCACCTTGGCACGCTGGCTGGAACTCAGTTTGAGTGGAGCCGCAATCGATTCGACGTTCTTCGTTGCTTTCCGGCGCAGCGCTTCATTGGCCGCTTGGGCGGCTTTATCATCCGTGGCCTTCTTACCTTTGGCTGGCTCCGCCGCCGATGCTATCTGCCCGACGACTAAAATCAGAACGAGTATTGCCGCTAAACGTTTATGCATGATGATTCTCCTATTTACTCGACTAAAGTTGGCTAACGTTCATCGTTCGCGGGAGCTTCTTCAGTGTTGGCTTCTTTTTTCGGCGGTGGTGCCTTCCGCTCGTTCTCAGCAACGACGCCTTGGGCGCCGCCTACTTTGGCGGCCGCGTCTTTCTCGGTGTCTGATAGCGCGATGTTACCGAAGACGTGAGCCGGTAGTTCCGACTTGTCCACGACGATGGCCGAGCCAAGGAAGTTGATCGCGGTGTTGTCGATTGCGCTGACGCGCTTGGCACCCGAAGCAAACAACGCGTGGCGCCAGCGATCGGTCCGGTTGTCGCAGAACGATACCGTCGAACCGCCGTGAACCCAGGCGGCAAAGTTTGGCGGACCACCACCTCGTGGACCGTTGCCTTCGAAGCGGTTGTCGCGGATGTGCGCAGTTCCCTGAACCATGACGCCGGCCACGCCACCACCTTTGATGGTGTTGTCGGTGACGATGGCAGAGGAGTCTTCACGAATGGCGACCATCGGCGGCATGCCGCCCGTGCGCGTGAGCAAGTTGCCAGTGATGTGAGCGCTCGAACCATTACGCACGCCAATGGCGACCAATTTGTTCTCCAAACATTTGTTGTTGAGGATCAAGGCCGTCGCCTTTTCCCTCACACCAATACCGGCTGTTTTGTTCTCGCGACACTGGTTGCCGATGATCAGGGCTCTGGCACTGTTTTGCGTTCCAATGCCAGCCAATTCGTTGTTGACACACTGATTGCCACGGATGATCGGCTCGGCGCCGTCTTCGGAACCGATGCCAGCCATTAGGTTTTCGGAACAAGTGTTGCCGTCGATGATTGGGCGAGCACCTGTACGGGCACCGATTCCGGCCATTAGGTTTTTGTAGCACTTGTTGTCGCGAATGATCGCTTCGGCTTCGAGTTCCGTGCCAATTCCGGCCATCACATTTCCGTAGCACTCATTGTCCACGATCACCGGCTTCGCATTCTCTTGTGAGCCGATGCCGGCCATCTCGTTGTCGTAGCAGCGATTGTTGCGGATGACCGGAGCGGCTTTCGTTCGGCAACCGATCCCCGCCATCTTGTTCTCGAAACACTTGTTATGTTCGATCAACGGACGAGCTCCCGTACGGCAACCGATGCCTGCCATCGCGTTTTTGTAGCAACGGTTGTGGCGAATGATTGGGGTGGCGTCCTCACGGGCACCGATACCGGCCATGTCGTTTTCGTAGCAGTCGTTGTCCTCAACGACAGGGGATGTTGTGGCTTCTGTACGAATGCCGATGCCGGCGCGGCGATTGTTGTAGCACTTGTTACCTCGAACCGTCGGGCATGCTCCTTCACTGATGCCTATTCCGGCCCGAACGTTTTTGTAACACGCATTGTTGATGACAAGGGGGTTGGCGTTTTCATGGCCGATGCCGGCATAGAAATTCTCGAAACAGATATTCTCTTCGATGATCGCGGTGGAACCGCGCATCGAGCCGATGCCGCCGCCCATGTTGCGGTAAGTCACGTTGCGGAAAATGTGGGGAGAAACATGCTTGCCGATCGCGCCTTCGATGCCGATCCCCGTATAGCCAATATGATGCACGTTGTTATTGGTCCCCGTGCAGCGAGTAATTCCGTTCACCGCGATGCCCGCCGTACCCGGCGCCCCAATCGGTTCCTTGGCCTGCTGTTCTCCCTGAGTGGCGTGGTGTCGCTTCCAGCGTTCTTCGTCGTACTTGCCAATTCCCGTCACGCTGAACCCGTCGAGAGTCGAATCTTCCGCCATTGTGACGCCTGGAGCTGTGGCTCCCTTGACGTTGCCATCAATGATGGTCGCTTCGGCTCGCTTGAGGCCAAGTTTTCCCTTCGCATCGTCGCCAGCGCTTTTCAGCGTGACGCTGGGCTTCAAACGAATTCGCTCATTGTACGTTCCCGCGCTGACCATTACGGTGTCGCCAGCCTTGGACGCGTCGATCGCCGCTTGAATCGTCTTGTGGTCCTGGGGAACGCGCAGTGTTTCGGCCGAGGCGGGTACGGAAACGCCAACAGCGATTAAACCGCTCGCCAACAACAATCGGCTGTGGTTGACTGTGAACATATTGATTTCTCCTTTGTTTGGTTGAAGGCGAGTTAATTCGTCGTCGCACAAGCCGGCACAATAGGATCTCCCGCGTGTGCTGCAATCATCTTGTTCATCAACCGAGTCAACTCTAGTCGATCGTCGTCATCCAAACCCGCCGTCACGCGTTCCAATTGGGCTGGCTGTTCCTTCCAAATTCGTTTCAACAGCGCGCGGCCGCGCCGAGTGATGCTGACAAACTTTGCCCGTCGATCGGCGTCGCTGACGACCCGCTGGATCAAGCCAGCCTCTTCCAGCCGCGACAGCATCACCGTGATGTTGGGAAACGAAACGTACAGCTCTTTCGCCAATCGTCGTTGAGTAACCTTTTCTTCGCGTAGCCGGTTGATGACCGTCAGCATTTGAAACTGCGGCGGAGTGAGACCGAAGCTTGCGTAGTGAGGCCCCATTTGCCGCGCAAGCGCGCCAAATCCGCGCACGACCGACACCACCGCCCGTCGCGCTGGCGTATCGGGAAACTCGTCCCGCAAGTCCGGAATATGATCGAACTTTCTGTTTAACGGTTTATTCATTTATCCGTTGGCTCGTTCCTGGCTTCCAGCGTGCTGATGACCAGTTTTCCTTCGTCGAGCACAATCCGTCGTCCGGCGCCGGCTGTGTTGAACTTGTCCCCGTAGGCCGATTGGAACAACTCTTTTGCCAAGTCGCCGGAGCAATGCGCGGGCACGGCGTTGGTCACATTCAAATCCTTCAATTGTGTAATGGCCGCTTTGATCTCGTTGGGTTGCTTCCGCAACATGTGAAAACCGCCAAGCAGCAAGTGGATCGAATCTGTTTTTCGCTGCGACTGAGCAGTCTCGACCAGTTTGACAACGCCAGGATGAGAACAGCCGACCAGCATGACCAGCCCCAATGAAGTGTCGATCACAAGCGATTGTTCGGGCGGCTTACCGTCAACGATCCCTGTTGAGTAGATGCCAGGCACCACCTCGAACGGTCCCTTCACGCGACGTGGTTTCATTCCGACACCCGCGGCGCGGCGAAAGGCTTCCTCGGGGAAGTTGTCCAAGAAATGAACAGTCATTTTGGGGTTCTTCTCAAAAACCCAGTACACGCCGCGAAGATGGTCGCCATGCTGATGCGAGATTATCGCATGGTCGATCGACTTCGGATCGATCTGCATTTTTTCCAGGTGCTCCAGCAACAGGGTTGGATCACTGCCGGCATCAAAGAGCACTCGGTGACCGCGAAAATCGATAAGCGCCGAAAACCCCCATGACCGCCGCAGATCCTCGCGAGCCGAGGTATTGTCGAAGAGCACGAGGACTTCCAGTTCTGGATTCTCCGAGTGAGCGTGTCTCACGGCAAAACAAAAAAGTACCACCGTTACCGCACACAGTTGTCTTATAAATGTCATGGTTTTGTTTGTCCGGTTAGTTGATTTAGTGAGCCATCAGGCTGCAGTTCACTTAGAACTCAACATTTAGTTAACTATTTAACTATTCGGGCGGGCACATTGTCAAGTAGTTTTTGCTGCTGCTAGGAATTCAGCGCCGCCTCTTGACATTCCATTGTTACACGATACCGTGTATTCTATGGCTACCAAAACGAAAAAGCGAAAGAAGATCAGATTTCCACCGCAACCAGCGATTGAAGAACGCCCCCTCATCACCGATGACCAGGCGGCGGCGTTGATGCGGCTGTTCAAAGTGTTTTCTAACGACACTCGTCTGCGACTGTTGCACGCGCTGGTGCGCGAAGACGAACTGTGTGTGAGCGAGTTGGGGGAAGCTGTTGGCATGAAGCCGCAAGCGGTCTCTAACCAGCTGCAGCGATTGGTGGATCGAGGTATCGTTGGCTCGCGGCGAAACGGTGTCAACATGTACTACCGTGTCATTGATCCCTGTGTATCGGTTTTGCTAGAGCGAGGTCTTTGCCTGATTGGATGCTGCCCCGAGTAAGGAGATGGCGACCATGAAACGATTATTCTTAACAACTGCGGTGGCGATCGTTGTTGTTATGCCACGAGTTGCGCCCGCGGAGCCAAAGTCCGTCGCAGATCCAACGGGAAAGTCGCTGGCTGTTCGGTCAACGCCGAGCCCCAACGGACCGCAGGTTCAAATCGACGCGGTTGAGCGTTCAAAGATCAACAAAGAGATATTCGTTGACATGATTGGGTTGCGGCTGTGGGTGGACAGCGCCGAGTCGGCGAAACGCACTCGCGCGCTGGTCGCGACTCCGGCAGCTGCTCTTCGCGTCAAACAGAAGTTGGGCACCGCGATCATGGAGACGGGCGTCGAACCGGACATGATTCCGGTACGCGGCGAGGAGGGAAAGAAGATGGGGACGGCAGGCATGGTCCTGCTAAATGGCGGTGAGTTTACGCGCGTTGGCGATTTCTACGACTCCGGCGGTGGCGGCTTGACGATTCTAAAAGACGGCACTGCCCAAATCTCCCACGGCGCCAAATATCGCGTGCGTGTGTCGTCATTCCACATTGACAAGTTCAAAGTTACCAACGAGGAGTACTGCAAGTTCCTCAATAACGGCAACGCAGGCTATGCAACGCCCTGGAACCTGCGAATCGGCAAGGCTGCGGAAGGGAGAAACGCGGGCAAGTTCGTTCCTGCCGACAATTCGTTAGCGAAGCATCCGGTTGTGCTGGTCAATTGGTATCAGGCCAAAGGCTATGCATCTTGGGCAGGGAAGCGGCTTCCCACCGAAGCCGAGTGGGAGTATGCCGCCGCGGGCAAAGAGGGCCGCAAGTATCCGTGGGGCAACGAACCGCCTGACGAGACGCGGTTGGACTATCCAATCAAATTCAAACATCCAGTTCCCGTCGATTGGTTTCCCGCTGGCGCGACACCAGACGGCGTATTCCAAATGGCAGGCAATTCGGCCGAATGGTGTGCCGATTACTTCGATCACGCTTCGTACGCCAAGGCCCCGTCCGGCGGCGTGGCGGTCGATCCCACGGGAGCGAAGCAAGCCTTCCAACCCAACACTTGGTACAAGCACCGCGTGATGTTCAAAGGCTGGTGCAAGGCGAACCGTGCCGAGTACTTCACTTCTACAAAGCGTCACAGCCGTCCGCCACTGGCCGACGCGTCGGCTGGTGTCAGTATCCGCTGCGTGAAGAATGCCGCATCGGAAGGCAATGCACACAGGAGCTTACAACAATGAAACGAATGTCGATCGTGTTGTTGACCGTTGCGTGGTTTATCACCTTGACCGGAGTCGCGACGCTCGCTGACGAAACGCCCGCGTTAGCTGAGGCGCCTTTTGATGCTGCTCAGGCCAAACAGTATCAACAACAGTGGTCCGACCACATCAGCAAGTCGTTGGTCCACAACAATTCGATCGGAATGCAGCTACGACTGATTCCGCCAAGCGAATTCACGATGGGCCGAACGGAAGAGCAGTTCGACCACGTTCTGGAAATCTTCCAGAAAGAAGGACGCAAGCCAGCTCAAACTGCGACCTGGGAATTGCTGATGATGCCCGCGCATCGAGTTCGTATTACGAAGCCGTTCTACATGGGAACGACCGAAGTAACCGTCGCACAATTCCGTCAGTTCTGTGACGAATCAGGTTACAAGACCGAAGCGGAACGCGGGCTGCACGGTGGCAAACCTTACAAAGGGCGACGCGGAATCTGCACGTGGCGAAAACCGATGGTCTGGATCAAGCTCAAGCAAGAAGACGATGAACCCGTGCTGCACCTATGCTGGAACGACTGCATCGAGTTTTGCAAATGGCTAAGCGAGAAAGAAGGTGTCGAATACTGTCTGCCTTCTGAAGCAGAATGGGAATACGCTTGCCGTGCGGGAACGACAACGGCTTGGAGTTTCGGCAACTTCGAAGACTTTGACCGTTTGGGGCACGAATACATGTTCGTCTCGGATGGCAAACAGGGAAAACACGATCGGCCGAGCCGTGTTGCGCAGAAGAAGCCGAACGCCTTTGGGCTGTACGACATGCACGGCAATGTTTGGGAATACGTCGCCGATTGGTGGCATCGCTATACCTACAAAAACTCGCCGCTAAACGATCCGACCGGCCCGAACAAACAGAGCGAAAAAGGCGATATGCGCCGTATCATTCGTACCGGCTCGTTTGACTGGGGACGCTGGGGCGCGCAATCAGTCTATCGCATGCGGATCACGCAGCGGTCGACTCAACATCCCCACCAAGGTTTCCGCGTGGCGATGCGGATCAAAGATGTCGAAGGAGTGCCGCCAGCCGTCGATCCTAATGCCGATCGCCGCAGGCAGCCGCGCGATCCCGGCGCGGATTCCAAAAAAGTCGTTGCTGCTTTAAAAACCGGCGCGGCCATCGGTAAAGAACTGCCCAAGGAGTTGAGTGTCGAGTTGAACGACAAGGTCAAGATTGAGTTCGTCCTCATTCCCGTAGGCACATGCCTGATGGGCTCCAACAAAGGCGCGAAAGACGAAGGTCCGATTCACCGTGTTGTCATCTCCAAACCGTTCTACATGGCCAAGCATGAGCTGACGACGTCGCAGTGGGAAGCGGTGATGGGCAAGCACGAGTTTCTGACCAAACTCACCGAGGGCGACAACCTGATGAAGGGCCCGACCAAGGCCATGAACGTCCTCAGTTGGGACGACTGCCAAAGTTTCATTAAGAAGCTCAAAACGAAATCGCCGAATCATGCGTTCGCGCTACCCACCGAAGCCCAGTGGGAATACGCCTGCCGCGCGGGCAGCACGATGGAGTTTCACTTCGGCGACGACGCCTCGAAGATGGGTGAGTACGCATGGTTCGAGGGCAACATGATCTGGCCCAACAAACCGGCATTTCAAGGCAAGGCGTTCTACCACGACGTCGGCACAAAGAAACCAAACGATTTCGGGTTGTACGACATGCACGGCGGCGTGTGGGAATGGTGCGCGGACAAGTATGGCGCAGATTACTATTTCGACTCGCCACTGGTTGATCCGACGGGACCAGAGTCCGGCAGGTATCGCGTCCTGCGCGGCGGCTCGTGGTTCCGCTATGCCAAGTATTGTCGCAGCGCCTATCGCAAGTTTTTCTATCCCGCCTGCGACGGCGATGGCGTCACGGCTTGGATCAATGATTTCGGCTGCCGGCTAGTGATTAATCTTGATGACACCAGTCGGGCTGCTTCGCTCAAACAGCCAACCGCGCAAGCGCAATCAACGATTCGCTTCGCCGAGAACCTCGTAAAGCACAAATCTAATCCGGTGTTCGATATCGGCAAGAAGGGTGATTGGGACGAGAAGAACTGCGGTTGCTTTTCGGTCGACCGATTTAACGATCGCTTTCATCTTTACTACATGGGCTCCGGCAAAAACAATCCGTGGCGGATCGGGTTGGCGACTTCCGACGACGGCGTGAAATGGACGCGGCACGCGTCAAATCCGGTGCTGCCGCAAGGTCCAGCCGGAAGCTGGGACGATCGCGCCGTGTCGATGCCGTACATCGTAAACGACGGCAAGTCGCTGTGCATGATCTACAGCGGAACGGGCAAGGGCGGCGGATTCGGCTTGGCGATGTCCGGCGACGGCGTGAAATGGAATCGTTACGGCGACACGCCGCTGCTGCGCGGCATTGGCGGCAGTATGGACCCGTGTCTCCGCAAGTTTGATGGCAAATACATCCTTTGGTATTGCGGGAAGCAAGGAAAATCGTATCGCATTTTTCGAGCGACCTCGCCGGACGGTGTTCGCTGGACGAAGCACCCGCAACCCGTTTTGCCGCTGGGCAACCAAGAAGAATTCGACGAGACTTCGCACGCCGGTCCGGTGGTCGTGAAAGTCAAGGGCGTGTACTACCTGTTCCATCTCGGCGGCAGCAGCCGTGGTTGGAAGGCGGGCCTGGCGACCTCGCGCGACGGCGTTCACTGGACGAAGTCCGCAGCCAACCCGATTCTCGATGTCGGCGGCAAAGGCGATTGGGACGGCGGCTCGATCCTCAGCATCGACGCTCTATGGCGGAATGACCGCTTTCATATCTGGTACGCCGCTCATTCCCTTGCCGACGCAGGCAAACCCGAAATGGAACAAACGATCCGCATCGGGTGCGCGATGAGCGATACAAAATAGAGACCGTGCGGAGCTGTCGTCCTTGGCTGTTTGAGTCGTCAGCGGACTTGAGCGGGAAGTCCGTGTTTCAGCGATGCCATAGCTGAGAGCCCGGGAGTATACTGAGATTATGAAAACTCTAACTCTTGCCCTGTTCCTGTTCTCGTTGAACGCGACGGCAAGCTCCGAAGAGCAGCCCACTCCCGCGCAGCGATATCGCCAACACATCAGGGACTACAACATCGTCTCGCGTGAGATCACACGTTCGAAAACAGTCAAAGATCGCAAGGCCGTTGCCCGACGGTTTGACGAGTTCGCGAAGAAGTTCCTTGATATTGCCGACAAACATTCCAAGGATCCCATCGCACTTACGGCGATTCGTTCGGCCGTACAAGCAATTGTCACTACGGATTCACGCGCTCAAAATATCGCCGAGTTCCACCCCGGCACGTTGGTCGCCGGTAGCTCGGACGGCTCAACGCAGCGAGTCGTCAATCTCGTGCAACGCGATCACCTAATGAGCAACAGATTAGCGCCGATTTGCGACCGGATGCGTTTCAGCTATCGGCCGGAATTCGAACCATTGCTCGTCGCCGCCATCAAAGAGAATCCGCACCGTGACGTGCATGGGTTGGCTCAGTTGGCTTTGGCTCAATTGCTACACAACCAGTTGCGTCTGATGGATCTCGCTAGCGACCGACCCGACTTGGTAAAGCGTTACGGTACGATCTATGGCCGGGGTTACATCGATCGACTTCAACGGATTGGACGAGATCAACTCGTCAAACGGATGGAGACAGCGTACGAAGCGGCCGTCCAGTTTGACGATGTGACGAACATTCCCTTCAAAACGTCGGTTGCAGAAAAAGCCAAAAGCGAGCTATACGAACTCCGCCATCTTTCCAAGGGCAAGCTCGCACCGGAGATTCAAGGACAGGATCAGGACGGCCGTCAGTTCAAGCTGACAGACTACCGCGGCAAAGTCGTTCTCCTGTACTTTTGGCAGGAATACTGACTGACGTGACGGGCACACTGGCCCCACGAGCGGTCGCTCGTCAAAAATCTTTCCGGCAAACCCTTCGCGATGCTGGGCGTCAACATCCTGCCGCACACGCCAGAGGAACTAAAGAAAGTGAAGGATGCCCACAAGCTCAACTGGCGCAATTTCGCCGATGATGGCTCGATTGCCAAACGATGGAATTCGCCCGCGACGCCGTCTTTCTACATCATCGACCACCAGGGCTTCATTCGGCATAAATGGATCGGTCACCCCGGCGAGAAGACCATTGAGGCCGCCCTGGTGAAGTTGCTTCGCCAAGTGAAACCCGGCAAGTAATCGGCCTCATAACTGCATGTCGCGTTTGCAAGGCGGTCGATCGCCAAACGACGTTGCTAGGTGACGTTCGGCGCGTCGGTCAGATTGACCGAACGCATTTCGCGATATCCCGAACTGAAAGAAGTTGGACAAACCGACCCCGCTTTCGCGAAGTGCTAACCCGCAGAGGTGCAATAGACGAATGGCACTTAGAAATCGTAAAGCTGTTGGCAACAACGACTAAGCACCGC